>Ga0255089_1000735_pt1 | contig 10821 bp, 5 predicted proteins | sample Colum_Miss_RepC__2_FD_188468 | JGI IMG/M metagenome (GOLD analysis project Ga0255089, IMG submission 188468) | Freshwater microbial communities from Columbia River, Oregon, United States - Colum_Miss_RepC_8d | ecosystem: Environmental > Aquatic > Freshwater > River | place: USA: Oregon... | reverse complement strand
AACCGAGAACCCCATGATCCAGATCAGCAAAAGCGCCCGCCTGGCGGCCGCCAGCATCAGTGCCTTCATCGCCGCGTGCGGCGGCGGTGGCGGCAGCGATTCCAGCAGCACGCCAACGACGCCGAGCGGCACGACCACGCCGGTGGTGATGTCCGGCCCGATCACCGGCTTCGGCAGCGTGATCGTCAACGGCGTGCGCTTCGATGTGTCGAGTGCTGCCTTCAAGATCGACGACTCCAGCGGCGGCCAGGACGACTTGTCGGTCGGCCAGATCGTGACCATCGCCGGCACACTGGATGATCGCGGCAACCGCAGCGCCAGCGAAGTCGTCTACGGCTCCGAAATCAAGGGCCCGGTGCAGAGCATCGATCTGGCCAACCGGCGCTTCGTTGCGCTGGGTGTCACCGTCGTCGTCAGCGACGCCACGATCTTCCGCAACCTGACCGGACTCGACGCACTGGCCGTCGGCAACTTCGTCGAGGTCAGCGGCTATCCGAATGCGTCCAATGGCACGCTGGAAGCCAGCTACGTCGAAAAGGAAGACAACACGTCGCAAGCCCGTCTGCGCGGCAGCGTCGCCGCGCTCGATACGGCGCAGAAGCGCTTCACGATCGGCACGACCACGGTCGACTACGCCAATGCCACGCTCGACCCGTCGAGCCTGACGCTGGCCGACGGCCTGTCGGTCGAGGTGCGCGGCAGTGTCGGTGCCGATGCCGTGTTGCGCGCCAGCCGCATCAAGAGCCGCAAGGGCTTCGATGTCAGCGACGACCGCCGCAGCGGCAAGGCCGAAGTCGAAGGTCTGGTGTCCTCCGTTGATGGCAGCCGCTTCGTCGTCAACGGTGTCACCGTGACGATCAGCAACAGCACCGTCTACGAGCGCGGCACCGCAGCCGACATCGTCGTCGGCGCGCGACTGGAAGCAGAAGGCGCCGTGCAGGCCGATGGATCGGTTGTCGCCAGCAAGATCGAGTTCAAGGTCAACGGTGGCAACGGGGGCGGACGCGACGGCCGCATCTACGGCACGATCGAAGCGATCGACGCCACGGCCGGCACGATCAAGCTGCTCAACACCACGGTCAAGACCAACACGTCGACGATCTACGAAGACGATCGCGACAAGATCAAGACCTTCCAGTTTGCCGGCTTGAGCGTGGGTGACTACGTCGAGATCGGCTTCGTGATCGCGGGCAGTGATGTGTTGGCCACCCGCGTCGAACGTGACGATGCGGAAACCCGCAGCGAAGTGCGCGGCCCGGTGTCCAGCTTCGATGCCGTCACCGAGCAGCTGGTCATCATCGGCGTCGCGGTCGACGCCAGCAGCGCCCGCTACCAGCGCGGCGAAGCCGTGATCACGCAGGACGAGTTCTACGCTGCGCTGACGGCCGGTGCCGAAGTCAAGGCCAAGGGCAGCTATTCGCCCACCGCGCTGAAGGCCACCGAAGTCGAACTCGAAATCAATGACGACGGCGATGATGGCGACGACGACAACGGTGATGATGGTGACGATGACAGCGGCGATGACAGCGACGACGACAAGGGTGGCGATGGCAAAGGCGGCTGATAGCGCGCACTGCACGGCGTAACGCATACGCGATTCGTCGGCCCCTGGTGGCGACCTGCATCCCTTGCGGAGCGGTCGCCACCAGGGGCTTTTTGATTGCAGCACCGCATGGCGGCGCGAGCCGGCCGACATCGCGTACAAGCCGTCACCCATGCTTCACGCAGCGGCAACATCGTGCCGCTACTTTCCCGACGATCAAAAAAGTAGATCACGGGGATCATCATGAAGCGCGAATCACGCCGGCATCGCCACACGGCGATCGCCACCGGCTTGTTGCTGGGCGGCAGTCTTGCATTGCCTGCCAAAGCGGCGGAACTCAGCGGCCGGGTCAGCGATGTCAGCGGCATCAAGTCGTTGCAGAGCGCGGAAATCGAACTGCTGCCGCTGGGCCGGCGTACGCTCTCGGGAGCCGACGGCAGCTTCCGCTTCAGTGACATTCCAGCAGGGCGCTTCACGCTGAAGGCGCGATACAGCGGAGCCGACACCGTGGAACTTCCGGTGACGGTGGACGCCGATGGCGTCACCCGGCTCGACATCAAACTCGGCAGCAGCCGCGATGGCGACGACATGGCGACGATTCTGGTCGTCGGCCAGCGCGCCAACCAAGCCAGCGCGCTGTCACGGCAGCGCGCGGCCGACGGCGTCGAAAGCGTGCTGACGCGTGATGCGATCGGTCAGTTTCCGGATCAGAACGTCGCCGAGTCACTGCGGCGCGTGCCGGGCCTGTCGGTGCAGAACGACCAAGGCGAAGGACGCTTCATCGTATTGCGTGGTCTCGACCCGCGGCTCAATGCCGTTTCGGTCAACGGCGCACGCGTGCCGTCACCGGAATCCGACAGTCGCGCGCTGCCGCTGGACACGATCTCGTCGGATCAGATCGAGTCGATCGAGGTCAAAAAGACGCTGACGCCGGACATGGACGGCGACACGCTCGGCGGCTCGGTGGAAATCAAGACCGCCAGCGCATTCGATCGAACCGGTGCGTTCGTCGGCGGTACCGTCGAAGGCGCCTACAACGACCAGACCGGGCGTCATTCGCCGAAGGGATCGCTGAACTTTTCGGACATCTACGCTGACGGCAAGCTGGGTGTCGCCGGTGGCGTGTCGTACTACGACCGTCGCTTTGGCTCCGAAGGCGTCGAAGCGTCGGATTGGACGATCAGCGACGACGATGTTGCGTACGCCGAGGAGCTGGACTATCGCAACTACGATGTCGAGCGCCGTCGCATCAGCGGCTCGCTGACGCTCGACTACAAGGCAAGCCAGGAAACAGCGCTGTACCTGCGCGGCTTGCTCAGCTCGTTCCGCGATCAGGAGGAGCGTTCGCGACTGGTGCTGGGCTTCAACGAAGCACCGCGCGTCGGTGATGCACAAAGCGCCACGTTCGCGTCGGACGACGGCGAGATCCAGGCCGAGCGCGAGATGAAGGACCGCACCGAGACGCAGGACGTGCATTCGCTGGTCGCAGGCGGCAAGACTTACCACCAAGCGTGGACGTTCGACTATGCCTTGAGCCAGTCGCGTGCCAGTGAGAAGGAAACCGGCCGTCTCGACACCAATTTCGAGCGGTCTTTTGAAGACCCGGGCGAACTGCAGTTGACCGTCGACGGTACGGCGAGCCTGCGTCCGCGCTTCGCGGTTTCGGATCAAGTGTTGTTCGTCAATCCGGCCGAATACGAGTTCGACAAGTTCGAGCTGACCAACGGCCGCAGCACCGATGAAGAGCAGGCGCTGCGCGTCGACATCGCGCGCGCATTCTCGCTGGAGCGTGGCACGGCGGAGATCAAGTTCGGCGGCAAATATCGCCAGCGCGACAAGCAGTACGACTTGCAACTCGACGTCTACGACGACGTCAGCAGCGGCGACCGGCCCACGCTGGCCGGCTTCAGCACCGGCGTACCCTACGCGCCGGGCCTGATCAATCCGACGGTATCGGCCGCGGCCGCGCGAGAGTTCTTCAATGCCAACCGTGACACGCTGGAGCTGAGCACGGCCGATACGGCGCTCGAATCCAATGCAGCCGACTACGACGTGTCCGAAGACATCACGGCCGGCTATGTGATGGGCCGTTACGATGCGCGCCCCTGGCGCATCATCGGTGGCGTTCGGGTCGAGCGCACCGACAACGACATCCGTGGTCAGCAGGTCGACCTGGTCGAAGAAGGCGGCACGCGCGACGGCGTGGAGCTGGACGAAGACACGGTGTTCGTTACGCCGCGCAGCCGTTCGCGCAGCTACACCACGGTGCTGCCGAGCCTGAATCTGCGCTACGAAGCCGGTGACGATCTGGTGCTGCGCGCGGCCGCCTACCGTAGCCTGGTGCGGCCCGACATCGCCGATCTGGCACCACGCTTCCTGATCGAAGAGGCCGACAACGGCGGACGCGAAGGCGAGTTCGGCAATCCGGATCTGAAGCCGTACACGGCATGGAACTACGACCTCAGCGCCGAGTGGTACTTCGCGCCCAACGCGGTTGTTCAAGTCGGGCCTTTCGCCAAGCGCATCGACGATGTGATCCTGCAGACCCGCATCGAAGATACGACGTTCAACGGTATTGCGGTTGACGAAGCGGTACTGCCCGTCAACGGCGCGCACGCCACGCTGCTCGGCGTCGAGCTGAACTACCAGCAGTCGATGGACTTTCTGCCGGCGCCGTTCAACGGCCTGCTGGTGGGCGTCAACTACACGTATGCGGACACGCAGACTGACTACAACGGTCGGGAGATCATGCTGCCGGCGACGTCGCGTCATGTCGGCAATCTGGTGCTCGGCTACGAGCGCGGTCCAGTGAGCCTGCGTCTGGCGGCGGCGCGTCGCAGCGAGTATCTCGACGAAGTGACCGAGGATGGCGAGGGCGATCGCTGGGTGCTCAGCCACCTGCAGTACGATCTGACGGCGCGCTACCGGATCACGCCGCGGCTGCAGGTGTTTGCCGAAGGCATCAACCTCGCCGATCAGCCGCTGCGCGCCGTGTTTCGCGGCACCGAAGCGGGCGGAGACCGCCTGTCGCAGTTCGAGGAATACTCATGGACGGCCAAGCTGGGCTTGCGCTTCACGTTCGCCGAGGGTGGCATCTGATGCGGCGCACTCCGGTCGCGATGCCGGCGCTGACCGCGCTGGCACTGCTGACCACGGCCTGCGCCACGACACCGCGACAGCCGATCGACGGCACGCGTCAGGTCCGCGCCACGGTTGAGACGACGCCGGTGGCCACCGGCAACGATGCGGCGGACGACCCGGCGATCTGGCGCAACTCTGCCGACCCGGCGCGCTCGCTGATCGTCGCCACCGACAAGAAGGCGGGCTTGCACGTCTATGAGCTTGATGGCCGCCAGCGCCAGTTCTTACCCGCAGCGCGTTTGAACAACGTGGACTTGCGCGCCGACCTGCAGTTGGGCGGCGAGCCGGCCGTGATCGTCGCCGCCAGCGACCGCAGTCAGATCGATCGGGCTCAGTTGGCGCTGTTTCTGCTCGCGCCGGCCAGCGGCGAACTGCGCCCACTGGCGACGGTGCCGGTCGGTAATGGCGAGGCTTACGGCAGCTGCCTGTATCGGCGTGCAGCAGATGCCGCGCTGTTCGCGTTTGTCGTCGACAAGGACGGCAACATCGTCGAGTTGGCGCTGGACTTGAGCGGCCGCGTGCCGCAAGCCAAAGCGGGCCGTCGCTTCAAGCTCGGCAGCCAGTCCGAAGGCTGCGTCGTCGATGATCGCACCGGCTTGCTGTATGTCGGCGAGGAAGATGTCGGCATCTGGCGCATCGATCTCAATGCCGGCGCTGACCCGCGCCCGGTCGCGTTTGCCCGCGTCGATGATCGCAACCTGGTGGCCGACGTCGAAGGCTTGGCGCTGGCGCCGCAGGGCGAGCGTGGTGGCTGGCTGATCGCGTCTAGCCAGGGCGATAGCAGCTACGTCGCCTACCGGCTCGACGACGGCCGGCCGGTGGGCCGTTTCCAGATCGTCGACGGTGCCGTCGACGGCACCCGCGAGACCGACGGTATCGAGCTGATGCTCGGCGACTTCGGTCCGCAGTTCCCAGACGGTCTGTTCGTTGCACAGGACGGCGACAACGCACCGGACCTGCAGAACTTCAAGCTGGTGCCGTGGCAGGCGATTCGCGCGGTGCTGGGCGGGTCGCCCTAAGAGCCGCACCGGGCTTCGGCGCTCTCACCGAGTGCCGAAGCGCCGTGTGTTGTACGCAAGACCGGCACTGGCCTATCGTGTGTGGGTGAACCGATCCGTCCGACCGCTGCTGAACCTGTTGCTGGCCCTGGTGCTGTTTGCACAAGGCGTCAGTGCGGCCGCCAGCGGCCGCGGCATCGAGCGCTCGACGCCCGCCAATGCGGTGGCGACAGCGGCAGCGGCCATGCCGATGGATCACTGCCAGCGGATGCAGGCCGCGGCAAAGTCGCCGCCGGCCGCGATCGCCGCACCGGTCATGTCGGCCAAGGCCTCGTGCTGCAACGCCGCCTGCCCTGACATGCTCAGCTGCGCGATGGCCTCGCTGGCGATACCGGCACATGGCGCGCTGCGGCTTCATCACCACTTGCCGCCGCTGCTCGGCGCCGAACCGGCGCAACTGAGTGCGCAGACCCGCGGCAAGGCCACGTTCCGACCTCCGATTCTCTCGCAGCAAGCCTGATGTTGCGCTAAGGGCTGCGCCGCCTGCGGGCGGTGGATGCCCTGCGTCGCCGGCTGCCGGGGTTCTGCCGTCATCGACCCCGCCGTGGCGACGCATCGAATCCCCTCGATGCGAGAGATCGAAACGTGAAACCGAATTATCGAAGCGTGCTCGCGGCCGCCTGGCTGATCGCCGGCACCGCGACGGCCGCCGACGACGGCCGTGCACCGGCTGCTGCCGCCGGACTGACGATGCAAGACGCGGCACAGCAGGCCGTGCAGCATCAACCCTTGCTGGACGAACTCGACGCCCGCGCTCGTGCCGAGCGTGAGAGCGCGATCGCCGCACGGCAGCTGCCCGACCCGAGCCTGATCGCCGGCGTATCCAACCTGCCGGTCGACACCGCCGATGCGTACTCACTGCGGCGCGACAGCGACACGCAGCTGCAGATCGGCCTGAACCAGGAACTGACGCGCGGCCGCAAGCGCGCGCTGAGAGGCGACGTCGGCGATGCCCGCGCAGCGGGTTATGCGATCGAGCGCCGCGCGACCGAGCGCAGCGTGCGCCGCGATGCCGCGCTGGCCTGGCTGGCGCTGTGGCGCAATCTGCGCATCGTCGAGTTGGCGCAAGCGAACCTGATTCAAGCACAGACCCAGGCGGCCGCCGTACAGATCGCGCTCGAATCCAATCGCGCGACCCAGGCCGAACTCTTGGCGGCTCGGATCGAAGCGGGACGCATGCGCGACGCGGTCGCCGCTGCCGAGCAGAGCGTCGATCACGCGCGCTTCCTGTTGTCACGCTGGATCGGCGATTTGGCATTCGGGCCCATCAGCGAAGTCCTGCCCGCTGCTGTCGAGCCACCGTCGATGGAGCAAACCGTGTCGCGGGTTCAATCGCATCCGTTGCTGACGGAGCGGCGCAACCAGTTGGAGACCGCGCAGCGTCAGGCCGAGCTGGCGCGAGCCAGCTATGCGCCGGACTGGCGCGTGCAAGTGGGTTACGCGCACCGCCCTGACTTCTCCGAAATGGCGATGCTGCAGTTCGGCGTCGATCTGCCGGTGTTCACGCACCAGCGCCAGGACCGCACGCTGGCTGCGGCGCAAGCGCAAGCCGAAGCTGCCGAGCATGCGATCGATGACAGCCGGCGCCAGCTCGAAGCCGAGGCACGACTCAACCACCACGACTGGCTGCGACTGCAGCAACGCTTGCGTGACTACGACGAGACGCTACTGCCGCAAGCGCAGCAGCGGATCGACGCGGCGCTCGCGGCATGGAGCGCCGGCCAGTCCGCGTTGACGACCTTGCTCGACGCACGTCGTGCGGCCTTGGAGCTGCAGATGACCCGCGTCGATCTGCAGTACGACTTCAGCCAGCACGCGATCCAGTTGCAGTACCTGGGCGCCTACGACAGCGCCGGCGACGGCGTGGAGAATCCCAATGAATAAGCCCATCTTGATCATCGGCGCGCTCATGGTGGCCAGCGCTGGCGGCATCGGTGTGGTCCTGGCGCAGCGTGCATCGGACCCGGCGCATCAGCATGCACCGACACCCCGTCGGGACGCGGCCGGCAAGCTGTACTACACCTGCGCGATGCACCCGCAGGTGCATCAGGACGCCCCCGGCCAGTGCCCGATCTGCGGCATGAAGCTGATCGAGAAGCGCGAAGCAGCACAGGTCGACGCGGCGCGGCCCGACGCGGCTAGCCGTCCGGCCGGCGTATCGATCGATCCGCGCATGGTGCAAAACCTCGGCATGCGCAGCATCGTTGTCGGCAGCGCCGATGGCGCAGCTCAGGCCGGCAACACGGCGAGCATCGAGGCCACCGGCAGCGTGCAGATCGACGAGCGTCGCATCGTCGCCGTCGAATCGCGCGCCGCAGGTTGGGTCGAGCAATTGGCGGTGCGCGCAGTCGGTGACACGGTGACTGCCGGGCAAACGCTGGCGGCGATCTACTCGCCGGATCTGCTTGCCGCACGTCAGGAGCTGACGCTGGCGCAGCAGACCGGCGATGCCGCGCTGATCGACGCGGCACGCACGCGGCTGCGACTGCTCGGCGTCGATGCAGGCAACGGCAACACGACACCACGGATCGCATTGCGCTCGCCCCAGGCCGGCATCGTCACCGAGTTGCTGGCCCGCGAAGGCATGCAGATCAGCCCCGGCATGCCGCTGCTGAAGCTGGCGGATCTGTCGCGCGTGTGGATCATCGTCGACGTACCGGAATCGCGTGCCGCTCGCGTGGTCGTCGGCGCGACCGCGCAAGCACGGCTGCCAGGCGTGCCCGACACCGTGTTTGACGGGCAGATCGACTACGTCTATCCCGAACTGGACGCCGGTACGCGCACGCTGCGCGCCCGAATCAGCCTGGACAATGTCGGCGGACGCCTGCGACCGGGCATGTATGCGCAAGTGCAGATCGGCGTGCGCCGTGACGATCGACGCAGCAGCGCGATGCTACGAGTGCCGGCGACGGCCGTGATCCGCACCGGCACCCGCGACCTGGTCATCCTCGATCAGGGCCAGGGCCACTATCAGCCGACCGAGGTGCAGATCGGCGCCGAGCAGCACGATCAGATCGAGATTCGCTCGGGCCTCGAGGCCGGCCAGCGCGTCGTCGTCAGCGGGCAGTTCCTGATCGACGCAGAGTCGAATCTGCAAGGCGCACTGGACCGGCTCGGCACCGCGCATGCTCATGGTGATGCGCCGTGATCGCGCAGCTGATTCGCGGCTCGCTGCAGCATCGTGCGCTGGTGCTGATCGTGGCGCTGATGCTCAGCGTCTGGGGCCTGTTTGCGCTGCGGCAGACGCCGCTGGACGCGATACCCGACCTGAGCGACGTGCAGGTGATCGTGCGGACGAGCTACGCCGGACAGGCACCGCAAGTGGTCGAAGACCAGGTCACCTATCCGCTGACGACGACGCTGCTGTCGGTGCCGCATGCGCGAACGGTGCGCGGCTATTCATTGTTCGGCGAGTCGTTTGTCTACGTGCTGTTCGACGAGGGAACCGATTTGTACTGGGCGCGATCGCGCGTGCTGGAGTACTTGGCGCAAGTACAGGGCCGCTTGCCGGCGGGCGCCAAGGCTGCGCTCGGCCCGGACGCGACCGGCGTCGGCTGGATCTACGAGTACGCGCTGGTCGATCGCAGCGGCCAGACCGACATCAGCCAACTGCGCGCGCTGCAGGACTGGTTTCTGAAATACGAGCTCAAGACCGTCCCCAACGTCGCCGAAGTCGCAACGCTGGGCGGCTACAACCGCCAGTATCAGATCGTGCTCGATCCCGATCGACTGCGCGCGCTGAAGCTGCCGCTGGAGCGCATCGTCGACGCGGTGCGCGCCGCCAACAGCGAAGCCGGCGGCGCCGTGATCGAACTGGCCGAAGCCGAGTACATGGTGCGTGCGCGCGGCTACCTGAAGACGCTGGATGACTTCCGTCAGATTCCGGTCGGCCTGGACGATGACGGCACGCCCGTGATGCTCGGCGATGTGGCCCGTGTGCAGGTCGGCGCCGAGACGCGGCGCGGCATTGCCGAGCTCGATGGTGAGGGCGAGGTCGTTGGCGGCATCATCGTGATGCGTTCGGGCGCCAATGCGCGCTCGACGATTGCCGCCGTCAAAGCACGGCTGGATGCGCTCAAGCCGAGCTTGCCGGCGGGCGTCGACGTCGTCGAAACCTATGACCGCGCGACGCTGATCGATGCGGCCGCCGCGCATCTGAGCCGCAAGCTCATCGAGGAATTCATCGTTGTCGCCGTCGTCTGCCTGCTGTTCCTGTGGCATCTGCGCTCGGCGCTGGTCGCGATCATCACCTTGCCGGTGGGGCTGCTGTGCGCGTTTATCGTGATGCACCTGCAAGGCATCAACGCCAACATCATGTCGCTGGGCGGTATCGCGATCGCGGTCGGTGCGATGGTCGACGCCGCGATCGTGATGATCGAGAACGCACACAAGAAGCTCGAAGCCTGGCGCCATCAACACGGCGCGGAGCCACAGGGAACGGCGCGCCTGCAGCTGATCGGTGATGCGGCCGCCGAAGTCGGCCCGGCGCTGTTTTTCAGCTTGCTGATCATCACGCTGTCGTTCGTGCCGGTGTTCACGCTGCAAGCCCAAGAGGGTCGACTATTCGCGCCACTGGCCTACACCAAGACCTACGCGATGGCCGCAGCGGCCGCGCTGTCGGTGACGCTGATTCCGGTGCTGATGAGCGCCTTCATCCGCGGCCGCATCCGCGATGAGCACGACAACCCGATCAACCGCGCACTGATCGCGGTGTACCGACCGGCCATCCACCGCGTGCTGCGCCATCCACATGCGACGCTGGTCATCGCAGCGCTGCTGGTGTTGGCGGCGCTGTGGCCGGCGACGCGACTCGGTAGCGAATTCATGCCGCCGCTGGACGAAGGCGACGTGCTGTACATGCCCACGACGCTGCCGGGATTGTCGGCGGGCAAGGCTGCCGAAATCCTCCAACAGACCGACCGCATGCTCAAGACGTTTCCGGAAGTTGCGCGGGTGTTCGGCAAGAGCGGACGCGCCGAAACCGCAACCGATCCCGCGCCGCTGGAAATGATCGAGACGACGATCCAGTTCAAGCCGCGCTCGGAATGGCGGCTCGGCATGACGCCACAAGCCTTGATC
>Ga0255089_1000731_pt1 | contig 10843 bp, 8 predicted proteins | sample Colum_Miss_RepC__2_FD_188468 | JGI IMG/M metagenome (GOLD analysis project Ga0255089, IMG submission 188468) | Freshwater microbial communities from Columbia River, Oregon, United States - Colum_Miss_RepC_8d | ecosystem: Environmental > Aquatic > Freshwater > River | place: USA: Oregon... | reverse complement strand
GGCTACAACTTCCACTGGGCCTGGGCCTCGGCCAAGGCCGCTGCCGACGCCTGCTGACCGGTCGGGACAGCCTCGGCGGCGCGGCGCACAATCGCAGCTCAATCCAACGGGGGAGCCTGCGCCGATGAAAGACTTCAAGAACCGTGTCGCTGCGATCACCGGCGCCAGCTCCGGCATCGGCCGTGCATTGGCGCTCGACCTGGCCAAGCGCGGCTGTCACCTGGCGCTGGCCAGCAACAGCAATCTGAAGGCGCTGGCCGAGACCGCGGCAATGGCCACCGAACTCGGCGTGACGGTGACCTCGCAGCGCGTCGATGTCGCGCAGCGCAGCGCGGTCGAAGCCTGGGCACGCAAAGTGGTGGCTGACCATGGGCGCGTGAACCTGATCGTCAACAATGCGGGCGTCGCCCACGCCGGCACCGTGCTCGGCAGCGAAATCGCTGATTACGAATGGGTGATGGGCGTCAATTACTGGGGCGTCGTCTACGGCACCAAGGCGTTTCTGCCGCTGCTGATCGACAGCGGCGAAGGCCACGTGGTCAACGTATCGAGCGTGTTCGGGCTGTTCGCACAGCCGGCGATGAGCGCCTATAACTCCAGCAAATTTGCAGTGCGCGGTTTCACCGAATCGCTGCGGCAGGAGCTGGATCTGGCGCGCAACGGCGTCAGCGCCACCTGCGTGCATCCCGGTGGCGTCAAGACCAACATCGCCGTCAACGGCCGCTTCTCGGCCAGCGTCAGCGACGTCACCGGCAGCAATGGCAACAAGAGCCGCGACGCGTTCGAGATGCTGCTGCGGACCACGCCCGAAACCGCCGCCAAGGCGATCGTCGCCGGCATTCGTCGCGATGCGCGGCGCGTGCTGATCGGCATCGACGCGCGCGCGGGTGACGGCATGCAGCGGCTGCTGCCGTCGCGTTATCAAGACTTGGTCACCGGCGCGATGCGCTTGATCAAGCGATAAGATGGCGTCATGCCCAGCCCGCTGATCGACACCGTCGCCACCTTGCTCGCCGGCATCGCCGCCAACGTGGTGATGCCCCGCTTCCGCCAGCTTGCCGCCAGCGACGTCAGCGAGAAATCACCGGGCGAAATCGTCACCGTCGTCGATCGCGCGGTCGAAGCCGCGCTGATTCCCGCGTTGACGGCGCTGCGCAGCGGGTCGCGCGTGGTCGGCGAAGAAGGCGTGTCCGAAAACCCCGATCTGCTGCACGGGCTCGATCGCGGCGAGGTCTGGGTCGTCGATCCGATCGACGGCACCACCAACTTCGTCCACGGCCGCGAGGACTTCGGGATCATGGTGGCGCTGCTGCGCGACGGCGAGGCGCTGATGTCGTGGATCCAGTTTCCGGTCAACGGGGGGATCGCCGTCGCCGAGCACGGTAGCGGCGCGTACTGGAACGGCGCGCGTCTGCAACTGAGTGAGCGCGATGCCGCGCGGCCGCAAGCGCTGCGCGGTGTCGTCAAGACCGGCTTCATGCCCGAGCCGATGCGCAGCCGCATCGACGCGCGAGCGCAGCGCCATGTCGCCGACCGGATTCCCGGCACACAGAGCGCGTGCGGCGATTACCTGTCGTATGCGCGCGGCGAATCCGACTTGGGGCTGTACTGGCGGATGCTGCCCTGGGATCACGCGCCCGGCAGCCTGTTGCTGACCGAAGCCGGCGGCCACGTCGCCCGTCACGACGGCAGCCCGTATCAAGTCGCGATGCCGGGCACCGGCCTGCTGGTCGCGCGCAGCCACGCCGTGTGGCAGCAAGCGCAGCGCGAACTGCTGCAGCCCTAGCGGCAGCGCCCGTGCACCACGATCACGGGCGGTTGCGACCGTATTGGTCGTGGCTCGACACCCAGTCGCCGGCCAGCACCGCGCTCGACAACGACGTCTCACCGGCCAGCACGGTCGCCGCACAAATCTCGGCAAATCGATCGGCCTTGCCGCTGCCATAGCAGCCGAGCAGATCCAGGCATTCGCGCTGCGTCGCAAGCCCGGTGCCGCCGCCGTACGTGGCCACGATCAGCGACGGCAGCGTGACCGACCAGTAGTAATCGCCATTGGGCAGCAGCTGCGTGTAGACCAGCGAGGAATGCGATTCGGACACGTTGGCCACGTCCTGGCCAGTGGCGATGAACAGCGCGGTCAAACCATTGGCGGCGTGCGCGCCGTTGCTGGCGCTGCCGGCCATGAACGCGCCAGTCATCGACACCTGGCGCGCTTCAAACAACTGCTGCGCCGACACTTTCATGATCCGGCGCAGCGCCTCATCAGTGAACGTGGCTTCGGCGATCACGCGGCGGCCGCGCGTCAGCAGCGTGTTCAGCTGCGAGTGCTTCTTGTCGGTGTCGATGTTGCCCGACAGCATGAAGCGCGGATGATCCGGATGCGTGTCGCGTATCCACTCGCAAGCCGCCAGCGTCGCCTTGCCGGCCATGTTCTGACCGGCGGCATCGCCGGTGTGATAGTTGAAGCGCAAGTAACGCAGGTTGCCGACGGCAAACTGCAGCACTTCGATCAGCTTGCCGAAGCGTGTCGTGGCTTCGGCCGCCGCACGAATGCCGTCGAGATGGTCTTCGATCCAGTGACCGAAGTCGCGCGACGCTCGCGCATCACTGAAGAAGAACACCGGTGAGCGCTGCATGTGCTGCTCGACGACCGTGGTGCGCACACCGCCGCATTCGGCGATCAGCCGCATGCCGCGGTTGTAGCTGGCCACCAGCGTGCCTTCGGTGGTCGCCATCGGCACGTAGAAATCGCCTTGCGCATGCTCGCCGTTGATCCGCAGCGGACCGGCGACGCCGATAGGTACCTGCGCCACGCCGGCGAACAACTCGACGTTGCCGCGCAGCGACGATGGCGGTAGCGAATAGTGGCCGATATGGTCGGTACGGCTGCCGGGCCGTTGCTGCAGCAGAAAGTCGCGACGCGACTGCGCAGCGGCCTCGGTGTAATCGTCATTGCGGTCGCGCGGCACCGGCACGCGCGGCGGCGGTTGCTGGCTCATGGTCTGCTCCGGTCGAAGTCCTCAGGCGCGCACGCTAGCAACACCGCGGCTGCAAGCCGCTGGCACGCGCGCCATCATGTCGACTCCGCGCAGCCAAGCGCCCCACCCGACCCGCAAGTGTCCTGATGAGCATCCTGCGATGAGTCATGTCCACAGCTTTGCGCCGGTCATCGACGAGCAAGCCCGCGTGCTGGTGCTGGGCTCGATGCCCGGCCGCATCTCGCTGGAGATGCAGCAGTACTACGCACACCCGCGCAACGCATTTTGGACGCTGATGGAGTCGCTGTTCGGCATTGCACGCAGCCGGCCTTACGCCGAGCGCCTGCAGGCCCTGCAAGCGCAGCAGGTCGCGCTGTGGGACGTGCTGAAGCTGTGCACGCGTGAAGGCAGCCTGGACTCGGCGATCGTCGAATCGTCGATCGTCTGCAACGATTTTGCGGGGCTGTTCACGCGCTACCCGCAGGTGCGCGACGTCTTCCTCAACGGCAGCAAGGCCGCTGCCAGCTTCGAGCGTTACGTCGTGCCGACGCTCGGCGATCACCGCATCCGGCTGCACCGGATGCCATCGACGAGCCCGGCGCATGCGGCGCTGAGCGCGCAAGCCAAGCTCGCGGCCTGGCAAGTCGTGCGCAGCGTGCTGGCGGCTAGCTGAGCGCAGGTGTCACACCGGACGCCAGATGCGAAAAAGCCGCCTTTCGGCGGCTTTTTCGTTGCAGCGCGGCCGCCGACATCGCGGCCGATATCCAGGCTTAGAACAACGCGGCTTCCAGGCCCATGACGACGTCCGAACCGGCACGCGCCTGACGGATGTAGCCGGCCGTTTCCGGCAGCAGCTTGGCGAAGTAGAAGCGGGCCGTCGCCAGCTTGGCGGTGTAGAAACCATCGCCGCTGGACTGCTTGGCCAGCGCCACCTTGGCCATCTTCGCCCAGAAGTACGCGTAGACCATGTGGCCGACGACGCGCTGATACGGCACGGCCGCGGCGGTGGCTTCTTCGGGGTTCTTCATCGCCTTCATGCCGATTTCGCCGGTCAGCTTGGTGACCTTGTCGCCGATATCCATCAGCGGCTCGATGAATTCCTTCATCGACTCGTCACCGGCGTTTTCAGCGATGAACTGCTGCATCAGCTTGCCGAACTTCTTAAGCTTGGCGCCGCCATCGGACAGCACCTTGCGCGCCAGCAGGTCCAGCGCCTGGATCGAGTTGGTGCCCTCGTAGATCATGTTGATGCGGGCATCGCGGACGAACTGCTCCATGCCCCATTCCTTGATGAAGCCATGACCACCGAAGCACTGCAGCGCCAGGTTGGTGGTTTCGAACGTGTTGTCCGAAACGAAGGCCTTGACGATCGGCGTCAGCAGCGCGACCAGGTCGGCCGAGTCCTTGCGGACCTTCTCGTCCGGGTGGCTCAGTTCGCGGTCGATCTGCAGCGCCAGCCAGTAGCTGAACGCACGACCGGCTTCGGTGTAAGCCTTCTGCGTCAGCAGCATGCGGCGCACGTCGGCGTGAACGATGATCGGATCGGCCGGCTTGTCCTTGTTGACCGGGCCCTTGGCGGCGCGGAACTGGGTGCGGTCCTTGGCGTAGGCCAGCGAGTTCTGCAGCGCGACCTCGGCCAGGCCCAGCGACTGCATGCCGACGCCCAGACGCGCGCCGTTCATCATCACGAACATCGCGTTCAGGCCGCGGTTCGGCTCGCCGACCAGCCAGCCGTAGGCGCCGTCGAGGTTCATCACGCAAGTGGCGTTGCCGTGGATGCCCATCTTGTGCTCGATCGAGCCGCACTTGATCGCATTGCGCTCGCCGATGCCGCCGTCAGCGGTCGGCACGAACTTGGGCACGATGAACAGCGAGATGCCCTTGGTGCCTTCCGGCGCGCCCGGCAGGCGGGCCAGCACGAGGTGGATGATGTTCTCGGCCAGATCATGCTCACCGGAGCTGATGAAGATCTTGGTGCCCGAGATCTGGTAGCGACCGTCGCCGACCGGCTCGGCCTTGGTCCGCAGCAGGCCCAGGTCGGAGCCGCAGTGCGGCTCGGTCAGGCACATCGTGCCGGTCCACTGGCCCGAGGTCAGCTTGGGCAGATAGACCTTCTTCTGCTCCGGCGTGCCGTGGGCATGCAGCGCCTCGTAGGCGCCGTGGGTCAGGCCCGGATACATCGTCCAGGCCTGGTTGGCCGAGTTCAGCATTTCGTAGAACGCGTTGTTGACGAAATGCGGCAGACCCTGGCCGCCGTACTCCGGGTCGGCCGACAGCGCCGGCCAGCCGGCGTCGACGTACTGTGCAAACGCTTCCTTGAAGCCCTTGGGCGCGGTCACGACGCCGTCGCCGACGTAGGTGCAGCCTTCTGCGTCGCCGCTCTGGTTCAGCGGGGCGATCACCGTGGCAGCGAACTTGCCGCCTTCTTCGAGGATCGAGTTGATCGTGTCGACATCGACGTCAGCATGAGCCGGCAGGCTCTTGAGCTCCTGTTCGACATTCAGCAGTTCGTGCAGAACGAACTGGATATCGCGCATCGGGGCGGTATAGCTGGGCATGGTCAAACTCCGGAAAGAGGTTGGAGGAAAAGGGGTAATGTGATTACGGTTAGCCTAGCCGATACGGATGCGTATGGGGACTGGCCGAAGGGACAGTGGACGCCTGATTTCGCCCGCCGGTCCGGCGGTCCGGCCACCACGGGACCGACCCGCTGGCGGCACCGGACCGAGGGGGGCCGTAACTACCATCGCCCTCGCCGGTCGATGCTGCCGACAATGGCTGCAATCGATATCCGAACCAAGGTGTCTTTGATGACCACGCGCAGCGTCGACGACTGGCTGAACGAATATTCGGCCTCGCATCTGAACCCGTTCAACAAGGCGATGCACTGGGTCTGCGTCCCCAGCATCGTGTTTTCGCTGTTCATGGCGCTCAAATGCGTGCCAGTCGGCACGCCGCTGTTCAATCTCGCGACGCTGGCGTTGGCCTTGTCGCTGGGCTACTACCTACGGCTGTCGTGGCGGCTGGCGATCGGCCTGGCGCTGGTGATGCTGCCGATGTACGGCTTGATCCTGGCGATCGAGCAAGCGGCCGGCGCGTACACGATCGCGGTGGCGACCGGCATCTTCGTCGTGGCCTGGATCGGGCAGTTCATCGGCCACCACGTCGAGGGCGCGCGGCCGTCGTTCCTGAAGGACGTGCAGTTCCTGATGATCGGCCCGATGTGGCTGATGGCCTTCGCCTACCGCAAGTGGCAGATCCCGCTGCGGGCCGGCACCGCTTGATTCGCGCTGCGATCGTCGGCGGCCGATGACGGTCAAAGTCGCCGTCGTCGGCGCCGGCAACATCGGCTGTGCGATCGGCGTGCAACTGCTGCACGCCGGGCTCGACGCGACGCTGATCGCGCGCCCCCAGATCGCGGCCGACATCGCCGCCAACGGGCTGCGCCTCAGCGACTACCGCGGGCAGCAATGGCACCGGGCCGGCTCGCAGGTGCCGGTCAGCACGACACTGGATGCGGCGCGCGAAGCGACGCTGGTGCTGCTTGCCGTCAAATGCGCCGACGTTCACGCCACTGCCGACGCACTGGCGCCGCAGCTGCGGCGCGATGCGCTGGTGGTCTGCCTGCAGAACGGTATCGGCAGCGCCGAGCGCGCCCGCGCACGGCTGCCGGACCAGCCGGTGGTGTCGGCGATCGTGCCGTACAACGTCGCACGGCTCGGGCCCGGGGCGTACCACATCGGCACCGAAGGCCAGTTGCTGTTCGAAGCCCACCCGCAGCTGCGGCCGCTGGTTGAGGCGCTGGCGAATCGCGGCATCGGCACCGAGCTGCGCGACGACTTTGTCGCGGTGCAATGGGGCAAGCTGCTGCTGAACCTCAACAACGCGGTCAACGCGCTGTCGGGGCTGCCGCTGAAGGCCGAGTTGTCGCAGCGTGATTTCCGCCGCTGCCTGGCGCTGGCGCAACGCGAAGCGCTGGCAACGCTGCAAGCGGCGGCGATCCAGCCGGCCAAGCTGACGCCGATCGCGCCGCGCTGGCTGCCGACGCTGCTGAGCGTGCCCGACGCGGTGTTTCGTGTGGCGGCGCGCAAGATGTTGGCGATCGACCCGTTGGCACGCTCGTCGATGGCCGACGATCTGCAGCGCGGCCGTGCAACCGAAGTCGATTACCTGAACGGCGCTGTCGTCGAACTCGCCCGCCGCCTCGGCCGCGAGGCGCCGGTCAACCAGCGGCTGCAGGCGCTGGTACATGCCGCCGAACAAGGCGGCTCGCATCATTGGAGCGCCGCAGCGCTGCTCGCGCAGCTCAGCGCGTCGCCGAGCCCGCACACGCCGATCGCCTAGGCGATCGGCTCCATCGCGATCTGCTGCCGCGCTTGCTGCAGCCGATCGAACAGCGGATGGGCCACATCGAGCCGATGGCCGTCGATCGCGGCGACCGGCGTTGCCGCCTGCGTCGCATTGCACAGAAACGCGGCTGCGAACGAGCCCAGTTCATCAGCGTGCACCGGACGCTGCTGCTGCTCGACGCCCATCCGATCCAGCGCGGCGACCAGCAACTGCTGCGTCACGCCGGCCAGCATCGGCGCTTGCGGCCAGACGATGCGCTGACCGTCGAACAAGCCGATGTTCCAGGTCGGACCTTCGCTGACGGCGCCGTCGTCGCCGACGAACAGCGCATCGTCACAACCCGCCTGCTGCGCCAGGCGACGCTGCCACAGCGCGCCGAACGTGGCCTCGTGCTTGATCTGCGGCAGTTCGCGCGCATAGCGCTGCACGCACAGCCGTTGCGGCAGCGGCGCCGCCGCCGGGGCCGGCGCCGCGACGCTGATCATCACGTTGAGCGAATCGCTACGGCCCGGACGGCTGCGGTCGAAGCGCGACGCATGTACGGCGATCCGCACCGAGCTGGCGTGGATCGCATCGCGCCCGGCGTGTTCCAGCGCCTGATGCAGCCAGCGCCAGACCTGAGGCAGATTCAGCTCGGCATCGAACAACAGCCGCGTCGCCGCCTGCAGCCGCTGGCCGTGTAATGCGAGGCCGGCGACGGCCGCGTCGCGCACCTGCATCGATGTGAAATGCCCGAAGTTCGGCAACGCGGCCTGCAGCGTTTCGACGCGGGCCGGCTGCCCGTTGATCTCGATCCAGGTATCGCGGCTGATCGTCGTCGTCATCGTCGGGCAAAGCGCGGCAGCACCCAGCGGCGCTACAGCGACTCCAGCTGTTCCATGCCGGCCAGCCACTGCGCTTCGATATCGTCGAGCCGCGCGCGCAACTGGCGCTGCTCGTCGGTGAGCTTGTCGAGCTCCTTCTTGCGTGCCGCTTCGTACAGCGTGGCATCGCCCATGCGGCTGTCGATTTCGGCCAGTCGCGCCTGGGTCTTGCTCATCTGCGATTCGAGCTTGCCGACGGTGCTGCGCCTTGGCAGCAGCGTCAAGCACCTTGGCCGGGCTCTTGTCGCCAGTTGTGTTGCCGCGCTGCGACAGCCAGCGAGCGTAATCGTCCAGATCACCGTCAAACGGCTCGCAGCGGCCGGCGTCGACGCGCCACAGCGCGTCGCAGGTGCTCGATACCAGGTGGCGGTCGTGCGACACCAGCAACATCGCGCCCTTGAACTCCTGCAGCGCCATTTCCAGCGCTTGGCGCATGTCGAGATCGAGATGGTTGGTCGGCTCGTCGAGCAGCAGCAGATTTGGCTGCGGATAGACCACCAGCGCCAGCGCCAGCCGCGCCTTCTCGCCGCCGGAGAACGGTTCGATCGCCTCGTAGACGCGGTCGCCCTTGAAGTTGAAGCCGCCCAGATAGTCGCGGATCGATTGCTCGGTTGCGTCCGGGTCGAGCCGGCGCAGATGCAGCATCGGCGAGGCTTGCGCGTCGAGGCTTTCGAGCTGGTGCTGGGCGAAGTAGCCGATCTTCAGATCCGGCGCGCGCTTGACCTCGCCCGACAGCGCGGCCAGGTCGCCGGCGATCAGCTTGATCAGCGTCGACTTGCCGGCGCCGTTGGGCCCGAGCAGGCCGATGCGATCGCCCGGCTCGATGCCGAGCTTGACGCCGCTGAGCTGCGGCTTGTCGCCGTAGCCGATCGCGACGCGGTCGAGTCGCAGCATCGGGCTCGGCAGCTTCAGCGGCGGACGGAAGCTGAAGCTGAATTCGGAATCGGCATGCGCAGCGGCGCCGATCTGGATGCGCTCGATCATCTTCAGCCGCGACTGCGCCTGACGCGCCTTGGTCGCCTGTGCGCGGAAGCGGTCAACAAAGGCCTGCAGATGCGCCAGCTGCCGCACTTGCTGCTCGCGCACCGCAGCGGCCTGGCTCATGCGCTCGGCACGCAAGCGCTCGAACTGCGAGTAGCCGCCGGAATACAGCGTTGCGGTCTCGCTGTGCAGATGCAGCGTATGCGTTGTCACCGCGTCGAGAAACTCACGGTCGTGGCTGATCACGAATAGCGTGCCGTCGTAGTTACGCAGCCATTCCTGCAGCCAGAACACCGCGTCCAGATCCAGATGGTTGGTCGGCTCGTCGAGCAGCAGCAGGTCCGATCGGCACATCAGCGCGCGCGCCAGATTCAAGCGCATGCGCCAGCCGCCGCTGAAGCTGGCGACGGTGCGCTGCTGCGCTTCATTGCTGAACCCCAGGCCATCGAGCAGCTTGGCCGCGCGGGACCGCGCTGCGTAGCCGCCGATCGCATTGAGCCGGTCATGCAGCTTGGCGATCCGTGCGACGTCGTGCTTGGCCTCGGCGATTTCCAGCTCGGCCTCGCAGCGGCGCAGCTCGGTGTCGCCGTCGAGCGCGAACTCGAGCGCGACGCGCTCCAGCGCCGGGGTTTCCTGCGCAACCCAGGCAATCTCGATCTGCTTGGGCAGCTGCACTTCGCCGGAGTCTGGCGACAGCTCGCCGAGCACCATCGCGAACAGGCTGGATTTGCCGGTACCGTTGCGTCCGACCAAGCCGACGCGCCAGCCGGGGTGGACCGTGAACGAGGCGCGCTCGAGCAGTTTGCGTGCGCCGCGGCGCAGCGTGACGTTGGAGAAGGTCAGCATGGGCGCGCAGTTTAGCGGCTGGCTGGCCCGACAGTGGTCGCTGTCGAGCAGGGCAGCTGCCGGGCAGGCCGCGCCACCTACACTCGGCCGCAGGCCGCCATGGAGAGCGGTCATCACCGGTGCAGGAGCAGCCCATCGTGACGATCCGCCACATTGCCCGCGTTGCGGCGTTCATCGCCGCCACGATGTCGTTATGCAGCGCCACGATGGCCGCTGCAGCCACCACCTGCAGCGCCTTCGGCAATCCGCCCCGACCGATGTCCAGCGGACTGACGGCGATCAGCCAGAGCTTGACCCGCTGCCAGGGCGGCGCGCTGCTGACCGGCTATCAAGACGAGTACGGCACGCCACGCGCGGCCTGCTTCTGGGACAACGCGGCCGCGACGCCAGACCAACCGCTGCCGCTGGTGATCTACCTGCAAGCCTCGTTTGCGCCGCTGGATTCGCAGATCGGCAAGACCGGCCTGCTGACGGCACGGACCGGCGCCGACCTGAGCGGCGCTACCGACCGCCCCGGGTTTCTGCTGCTGGCGCCGCTGCCACGCTACACCCGTCACTACTACCCGCTGCCGAACGGCTTTTCGCTGGGGTTCGACGTCTGGTATCGACAGTTCGGCAGTAGCACGGCCCGCGTCGACGGCATCGACTATCCGGTCAACGTCGACTTCGCGACGATCGATCACTACATCGCGCAGACCGTCAGCAGCCGGCGTGTCGACCCTCAACGCATCTTTCTGGTCGGCTACTCCAACGGCGGCTCGACGGCGATCGCGTACGCACAACACCGCCGCAACATCGCCGCCGCCGCGCTGTATTCGGCGCCCG
>Ga0255089_1000721_pt1 | contig 10936 bp, 8 predicted proteins | sample Colum_Miss_RepC__2_FD_188468 | JGI IMG/M metagenome (GOLD analysis project Ga0255089, IMG submission 188468) | Freshwater microbial communities from Columbia River, Oregon, United States - Colum_Miss_RepC_8d | ecosystem: Environmental > Aquatic > Freshwater > River | place: USA: Oregon... | reverse complement strand
CAAACGCCTCAGCCGACGGACGTGGTGTACCACCAAAAAAATCGAGCGCCTGCAAGACCTCGTCGACCTATACGCGCACTATCATAATCAGGTGATTGACGGAAACTTACGGCCCATGAGGATCTGAGGACGGCGAAGTGGTCTCAGATCCAGAGGAAGGGGCCAGTTCATATTCATTTGGTCAGTTGCCGCCCAAGTTCTAACAGAGTTCAAATGTTGGCTACCTAATTCTTTAGCTTAGAAACCGCTGTAAAGTCTGCTTGGCTCCATTCGCTTGGCCCAAGTTCCGACATCCATTCGAACCGCGATATCGGCGATTTCTTCCAATTCTAGAAAATTTGCCTTTGGTTTGGAAATTTCATTTTGAATCTGTTGAGCAGTAGACAAGAGCGAGCGGAGGAATTCTTGCTGCGCATTCGCCCACGCTTCTTTGCTATGCTGGTTCCGAAAGCTCTGTGCCGAAAATTCAATCATGGGCACAAAAACACATGTTCTTGCAAAGTTGGAAAGAACCATCTGCCTCGACCGCTCGGCAATGCCGTTGTCCTCCAAGAATTTGTCAATGGTGGACATTGTAGGCTTCGCCCGTTCCATCAGGGAATTTTCTAAGCTGTATTGGAACTCATTCCATGATTTGTTCGCGACCGAATCACTCATTTGTTGATAAATCCTGTTTGTTTCAGCAACGGTCTTTGCGACGTCTCTTAATTCAATTCCGTCGCGCCCTGTCCCGTACACTCCTCTGCGAAATCCTGCGCTTCTCAATTTGACGTAATTCTCCGGAACATTGTCTTCCCGTGGATTGGCTGGCAAACTGTACGTCCCCGGAAACAGCCCGCGTTCAATTCCGTAGAGGGTCAGATAGTCATTAAGGTGCGTCCACCACGCTTTAAACCGCTCGTATTCAGCCGGCTGCAGATATTCAGCAGGCCATACTAAATGCCAATGAAATCCATTTTCTTCGCCCATCAATCTTGCGACCTGAGTAACTTCTTGCGGAATCTTTTGCAAATCCACTTCTGCACTCGCAGAAATTGCGCGGATTATCTTTTGAATATGGATCGTCGATATATCGGCTAACGTATTTTGGCTTGTATCCATGCTCTTGAATGAATGCCGCGAAAAATACGGCCAGGTCGCAATCTTCTTCCAAATAGGCATAGTTTCCTTTGACATAGCTGAAAGACGATATTTTGTTGGCCAATCCTAAATCGGCCAAGTCTTGCATCGGCACTTTCAGCCAACTATGCCCACCATCATCAATCAGATAATAGTTTTCATTGTGCATGTTTCACCTCATTCAAAGTTAGTGACAAGCGCCAGTGCTCATTCACAGCCTTCACATTGCACCGATCATGCCCGCTAATTTCGCAGTGAATTCAACAAGCAAACTGTCTAAGGAATGGACGCAAAAAGCCCAATGATTTTGGGTGTTTGGGCGAAATTGTCGATTTTTTATATAGGGCGAAAAAAATCACTCATATAGCACTCAGGGGAGAATTTTTATGGGATTTGAAATTTGAAAATCTGGAAACAGACTTCGAAGAAAAACTGTGAACCCAGATCTTTCACCAGCCGTACCAACATAAAAGATCCGAGTCCACTTAATGGACTCATTCGGACGATCTGAAGCTTTGATGATTCGCTCGAAAGTAGAAAGGAACAGATTCCAATTATTGCCATGTAATAACTGATCACTAATTTGGAGATTATGTAGTGGCAAATGCCTGTGGATAACTACTGATAACTATCTGTAATTGCAGTCGTTTTGCTGTCGCGAAGGTCGCCGGTGCGAATCCGGTTTCCCGCTCCAATCATTTCAAGACCTTACGTTCATCAGAACGAGCCCCAGAAACGACTACATCCGCAAAAAAATCGTACGTTTTTCCTATGATGTGATTTTATCCAAGGAAAATAACTCGAGCGGACGGGTAGCGTAGCGATTTTGCCTACGGCCGGTGGGCATTTTATGGAGTAGTTCACATAATTTGGGCACAGGTCATTCGGGTTCAAAACCGAAACTGCGCCTTCATTTGGAAGTCGATGAGGCAGATACCCTGAAACTTTCTCATGTTCTCGATTTTGGGTATGATAGCAGTAAACCTTGCGCAGACTTGTCACTAGACATGAATCGGTACAATTTGAATGTCGAGTTTTCTCAAAAGCGTTGAATGGCGCGCTAGACGCCTCATTCCCGTCTCTTTAATGATGCTGTTCCTTCTGTTGCCAACAGAACCAGCTCGCGCAGATCGTTGTGGTTATTTAACGAGTCTGTGGGATTGGGGGATGGATGGTTTTCCCAGTCGTCGGACTGTGGAAGAATCGTTGGAATCCAAGCTTGGCAAAGACTTCGCAGAACAGCTCGCTAGCATGGTCAACGCTAACTTTTCTCATCTGAAGTTGTCCAACTCTGAGTTGGATTTGGTGTCTTCGTACATCAATCCTAACGTCGAAAGATTGGACCTGTCACTTAACTCACACATTAACGTCCGTACAGTGAGGCGACTGATTGCAAAGTTTTCCCGACTAAAATCAGTCAAACTGAATGGCATTGATCGTGCGGCAAGTCTCTCAAACGAGTTAGTAGACGGAAACCCGCAGTTGCGAGAAGTGCATGCGGACGGCATGAATGCGCCTGAATTGATGGCATGGAAAAAATCAGAGAAACTTACATACATTGATTTGCACAACAGTGCAGTCACCCGCGGAGGCTGGTTTGGGGGATTGACGTTCAAGGTCTTGAAAGATTTTTTGACCGACCCGCCGGCCAAACTGAAAGAAATCGTGCTTCCGGATATGCAGTTTATCCAGTTGCGAGAACTGGAAGCGCTAGCCGTTCAACGAAACATAACGGTTTCAACGCGCAGAGTGTTCAAGAAAGTCGAATTTGATTCCCAAAAACCCCCGTATGACGGCGATACTGTAAAATTAGACATACCAGAGCTTGGTTCAACCGATGGTCGCAGTGTTTCGATAAGAATTCGTTCTGTAGATTGTGCCGAAATGAACTCCACGGATTCTTTCGAGTTAGCAATGGCCATTGCTGCCCGAAACTTCGTGACCGAAAGACTGACAAAGGGACGCGACATTCGCTTAGAAAACGTCGGTCATGACAAATATGGGCGGCGAAAACTAGCGGAGATTCGAATCGACAACGAGTATTTGTCCGATGAATTAATAGAAAGGGGATTTGCTGTTCCATACGACGGTGGCACCAAGACGGAAACAAATTGGAAGCAAATGTTTATCAAAGATCAAAACAGCATGATGAATTGGCTGCGACGGTCTGAAGATGGTTCAAGCCTTGCGCAAAAGTTGAAAATTTAGAAAATCACCAAGTGAAACGGCTGTTTTCCGTATTGTCGATCGACGGCAAGGGAGCAGGCGCAAGATTGACCCAGCCCATCAGAACTGATACCGTTTTGAAATCACCTGTACCTTCAGCATACTTATCGGAGACGCTATGAAACGCATTGCACTGGTTTGCTCACTTACGCTGGGTCTGTTTCCTTTGGCGTGTAAGAGCAGAGAATCAACTTCCTACAGCAAATCTATCGTTTCAAACAGTCCAGAAGACGGAATTGCGACTAAAGATACTAGAGTCTATTCAGTGAAGCCGAATGCGGCTGGAACAGTCTTTTTGATTCGTTCGTCGTGCATTGACGGCAAGCCCATCACAGAGATCACCTGCGGCGAAAATGCGTCCTTTTTGGAACGAGACATGGTCTATCGTCTCTGGGACAAAGAAGCAAAAAACAGTTCGCATAAGACTAACGGAGACTCGTTATTCGCCGAATTGAAAGCTGATAAACAAAGAGTTGATACCAAACTCCAAGAACTTGGCAAATTGCAAAGTGAAGGTCCTTTGGATGGTGAAAGTGCACATGCACCTTTTCTTAGAGCTAGATCCAAGCAATTGCAAAATTTGATCGACCGAATCGAGGCGCAGGCTGCAGAAGAAAAAACCAAACAAGAGCAAGCCGATGCCAAGAAGCAAGCTGAGGCTCCTCAGTATGACGTCGATGCTCTGCGTCTTTTGAAAGTTTTGCTAGAAGATCGTGAATTAGTTCCGCTGCCTACCGAACCGACAGGAGCTCAGTTTGCGGGGAGTGAAAACGTCGCACAGCTTGGTAAGAATGTTTCAGAATTGAATAAATTCAAAGCCATGATGGATCAAGTGATTGACAAGTTCAGCGTGCCCTTTTTGTTGAGCCAATCTAAACTCCCATACATTGTTAACTCGGCAAAGTCCGGAAACATTTGGATTCGCCTCGGCGCCCAAAATGACAATCTACTGGCTTCCAAGGCTTGTCGAGAAGCAGGCGAATCTGCTCAACTAGATTTCAGACTTCCGACCGTTGAACAAGCCGCCGCAGAAGTAAATTTACTTCATACGTCCGATGTTGGATCAGTGGTTGATAACGGGTGGTTGTCCGCCAAAGCTTGGGCAGCTTGGAGTAACTCTAAAACCGCGCGCGACGGTCGAATTTTTTGGGTTCTCGATCCTAAGATCGGTGCTGGCGGAAAGTTTGACGTAGGTACTAGCACGTGGATTGATTCTCGGGTGGGATCTGCGGATGTGGTTTGCGTCTATGATCGCAGCAAAAAAGTAGTCGCAGGCAGCAACTGATCGAGCAGGAGAATGTTGACGATGCCGTGGAAAACCTCAATCTATTGCGCTGTGTTGATTTTGTCAGGGGCATGTAAATCGGTTAACCGATCTGAATTGGACGGCATTTCCACCGATGTAGATGCTCAAGGCCTCAACACTGGACGGTATTTTGCCTTTCACGGCCAAATGTTGCCATTGACTCACCAACCCGGCAAGGAAGCCGCGTATGTGGTGAGGTCTGCATGCGGCAAAGAACCAACGTTTCTGGCAGATTGCGCCGGCAAAAAAGATGCGATTGAAGCTGATGCATTTGCACGAATGTTTTTGGGTGTGAAAGAACCGGCACATCTGAGTGGCGACAGTCCTGATGCAACGTTACGGCGACTGCAGGCGAAGTCTCTAGAACTTTCGAAACTGGATGGAGCTCAAGAGTCGGCCGAAATTATACGTCGACAAAAGCTGATGAAGCTGCAAATTGCCCGAATTTCGTCACAAATTACTCAAGAGAAGGCTGGCAAAAGTATTGCGGCTCCTCCCGACAAAAATGTCGTCAATGAACTCAAAAATTTGATTGATGATCCCGATCTTCTTTCAATTCCGGCCGATGACCCCGACTTCGAGATTTATAAACCGGTGTTGGCGACATTTGCGCGGATTTTTGAACGCGTCGGCATTCCTCTCGCCCTCGCCGGCGGTGCGTTTTGGGACGCAGAGACCCAGACCGTTTGGATGTACGCCGGAACCCAAACATCTGCTGCCGCTTCTGGGGCATGCAGAGGTATCGGCGCCAAAGGTACGACACTTGCTTTTTCGCTACCGACCGCCGAGCAACTTTTGACGCTCAATTCCTACAAGAGATTGAAGACGTGGTTCATTCCTGAACTCGAAGATACATGGCTTAATTACGGAGATCCAAAAACTTATTTGTGGTCCAAATCCAGTACCCCCGTCGAAAACGCAGTGCTTCTTGAGTTTGCCGATTTAAGAGCTACTGACGGTGGACCGAATTCAGCTTATCCAACCTATTGCCTGCTAAATCGCCCAGAACAAACGGAGTCAACATCGTCAGTCAGCGTTAGAGGTAATAATTCTACATCGCAACAGGTATCTGGTTCGCAAAATACATCACGACTTTCTGAAGAGTCTGATCCTCGGTTTTTAAAAATGCTGACATTTGAAGGCGGCGGGTTGCGATGCAAAGATCATGGCAATGCAGAACTGGGCATTTCTTCTGTGTTTGTCCTTTTCGATCCGAGTGTCCAAAACAAAACTATCAAAACATGGTTTGAGGCGAATAACGCCCAATACCAGAGTGAGCCTATCATGATCTCGGAAGTTGATTTTCAAAAAGATTCGACCGTAAGCCTAAGCGGATGGCGGCAACTGCAGCGCCCAATAGCGTTGACGTCTGAACAAATGCGACGGATCTTTTCGGGAATCTTTCAACCGAGACTCAAAGCTAAAGCCACCGCGCCCGGAAACGTGGGTCAACTACTCATCAAGAGTTGTGATTTCGCCAGTTAATCCTTTGCGAGGACTAAGCATGCTGAAGATTTTCAGTTTAGTTATTCTGACATTTACCTTTAGTTGTAAGCCGCGACAAAACTCGGCGGAACTTTCGGAACAAAAATCAGGTAACAAATCACTGTTGACCATGGACTTTGGCTCTCCTAACGGTGGCCTGATTAACAGTCAGCCTGCCATCGATGTCGAGAAAGTTGAGGAAATTAAACGCGCCATTCAAAACGAACACTTATCATTTGTAAATCGCGACCGATGGGTCCGAAAAGAAATGATTAGGATGGCCAAGGAAACGACGACCGCCGATTTTTTGAAATGGAGATTGACGGGGCACAAAATGCACGGGTCGTTTTCTAAGGAAGAAGTGGATAGTTTGGAAGAAGAACTGGATCTCATGTGGCGTACAGTTAAAACAATCAAATTCAATCACATTAAACTTGCCAGCGCGGTTTCTGGTGAAAATGTAGAGAATGTTTCTCCTGAAGTAATGCTTCCCTATTACATCAAACTTAGAGCCGTAAATAATTTTGTCACCTCCGAGTTGCAGCGCGATGTAACGGACGTGTATTGGACGGACGCTGGAAATTTCATCAACAAAAATTATGATCGTGCGGCGCAGTGGCTCGACAGTTCCAAAGATGAATTGACCGCCTATGTGAACTTCGCTCTCGAATCGGCCTTTCCACGGAGCCAAAAAGTCTTTGATGAGAATAGGCGCCGCGTCCTTGAGGCGACAGTCGTACAGTTGCGCGAGTTAGATGACGCTGACGCAAGAGCCAAAGAAACAGAAGAGAACGCTAAACTTTTTCCGAGTTCTATACCGGATCTAAAAGACGCGATGGTTGCTGCACAATTGCAAGCGACTGAAAGTCAAAGAAAAACATTATTGGGAGTATACCAATCTCTGACTGGTAAACCGTACAAAGGAAAAGGTTCCAAACCGAGCAACAAAAGCAGTGAAAAAAAATCAGGTCTCGGCTTGGTTGATGATGCAGAAGAGTCCAATGACGACGCACCGGTAGATGCTCCCATTGATGAACTTACATTGGTCGATGTAAGGCAGGGTGATTATTCGCCGTTGATGGGTATCCAGTTTGCAGAATCAGGCGGCTATGGAGGATATTCGGGATTCTGGGTATCTCCGGGTCCAACCCAAGGGATCGCTGGTACCATTACCGTGCTAAAAGGTAAAAACCATCGAGTTAATCAGCAAGGCAACTTAGATTCTTGGCGTTACGACCCAAATTCAGTACCAGTCATGGGACTTGACGCAGGATCATACTGCAAACGAGCCCTGCATGTTTCTGGAAGATGGATTACGGGAATAGGCGCTGGCTTGGCGTTTGTGGGCGGATCTTGGCTTAGCTACGGGTTTACCAGCCCAAATGTGACTTCACTGTTTAGCCTGCTGTTTGGAACAACCGTTGGCGTCGGAGCTGAAGCAGCCGTCATGGCTTTGGCACCGGGGTATAAAGTGTCGGTGGCACTGACGCCTAAAAGACTTCTCATCGAATATGGTCCTTTGCTTGGACTCTTTGGAGGTTATTATGCCGGAGTCGGCGCAGACATAATTTATGAATTTGATCCGCCAGCCTGTCCAGAAAATCACCAAGATAAGATTTTGCAAAAGTAGCACTTGAGTAACAGAGATTAAAGTGGAGTAGCCGTGAGCAAAATGAGCACAAATCGTTGCGTTGTCTCGACTCTTCTGGTCTTAGCCGTGACAGGGATCGCAGCTTGCAAATCCATGAACTCGCGCCGCTCCCTTTCTCAGCTCGAGGGCGTAGACCTTCCACTGGAAAACACACTAAGTTCCTTGCAACGAATGGTTTGCTGGCGTTACCAAGCAAAATCCGAAACGGATGAGTTTGCCAAGGTGGTCACCGGCAAAAACATGAAAGTCATCGCTTGTAATTTTGGCTCGCCCCTGGACAAACAAAAGAAATCAGAGACTTCCCACTACATGAACGAAGCTCTTGTCATGGACGAGGCTGTCGTTAGGAAGCTCTTAATCGACTTATCAAAAAATCGTGTAGCGCAGGTCAAGAAAGAAAATGAGGAAGTGCGAGCGAATGTGTATGAACAATATGCGACGACACAAGCCAATCTGTTGGCTGCGCGAGAGTTATTAGCATACAAGCAGTCGGAGATTGACGAACGCATCGGATCTGGACTTAGTGCTGATAGTCCGGTCGTCAGGATATTGTCACAAACTCGAGATACCCTTGCTGCAAACGTGAAAGAAGCTGAGCTCAAAGCGGAACAAGCGCGATCGAAACTGCCAGCGGATGAGCAAAACAAGCAATCACAAATGCCATCAGTGCCGAAGGATCCGACGGCATTCGAATACATCGAGCTGATTGGTCTTGAAGAGCTTGTTAAGAATGGAGGTTTTCAACCGGTCGATAATCAACGATTTCAGAATGCTCACGAAGATTTGGCACTGTTGATGATCAAACATGGTATGCCGTTGCAAGCTTTGAAGTTACTAACAACTGGCGGCGACGCTTCGGAGTATCTGAGACTCTTAACGGTGCCCGTCCCTGAGGAACTTCAGGGTGCGTATCATTATGTCGAAAGCATCAATGTCGGTAATCCTATGATGAATCCAGGAGAGTATGTAACAGTCGACATCTATCCTGGACAGATTGTGAAAAATTCATCAAGTGGTGTCTTTAACGATACCGGAACGACTCCGATAAAGTCGCTCAAGGTTGACCCCACTCACCGAAGCATTATTCGAAGCGGAGGGGCCCATGTGCTGTCAGTCGGGGAAGTGTTTCGCGGGGGTCGTTGTGCCACGCCATTGGCTGGTGAAGACACTTCATCCGAAGATGACGAGCGACAGAAAGCTTCGGCACTCAAGTTTGAAGGAACGTTTGTTATCTCGGGAATAACTTATAATTCAAGCTATCCATTTCACAGTCCAGTGTTCGCAGTGGATAACTCAAACATTATCGGAAAATCTGAGAGTAACAGGCGTGTCCTACAAGTTGCTCACGTCATCAACTCAACAGCGAAGGTTAAGGTGTCAGAGGAACGGCAATTTTGGTTTGGTCCAAAAGGGTATTCTTTTTGTGTCGGAAGTCCAAGGCATGCTTACGAAGTTAAGGATATAAACGGAATGATGAGTGATTAGAAAGAGCGGAACGATGGCGGGTGGGGAGAATCGTTCCCTCTAACCGGCCCCTCGCTGTTGATGAATACCCCCTGTACCTTTCTAATCAGTTCTGAAACCCATTGACCACCTTGTTCAATGGGCGTTTGGTCAACTTAGGCTTGGATGACCGCGGGATGGTGGGTGACGTTCAGTAAAGTAAGGATTAAAAGTTGGTCCGATTGTCAAATTTCAGGGATTTTCTGAGCAAAAGTGGGCTTTGTTAGCCCTAAACACCAATGCCGCCACCTGAATTTAGGCTCTGTTCGCGGGGACATCTACATCAACGGCAGGTTCGCAAATGGCAATGTCTATCTTGGATCGCCAGCAGGAAATTTCTGCGTCCAATCTTCAGGTCCATTTTCAATCCCATTTGCGGATAGCACCCCGTGCAACGCAGAAGGTTAGTACAAAATGTCCATGTTTAAGTTTGTCGTTCATCCAGGCAATAACTCAAATACTTTCGCAGGGCCATGATTTTTGTGGCGGGCACATAACAACCATCGCTACACTAGCAGTTCACACAATAAGATAGGATGGGTCCAATGAAACGCACAAATCTCTGCATGTTCCTTCTCAGTGCTGGTTTAATCTCAAGTGCCGCCTTCGCAGTTGAGATGACGTCTGCAATGCACGACAACCGCGCTACTTTCACGACTCGAGTCGGAGCTTCCAAACGCGCGTACCCCGACGGCGCCACCTGTTGTAGCGATGACATTGTAGTCCCCGACGCGGCAACAGAGATGTTTAACCTTGAAATGAAAGTGCCACAGACTGAGGAGGTAGTGCCGATTCTTGGTTTTCGCTCTAGCGGTCACGATGATATGGGGTTTTCCTTTATCCAGGGTTATGCCGGCGGACGCTATGTTCCCAAGTTTGCATCGATCGGGCCGGTGCAGGCCTATGCCTCCGGCGCTTTGAGCTATGGTGAAATTCGGATTTTAGAATGGTCGGATAGGGGCTTTTCGGCATCTGTTCCGGCTGCCGGTGTCATGGCCAGCGCCGGAACCACAATTGCTGTTGCGAGCAACTGGGCAGCGGATTTGAATGTGTCGCTGGAACAAGTTTGGGGGGACACGAGGGCGGATTTCCGCGTGCGCCAGGCTACGGCGACGGCTGGAGTTGAATACCGCATGTGAGTCTCTTGCCGCGCTGTCGCGGCATAGGGCATTTTCAGCAAAGTTTGTCATTCAGCAAAAGACGGTCCAGCCCCCGTGTTTCCGAGTTGACTTGGCAATAGTCCTGCTCCCCTACTGAGCTGAGAACCGGCCGCTGGTAGAGAAGATTTGAAACCTTTTCAGCATGGCGCGCACCTAACAACGTAAGGGTCGCGCCGATAAAACCAGTAAATCTGTACTACATAATTCCGGCCCGTGCAGGCCTGCGGCTTGGATGACCGCGGGATGGTGGGTGACGTTCAGTAAAGTAAAGCTGATGTAGTCATCGAGATCGCAGCATTTTCATTGCCTCAGCAATCATCGCTGGATTTGAAAAAATGGAGTTACGTCCTGTTTGCGGCCAATACATCCCAAATCCCCGTTTTTCGTTTTCTCGATTTTTCGTTCTTCCGCTCGTACGCAGTTAGCGCACAGTTCGGAAGGCAAGAGGGCCGAAGTGTGCCTTTTTTCCAGGCTATATCCTCCTTG
>Ga0255089_1000720_pt1 | contig 10956 bp, 11 predicted proteins | sample Colum_Miss_RepC__2_FD_188468 | JGI IMG/M metagenome (GOLD analysis project Ga0255089, IMG submission 188468) | Freshwater microbial communities from Columbia River, Oregon, United States - Colum_Miss_RepC_8d | ecosystem: Environmental > Aquatic > Freshwater > River | place: USA: Oregon... | reverse complement strand
GTTTCGCCGGACGACTCTGCTCAGGCCGGGATCGCCGATGGGCGTGCGCCCGTCGACGCCAGCATCGACCGCGAGCCGCCGGTCGACTTCATCGCCCGCGCGCCGGATGCAGCCTCGGACAGGCCGATCGTCGAACCGGCCGAGCCGCCGTCGGCAGCACCCACCGCCGCAGTCGAAGCGGCGGCCAGCGCATCGGCGGACGACAGCCTGTCGCTGCCGGCAGTGCCGTTATCCGATATGCCCAGTGACTATCGCCGCGACTTTCCGGCGCTGAGCGTCGAAGTGCACGTCTGGGACGGCGAGCCGTCGCGACGCTTCGTGCTGATCGGCGGCAAGCGCTACGTCGAAGGCCAGCTGCTGGCCGAAGGACCGCAGCTGCTGCAGATCACCCAGGACGGTCTGGTGCTCGAATACCGCGGATCCCGCGTCGCTTATTCACTGCAGTAGCGGCGCGCTCAGTGCGCGCCGGCGAGCAGCGCCGGCATGGCGCCGGCCAGAATCGTCCTCACCTTGGCCATGCCCTGCGCCACCGACTGCTCGATCTCGGCGTGAATGCCGGCACTGCCGGTGTTCAGGCCGGCGCACCAGTTCACCGACACGGCCAGACAGGCGTAGCGCAAGCCCAGTTCGATCGCCAGCGGCGCTTCTGGAAAGCTGGTCATGCCGATCATGTCGCAGCCGTCGCGCTGCGCGCGGCGGATTTCGGCCGGTGTTTCCAACCGCGGCCCTTGGGTGACGCCCATCACGCCCTGATCGGCGATCGCGACGTGTGCAGCCTGCGCCGCCGCGATCAGTGCGGCGCGCAGCGCTGGATGGTACGGATGTTCCATCTCCACATGATGCAGCTGCGAATCGGCGCTACCGTCGGACAGCGTGTGCTCGCGCCCATAGGTGTAGTCGATCGCATCGTGCGGCACGCCGACCGCCGCCGGTGCATAGCCGGGCGTGATGCCGCCGACGGCGGCGATCGCGATCACATCGGTGATGCCGGCATCGCGTAGCGCGCACAGGTTGGCGCGGTAGTTGATCAAGTGCGGCGGAATCTTGTGGCCTTCGCCGTGACGGGCCAGAAAGCAGGCCTCGACACCGTCGACACGACCCAGCAGCAACGGCGCCGATGGCGCACCGTAGCGCGTCGTGCGCTCGTCACGCCGCTGGATCTGCAAGCCGGGCCACTGGTTCATACCCGTGCCGCCGATGATCGCGATACGACGCTCGAGCGCCATGGCTACAGCCCCTTGACGGCGTAGATCGCCGGCAGCTGCCGCCAGTATTCCTTGTAGTCCATGCCGCAGCCGAACACGTAGCGGTCTTCGACTTTGACACCGACGAACTCGGCCACCGCGCCGGGCGCGCGACGGTCGTGCAGCTTTTCGCAGGTCACCGCGACGGCAAAGCTCGCGGGCTGGAATTCCAGCAGGGCCTTGCGAATCGCCACCAGCGTATAGCCCTCGTCGAGAATGTCGTCGATGACCAGCACGTGCCGGCCGCTGATGCGCTTGGCGTCGGGCTGACGCTTCCACACCAAGCCGCCACCGGTGGTGGCGCCGCGATAGCGCGTCGCGTGCAGATAATCCTGTTCGAATGCGAACGGCAGGCGGCTGACGATTTCGGCCGTCGGCAGCAGGCCGCCGTTCATCACGGTCAGGATCAGCGGATTGAGGTCGGCATATCGCGCGGTGATCTCGTGACCGAGCCGGTCATAGGCGGCCTTGACCGCTGCGGCGTCGTGCAGGCAATCCGCCTCGGCCATCACGGCGCGGGCTTCGGCCAGCGTGGCGGCGATCTGCGCCTGCAGATCGACATGCGGGGTTTTGGGTTTCATCGGCTGCCAGTCTCCTGTCGATACAGCGCAGCCAGTCGCTGCGAGCTGCTGCGTTTGGGTTTGAGGGTGGGGCTCAGCGCGTCGAGCAGCGACACACACGCGGCGCGGTCATTGCACACCGGCAGCATGTCGCAGCCGGCGTCGAGCGCCATCCGTGCGCGCTCTTCCATGTTGCCGACGACCGCCGCGCCGTTCATCGACAGGTCGTCACAGAAAATCGCGCCACGGAAGCCGAGCTTGCGACGCAGTAGCGTGGCGATCCACTTGCGCGACAGCGAGGCCGGCGTGGCGTCGAGCGCGGTGTAGCGCACATGCGCCATCATCAGCGACTCGATGCCGTCGTCGATCAGCGCCTTGAACGGTGCCAGGTCCAGCGCTTCGATCGTCGCCATCGGCCGGCGGTCGATCGGCAGTTCCAGATGCGAGTCGGCGACGACGTTGCCGTGCCCCGGAAAATGCTTGCCGGTGGACGCCATGCCGGCGCTGCGCAAACCAGCGCGCAGCGCGCGCGCCAGTGCGATCACCGTCTGCGGGTCGGACGAGAACGCGCGGTCACCGATGATCTGGCTGATACCGGTGTCGACATCGAGCACCGGCGCAAAGCACAGGTCGAAGCCGTAGCCGGCCAGCTCGCGGCCGATCGTCGCGCCCCAGTGCTGCGCCTCCTGGCAGGCGCGCGTCGCGTCTTCCAGATACAGGCGGCCCAGCGTCGCCATCGCCGGCACGCGCGTGAAGCCGACACGAAAGCGCTGCACGCGGCCGCCTTCATGGTCCACGGCCAGCAACAGGCGCGGCGATTTCAGCGCCAGCAAGTCCTTGCACAGCGCCGCCAGTTGCACGGGGTCGTGATAGTTGCGCGTGAACAGAATCACGCCGCCGACCAGCGGATGGCGCAGCAACTCGCGGTCCTCGGCGTTGAGTTCGTGGCCGGAGATGTCGGCCATGATCGGGCCGATCAGTTTGGAAGACGCCATGCGCTTGCGGTTCTTTGGCTGTGGAGTAACGGGTAGAGGAATCGATGCGACAGGGAACGACAATACGGTACCGGCAATCGATGGCTATTCGTGCAGCAGCACGCGGGTACCCGCCGGCACCCGGTCAAACAGATCGACGACATCATCGGTGCTCATGCGCACGCAGCCATGCGACGCCGGTACGCCCAGCGGCTGCACCGGCGGCGTGCCATGGATGTAGATATAGCGGCGAAACGTATCGACACAGCCGAGCCGGTTGCGTCCCGGCTCCAAGCCCGACAGCCACAGGATGCGGCCCAGAATCCAGTCGCGCTGCGGGTGGGCGTGGTGCAAAGCCGGCGACCAGACTTCGCCGGTTGGGCGACGACCGCGAAACACGGCAGTGGGCGGCGCGCCGGCACCGATTCGCGCGCGCACCTGATGCCAGCCGCGCGGCGTCATGCCCGATCCGCCGATTTCGCCGACGCCGTTGATGCCGGTCGACACCGGGTACTCGCGCAGCGTCGCGCCATCGCGGCGCAAGCTCAGCCGCTGGTGCCGCAGGTCGACATGCAGCTCAGGCAGACCAGCGCGCATACGGATGACTGGCCAGCGCGTTGTTGTAGTAGCGGTGCTCGGACGTCACTTCGGCGCCGAGCCAGTCGGGCCGCGCGAAGGTTTCAGTCTCGCTGCGCAGTTCCACTTCCGCGACGACCAAGCCGGCGTTGTCACCTTCGAACTCGTCGATTTCCCACAGATGGCCGCCATGATCGACGTAGTGACGGGTCTTCAGGATCAGACCGCGGCACAGCGTGTTGATCATCTGCTCGGCTTCGTCAGCAGGGATCGTGTACTCGTATTCCGCACGCGACATGCCGACGATCGCCTGCTTGACGTTGAGCTTGCCCACGTCGCCTTCGACGCGCACGCGCACCGATGCCGGACCGTCTTGCGGCGTCAGGTAGCCATGTCGCATCGCGATGCGCTTGTGCGCCTGCGTGCGCCAGCCGTCGCCGGTGACCAGAAACTTGCGTTCGATTTCCAGCGCCATCGTCAGGTACTCAGCGGCAAAGCGGCATTGTACGGGTCGCGCCCGGCTCAGGCCCGCTCGAACAGCGCCATGCTCTCGACATGGGCCGTATGTGGAAACATGTCCATTACGCCAGCACGCACCAGGCGATAGCCGTGTTCGTGCACCAGCAAGCCGGCGTCACGCGCCAGCGTGCCCGGATGGCATGACACGTACAGGATGCGCCGCGCCTTGAGCCGGCCGAGCAGCGGCAGGATTTCCTGCGCACCCGCGCGCGGCGGGTCGAGCAGCACCGCGTCGTAATCACGCACGGCCCATGGCGCATCGGCCTGAGGCTCGAACAGATTGGCGCGATCGAATTCGATCGTCAGTCCGAGGCGTTCGGCGTTGTCGCGGGCCCGCTGTACCAGTGCGGCCTCGCCTTCGACGGCAAACACCTGCGCGCCGGCCCGCGCCAGCGGAATCGTGAAGTTGCCAAGGCCGCTGAACAGCTCGAGCACGCGCTCGCCCGGCTGCGGCGCCAGCCAGTCCATCGCCTGCGCGACCGCCTTGCGACTCAGCTCGCCGTTGACCTGGATGAAATCGGTCGGCCGGAAGTGCAAGCGGTCGGGTTCCTGCAGCGGCGCATACGACAGCTCACGCGGCGGCGGCGTCAGCGGTGCAACGGTGTCGGGTCCGCCCGGCTGCAGATAGAACTCGACATCGTGCTCGATCGCGAAGGCGCGCAACGCGGCGAGGTCGGATTCGGTCGGCGGCGCCATTACACGCAGCACCAGCGCCACGGGCTCGGCCGTCGCCACTTCGATCTGCGGCAACTGGGCACGGATGCTCAGGCCGGCGATCAAGCACCCGAGCGCCCTCAGCCGTTCGCCAACGCGAGGATCGAGCACCACGCAGGACTCAAGCGCGGCCAGAAACGAGCTTTCGCGCTCGCGGAAACCGACCAATACCGTGTCGCGCTTACCGACGTACTTGGCGCCGAGTCGCGCGCGGCGCCGGTAGCCCCAGACCGGTCCAGTCAATGGCTCGGCAACCTGCACCGGCGCCACCTTGCCGATCCGGGCCAGCGCTTCGATCAGCTGCTTGTGCTTGTAGCGCACCTGGGCCTCGGGCGACAGATGCTGCAAGGCGCAGCCACCACAGACACCAAAATGCGCGCAGCGCGGCGACACCCGATCCGGCGAGGCCCGGTCGACGCCCACGGTCTGGCCTTCATCGACGTCGCGCGACACGCGGACATAGCGGAAGCGCACCTGCTCGCCCGGCAAGGCATCGGCGATGAACACGACCTTGCCGTCGAGCCGCGCAACACCACGGCCATCCTCGGCCAGATCAACGACGTCGGCGACGAACTCGCCGGTCGGGAGGGGTTTGCGACGGTGACGCGCCATCAGTGATCTTCATCCGGTTCGAACGCCGGGTCCCACGCGACGGCGAACTCGGCCCAGTGCGGCTCGTCGGAGGCGGCAAGGTAATCGCGCACGCGATCGAGCTCGGTGAGGAGCTCGTCGGCCGTCAAATGGCCGCGCATGCGCTGAAATTTCAGATAAACCAGCCAAGTGTTCAGCACGTCGGTTTCGCAGTAGGCGCGGATATCGGCAATGCCGCCGCTGCGCCAGGCGTCGAACACCTTGGAGCCGTCCATGCCGAGCTTGCCCGGGAAGCCGAGCAACAGCGCAATCTCATGCAGCGGCGCGTTGTTTCGGCCGCTATACAGCGCCAGCACGTCCATCAGATCGGTGTGCTTGAACTCGTAGCGCTTGAGATAGTTGTTCCACTTGCTGTCGCGGTCGAACAGCCCGTTGTCCCAGTAGGCCTTGGCTTGTACGCCGTGCACCAGCGCGCGGTAGTGCAGCACTGGCAGGTCGAAGCCGCCGCCGTTCCACGACACCAGCGTCGGCCGGTAGCGTTCGATGCCGTCGAAGAAGCGCTGCACCAGCTCGGCTTCGCCGGCACTCTCGTCACCGAGCGACCACACGCGCAGGTCGGTTGCGGTGCGCAACACGCAGGAGATTGCGACAATTTTCTGCAGATGCGCCGGCATGAAGTCGTTGCCGCGCCGCGCCCAGCGCTGCGCACGCAGCGCCATCCACACCTCGTCGTCCGGCGCGTCCGGCATTTCGAGAATGCGGCGGGCGCCGGCAATGTCGGGGATGGTCTCGATGTCGAAGACCAGCGTCGGTTCGGTCATGGCAGTGGCACCGCCTCGGCGGCGCAGGCGGTCAGTCGGGGAAAACGCCAGTGGAGATGTAGCGGTCGCCACGGTCGCAGATGATGCAGGCGATCGTCGCGTGCTCCAGCGTCTGGCACAGCTGCAGCGCCGCCCAGACCGAGCCACCGGACGACGGGCCGCAGAAGATGCCCTCGGTACGCGCCAGCGCGTGCATCGTGGCTTCCGCGTCGCGGGCGGTGACTTCGATGACGCGGTCGACGCGGCGCCGATCAAAGATCTTGGGCAGGTATTCCTCCGGCCATTTGCGAATACCGGGGATCGAGCTTTCGCCCTGCGGCTGCACCCCGACAATCTGGATCGCCGGGTTCTGCTCCTTGAGGAAGCGCCCGGTGCCCATGATCGTGCCGGTGGTGCCCATCGTCGCGACAAAGTGCGTGATGCTGCCGTCGGTGTCGCGCCAGATTTCGGGGCCAGTGCCCTCGTAGTGCGCGCGCGGGTTGTCCGGGTTGGCGAACTGATCCAACACACGTCCCTGCCCTTCGGCCTGCATCCGCTGCGCCAGATCGCGCGCGCCCTCCATGCCCTCTTCCTTGCTGACGAGTACGATTTCGGCGCCGAACGCCTTCATCGCCGCACGCCGCTCGGCGCTCATATGAGCGGGCATGATCAGCCGCATGCGATAACCCCGCATCGCGGCGGCCATCGCCAGCGCGATGCCGGTGTTGCCCGACGTGGCTTCGATCAGCAGATCGCCGGGCTTGATCTCGCCGCGCTCCTCGGCGCGACGGATCATCGAATACGCCGGCCTGTCCTTGACCGAACCCGCCGGATTGTTGCCTTCCAGCTTGGCCAGCAGCCGGTTGCTGCCGATACCCGGCAGACGCCGCAACTCGACCAGCGGGGTATTGCCGATAAAATCGGCTAGCGGGTGGCTTTTCATGGATGTGGTCATGTCAGATAAATGGAGTTTAGCCGATGCCCCTGTGTGACCGCCGATGAGCGCGCTTCCGCCCCCACCTGCCGGCTGGCGTGGCGTACTGCGCCGCTTGCTTCACGCCCTCGGCTGGCTGGCGCCGTCGGTGCTGACCACGGTAATGAGCGCCGTGCTGTGGTGGCTGATCGACGAGCCGCGGCCGTCGTGGCTGGGCCTGCTACTGGGATTCAATCTGGCGGCGATTCTGGCGCTGAATCTGTATCAGCTGCTGCGCTGGAACCAAGTGCTGCGCGACCTCGACAGTACGCTGCGCAACATCGCGCAAGGTCGGCTCGAAGCGCGACTGACGCGCACGCTGCCACCGGGTGCGCAGCAGATCGGCCATCGTCTGAACCAGATCAGCCAGCAGATGCTGGGCTACCGCGACCAACTGGAGCTGCGCATGCAGACGGCCGTCGGTCGCCTGCGCTCCGACCTGGAGCAAGCCAAGACCGATCTGCGACAGGCTCAGCTGCAGCTGACCCGCATCCAAACCGAGTTTCGTCAGCAGTCCGAGCGCTTTTCCGGCATGACGCACGAGCTGCGTACACCGTTGACGGCGATCCTGGGTTTTTCCGACTTGCTGCGTAAAACCCGGCTGACCGAGCATCAGGACGACTATCTGGCCACGCTCGACCGCAGCGCGCGCGGCCTGCTGTCGATGCTCAACGACGTGCTCGACTGGAGCCGTATCGAAGCCGGCCGGCTGACGCTGAACTTGGAGCGTTTCGACCTCGGCGACGCGGTCGAAGACGTGATCGCACTGCTGGCACCGCTGGCCTATGAGAAGCAGCTGGAACTGGTCCACATCATCTATCACGACGTGCCGCTGCAACTCGACGGCGACGCGCAGCGGCTGCGCCAGGTGCTGACCAACCTGCTGTCGAACGCGATCAAGTTCACCGAGTACGGCGAAGTCGTGCTGCGGGTCATGAAGGAGCGCGAGCAAGGCAGCCGCGTCTGGATCCGGGCGTCGGTGACCGACAGCGGCGTGGGTCTGACCGAGAAGCAACAGCAGCGGCTGTTCCAGCCGTTCGAACAGATGCAAGGCGTCAATCGCCAGCCTGGCACCGGGCTGGGCCTGACGATCGTCAAGAAGCTGGTCGACTTGATGGCCGGCAGCATCAGCGTGCAAAGCGAACCCGGACATGGCTCGACGTTCAGCGTGCTGCTCGAACTGGGCGCGGCCAACACCGCGACACAGGCCTGGGACCATCTGCGCGGACGGCGCATTTGGGCTTGCGAAACCCATCCGACCGCCGGCCTGGCTCTGAGCCATTCGTTGCAGTTCTGGGGCATCGACGTCAGCCCGTTCGAGGATGTCGGCGTGCTGACATCGCGGCTGCGCCATGCACCGCGTGCCAACCGGCCTGACTTGATCATCGTCGGCCTCAAGCCGGGCGACCTGAAACAAGAGGCGATGCAAACCTTGGGCAGCTTGTGCATGGACGCCCAGCCACCGCTGCTGACGCTGCTGAGCTCGGCCTCGCCGTCCGACCAGCAGGATGCAATCGACCTGGGCGCCGCACGCGCGTTGCCCAAGTCGGTCGGACGGCTGCAGCTGTACCGCGAACTGTGCGATCTGGTGCGCATCGGCCGCGCCAAGCCGATGCTCGACAGCCAGACGCTGCTGATCGCCGACAACAATCCGTCGAATCTGCGCTATCTGGCCGCGCTAGGGCGTGAGCTGGGCGCCGTGGTACTCGAAGCCCGCGACGGTGACGAAGCCCTGCAGATCTGGCGGTCCCAGGGCTGCAACTTCGCATTGATCGACTACCGGATGCCGGGCACTGATGGCGCCGGCGTGATCCGCGAGATTCGTATCGCCGAAGCCGATCCTTCCTTTGCAAGGCCGCGCACGCGCCTGGTGGCGACGTCCGCGCATTTGACGCCGGTGGACCGCAACGCGCTACGCGAAGCCGGTGCGGACGAAGTGCTGATCAAGCCGTTCGACGAAGCGCAGCTGCTGCGCGCGCTGACGCCGACGCTGGCACGCGAGCTCACGCTGATTCCCGGCCCATCACGACTGGCACAGGATGCCGAGCTGCTGGAACTGCTGCGCGAAGAACTACCGTTGCAACTCAAGGACCTCGAAGACGCATTCGCACGGGGCGACGCGATCGCGGCACGCGCTGCGGCGCACACGCTCAATGGCACCGCTGCGTTTTATCAGCTGACGCAGCTGAAAGCGGTCGCCAGCGACATGGAACAACAGCTGGCCGCGTCTGCCTTCAGCGGCGTCACCGCCGGCGGGCTGACGCGATTGCGGGCGGCGCTCTACGAAACCTTGGGCGGCATCGGCGCGACGACGCCAACCTCCGAAGCCGCCGCGCGCTGAGCCGGCCCGCACACCGCCTAGCGTTGACGCTCCAGCGTCACGACGGCGCAGACCAGATCGACTTCATCGCTCAGGCTCAAGTGCATGGCACCAATGCCGCGTGCCGCCAGCATCGCGGCAGCACGCGGCGATACGCAGAGCTGCGGCGGCCCCAGCGGGGCCCGCGTCCAACCGACATCGTCGTGGGCCATGCCGCGAAAGCCGGTGCCCAAGGCTTTGACGAAAGCCTCCTTGACCGCAAATGACTTGGCCAGGAAGTTGACCGGATCGCGCGCCTGGTCGAAGCGCGCCCGCTCCAGCGGATGCAGCATCCGCTGCACCAGCCGCTGCGGATGCCGCTCATATACTTTCGCCATCCGCGAGATGTGCAACAGGTCGACGCCGGTACCGTAGATCACCGGACCGGCTGCCGAGGCGGCGGCTGCCGGCGCACGGGCGACGCCGCGCGCATAACAGCCACTGCGCGCCGACGACCGCATTCAGCCGCGTCCCTTGCGCATTTCGGCGGCCATTTCGCGGACCGCCTCGCCGATACCGACCATCAATGCGCGGGCCACGATCGCGTGCCCGATGTTCAGTTCGACGATCTCGGCGATGCCGGCCACCGCAGCGACGTTGTGCAGGTTCAAACCGTGCCCGGCGTGCACCTCGATGCCGGCCTGGTGGGCCAGCTTGGCGAACTGGTCGATCACGACGAATTCGGCAGCAGCCGTTTCGAAATGCGCTGCGTCGGCGTAGCGCCCGGTGTGAATCTCCAAGTGCGGCGCACCGCTGGCGATGCACGCTTCGAGTTGCTGCGGATCGGGGTCGACGAACAGGCTGGTCACGATGCCGGCATCGGCCAGGGCATCACAAACGGCGCGGATACGCGGCAGTTGCCCGGCGATGTCGAGGCCGCCTTCGGTGGTGCGCTCCTCGCGCTTCTCGGGCACCAGGCATACGTAGGCGGGCTTCAAGCGTCGCGCAATCGCCACCATCTCGTCGGTGACGGCCATTTCCAGATTAACCGGAACCTTGCTGACGGCCAGCAGGCGCTGCACGTCGTGGTCCTGGATATGCCGGCGATCTTCGCGCAAGTGCACCGTGATCGAATGAGCGCCTGCCTGTGCGGCGATCAGCGCCGCTTCCACCGGGTCGGGATACGGTGCGCCACGTGCTTGCCGGACCGTGGCCACATGGTCGACGTTGACGCCCAGACGCAGTTCGGGAAGAGACATGCCGGCACCCTGCAGGATTGGGCCGGCATTGTAGACCGCAGCTTGGCCGGCGCGCGGCCGCCAAGCTGCGATCCGTCAACGCATTTACAGATTGAAGCGATAACCCAGCGCGAAGCTGATGGCCGGGTAGATCTTGTAGTCGCTGGCATCATCCTCGACGTCGGCGCGCTCGGCTTCGAGGTTGGCTTGGAACACCTGCGATTCGATCGATCCGTCGTCGACGTCGAACGAGTTGCCGGTGTCGACATTGACGGCGCTACCTGACGCGTCGAGTTTGACCTTGGCTGCGCCCTGGAAGTACGCACCCAACTCGAAGCGGAAATACACGTTCGATGCGCCCTGGATCGCGTTGCCCCAGCCCAAGCCCAGATACGGTACGGCCGAGTTGAAGTCCAAGCCGCCGTTCAGACGCAGCGGATCGGTGGTATCCGACACGTAGGTGCCGCC
>Ga0255089_1000717_pt1 | contig 10994 bp, 9 predicted proteins | sample Colum_Miss_RepC__2_FD_188468 | JGI IMG/M metagenome (GOLD analysis project Ga0255089, IMG submission 188468) | Freshwater microbial communities from Columbia River, Oregon, United States - Colum_Miss_RepC_8d | ecosystem: Environmental > Aquatic > Freshwater > River | place: USA: Oregon... | reverse complement strand
GCCATGGTTTTTCCAAGTGAGAGCTCGCCAAGCAAAGAGAGTTTGCAAAATAAAAAGAAAAGAGCCAAGGGCAAGAATCAATTGATCGAGCCTTGTGATGCTTTCGAGGTAAAAATCGCGCGCCGCTGTGGGAAGAGATGCAAGCACAGCAAAGCTTGCAGCAGCGGGAAGAATAGCAAGCAGAAGTGGAAGGCACCAAACTGCAAGAAATCTTCGAAACATTGCTTCACCTTTCAGAGGGAGGCAGTACGGTTTGCCAAGTAGGTGGGAAGGGCCTGCGGATTGCCCTCGCGATCGATGCAAGCTAGGGTCGAAGAGCCTTCAGCAAGCAGCTTGGATTCGCAATAAAGTTCGTAGCGATGTTCGATGCGTACGCCCGTGGTTCGTTCCACGATGGTTCGTAGCGTAAGAACATCATCGTATCTTGCGGGCCGTTTGTATTTTACTTCGATGCGTGCAAGCACGAGAAGGTAGCCTTCATCTTCAACATCTTTGTAGGTACGACCCATGGATCGAAGTAACTCGATGCGCCCTTGTTCAAAATAGACCAGATAGTTGGCATGGTGAAGAAGGCCCATACGATCGGTTTCTGCATAGCGGACGCGGATTTCGATATCGCCAAAGACTGTGCCGGGGGCAGGAACAGGAAGTGCCTGGGTCATTGAATTCTGCCAATACGATTGTAAGGCCAGTAGATAAGAACAGCCCGGCCCATCATAAGATTATTAGGGACAAGGCCCCACGAACGGCCATCAGAACTTTGCGGGCTGTTATCGCCTAGGCAAAGGTAATGACCAGGTTGAACATAAAGAGTCTTAATAGGTGGGTTTAATAGGCCCTTCCAAGAATCTGGCGTAGGCAAGCCCGGACGAATCGCAATAGGCTCGGTCCAATCATGAACAGAAACATCGGGAGTACTAGGGTTGATGCGTGCAGTGTAATAGGTATCGCGATGAATCTTAAGTTCACTTACCGAAAGAGTGGTTCCGGAAGTGCCAATGCTTGCGGGTTCGAGATCGTTTTCAAGAGTGGGACCATGAACCTTGCTAGGTTTGTAATCAACACCATCGTTGAACAACAATTTGCCATCCTGCCAAATGATGAGCCTGCAATCCACGTTAGCGAAGCGAATAAAATGCGAACCCGAGCTTAAACGATCAGAAGATTTTTCAGCAAGTACTTCGGTTTTATCTTTGGTGATTCTTTGAAGAGTGCAAGTACCGGATTCAAGATTCCATATCGCTCTAAAACGATCAACACCTTTGGAAAGCTCTAAAGTGAGAAGGCCTTCTTGTTTTCTAATATCAAACTGACCTTCAAGGGTAAGATCGCTGACCCAGTTATCGCCATAGCCCGGGCGGTGCGTATCATGGTAGGCGGTGTTATAACCCATGACATCGGTGATAAGCTGCCTGCGAGAATCATTGTTACGAAGGATATGGCTGTATCTAAGCCAGGAAGTTGTTTTTTCTGATTCGGTAGAGCTGACGTAAACCGAAGGAGAAATCTCGTTCCAATTGGGTTTTAGAGCTTGCCAGCGTTTAAGGTTGGGAAGATCAGCCGATCGGTGTTGATCATCATAAACAATCCTGCGCATTGAAAGCACCGAGCTGGGTTTCTTGCGAATGATTTCGAACTTATCCGTATCGATGAATGAGTCACGGGCTTCGTTTTCGTGCATGAATTCCCACATCCAAAGATCTGCATTATCTTTAGGATTAGAGATCGGGGGCGGAAGTGTATCAGGTGGTAGGCGATAAAGCTTACCCGCCTGAATGGCGATAGTTTCACCAGGCAGGCCGATCAGCCTTTTGATGTAATTCATGGGAACATGATTGCGCTGAGGGCCAGAGGCTGGGAAGCGTGCGGAAAATTCATTCGGGTTACTGTTGCCAGGATATTTAAAAACAACCACATCCAGTCGCTCGGGTCCCTTGCCTGGAAGATCATAAAGATACTTTGCGACCAGAACACGATCGCCCGTAGATGGGCCCGGGTCTGCAACTGCAGCTTCCCCTGGGAAAGACTCTTCGTTGTGCTTTAGCAATTTAATACTGAGCAAACAATTCGGGCAGGTTGCATTGCTCACAGACATAACACCTGCACCGGGCATTTGCTCGACTTCGCTAGAGCAATTGACTGGAAAGCGATGCTTGCATGAAGGGCAATTAATTTGCTTTTGATAACCAAATAGGGTTTCCGCCATCGAACCGGTAGGGATGACAAACGCTTCTGCGATAAAAGATTTGAGCACCAAAACCAGAACGACAACAAAAACAATTGTTTCAAGAAGTTCGCGAAGGCCATCGTTTTTAGGAACGATTGGCTTTGCAGGGTTACTTCTAGGCCGCTCAAATTGCCCATCAAGGGCAGGGGCCTCCTTGAAGGCGTTTGCATCTGTTTCTGAGATCACAGGAACAGGGGCCACTTCCTCGTTTAAAATCTTATATCCCTCGATAGGCACAGGCGAACCCGGATCGGAAGGGGGAGTGGAATTATCTGATTGCGCCATTGGGTACCCTGGGGTTAATCATCGGATTCAAGGACAGCAAGGAATGCCTCCTGCGGTAATTCCACTTGCCCTACCTGCTTCATGCGTTTCTTACCTTCGGCTTGTTTGGCCCAAAGTTTACGCTTGCGGGATATATCGCCACCATAACACTTCGCGGTAACATCCTTCTTAAGGGCAGCAATACTTTCTCTGGCGATAATCCTACTGCCAACCGCAGCCTGAAGCACAACCTCGAACATATGCCTGTCGATTTCTTCACGCAGTTTCTTGAGCAACTTCCTACCACGCCTGTCTGCAGTAGAACGATGCACAATCGTTGAAAGCGCATCCACCCTGTTATGATGAACCAACACATCCAAACGAACCAAGTCTGCAGCACGATAAGCAAGGAATTCATAATCCATGGTGCCATATCCATGGGTCACCGATTTAAGCCTGTCGTAAAGATCATAAATGACCTCTGCGAGAGGCATTTCGTAAACCAAAATGGCACGCGCAGTACTAAGGTATTCGGTACGCAGGTAAATGCCTCTGCGCTCTGCACACATCTGCATCAGATCGCCGATGTTGCCCGAAGGAACCAAAAAACTGATTTTAACGAAAGGCTCGCGAAACTCTTCGATCTGCCCATCGACTGGAACCTTCTGGGGGTTGTCGATGACAATAACTTCGCCACTACGGTTTAGTATTTCGTAGGTAACATTGGGCGCGGTCTGAACGACATCGAGCTGACTTTCGCGCTCCAACCTTTGTTGGATGATTTCGCGGTGCAACATCCCAAGGAAGCCACATCGGAAACCAAACCCCAAGCCTTCACTCACTTCAGGTGAATAACTAAAGCTGGCATCATTAAGCCTTAGCTTCATAAGTGCTTCGCGAAGTTCTTCGAAATCATCATTATTGGTTGGGTATAAACCGCTGAAGACCATCGGCTGGGGCTCTTTATAACCAGGAAGAGCTGTTTCAGTCGGCCTATTGGCTTCAGTTACAGTATCCCCAATATGAACATCATCCAACTTGCGCACCTGCGCCATAAAGAATCCTACCTGCCCAGGCCCAAGTACATCACATGGAGTTGGATGTGGCCTAAACTGACCCATCTCAGCAACTTCGTGATCGGTGTTGCCACGCATGAACTTGATGCGCTGGCCTTTGCGCATGGTACCTTCCATAACGCGGATATAAATTACTACACCTTTATAAGAGTCGAAATGGCTGTTGTAGATAAGTGCCTTAAGAGGGGAATCAGGCTTCCCAGTTGGGGCAGGAATGCGATCAACAATGGCTCGCATGACCTCATCCATTCCCAAACCAGTCTTGGCGCTAACTCGAAGTACTTCTTCGGGCTGAATACCAAGCACGGATTCCATCTCAGCAATAACATCATCAGGCCGGGCTATAGGCATATCGATTTTATTTAGGACCGGAACAATGGTCAGATTGTTTTCAATTGCAAGATAAGCGTTGGCGACCGTTTGCGCTTGAACACCTTGAAAAGCATCGACTAGAAGGATTGCACCTTCGCAAGCTGCCAAGCTTCGGGATACTTCGTAGGTGAAGTCAACATGCCCGGGGGTATCAATGAGGTTGAGTTCGTAGGTTTCGCCATCCATTTTATAATAGAGGGTAACCGGGTGCATCTGAATGGTGATGCCCCGTTCGCGTTCGAGATCCATATCATCGAGGACCTGGTTACGAAAGTCCCGTTGGGTGATAGCGCCTGTTTTTAAAAGGAACTGATCCGCAAGGGTGCTTTTGCCATGGTCGATATGGGCCACAATTGAAAAATTGCGAATTTTGCTCGCGTCCGTCATTTTGGAAAACTTTCGCTTTAACTGCCAAGGGTAGTAAGGCTATACTATAATACCAGTAAACTTGATAATGGAACAACCCATTGTCTACAGTATTATTATTTTAGAAAACTTGGGTCGTAACACCAAACAGGAGACTATCAATGAAGTATGTATTTAGCTTGATAACAGCGTTAACCATCGTAATTTCCCCAATATTTGCAGAAAAAGGAGCCGTCGTGACCACCCCATTAAACTATAAAACCAAAACTTTAGATGGAAAAGAAGTCGATTTAACCAGTTATAAAGGAAAAGTCGTACTAGTAGTTAATGTTGCCAGCGCTTGTGGCTACACCAGCCAATACAAGGGAATGCAGAATATTTACGAAAAGTTTAACAAAGATGGCTTTGTCGTATTGGGCGTTCCAAGTAATGAATTTGGTGGTCAAGAACCAGGCACCAACGATGAAATCGCAAAGTTCTGTAAAACCAACTATGGCGTTACCTTCCCCGTTTTAGAAAAGCAAATGGTTAAAGGTGCGAATGCTTCCCCCCTTTATAAGCACCTTACTTCAAAAGAAACGAACCCAAAATCGTCAGGCGATGTGAAGTGGAACTTCACAAAATTCCTACTTGGGAAGAATGGTGAGATCCTAGGTAGATTTGAATCAAGCGTTGAGCTAGACGATGCCAGCTTGGTTGGCGCAGTTGAAGCAGCGCTTAAAAAATAAGCAGACTTCGAACACTATTTTAAGAATAAAAGGATGATCCTTAACTAGGGTCATTCTTTTTTTCGTGCCAATTGGCTTTGATAATAAGAATCGAAAGAGAATACTGCCAAGGCCACCCAGATGAGATAAAAGCTGGCCTGCTTTTCCTGAGAAAACGATTCATTGAACAGGTAGATTCCAAGAACCATCTGGATGCAGGGGGAAAAGTACTGCATAAATCCCATCACCGATAAAGGCACCAATCTTGCAGCCATCCCAAAACAATAAAGCGGAATCACGGTAACGATACCACTAAGCGCCAACGAAGCGTCCATATGCCAGGTGTGCCCAAAATCGTTGGTACCCTCAACCCACCAATAAACAAGGGCTGCACCTGCCAAAGGAAGTAGAAACATAGTTTCAAGAAACAAGCCAACACTGGCATCAACCGGGATGATTTTGCGAAAAACCCCATAAAAACAGAAGGAAAATGCAACCCCGAGAGAGATCCAAGGCAAGCTGCCTTCAAGATGAATCTTAATCCAATCGCAAGCGTTGCTACGCCAAGGGCGACCCATTGCATCTGCCGAAGCTTTTCCTTGAATAAAATCATGCCAAAGAGAATGCTCAACAAAGGCAGAAAGAAATAACCCAAACTCGTTTGCAATACCTGCGAGTTGGCTGCTGCGTAAATGTATATGCCCCAGTTAATTCCTACAAGTATGGAGCTTCCCATCAGGCCAAACAAAACGCCTGGCGTGCTGAACACCTGTTTCACTAAGTTCCACTTTTTTTGAAAATGCACGATACAGAGCATTAATACCGCTGACCATACCACCCGATGGCTAAGAATTTCTAAGGGTTCCACGCTACGAACCAGCCAAACATAAAGGGGCATTGACCCCCAGAACGCATAAGCCACTACAGCCCAGATCATTCCTGTTTGTAAGTCTGATGCGGACTTTTGTGAATTTGGCATATTTTGTTGCAATTGGTTGCTAATATTCAAATAGACTTTGTATTGGATACTAAGCAAGATTGCCAACCCGACTTCGTAAGGACATACCATGGAAACGAAAACCCCTGAAATGTGGATGAAGGAAAAAGTGTATGGTTACTGGTTGTCGCAAGCACTTTATTGCGCAGCAGAATTAAACATTGCAGACATCATTTTTCGCGATGGCCCACAAACCTCGGGTGATCTTGCAAAAAAGACCAACACCGATGAACGATCTCTTTTCAGGTTGCTAAGGTATCTCGCATCGGAAGAAGTTTTTGCAGAAAACGAAACAGGCGCTTTTGCTCTTACACCTAAAGCAAACCAACTTCGCTCAGATATTCCTGGAAGTCAGCACGCCATGGCTATCATGTCTGGTTCCGAACATTACCTAGCCTCTTCAAAAATGATTGATAATGTGCGAACGGGCAAATGCGCCTACGAAATAGCACATGGACAGCCCATTTTTGAATACCTCAAAGATCACCCAAATTCTGCCAGAGTCTTTGATAAAGCCATGGAAAGCATTCATGGTAGCGAATCCAATCAGATTCTTGCTGCCTATGATTTCTCTGAGTTTATAACACTTGCAGACATCGGGGGCGGCAATGGCAGCATGCTGTTGGCCATTCTAAACCAATACCCCAACCTGCATGGCGTCCTTTTTGATCTTTCGCATGTGACCGCAGCCACTGCTGCTTCAAAAAGCAATGTAGAACGCTTCAAGTTAGTTTCAGGTGATTTCTTTGAAAGTGTCACACCTAATGCAGATGCCTATCTACTCAGGCATATCATTCATGATTGGGATGATGAAAAAAGCATATTGATACTTAGCAATATAAAGAAGGCTCTTCCCAAACATGGCAAAGTGCTAATGATCGAGGCGATTTTGCCTGAGGGTAACACTCCTCATCCAGGTAAAATGTTTGATTGGATCATGATGGGAATTCCGGGTGGGATTGAGCGGACACTTGCAGAATACAAGATTTTGTTCGCGAAAAGCGGGCTGCATATTCAACGCGTAATTCCTACGATTGGACTTAATTCAATCATCGAGGCCACACTATTATGAGGGGTATAAAAACTTTCCTCTTCTTTGTTTTAATAACTATTGAAACAGGATTTACTAAAGCGATTGGTGCAGCAGAACCGATCCTGCCAGTCGAATTCCGCCTGACCCGCATCACTGACTCTTGGGAAAAATACTCGACCATCCTAAGTTTTGGCAGGGGCCAGACTCTTGCGCTTGTTGATGATGGATGCAAATTATCCATGCCCGAATGGAACACCAAGGATGAAGGCAGGCCCAAGGTTTTGGTTTCATACGACAGCGTGGATGGCGACAACGATCCCAAGCATGAAGGAAAAGGATATCATGGCTCCACAATTGGCATACCCTCTTCCATAAACTACAAGGGCAAACAGGGAGTTGCCTACAATAACCAAGTAGCAGTTATTAGAGGTCTTGAATGTTGTCATTGTAATGTAAGTGATGGAAAAACCCTAGCAGCAGCCTTACAGTGGATTGTGGATAATCATGAAAAGTATCATATTACGACGGTAAACCTAGCTCCGGTGGATGATAAGGAGCACTCTGAGCCTGTAAAAAGCGAGATCGATGAGAAGTTAAGCGCATTGCGCAAACGAAATGTTTGGGTAAGTGCGCCCTCTGGAAATCACAATTTCACTAAGGGCATTTCTTGGCCCGCCTGTCAGACTGATTGTTTTGCAATCGGCGCGGTGAAGCCGAGTAAAGACGAAATCTACCTCGACCGCAGTGCGAAAATAAGCCTTCTAGTTCCTGCCAGTGCCACCAGTTCTTCTAATGCAATTGCCTGTGGTGCAGCTATGCTACTGCGAGAAGGAATCGAAAAGAGTGGTTATGATTGGAAGATGGATGGAAAAAACCTGCCCGAAGCGATGCTGGCAATCATGCAGAAAACTGGCGTAATGGTGCATGATACTGCAACGGGAAGGGACTTCCGCAGACTGGATATGCTTGCAGCATTAAACCATGTATTTGCAAAAGTTAAGTAAAGAATCCCTCCCGATGTTTTCGAGAGGGACTCTTTGATTTTCAAAAAATCAATTGGCTTTATTAAAGAGCGGCTAAGATTGCTTCTGTTATTTCCTTGGTTGAAGCTTTACCACCAAGATCGGGGGTTCTTGGTGCGCCAGCTTTCAGCACCTTCGCAACCGCCTGATTCACATTCAGCGCAGCATCATGCAAGCCAAGATGTTCAAGCATAAGCGCGCCAGAAAGCACTGCTGCCATCGGGTTTGCCATGCCTTTGCCTGCAATATCAGGCGCAGAACCGTGAACGGGTTCAAACATACTAGGGAAGGTTTTGCTGGGATTAATATTGGCGCTAGAGGCAAGGCCGATAGTACCAGTAACAATAGCTGCGAGATCGGTCAGGATGTCGCCAAACAAATTGCTAGCAACCATAACATCGAAGTGTTCAGGTTTGCGAACAAGATCCATAGCAGCGGCATCAACAAGCAAGAAAGAGGAGTGAACATCCTTATATTCAGAAGCCACTTGGTTGAAACATTCGTCCCATAAAACCATACCAAAAGTCTGGGCATTGGACTTGGTGATGGAAGTCACTTTCTTGCGTGGACGTTTTCTTGCAGCTTCAAAAGCAGCACGAATAATCCGGTCACAGCCCCTTCGGGTGAAGGTGTTCGTTTGAATTGCGATTTCCTGTGGGAAGCCAGAGTAAAGCCTGCCACCGATTGGGGCATATTCACCCTCGGTGTTTTCGCGGAAGAAAAGAATATCGATAGAGCCTGGTGCCTTGTCTCGAAGTGGCGAATCAACACCTTCGTAAAGGTAGGAGGGTCTGAGGTTCACGTATTGATCAAACATCCTGCGCATAGGAAGCAGCAACCCGTGAACGGGAATGTGATCAGAAACGGAAGGATGGCCGACTGCGCCCAGAAAGATGGCATCATGTTTTTTAAGAAGGTCCCAGCCATCATCGGGAACCATTACCCCGGTCTTTTCATAATTAATCGCAGACCAAGGCAATTTGTTCCAAGTAAAGGAGGCATTGGCCTTTTTGGTTACAACCTCCAAAACACGAACAGCCTGATCAATAACTTCAGGGCCGATACCATCACCACCGATAACCGCGATTTTAAAAGCTGGCATTGCAAGAGTTCCTAAGGTTTGTTATTCCCACCCACTTAAGTACAGGATAGTGACAAAATCTGAAAAAGCAGTGATATTAGGCAGAATAGTTGCTATAGAGCGGGAGTCAAGGAGTAAGGAGCCTTCCATGACATCTATAAACACAGCAAAAATGACACGCACAAAAAGCCAATGGCTTAATCTAATAGCCTTTGGAATGCTGGTAGGCTTTACCGGTGGCTGCCAAAATACTGGCAGTAATTCTGGAAGTAGCAGCTCGCTGGATAAATTTTTTAGCCCACTACCAGGGAATAATAGTGCTGCTCCGCCACCGAATGCCGTAACGCCACAAGCTCCCTCACTGCTTAACTTTGGCTCGCCTAACTCTGATAAGGACCCCTTACTGGGTGGAGGCATCCCATTAAATCGGTTACCTGCGCAAAATACGGCGCTTGCGGGCAATTTCAACAATCCTAACAACAATAATGTTCCTAATTTGCCCTCACCTTCTTCTTCCACTAGTCCAGCGGCCTTGGCTACCGGAAATTTCTCGAACCTTGATCCCACAAGATCCAATGTTACTCCGGTTGGCGCTACTGCCAACGCAGGAGTAGGGGCAACGAATTCCCAATTTGGCTCTGCGGAAGAGTTTCGCTCTTTAATGCAGCAACTATCCACCCGTGGGTTAGCTTGGCAAAGGCTGGATTACAGCCCTCAAACCGGTGATTGGAAGTTTTATTGTGCAGTTAAAGACCCAACGCAAAATGGGGCTACTCGCAATTTCGAAACCACTGCAAAGACCGATGTTGCTGCCCTTAAAGCTGTCCTTGAAGAAATCAACAAAAGCATGCCCGCGAAATAATCTGTCAGGGTGAAAAATACCCTTTTCAACTGGTTGCAATCCATTTCATTTGCCTTTACTATAAGGCCATGGTTCAAACTTGTTCACGCTGCTCTAGGGTAAATCCAGAGGAAGCTTCATTCTGTTATTTTGATGGCATAGGGCTTGGCGGAAAAAGTCACGCTTCGGCAGGCGTACAAATGGACTTTCCGAAACCCATTCGCTATCCATCTGGAAAAACCTGCAGTAATTTTAACGAGCTTGCAAGCACCATTCTTTCTGACTGGACCGTATCGCTCGACATGCTGAAAAAGGGTGAATTTGGAACTTTCTTCAGTGGCATTGGGCGCTTAGATCTTGCGATGGTAGCTACGGAATCTGCAAAACACCCCGAGCCAGTGCAAGGCTTGGATCAATTCCTTGCGCGCCTTCCCTCTCAGCCCATCCCTCCCGCAGATTTAGAAGTTGACCCCCCAACCCTCGATCTTGGCACCTTGAAACCTGGCAAAGATATTAAATGCTCGGTCAAAATCCGCAACAAAGGCCGAAGAATCCTGTACGGCAGCGTTTCTATCGAAGGGATTCCATGGCTTTCAATAGGTGAGGGCAAACCCCGCAGCAGGAGTCGTTTCAATACATTCCAAGATGCACCACTGCCCATGACGGTCTTCACCAATTCCCTACGAACAAGCGAAAAAACGGTCGAAGGGAAACTGATTTTTGAAACAAGCGGTGGCAACCTTATCGTTCCTGTTACAGCTGAAATTCCAATCAGGCCTTTCATGATTGGCACACTTGCGGGCGCCAAGAGCCCCAAGCAACTTGCTGAAAAAGCCAAGGCCAACCCGACCGGGGCAGCAGTATTATTTGAGAATGGCACCGTAGAAAGTTGGTACAAGGAGAATGGCTGGGTCTACCCTGTACCCAAACCACCGGCGCAAGGCCTTGCTGCAATTCAACAGTTTTTTGAAGCCCTTGGTTATGTCAAACCGCCCAAGGTTTTAACCA
>Ga0255089_1000706_pt1 | contig 11125 bp, 9 predicted proteins | sample Colum_Miss_RepC__2_FD_188468 | JGI IMG/M metagenome (GOLD analysis project Ga0255089, IMG submission 188468) | Freshwater microbial communities from Columbia River, Oregon, United States - Colum_Miss_RepC_8d | ecosystem: Environmental > Aquatic > Freshwater > River | place: USA: Oregon... | reverse complement strand
AATCGACGCTACGTCGGTATCAGCGTCGACGATGGTTTCACGCGCTTCGGCTCGCAGACCGAGCTGGCGCAGCTGGGCGCCGATCGCGGCACGACCGGCAGCGGCATCGTCGTCGGTGAATCCTTGGTGGGCCTGCATGCCGCCAATCGCAATCTGGGCGTGTTCGTATCGGATATCTGGCAAGCGACCGAGCGACTCAGCATCACCGCGGCCGGTCGCTATCAGCGCGCCGAGGTCCAGCTTCGCGATCAGGGGCTCGACGACGACCTCGATGGCGACCACCACTTCACCCGCTTCAATCCGCTGATCGGCGCCACCTTCGATCTGCGGCCGACGCTGACGCTGTTCGGCTCGGTGTCGGAAGCGTCGCGTGCGCCGACACCGGTGGAGCTGACCTGCGCCAATCCGGAGGCACCGTGCAAGCTGCCCAATGGCTTCGTCGATGATCCGCCGCTCGATCAAGTGATCACGCGCAACATCGAGATCGGGTTGCGCGGCGGACAGCGGGCTTTGCGCTGGAACGGCGCGCTGTATCGCGGCATCAGCCGCGACGACATCCTGTTCATCACCGACGGTCGCCTGACCAATCAGGGTTATTTCAGCAACGTCGGCGATACGCTGAGGCAGGGCGCGGAGATCAACCTCGACTGGGCGATCAGCACCTCACTACGGCTATCGGTGGGGTATAGCTGGGTCGATGCGCGGTTCCGCGAGGACTTTCTGGTCAACACGCCGAACCATCCCCTGGGAAACAACGAGCAGACGCGGCAAGTGCGGTCGGGAGACCGTATCCCGCTGGTACCGCAGCATCTGGCGCGCGCCAACCTCGGCTGGACGACGGACGCGCTCTATCTGGGTCTCGGCGTGACCGCGCGCAGCAGCTCGCACTATCGCGGAGACGAGGCCAACGTCGACGACCGTCGCATCGGCGGGTTCATGCTGGTCAACGCGCTCGGCAGTTACCGCGTCAGTCGGGCGGTGACCCTGTTTGCGCGCGTCGACAATCTGCTCGACACCGACTACGCCACGTTCGGCTTGTACGGCGAAGCCGACGAAGTGCTCGGGGATCAATACGAGGACTCGAATCGCTTCATCGGCCCGGGAGCGCCGCGCGCGTTCCATGCCGGTGTCCGGATTGCGCTACCCGCAACATGACCGATTTCACCGCAGCGATACCGTCGCTGCGGTGTGTCATCGACGTGACACGCTGTACCAGCGGCGCGGGTGCGTGACAGCTGCGCCGGCTATCTTCAGCTGATTCTGAGCTGATTCTCAGCTGATTCCGAGCTGATCAGGCCCCGGACACGCGCTGGCCTGGTCCTTGCGGACCGCGGCCGCAGTGTCCCGGGAGAGACCATGAGCCAAACAGGCCGCCGCTGCACTGCAGCGCCCATCCGCGTCTTGCTGATCGATGACCACGCCGTCGTTCGCGAAGGCTACCGACATCTGCTGTCGAGCAGCGCGGCCATTCACGTCGTCGACGAAGCCGGCTCCGGTGCGGGTGGATACCGCCGATTCCTGAAAGGCGGCATTGACGTGGTCGTCATCGACCTGTCACTGCCCGGCGTCGGCGGGCTGGAAGTGCTGCGTCGCATGCGACGCCGTGAGCCGTCTCTGCGAGCTTTGGTCGTCAGCATGCACGAAGAGCCCGTGATCGTGGAACGTGCGCTGGCATCGGGTGCGACGGGCTATCTGAGCAAGCGCTCCAATCCGAGCGCTCTGGTCGACGCGGTGCATCGCATCGCACGCGGCGAAACCGTCGTCGACAGCACATTGGCGGCGGCATCACGAGTGATGCCGGCCCCTCGCGAACGCCTGCACCAGCTGTCGACACGCGAGTTCGAGATTTTTCGCCAGCTCGCCGAAGGCCGCAGCGTGTCGCAGATCGCCCGCGAATTGTCTTTAAGCGGCAAGACGGTGGCGAACTACAACACGGCGATTCGCGGCAAGCTTGGCGCCGGCAACGCAGCCGATCTGGCTCGGATCGCCATCGCATCCGGTGTCGTCCATCTGAGTGCCGGATGAATATCAGTCGGCTTTCGCTGCGCTGGCAGCTGTCGGTGACGATGATGCTGGTACTGAGCCTGACCTTGGTCGTGGCCTTGAGCCTGGTGTTACGCAATGCGCGCAAGGCCGTCGATGACGAGGTTCGCGCCAGCTTCGAAGCGGCCAGCAGCAGTCTGGATGCCACGATACTGCTGCTGGCGCTGCGCCCGCACTCGTCGTCGCGCGAAACCTGGCGGAGCTGGGCCGACGCGCAGCAGCGACAACGTCATCTGTGCGTATACCTCGGCGAGCCGGTGGCAGGCGCTGGCTGCGAGCGCCCGGACACGAAACCGCTGACGGCGCCCGCCTGGTTTGCCGGCGACATCATCAGTGCATCGAGGCGGCACAGCCGCTCGCTGCCGATCGACAACGGTCGGTACCAACTGGTGCTGAGCGCCGACCCGGTTTCCGAGCTCAACGAAGCCTGGAGCGAAACCCGCGTTGTGATGCAGCTGATCGTGCTGATGGCCTTCATCGCCAATCTGCTGATCGTCCTGCTGGTGCGTCGCGCGCTACGTCCGCTGCAGGCTGCGCGACAGATGCTTGAGCAGATGCAGCACGGCGATATCAATGGACGTCTCCCGCGGTCCGGCGCTGCCGATCTGCGGCAGCTGTTCGACGGCATCCTTCAGCTGCAGCGGCGCTTGTCCGATGGCATTGCCGAGAATCGACGGCTGCTGCTGCGGAACCTCGACGCACAGGAAGACGAGCGTCGCCTGATCGCAACCGAACTGCACGACGAAATGGGGCAGCATGTGGCGGCGATCGAGATGGCAACGATCCTGCTGCAGCAAGCTCAGCACGCGGATGGCGATGCTGCACTGCAACGGATTCGCGACTCCGTCGCCGAGATCCATCAGCTGAGTCGTCGGATGTCGCGCCGTCTGCGTCCCGCTGCACTCGATACGCTGGGTCTCGCCGGTGGACTGCAGACGCTGATTGGGCAATGGCGCAGCATGCCGTCGCCGATCACCATCGTCGACGATATCGACCGCGACTGCGATCTGGTCGAGCCCTATGTGGCCACGCACGTCTACCGTATCGTGCAGGAAGCGCTGTCGAACGCACTGCGTCACTCCCGAGCCGAGCGAATCACGATCCAGGTCCGCATCGTCGCGGGTGCCCAGCTGCATTTGGGCATCGCGGACGACGGTCATGGCTTCGATCCGTCGGTACAGCGACCCGGGCTCGGCTTGCTCGGCATTCATGAACGCATCAAGGCGCTCGGCGGCACGCTGGATCTGCGCAGCAGCGCCTACGCTGGCTGCGCCCTGCAGGTATCGCTACCCTTGGCAGCGCCCCGGTTTCGGCGTCATTCGATGGAGAAGCGTCCATGGCGGCCCCACGCGGCTCGACCTCAACCCGCGTTGGCCTGATCCAGTGCGTCGCCCTGATCGCCGGCGTCGCGCTGGTCGTCTTCGCGCAACCGGGACGAGCGGAATCATCACCGCCATCGCCACTGGCCCAGATGTGCCGGACCTGTCATGCCGAAGCGCAAGCCGAGTTCGCCTTCGGTGCCTCACTCGACAGCCTCGATGCGAACACCATCTTCGATCGTCTGCGCGTCTATAGAAACCGCAGCGATGACGGCAGCGTGATGCCGCGATTCGCACGCGGTATGAGCGATCAGACGATGCAGCAGTTGGCCGCCGAACTCGGTCGATTGGCACCGTGAGCATCACGCTGAGCCGTCGACAGTTGCTGGCGGCCGCATTGCTGCTGCCCGCAAGCACTGCATCGGCGCGAAAGCGAGGTCCGCGGGTCATCGTCGTCGGCGCTGGATTCGGCGGCGCCAGCTGCGCTCGACAGCTGCGTCTTTACCTGCCCGACGCCGACATCCTGCTGATCGACCGACAAGCGCGGTTCCTGACCGGGCCATTCAGCAACGGCGTGATCGCCGGCCTCGATGAGGTCGCGATGATCACGCGGCACACTCGCGATGTCGCAACGGCGCACCGCGTCCGCGTGCTGATCGACGAGGTCGTCACGATCGATCCGGTCAAACGCGAAGTGCGGACCGCACAGCACGGCGTACATCGTGCCGATCGCATCGTCGTCGCACCGGGCGTGTCGATGCGCTGGGATCGCATCGAAGGACTCCATCCGGGCAACAGTGATGCGATGCCCCATGGCTGGCTCGGCGGCACGCAAGTCACGGGGCTGCGCGACCGATTCGCTGCACTGGCCGACGGGGCTCGCATCGTGATCGCGGCGCCGTCCAATCCGTATCGCTGTCCGCCCGGTCCCTATGAGCGCGTCAGCCTGATGGCGGCCGCACTACAACGTCGAGGCCATCGCAACAGCCGCATCCTGATCGCCGATGCCAAGGACGACTTCACCAAGCGGGCGCTGTTTCAGCTGGAGTGGGACCGCCGCTATCCCGGCGTGATCGAATGGATTCCGCGAGCGCTCAATGGCGAAGTGGTTCGGGTCGACACACAGCGGCATCACCTATGGCTGCGGGATGCCACGATGCCGATCCAGGCCGATCTGGCGTCAGTGATACCGGCCCAAACCGCGGCGCAGCTGGCGATTGATGCTGATCTGACCGACGAGACACAGTGGTGCCCGGTGCATCCGCAGCGCTTCGAGTCGACGCGGCATGCTGGCATCCATGTGATCGGCGACGCCGCAATCGCCGCCCCGATGCCCAAATCCGGTTTTGCTGCCAACAGCCAGGCCAAGCTGTGCGCGGCCGCGATCGCAGCCGATCTACTCGGTCAGCCGATGCCGCAGGCAATGCTGCTGAACACCTGCTACAGCCTGCTCGACACCGACGCGGCGATCTCGGTCAGCGGCTACTACGCCGTGGTCGGCGATCGCCTGTCGGTGCTGTCGGAGGGCATCAGCGCGCTCGGTGGCGACGCAACGCAACGCCGCAGCGAAGCCGAGCAGGCACGCGCCTGGTACCGAACGATCACACGCGACAGCTTCGGTTGATGCGGTGCGCGCAAGCCGCGAGCACGGCTATCGTCGCGGCAGTGACTTCAATTCAATCGCCGGGTACAGATGCGATACCGACCGGCGATATTCCTCGTCGTGTACGGCCAACTTCTGAAACCGATCGGGCAACGGCTGGTTCATCACTTCGACCATATCGCGGCCCTGCTCGGCTGCAGTGTGCAGGCTCGTCGATAGCCACTGCAGGTAGTCACGCGTCTGCTCGATCGCGCTGGCATCGCGGACCACGGCGCCATGCCCTGGAACCAGCACCTTGAAGTCGATCTGACGGATCTGATCCAGTGCATTGAGCCATTGCAGCAGATCGGCATTGGGCGTCGTCGGCGCGCGATCGTGAAACACCAGGTCACCGGCAAACAGTGTGCGACTCGCTTCGTCATACACCATCAGATCGCCAGCCGTATGCCCAGCAGTGCCGATCAAGCGCAGTTTGCGTCCGCCGATCTCGACCGCGCCCGGCTGCGCCGTCGAGGTCGGCGACTGCGACTGGGTGCCGGCCATCCAGCCGCCGACCAATCGATATAGGTTGTCGGCCAGCGCGTTGCCCTGGGTCTGGATCGCGCTGATCGTGGCCGGCAATGCAGCAATCGACGCATCGGCGTACGCCGCGTCGCCGAGATAGTGGTCGGGATGTTGATGCGTGACGTAAACCTGCCGCACCGGTACGCGCGTGATCGCCGCAATCGCCTTGCGTTGCTGCTCGCCATACTGCAACGACGGACCGGTATCAATGACGATGACGGCGTCAGTGCCGACGATGAAGCCGGTGTTGACGATGTTGCCACCGTTGTCGCGCGTGAAGTGCTCGTTGCGGCCGCTGAACACATAGACGCCTTCGGCAACCGCTTGGGCGCCAAGCCGGTAGTCGTTGGCAGCCTGGGCGACCGCCATAGAAGATGCCGCGATCAGCACGGCGGCGCTGATACGAAAGCGGCTTCTCACGGTGTCACCGTGGCGGCAAAGCGATTGCCCTGGATATCGTGCGCGTCGATCCGTACCGGCCCGCTGTGTTGCAGGTCGACGCTGATCACCGGATTCTCGGACACCGGCTCGTACGTCTGCAGGCTGGCCAGCAAGCGGCCATCGCTGGCACGCATGTCGATCCGGTCGATGTGAAACACCGGGATGCCGGCAGCCAGGCCGGTGTCCATCGGATGGATCATCCGCAGCCGCAAGCGCTCGAGTCCTGGTTGCTGCGGCCACAGCCGCGCCGATATCTCGCCGAGACGGTCCTGCCACAAGCCTTGGCCGGTGCCGACGCTGGGCGCCGTGCATCCACCACCGCTGGCGCGCAGCCAGGCGCCCCCTACATGCCAGACGCCATCTCGGGTTCGCATCGCGGCACGCACCGGCGTCGACTGCTCGACCTTGAAGCGAAAGCCGATGTCCGGCGCGGCGGACGTGGGCTGATAGCGCAGAATCTTCGGCAGCGGATTCAAGTCGGCGAACACCAGCACGTCGACGACATCGGTCAGGCCCGGCGCGCTGACGTGTACCGGTACCTGCATCTGATCTTCGGCAGCCGACGGCATCTGCACTTGCACACGCGCGTCGAACACCATCGGGTCCTTGCCCAGAAAGCGCTGGCGCATGTACTGCCAGCTCGGCGAATTCAATGGATCGACCGGCGTGTCGACCGCCGTCGCTGCATGCGCCGGCAGGCTGCCAGCGCACCACAGCGCGCAGACCAGCAGCGCAGCCCTGGCGCGTGACATCAGTGCGATGCCGCTGCGGTCGATGCCATCTCGGGCGCAACGTAGTCGATGCCGTACCCGGCATAGATCGACTTCAACTCGCCGCTGGTCTGCAGCTCCTGCAGCGCCGTCTGGATCGCCGCTTTGAGCTTCGGGTTGCCGGACTTGATCGCGATGCCGACATCCCAAGCAGTGCGGAACAAGCCTTGAAACTCGGTCGTCCGCGTCTCGATCGACAGCCCGCCGATCATCTTCATCAAGCCCTGCAGCTCGCCGCGCGGTGCCATCACCGAGTCAATCTCATCGTCAGCCAGGGCTTGGACCGCCGCCTGCGTCGTCGGCAAGCGCACGGCCGACGTGCGCAGACGGCCGCCGTAGGCACCGCTCATGTAGTAGTCGCTGATCGAACCCAGTTCGACGCCGACCTTGGTTCCGACCAGCGCCATCGGCGTCGTCAGATTTTTGTAGCGGCCGGGCCGATACGCGATGCTCACGGCTTCGCGAAAGTACGGCGAAAATAGATTGGCCTTGTCCTGGCGCGCGACGTACTGCGGGTCCATGCCGACATGGAGCATCACGTCGGCAACACCGCCGCCGAGATAGTGCCCCTTCCAGATGTTGTTACGCAGATCGTCGTCGGCATCGTCGCCCGGCATGATTGGACGCACTTTCAGCGGCAGGCCGATCTTGCGTGCCAGCGCGGCTGCGAGATCGACATCGGCACCAACATACTTGCCCTGCTGCGGATACGAATACGGAGGAAAGTCGCGATACACCGCGACCTCCAGCACACCGCGCTCGCGTGCCTGGTCGAGTTGGTCGAGGACGGCTTCGTCCGCATCGTCGTCCGCTGCCAAAACGCTGGTCGGCAGCCATAGCGCCAATAGCATCAGCGATACACGCGCCAGCACTCGGTTCATGAGCTACTCCTGATGAACGCTGTCGAGATAGGTGCGGATCGCCCAGATCGCTTCTTCAGAGAAGATGTCGCCGAAGGCAGGCATGTAGGTCACGCCGTTGCGGATCGCGCCGTTGCGAACGCGCATCTGGAAGTACTCGTCGCCATCGTCACCGGTGGGCAGCATTCTCAGATCGGGTGCGATACCGCCAGACACGGCGCCCAAGCCATGGCAGCGCGCGCAGTTCTGGCCGTAGGCAGCCGAGCCGACATCGATCGCCTTCTTGTTGCCGCGATACGGGTTCACCGTCAGCGGGCCATTCTTGATCGCCGGCAGCGCGGCCGTGTCGACCGTTTGCGGTGTGACGTTGCCATGCGCCAACGCCAGCGGCGACACGGTGAGAGTCGCGACAGCCGACAGGGACAGGGCGGCCAGAATAGAACGATAAGTTTTCATGACAGGGACAACCGGTTATGGAGTCGTTAGGCGGCCGGCGACCGTGCAACGCGCCGACCGTTTTCAGAAATTCGTCCGCTGCGGCATGGCGCCGCAACGGTCCGTCGAATCAAGGCTGCGGTGCGATGCACCGCAGCCTTGCAGCGGCTACTTCAGCGCAACGCTGTTGGCCTTGCTCGTGTGGAGCTTGAACACCCACAGCATGCCGCCCTGCGTGATGTCCTTGACCTTCTTGGCCACTTCACCACCCCACAGCGGCACCGCACCGCCCCAGCCGGAGGCGACGGCCACATACTGCTCGCCGTCCTGCTCCCAGGTCACCGGCTGACCGACGACGCCGGAGCCCGTCTGGAACTTCCACAGCTCGGCGCCCGTCTTGGCATCGAAGGCCTTCAGATAGCCTTCCGGCGTGCCAGTGAACACCAGATTGCCGGCCGTGCTCATCACGCCACCCCACAGCGGTGCTCCGTTCTTGGCTTCCCAGACAATCTTGCCGGTGGCCGGGTCCATCGCACGCAGCACGCCGATGTGGTCTTCGTACAGCGGCTTGATCGTGAAGCCGGCGCCGAGGAAGGCCGCACCCTTCTTGTAGGTGATCGGTTCGTTCCAGATATCCATGCCCCATTCGTTCGACGGCACATAGAACAGGCCGGTGTTCTGGCTGTACGCCATCGGCATCCAGTTCTTGCCACCGAGGAACGACGGTGCGGCGAACACCGAGCTGCCCTTGTCTTCCTTGCCCGGATCGCCAGGGCGATTCGCGGTTTCGATCGGACGGCCGGTCTTCATGTCCACGCCGCTGGCCCAGGTTTGCTGCGACACGAACGGCGAAGCGCCGAGCAGCTTGCCATTGGTACGATCGAGCACATAGAAGAAGCCGTTACGATCCGCCTTGGCGCCGGCCTTGATCGTCTTGCCATCCTTCTTCATGTCGAACGGGATGAACTCGTTGACGCCGTCGAAATCCCAGGAATCATGCGGCGTGCTCTGGTAGCTCCACACGATCTTGCCGGTGTCGGCCTTGATCGCCAGCGTCGACGATGAATACAGGTTGTCACCCGGACGCGTGTGCGCATTCCACGGCGACGGGTTGCCGGTGCCGCAGTAGATCAGGTCGACGTCGGCGCCGTAGGTGCAGCCAAGCCAAGTCGCCGCGCCACCCGACTTGTACTGGTCGCCTTCCCAGCTTGCGTTGGTCTTACCGGTGATGCCGTTGTCCTTGCCATTGAGCGTGCCCATGTGGCCTTCGACGGTCGGACGCGACCACACCAGCTTGCCGGTCTTGGCGTCACGTGCATCGACGCGGCCCACAACACCGAACTCACCGCCGGACACACCCGTGACGATCAGGTTCTTGACGATCAGCGGAGCGGCCGTGTTGGAGTAGCCAGCCTTGTAATCATCCAGCTTTTCGTTCCAGACGACCTTGCCGGTTTCCTGGTTCAGCGCCACCAGATGCGCATCGAGCGTGCTGAAGATCACCAGATCATCAAACAGCGCGGCACCGCGGTTGACCACGTCGCAGCACGGCATGATGCCGTCGGGCAGGCGATGCTCGTAGGCCCACAGCTTCTTGCCGGACTTGACGTCGAGCGCCCACAGACGCGAGTACGAGCCGGTGATGAACATCTTGCCGTTGTAGATCAGCGGCTGGGTTTCCTGGCCGCGCTGTTTCTCGTCACCGAACGAGAACGTCCAGGCCGGCACCAGATCAACGACGGTCTGCGTGTTGATCTTGCTCAGCGAGCTGTAACGCTGACCGCTCTGACCCATGCCCACCGTCAGGACATCGGACGGTGTGGCGGCGTCAGTCGAGATCATGTCCGGCGTGACGCCGGCTTGCGCCGACATCGACATCGCGGCGAGCACGATTGCGCTCAGCGCCCCGACTACGGTGTTGCGGCTGCGACGCTGGGCGCCGCGGTAACGTGGAATGGTTTCCATCTGTTCTCTGCCTCCAGAATGTTTTGATGGTGTTGAGCCCCTGCGGCTGCACCGGCGCGCCGTTAAGCACGATCGATGCCACGACGCTGTTGCAAGGCAGCGGACCACAATGACGCGCTCACACGGCGCAATCGTCGACGTTATAGGCCTTTTTCTCGTGCTGCATTGCAGCGAAATGCGCGTCGATTGCCGGGTCGGTGCCATTGGCATCCGATCGTGTCGCGCCGGGTGTGTCATCGGCGCGTCCCGCCAGCGGCGACTGTCACGTTTGCGTTACGCACCTGGCGTCAGCCAAAAAAAAGCCGGACCTCTCGGTCCGGCCAGGGTCGCGGAGAGACGACTCAGAACGACAGGAAGGCACCGACGTTGACGTTGTTGCTGCTGTTCTTGGCGCCGTCGTGCGCTTCGGTCGAGACATCGCTGAATTCGGCCAGCAGCGTCAGGTTCTTGGTCAACGCGTGATAGACGCCCGCAGTCACCTTGCTGTTGGTCTCCAGAAGGTTCGGTGTTGCAGCGCGATCGGCGCTACCCGCGAAATCCAGATTGCTGACGCCATAGTTCAAGCCGAGCTTGGTCTTGCCCAACGTGTAGGTGCCCTGCAGCAGATAACCGTCGGAATCGCGCTTGTTACCCAGGCCGTCGTCACTAAGGATGAACAGACCGGTGGTGCCGATACCGCTGCCGGTGTAATAGCTGGCCATCAGATCCGCAGCCCCGAGCTTGAGCTTGGCCGTGACATCGACGCCGGTACCGGTGTAGTTCTGACCGGTCGGCAGGTTCTGGGTCTGTGAAATGAAGGCCGAGGACAGGTACAGCGCGCCGGCCTTGTAGACCAGCTTGCCGTGAAAGCCGGGTGCGCTCTCGGCGGTCGCGGCTCCCTGAAGCAGCGGCTCGATCGGGTCGAAGATGCCCAGGGTCAGCGTCAGGCCTTCGATCAGGGCCGGGGTCGTGTAGTTCATCTGCGCCAGCGTGTCGGTGTACAGATAGCCGAAGCCGATCGAACCCAGCGTCGTGTTCGCTGGCGCACCGCCGGACATCGCACCACCGACACCGACGCCGGGCAGCGTCATGTCGTTGATGATCGCGTCGAATCCAAACAGGCCGAAGTTGCGGCCCAGCGAGAAG
>Ga0255089_1000693_pt1 | contig 11319 bp, 8 predicted proteins | sample Colum_Miss_RepC__2_FD_188468 | JGI IMG/M metagenome (GOLD analysis project Ga0255089, IMG submission 188468) | Freshwater microbial communities from Columbia River, Oregon, United States - Colum_Miss_RepC_8d | ecosystem: Environmental > Aquatic > Freshwater > River | place: USA: Oregon... | reverse complement strand
GCGCGGGTCGTTGGGAACGGCATCGGCACGCATCCGGCGGTCGGGCTCGACGTACTCGATGTTGGGATCGCTGCGGATCTCGTCGAGCAGCGACTCCATCTCGCCGGGCGTCAGCGACGACCCGCGGAGTTCGAGCACCTGTGCACCACTCCAAGTCGATCGCAGGCCGATGACGGCCAAGTTCCGGCGTGCTGCCGCGCGTTCGGCGCCCTGCGCGATCGCCTCTGGGCGCGACCGAAACACCTCGGCACCTTCGCGAAACTTGACGATCAAGCGCTGCGAACCGCCGGCCTGACCTGCGTCGGCAAACGAAGGCGCCGGCGCCGTCACAACAGCCATGACGGTCGCGACCAGGGCGGACAGCAGGCGGCGCGTACGAACGGGTTCGGACTGGAACATCGCACTCTCCGGACAAACGAGAACGGCAATGAACCGGAGGTTATGCAGGCCTAGCAGGAGGCTCTATCGGCAAAAGTCGCGTCACGACGATGGGCACTGCCGGTAGGAGGAATGGTCGCGGACCTGACGGTCCGCCCGGCGACGCCTCAGCCTTCGAGCGGCTTTCGGCCCTTCAGCGACGGCATACCGAGAATGCCGTCTTCGCCCTCGAGGCGGGCCACCATGATCGTGGCGCAGGAATCGCCGAATACGTTGACGCCAGTCCGGCACATGTCGAGCACCCGGTCCACCGCCAAAATCAGGCCGACGCCTTCCAGCGGGAGGCCGATTGACGTCAGGATCAGGGCGATGGCGACCAGGCTGGCTGACGGAATACCGGCGACGCCGATCGAGGTCAGCAGCGCGGCCAGCACGATGGTGAACTGCGTCGGCAAGTCCAAGGGCAGGCCGTAGGCCTGGGCGATGAACATCGCCGCAGCGCACTCGTAGAGCGCCGTGCCGTCCGTGTTGACGTTCGCCCCGATCGGCAACACGAAGCCGGTAATACGACGCGGCACACCGGCACGATTCTCGAGGCTTTCGAGCGTCACCGGCAGCGAGGCCGCAGAAGAACTGGTTGAGAACGCCGTCAGCAGCGCCGGTGCCATTGCATGGAAATGCCGCAGCGGCGACACCCGGCAGATCAGTTTGAGCACCAGCGGCAAGGTGATAAACAAGTGCACGGCGAGCGCGCACAGGACAGCGACACAAAACCACGCCAAAGGCCGGAAGGCACTCCAGCCGGTCTTGGCGATGATCGGGGCTACCAAGCCGAGCACGCCCAACGGTGCGAATGCCATTACGACTTTGGCGATGCGGATCATCACCTCGTAGATGCCCTGCCAGAACGCGCGTTGGGTCTGATGCAGTTCCTTGGGCAGGCGCGAGACGAAGTAGCCGAACATGAAGCCGAACAGCACCAAGCCGAGCATGTCACCCGAGGCCGCCGCCGCAAACACGTTTTCAGGCACGAGTCGGACGACCACCGCGAGCATGTCGCTCGCGCCCTTGTCCTTAACGCTATCGAGTACCTTGCCGGTATCGGCCGCCAAGCCGAGCAAAGGACCTGCGGGCTTGCCCTCGATGATGCCCGGCTGGAGCAGATTGACCATCAGCAACCCGGTCAGGATCGCAATGGTGCCGGTGCCGAGGTAGAACGCCAGCGTGCGCAGGCCGTAGCGGCCGATCACCGACGACTCGCTGAGATTGCCGATGCCGCCGATCATCGCCGACAGCACCAGCGGAACGACCAGCATCTTCAGGCCGTTCAAGAACATCTTGCCGGCAAAGTCGCAAAACGTCAGAAACGCCGGGACGTCACCCAACAACCAGCCGCTGATGACGGCCAGCACCAGCGCGATGGCAATCTGCCAGTGCAGCGCAGGCAGACGCGTCATCGGGTGCGACCGGTGTCGCGAACCTTAAGGTGCCGGCTCTTCGCCGGCAGCGGCAGCGTTCGGGTCAGCCGGCGGATTCTTGATTTCAACCTTGAATTCCTTTTCGAGCGCTTTGCGCATCGCCGCATATTCGGCGCCGGCAACGGCGTCGCGCAACTGCGCACTTTCGGTGGGCGCCAGCGTCGCCGTCGTCGGCTCATCGACCTTACGCAGCAAGATCACGGCCAGATCGCCATTGGCCAGCGTCAACTGCGCCGCGCTGACCTTGCCTTCGACCGGGCGCGGCAGCTTGAACGCGGTGTCGACAATCACGCGCTCGGGCTGTGTCGCGTTGCGCGTCAACACGGCATCGGGCTTGAGTTCAGCACCATGGGCGCCAGCAGCGGCATCCAAGGACTGGCCCTGCTTCAGAGCTTCGACCAGTTGCGTCGCCTTGGCACCCGCGGCGGCCTTGGCCTTGGCCAGCTGCAGTTCGGCGGCAATACCATCTCGGACTTCGGTCAAAGCACGCTGACGCGGCGCTTCATACTCACTCTTGCGCAGCACCACGACGCGGCCGGCGCCGACGGCGAGCGGCTTGCTGTTCTCGTTGTCGGTCAGCACCTCAGCCGAGAATGCAGCGGTCTTGACCGCATCTTCGGCAAGAAGACCGCTGCCGCCGGCACGAGTGAACCAATCGCTGCTCTCGACCTTGAGGCCGAGCGCCTGAGCAACCGGCTCCAGCGAGGTCGGATTCTCGAACGCGAGTTGCTCCAGCTTGTCGGACAGTTCCTGGAAGCGTTTCTGCGTTTCGCGAGCCTGATAGACGTCAAGCAGTTCAGCCTGCACTGCCGGGTCTTCGAACGAGCGCACCGTCGGCGTCTTCAGTTCGTCGAGCTTGATCAAGTGGAAGCCAAACTCGGTTTCCACGACACCACTGATTTCGCCGGCAGCCTTCAGCGAAAACAACGCGTCTTCAAAGCTCTTGGTCATCATGCCGCGCTTGATGTAGCCCAGATCGCCCCCGCTCGCCTTCGAGCCGGTGTCGTCCGAGTTCTGCTTGGTCAGATCAGCGAAGCTCGCGCCGGCCTTGATCTGCTCGGCCAGTTTCTCGATGCGCGCCTTCGACGCGCTTTTGTCTGCGCCAAACGCAATCAGCAAATGGCTGGCACGGCGTTCTTCACTGCTGGTGAAGCGGGAATCCTTCTCGGCGTCATACGCAACCTTGAGCACCGCTTCGCCGGGATTTTCGGCTTTCGGCAGCTTGTCGAGGGCCAAGTCGACATAGGCAATGCGCAGCCGCTCCGGCGCCATGTAGGCGGACTTGTTAGCCTCGTAGCGTTCTGCGATCTCGGCGTCGGTCACTTGAGCGTCGCGCTGGAATGCAGCCAATGGCAGCACGGCCAAGCCGACGTCGCGCGTCTGCCCGGCGATCCGACGGGACAGCAAAGCCTCATCATCGGTCACGAACGCCGACTCGGCGATCGCCTCGCGGAGTTGATCGATGACCAGTGACTCACGCAGCTGGCTTTCGAAGCGCTGCGGCTGCAAGCCGCGACGTTGCAACAAGTCACGGTACTGCTGCGCCGAAAACTTGCCGTCCTGCTGAAATGCCGGAACGCTGCTCAGATAGTTGAAGACAGCGGCATCACTGGCACGGTAGCCCGCCTTCTGTACGTACTGGCGCAGCAACTGCTCCTGAATCATGTCGTCGAGCACGTTCTGGCGAAACCGCGCCTGGTCGATAATGCCCGGGTTGAAGTTTTCGCCCAGCATCTGCTGCAGCTGCTGGTAGCGCTGCTCATAACCTTGGCGGAACTCGGCCTGTGTAATGTCGTGGTCGCCGACGGTTGCGACGACAGGGTCAGCCGACCCGCCACGGAACGATTCGATCCCCCAGAACGCGAACGGAATACAGATCAGGCCAATCACGAACCAAACGATGGGGCCGGACAAGCGATCGCGAATGGATTGCAGCATGGGCAGTTCGTCTTCAGGCTAAATGAATGCGTCTTTTGCGACGCGCAAAACAAAAAAGGCACCCTTGCGAGGTGCCCCTTTGTTAAAACGAGTGGCGGAGCGGACGGGACTCGAACCCGCGACCCTCGGCGTGACAGGCCGATATTCTAACCAACTGAACTACCGCTCCACTGTTTTTGGTGGGTGCTGACGGGCTCGAACCGCCGACATTCGCCTTGTAAGGGCGACGCTCTACCAGCTGAGCTAAGCACCCCGAAGCTACTTGTCGTAGGAAAACCGGTACCGATGATGTCTCGAACCTCGAAACAACATTAGCGCCCCACTGAGTCCTCTACTTTATAGCATCTTTAAGCGCTTTGCCAGCTTTAAATGATGGCGTTTTGCTGGCCTTGATTTTGAGCACGGCTCCGGTCTTCGGATTCCGACCTGCCCGCGCAGCACGCTCGCGAACCTGGAACGTGCCGAAGCCGACCAGTGCCACCTTGTCCTTCTTCTTGAGTGCCTTGCCGACCACTTGGATGAACGCATCGATGGCGCGCCCGGCGTCGGCTTTGCTCAGGTCGGCCTTGTCGGCGATCGCCTGAATCAATTCTGCTTTATTCATTACCACTTCCTGAAAGTATGGCGACACGAGCGCGCACGCGACCGTCGTAGGACGACCATAAAAACGGGGACTGAGGCAGTGCTCGTTAGAATGAGATGCCGCAACCACGACCCTATCGTGGCTTGCGAGGCAGTGTGCGCGCTGCGACTCGGTGACTTTTATAGCAACCGGCCGAGATCGGCGTCAACGCAAAAACAACTCAATACGCTGCGGAACGACAGCAAAAAAACGCCGCAGAGGCACTTGGCCACTGCGGCGCTTTTGGGTGCCACCATCAGGGCTTGCTAATGCGGTCGCACGGCCTCTGCGGCGGCGGCAGGAACCTGCGCTGGCGCTTCCGCCGGCTTGGGCTCCGGCATCGTTTCAAGAGCGATCTTCAGCACGTCCTCGATCCAGCGAACCGGCTCGATTCGGAGCTCCTTGCGGATGTTGGCGGGGATGTCGGCAAGATCCTTGGTGTTTTCTTGCGGAATGACAACAGTCCGAATGCCGCCACGCTGCGCCGCTAGCAGCTTTTCCTTCAATCCGCCGATTGGAAGTACTTCGCCGCGCAAGGTGATCTCACCGGTCATCGCGACATCGGCTCTCACCGGGATATCGGTCAAGGCCGAGACCATCGCAGTGCACATGGCCACACCCGCACTGGGCCCGTCTTTCGGCGTTGCGCCTTCGGGGACGTGAACATGGATGTCGTTGGACTGATGGAAAGCCGGATCGATACCCAGTACGCGCGCCCGCGAACGGACCACGGTCAATGCCGCTTGTATCGATTCCTGCATCACGTTGCCGAGCGAGCCGGTTTGCGTCAGCTTGCCCTTGCCAGGCGATAGCGCCGCCTCGATCGACAGCAACTCGCCACCGACCTCGGTCCATGCCAAGCCGGTGACCTGCCCGATTTGATTCTTCTCTTCGGCACGACCGAAGCGGAAGCGCTGCACGCCAAGATACTTGTCCAGATTCTTGTCGGTGATCTTGACCGCCTTGTCGCTTGGCTTGAGCAAGACCTCCTTGACGACCTTGCGCGCGATCTTGCTGATCTCGCGCTCCAAATTGCGAACGCCGGCTTCGCGCGTGTAGTGACGCACGACGCCCCTGATCGCGGCGTCGCTGATCTCGAGTTCGCCTTCCTTCTTGACCCCGTTGTTCTTCAACTGTTTCGGGATCAGGTACTGCTTGGCGATATTGAGCTTTTCGTCCTCGGTGTAGCCGGACAGACGGATCACCTCCATCCGGTCCAGCAGCGGGCCCGGGATGTTCAAGGTATTCGCCGTGGCCACGAACATCACGTCGGACAGGTCAAGATCGACGTCCAGATAGTGATCGTTGAACGTGGAGTTTTGCTCGGGATCGAGCACCTCGAGCAAGGCCGACGAGGGGTCGCCGCGGAAGTCCATGCTCATCTTGTCGATTTCGTCGAGCAGAAACAGCGGGTTCTTGACACCCACCTTGGACAGGTTCTGAACGATCTTGCCCGGCATGGCGCCGATGTACGTACGGCGATGGCCACGAATCTCGGCCTCATCACGAACGCCGCCTAGCGACATGCGCACGAACTTGCGGTTGACCGCCTCGGCGATCGAACGGCCGAGGCTCGTCTTGCCGACACCGGGCGGACCGACGAGGCACAAAATCGGACCGCGCAGCTTTTTAACGCGCGCCTGCACCGCGAGATATTCAAGGATGCGCTCCTTGACCTTCTCCAAGCCGTGATGGTCTTCATCGAGCTTGGCTTGTGCCACATTCAGATCGATCCGCGCCTTGGTCGTCTTCTTCCACGGCACCGTGGTCAGGTGATCGAGGTAGTTGCGGACGACCGTGGCCTCGGCCGACATCGGCGGCATCATCTTGAGCTTGTTGAGCTCGGTACGAGCCTTGGCGCGCGCCTCCTTGGGCATGCCGCTCTTTTCAATCTTGCGCGCGTACTCTTCTTGTTCGTTCGGCGCGTCCTCCCCTTCACCGAGCTCTTTCTGAATCGCCTTCATCTGCTCGTTGAGGTAGTACTCGCGCTGATTCTTTTCCATCTGCGACTTCACGCGACCGCGGATCTTCTTCTCGATCTGCAGCACGTCGATTTCGGATTCGAGCTGCGCGAACACGTGTTCGAGACGCGCGTGCGGATCGTCGATCTCCAGCACCGCCTGCTTGTCTTCAAGCTTCAGATTCAGATGTGCGGCAACCGTGTCGGCCAAGCGACCCGGCGCATCCATGCTCGCCAGCGACGGCAGCAACTCGGCCGGCACCTTCTTGTTGAGCTTGATGTACTGCTCGAACTGAGACAGCGTCGAACGGACCAAGGCGTCGACTTCCTTGGTTCCTGGCGGGATCTCATCGACCGGCAGCGGCTTGCACTCGGCCACCACGTAACTGCCGTCCATTTCAAGACGGAAGATCTGCGCTCGCTGCACGCCCTCGACAAGCACCTTCACCGTCCCATCCGGCAGCTTCAGCATTTGCAGGATGCTGGCCAGCGTACCGACGCGGTAGATGTCGTCGGCACCGGGGTCATCGGTGTCAGCTGTGCGCTGGGCGACCAACAAAATACGCTTGTCATCCTGCATTGCCGCCGAGAGCGCACGAATCGACTTCTCGCGGCCGACGAACAGCGGGATCGCCATATGCGGATAAACGACGACGTCGCGCAGTGGCAGTACGGGAGCGAGACGATCTTGGGAGGCTTCCACGTGATTTCTCGGTTGTTGAGACTTCTGGGCAGATTACTGCAGATGAGGCCGCCTCGCTGCCTTTTCAAGGCAGCGAGCGGAACACCGGCGCTTCCCTGCGGCCGACATGAAAACGCCCCGACGAGCGGGGCGTTGAGTTTGCATCGTCGGCACCGAAACCATCAGGCGCTGTTCTTGACCTCGCGCCGCGACTCGACGTTTTCGTAGACGATGAAAGGCTTGGCCTCGCCCTTGGCCACCGCCTCGTCGACGACCACTTTCGACACATTCTGCATCGACGGCAGGTCGTACATGACGTCAAGCAGGATGTTCTCGAGGATGGTCCTCAAGCCACGGGCGCCGGTGCGACGCTCCTTGGCCTTGCGCGCGACGGCACGGAGCGCATCCTCGCGCAGTTCGAGTTGGCATCCTTCCATCTGGAACAACTTGGCGTACTGCTTGACCAATGCGTTCTTCGGCTCCTTGAGAATCGACATCAACGAAGCTTCGTCGAGTTCTTCAAGTACCGCGGCAACGGGCAGACGTCCGACGAATTCCGGGATCAAGCCGAAGCGGATCAGGTCGTCGGGCTCAAGCACCGACAGCACCTTGTTGATCTGCATCGTGTCTTTCTGCGAGCGAACTTCGGCCGAGAAGCCGATGCCGGTCTTCTCGGTACGCTGTTGGATCACGCGCTCGAGGCCTGCAAACGCACCGCCGCAGATGAACAAAATGCCGGCAGTGTTGACCTGAAGGAATTCCTGCTGAGGATGCTTGCGGCCGCCTTGCGGAGGAACCTGAGCGATCGTGCCTTCGATCAGCTTCAACAGTGCCTGCTGCACACCTTCACCGGAGACATCACGGGTAATCGACGGGTTTTCGCTCTTGCGGGCGATCTTGTCGATCTCGTCGATGTAGACGATACCGCGCTGCGCCTTCTCGATATCGTAGTCGCACTTCTGCAGCAGGCGCTGGATGATGTTCTCGACGTCCTCGCCAACGTAGCCGGCTTCGGTCAGCGTCGTGGCATCAGCAATCGCAAACGGCACATCGAGCAAACGAGCCAGCGTCTCCGCCAGTAAGGTCTTACCTGAGCCGGTCGGACCGATCAGCAGGATGTTCGACTTGGCCAACTCGACACCGTCGGTCGAACCTTTAACCGACAGGCGCTTGTAATGGTTGTAGACCGCGACGGACAGCACTTTCTTGGCTTGGTCCTGGCCTATCACGTATTCGTCGAGGACGGCACGGATTTCCTGCGGCTTGGGCAAGCCCTTGGTCTGAGGCTTGGCGTGGACCTCCTCGCGAATAATGTCGTTGCACAGGTCAACGCATTCGTCGCAGATGTAGACCGACGGGCCCGCGATCAGCTTGCGAACTTCATGTTCGCTCTTGCCGCAGAACGAGCAATACAGCACCCGTCCGTTGTGCGTGCCGCCGCGCAAATCTCCACTCATCTCGTTATGTCCTCGTGCCGGCGATATCAACTGCGGTTAGCCGGAGTGGCCGTAGATATATCACGGCCCCTATCAATCGCAAAATTGCGAAAAATCTGCTGCTAGGGAGCCGGAACCGGGCTCGCCCGGGTTTCCAGGATGCGGTCGATCAGCCCGTATTCACGGGCCTGCTCCGCGCTCATGAAGTAATCACGCTCGACGTCGCGCTCGACCCGCTCCACCGGCTGGCCGGTGTGATCGGCCAACAAGGCATTGAGCCGCTCGCGCAAGTACAGGATTTCGGCCGCCTGAATTTCGATGTCGGCTGCTGCGCCCTGTGCCCCGCCCGAGGGCTGATGGATCATGATCCGGGAATGGGGCAGCGAGTAGCGCTTGCCCTTGGCCCCGGCCGACAGCAGGAAGGCGCCCATGCTGGCCGCCTGACCGATGCACATCGTCGCGATGTCCGGCTTGATGAAGCGCATCGTGTCGTAGATCGCCATTCCCGCGGTGATCACGCCGCCCGGCGAGTTGATGTACAGATGGATGTCCTTGTCCGGGTTTTCGGATTCAAGGAACAGCAACTGTGCCACGGCGAGATTGGCGACGTAGTCGTCGATCGGGCCCACGATGAAAACCACCCGCTCCTTGAGCAGCCGCGAGAAAATGTCATAGGCGCGCTCACCACGGGCGGTCTGTTCGACCACCATCGGTACGAGGCCCGAGGCACGGCTGATTATCGAGTTGGAGTCGGCGGTCATGTGTGGTTTGCGGACGAATGGACGAAAACTGAAGTTCAGGCCTGCGCCTGAGGATTCAATAGCTGTTCCAGGCTCATCGGCGTTTCGCTGGGCGTGACACCCGCCAGCAAGCGCTCGACCACCTGATCTTCCAGCACCACGGCGCGAAGACCCTGCATCATCTGCGCATTGCTCCGATAGTACTGCTTGACCTCTTCCGGCTGCTCGTAATCACCCGCCAGCTCGTCCAATGCCTTCTCGACTCGGCTCGGGTCGAGCTCGACCTTCAGCTGCTTGATCACCTCGCCGATCAGCAAACCCAGCGCCACCCGACGACGGGCCGTCTGCTCGAACAGTGCGGCCGGCAGCAGTTCGTCGCGCTTCTCGGGCGGCAGATTGCGCATGTTCATGCGTTGCGCCGCGTCGTCACGCAGGCGGGGAATCTCCTGCTGAATCAGCGCACTCGGCACATCGATCGGGTTCTGGGCCAGCAACTGCTCAAGAGCCTGCGACTTCAGACGACCGCGGATCGCCTTTTCGCGCTCGTTCTCCAGCGCGGTCTTGCCCTTGTCGCGGAGTTCGTCCGCCGTCGCGACGTTGTGCGCCTTCAGGAAGTCGGCATCGTCGACGGCCGGCAACTTGACGCCCTTGACCTGATGCAGCACCACGTCGAAGTGCGCGGTCTTGCCCTTGAGCTCCTCGGAACGGTAGTCCTCCGGGAAGTTGACCGGCACGGTGAAGCTGTCGCCGGCAGCATGACCGACGATGCCGTTCTCAAGGTCGGGCAGGAACTGGCCGGCACCGATCTCGAACTCGACCTTCTCGCCCTTGCCACCCTGGAACGGCACACCGTCGAGCTTGCCGTCGAAGTCGATGCTGACCTGATCGCCGGCAGCCGCTGCGCGATCGACCACTTCGAGCTCCCGACGCCCCTTGCGCAAGTTGTCCACGAGCTTGTCGATGTCCGCATCCTGGATCAGCACCACGGGCTTTTCGATCTGCAGCTTATCCAAGCCCTGCAGCACGATCTCGGGATAAACCTCGAAGCTGGCCACGTATTCCAACGGCTGGCCTTCGGTCTCGGCGGTGACGTCAATCTTAGGCATTCCGGCAGGGCTTACACCGGCCTTGCTGAGCGCCTCGGGATAGCTCTTCTGAACCAGATCGCTGACGGCGTCGAGGCGCGCGCTGGCGCCGTACTGCTGCTGAATCACCTTGAACGGCGCCTTGCCCGGGCGAAAGCCGGGAATCTTGGCCCGCGCCGACAGCTGCTTCAGGCGCTGATCGACCGCCTTGGCAACGTTTTCGGCAGGGATGCGAACTTTGAGCTGGCGGAGCAGACCACCAGGGGCTTCGAGCTGGACTTCCATTGAAGAATGACTCTTAGATCGTTGAGAGGGTCGCGGACCCAAAGCAAGGGCCCTGTTTTGGTTATGTTTTCTTGACAGCGGGATGCGACGTCAAAGCATTGGTGACCGCGTATCTGGTGCGAAAGGCGAGACTCGAACTCGCACGCCTTGCGGCACAGGAACCTAAATCCTGGGCGTCTACCAATTCCGCCACTTTCGCCAGCACTACCGACGCGGGCTGACGAGTATACCAGCGCCGCGCATCGGGCCGTCGCGGCAAGCGCCACCATCGTCCCATCCACGTCGAAGAACCGCCAACGATCGACGATTTGACTCTGTAACGAGAATCATTATCATTTGAATCGCCATGACGGCACCACGGCTTCACCCCAGGAGATAGCGATGACCCCGATCAGCCCCACCGTGACGATGCACTTGCGTAGCCGCCCGCAACCGGTCTCGCGCTCGACTCATCAGCCGCGCCTCAACAGCGAGGATCTGTTTCGAGGCACCCACGAGTTGATCATCGAGCACCAAGGCCAGGAATACCGGCTGCGGCTGACACGCAACGACAAGCTGATCTTGAACAAGTAAAGCCGGCGACGGCGGGGCGGCGCGCTCATGCACAATGGGTGGCATGCCCCTCCCCGCTGCTAGATCGCATTCATCCCGACGGCTGACGGCGCTGCTCGCCATTCTGGCTGCGGCGCTTGCAATGCTCGGGCTGTGTTGGGGC
>Ga0255089_1000690_pt1 | contig 11360 bp, 6 predicted proteins | sample Colum_Miss_RepC__2_FD_188468 | JGI IMG/M metagenome (GOLD analysis project Ga0255089, IMG submission 188468) | Freshwater microbial communities from Columbia River, Oregon, United States - Colum_Miss_RepC_8d | ecosystem: Environmental > Aquatic > Freshwater > River | place: USA: Oregon... | reverse complement strand
CGCTCGGCGTACTCAAGGTGATGCCCAGGCCCCCAGCTCAGCCCGTAGACGAGCGGGACGCACACGAAGGCGACCACGAGGCACGCGATCCACACAGGGATAGGCATCATCGCCACTGCATCGTAGCGTCAAGGCGGTGTGCTGCTGTAGACATAGAGGCGTGGGACCTACTTGGACACGCGTATGGGTGCTGGCGCAGCTATTGACCGCGTCGGCGGTGGCGCAGGTAACGCCTGAGGTAGAGGCTGAGTTGCTCACTCGTCTCGGTTTCGAGACCGGTGTGGGCGTCGAGGGCCCGGAGTTCCGTTGGGAAGGGCGTGTGTACGGCTGGAAGGAGGATGTGCTGGTCGCCACAGTGCCCGACCCGCGCGATCCCGCACGCTTGCTGGCCTTCGTGCATGGCAACGATCCCGAGCTGGAGGCGCGCTGGGCGGCAGAGCTGGTACCTGCCACTCGGCCGTGGCTGCGCATCCTGCGCCGCGATGGAGTGGCGATCGAAGCTCCTGTCAAATCGAATGGACAAGCCGATCCCTCGCGTCTGCGGCGTGAAGCCGTGCGCCGCTATGAAGGTGTGACCAAACTTGTGCCGCAAGCTCCCACGGGAGGTCTGGCTGTGGTGCGTCTGGCGGGTACTTTCCCGGCCGGTGCCGTGGAGCAGTCAACTTTGCGCTGTGCAACCGCGCGGCGCACGGTCAGCGCGTGGTGTGGCGTGAGTGAGGTGCCGGAGGTCTCCGTAGACTTGACCTCGGCGGCCGAGGACTTGGCTTGGCATGGTGAGCGCGCTGCGCAAACGTATGTCGCACCGGCCATGCCGCATGCGCTGGTCTACCTGTCAGGTACGGTTGACGATGGAGGTGCTGGTGTGGCACGCGCTGCCTTGCGTGCCATCCTCGGGCGCACCAGTGCGCCGTGGCTGGAAGATGCCGTCGCCACGGATGCGGCCAACGCTTGGTTTGGTGTGCCGCTGGAGGAGTGGTGCGCGCGACTCACGCTGCGTGGCGAGCTGCCGACGATCGCCGAGCTTTTGAGTCCCGAGGCCACGGTGCATTGGTCGCGTCATGTGGTGGTGCCGCTGCGCGCGCTCTTGGTGCGGCGCTTGCGGGCACAGCACGGTGACTTTGCCGTGGTGCGTCTGTGGCGCGCCGAACTGACACCGGTCATTACAGCCGAGGAAACGCGCGCTTTTCACGCGGCGTTGCGTGACCAGTCAGCGGAGCGCGTAGCGGCCTTCGCAGCTGCCGCTGGGGTACGGCGTGGCGATCAAGCGACCTTGTTGCGCTTCACGGTCAGTCTTGCGCACGAGTTGCGCGTGCCTGAGCTGGGGCCAGCTTCCGACCGCTGGCTGGCGCGCTTGGATGAGTTGCGTGCACGCGGCGTGTCCGGTCTCTCTCTACCGTTGGTGTTGGTGGCTCGTCCCGAGGCACCTCCAACGGGTGGTGTCAGCGCGGACCTAGAGCTCGGCTTCGCTGAAGGCGATCTTCCCGTATGGGCTGCTGTGCGCGCCGCGCGTGCGCGCGGTATGGCTGTGCATCTGGATCTGACCTTGCAGTGGTCGCCTTCGGGACCGGCCATGGGCGCGACAGTCGCGGGGGATGCGGAGGTGCGCGCGCGTCTGTTCGATCGTTGGGCAGATTTGGTCGAGCATGCAGCCCTGCTCGCGCAACTTGGTGGAGCAGATTCGTTGTCGATCGGCAACGCGACTCCGCAAGTGGTCATTCGCAACGAAGGTCCGCAGGACTACGACTGGCGCAGCGAAGGTTGGAAGCGTGTCATCGCTCGGGCGCGCGCAGCCTTTGATGGGCTGCTCACCTACACGGCTTCGAATCCGTTGGAGGTAGAGCAAGCGTCGTTCTGGTCCGAGTTGGATCGCGTGGGCTACGCAGTGTTTCCCGACATGGACACGTTGCCGGTCGGGCGCGATCCTGATGCGCGCGCCTACATCCAAAGCGACACGCGTTGGCAGGTGGATGCGGCTTTAGAGGCGGCTGCCAAGGTCGGCAAGCCGCTGTGGTTGGCGCGCGTGGGCTTTGAGCGCGGAGCGCCAGGCTGGCAAGAGCTGCAGTGGCGCGACTTCGAGCGCTACGCACGCACGCTGGACTCGGATACGCGCTATGCAGGCTTTTGCGTGTGGCGTCTGCCGGTGGATGCCTCCGGCTCGGAGCATCCGCGCCGCGATACCACGGTGATTGACAGCGCAGCGGTGACCGCCGCGTTGCGTGCGTTGACCGGGCGCTAGCGCTTACAACAAGGTGCCCGAAAGCACCGTGCTCGCCACACTGAAGAAGATCAGGATGCCCGTCACGTCCGACAAGGTCGCGACGAGCGGCGCCGAGGCGCTCGCAGGGTCAAGGCCTACGCGCTTCAGGAAGAACGGCAGCAACGCACCTACCAAGGTGCCCCAGAGAGCAACACCGATGACCGAACCCGCGACAGTCAGGCCGATCAACAGGTAGTGATCGCCGTAGAACGGTTCGCCGCTGCTGTCCTCGAAGGAGTGGTGCCAGATCACAACACGCAGCAGGCCCAGCGCCGCAAGGATGCCACCAAGCACGAGTCCTGCGCTGGCTTCGCGCACAAACACGCGCCACCAATCGCGCATCTTGAGTTCACCCAGTGCCATGGCGCGAATGACCAGAGTGGAGGCTTGGCTGCCGCAGTTGCCGCCTGAACTGATGATCATGGCGATGAAGGCGGTCAGCACCGATGCCTTGGCCAGTTGACCTTCAAAGGTGCGAATGGCGCTGATCGTGAGCATCGAGCCCAAGAACAACACCACGAGCCACACCGCTCGGGCTTTGATCATGTCGAGGAAGCGCACCTCAAGATAGGGTGCTTCCAGCGCGGCCGAACCACCGATCTTCTGGATGTCCTCGGTGGCTTCTTCGCGCACGACATCGACGATGTCATCGGCTGTGACCACACCCTTCATGCGGCCCTGGGCATCGACTACCGGCAGCGACAAGTAGCTGTGTTGCGCGAACAAACGCGACACAGCTTCTTGGTCCATCTCGTCCGGCACGGTCACCAAGTCCATCGTCATGACCTCGGCCACCTTGGCCGAGCCTTTGGCCATGATCAGCTGGCGGAACGACACCACACCCAAGAGCTGCGATTGCTGGTCGAGCACATACGCGTAGTAGATGCTCTCCACGCGCTCGGGTGTCTGCTTGCGCAGGTAGGTGATGGCCTCGTCAACGCTCATCTCCGGGCGCAGGCGCCCGTAGCGAGTGTTCATCAAACCGCCGGCTTCGTCCTCTTCGTAGGCGAGCAGCGCGACAAGCTCCTTGCGCGTGGGCTCGTCCAGCAACCCCAGCACCGAAGTCCGACCTTCGTCAGGCAACGCCTGCACCACGTCCGCCAAGTCGTCAGGCGCCATCGAGCGCACCCACAGCTTGCGTTCGATGTCAGGTAAACCTAACACGATCTGCGCTTGGTCCAGCGCTGACAGGCTCTCGAAGAACTCTTCCGCCTCAGCGGCCTTCAAGCTGCGGAAGGCCTCGGCGCGCTCTTCCGGATCGAGCAACGACCACGCATCGCGCAGGTCGTCGAGTGCGACACGCGCTTCGTAGATCGTGGAGTCGTCCAGTTGGCCGGTCATGGAGGTCTGTGGGGCGCGTTGCGCTCACCATCTTGTACCGCTCGCGAGGAGGCGCGGACAGAGCCGCGCTCCGGAATCTCAAGCTCTACACGCGGAAAGGGGACGCATCTTCGGGCGTGACCACATGGCGGAAGCCGCCAGCCTCGCAGGCCTGCGCAAGCGAGCCGCGCTCTTCATCCTCTCCGTGCACGAGGAACAGGGTCTGCGCATGGGCCGCATGCGGAAGCAGCGCATCCAACAGGCCTTGACGGTCAGCGTGAGCCGAGAAGCCCAGCATGGTGGTCACGCGCGCGGCGACTTCGACCTCGCGTCCCAAGATGCGCACACGCTTGGCTCCATCGACCAGCTTGCGTCCCAATGTGCCTCGTGCCTGGAAGCCGACGATGAGGAGCTCGGTCTCGGGCTTCTCCAGATTCCACAGCAGGTGATGCAGCACGCGTCCCGACTCCATCATGCCCGAGGCTGAGATGACGACGACCGGACGCGGATCCTTGTTCAAGGCCTTGCTCTCTTCCGCGGACTCGGTGAAGCGCACACGCCCGCTGAAGCGATCACTCGTCTGGTAGAGCCGCCACTGCTCCAACGCCTCGGCATCGAAGCACTCCGGATGGTCCATGACGATGCGCGTGGCGCGCGTGGCGAGCGGCGAATCGACGATGATGTCGATGGGCTGCATGCGCCCGTCATGCACGAGCTTGGAGAAGGCGTACAAGAGGTGTTGCGTGCGACCAACCGCGAAGGCGGGGATGATCAACTTGCCGCGACCGCGCGCATGGAGACGCGCCACAGCCTGGGCCAGCTGCTCTTCCATGTCGTCAAACGGCTCATGCAAGCGATCGCCGTAGGTGCTTTCGCTGATGTAGATGTCCGCTTCGGTCAAAGGCTCGGGATCGCGCAGGATGGGCGCGCCTTTGCGGCCATAGTCGCCGGTGAAGACGAGGCGGTGCGTGCGCGCACCGTCTTCGATGCGTGCTTCCACCCACGCCGATCCAAGGATGTGGCCGGCATCGTGAAAGCGGAAGCGCATACCGGGCACTGGCTCAAACCACGTGTCGTACGGCTGATCAACAAAACGGCGCAGGGCCTCCTCTACATCCTCTTCCATGTAGAGCGGCAAGACTTCTTCCGGCGGCAGATCCAGCTGCGCGTACTCGCTCCAATCGAAGTCATCATCGAGGCCATCCCGCTCTCGTCGCGGGCCATGGGCAGGGCGTTTGGTGCCGCGCGTCTTGGCGCGCAGATGTGCGCGCACTTCATGCCGCTCGGAACGCTCGTCGTGCTTGGCTTGTTCGGCACGTCGGCGTTGTTCATTCAAGAAGCGCGCATCCGCCGCCAGAATCTTGGCAGTGTCACGCAGCAGCGCATCACAGAGATGGCGCGTGGGCCGTGTGGCGTGAATGAAGCCGTCGAAACCGCGTCGCACCAGCAACGGCAGTTTTCCCGAGTGATCAACATGCGCGTGGGACTGCACCACGGCATCGACCTTGGTCGCATCAAAGGTGAACTCGGCGTTCTTGACGCGGCTCCACGCGCGCGGGCCTTGGAACATGCCGCAATCCAACAAGACCGTCCGGCCGTTGGAGCGCAGCATGTGACAGGTGCCGGTAGTACCGCCGGTGGCCCCGAAGAAGCGCAGTTCCATGCAGGGAGGATGCGCTTCGACAGGGATCGGAAACAAGAGCATATGGGCGCGGGGGGCCACGATCGCTACAACGAGAGTGATGACAGACCCCACAGGTACCCCAAACCTAGGCTTACCGGGCTTGGGGCCGGCGCGTGAGGCCCGCCTGCGCGAGGCTGGGTACAACACGCTGGAGTCGCTGGCCCGGCTGGTGCCGAGCTCTTTGCTTGAGGGGCTTGAAGTCACTCCAGCGCACGAGCTGGAGCCGGGCCTAGAGGCTGTGGTCGAGGGCACAGTGAAGGCCGTTACCTTGCGTCGCTTCGCCGGACGCAGCAGGGTCGGTTTGCGGGTGGTGGATGCGCTGGGTGCTGAGCTTGAGCTCGTGATTTGGAACCAGCCTTGGACTGCCAAACAGCATCCCGTCGACAGCCCCGTGCGCGCGCGCGGCCTTGTCAAAAAGAAAGGACAGACCCTGCCCGAGTTCCTGGTGCAACGCTTCGAGAAGCCGGAAGCACCTATGGCGGCTGGTGCTTGCGAACCGCGCTACCCGAGCATCGAGGGTGTGGGCGAGAAGATCCTGCGTGCCGCCTGTGCCGAAGCTGCGCGGCGCCTGTCCGGTCAAGTGCAGGAGACCTTGGATGAAGCCACTCTGGCGACGCACCAATTGTTGCCCTTGCCACAGGCTTTGCTGACCCTGCATGAGCCAGCGGATGCGACCAGTTTCGAGATGGCACGCCGGCGCGTGGCCTTGGATGACTGGGTCGCTTTGCACCAGCGTTTGGTGGCGCGTGCACGGGACCTGCGCGTTGGTCGTGCTGAGAGTGTCGTGCTTTCCGATGCGGAGTGGGCGCGTTTGATGGGCTTGGCTCCTTTCGGTTGGACCACGGCTCAACGGCGCGTGTTGGACGAAATCCGCGCGGACTTGGCCGGTACTGTGCCTATGCGCCGCTTGGTGCAAGGCGATGTAGGCGCCGGCAAGACGGCCGTGGCCTTGGTGGCGTGTTTGGCGGCCGTCTCGGCCGGCGGTCAAGCAGCGTTGCTGGCACCGACCGAGTTGCTTGCTCGCCAACACGCTCAGGTGGGAGCGCAGTGGTGCGCGCGCGCCGGTGTGCGCAGCGCGTTGTTGACCGGCGCGGCCAAGCCACGCGAGCGCGCTGAACTCGCACGGCGCGTGGCTCTGGGCGAAGTCGACATCATCTTCGGCACACATGCTTTGTTGTCGGATAGCACGAGCTTTCCGCGGCTGCGCTTGGCGGTGATTGACGAACAGCATCGCTTCGGCGTGTCGCAGCGCACGCGCCTGATCGACAAGGGCCGTGATGTGCATGCGCTGTTGACGACTGCCACTCCCATCCCGCGCACGTTGGCGCTTGCACTGCACGGCGAGCTGGATTCCAGCATCCTGGACGAGCGTCCACGCGCGATGCGTGTCAGCACCAAGCTCATTACGGGCAAGGGTGGTCAAGCAGTAGAGGCGGAGCTCGTTGCTGCACTCGAGCGTGGTGGCCGCATGTTCTGGATCGTGCCGCGTGTGGGCGATGAAGAGGCGTCACCAGAGGATACTGTGACTGCAGGTGCACCGGCGAAGGGTGCCATTGAACGGCATGCGCGCTTGTTGACCTCACCGCTAGCAACCTATGGCGTCGAGTTGGTCCACGGTCGCATGGATCCCGAGGTGCGCGATGCAGCCATTGCGCGCTTCAAAGCGGGCACCACGCGCGTGCTGGTGGCAACGACGGTTGTGGAAGTGGGGCTCGATGTGCCCGAGGCCGATGTGCTGGTGATTGAGAGTGCCGAGCGCTTGGGGCTCGCGCAGTTGCACCAACTGCGCGGCCGCGTCGGACGAGCGGGGCAAGAGGCGCGTTGTTATCTCTTTGGCGCGAAGAGCGCACATGGACGTTTGCGCTTCTTGGAGCAATGCAGTGACGGCTTCCGCATTGCAGAGGAAGACTTACGCACGCGCGGCATGGGCGAGCTGGCGGGCGTCCGTCAGTCGGGCTTGTCCGATGGTGCTCTGCGTGCAGCACTCTCGGATCCCACGCTGTTTGACTTGGCGCGGCGTTTGGCTTCAGTCGGGCCTAAGGCGCGCATCTTTGCGCCTTAGGTACCTGTACGCTCACGGCTGTAGAGTGAACTCCAGAGCATCGCTCAAACCGCTGCCATAGCCAGTCGGATCGAAGGGGTCGCGATACCAGAACTGCGCGTTCACGGTTGAACCTGCACCCAGAGTCGTGTCGGTCCCCGCGAGCGCCCAAGCGAGGAAGTCGAACTGGAAGGTGCCCGAGCAATCCACCGGCGGCGGATTGCCACCCGATTGCAGCAAAGCGCTGCGGCGTAGCGGTGAGGCGGCGCACAGTGTTCCACCTTGGAACGGCAGAGCCGCACGCGCGCGTCCATAGAACAACACGCCAGGTTTGTTGGACAACACATTGGCTGCGCCGATGCCGAACTGCGTGCCCGAGAGGCTTGGAACGCCGTTCCATGTGGTGTACGGCACACAGCCTTGGCTGTTCGTCTTGCCACTGCAGTAGCGTCCCGGCAGCGGCGGACAGGCCATGTCAGCGACCACGAGGTCATCAATCGCGGCCTCCACATTGCCGTTGGTGTTGTAGTCCGATGCTACGAAGCGTAAGCGCACGAAGTTGGTAGGAGTGACTAGGTCAGCCACACGGAACTGGTGGGGGAACCAACCGCCGGCACACTCCGGGCCGCCTGGGCCTACCTGTTCCACCGTGGTCCAGGTAGCTCCATCGTCGTTGCTGATTTCGATCAGGAAGCTGTCTTCATTTGCGGGCGGAGCGCCCAGGTTGGATGAGTACCAGCGCCAGTAGCTGACAACTGGATTTGACAAGGCTCCCAGCTGTAGACGCGGCGACAGCAGCGTGGTCTTGCCACCATCCACATCAGCTGCTCCGTAGCCGCCTGCCTCGCTGCCTTGGCCTGTAAAGAAACATTGACTGCCTTGGTTGCTGTGGTCGAACTCCGGCTGCGCGTAGGTGCCGAATGGCTCGCCATGTGCCCACAATCCCAAGGTGGCCGTGTCGCCCGGTGTTCCCATGGTCCAGCCAGCGGCGGATTCCATGCGGTCATAGCTGTACAGCTGGTAGCTGGCAGCCGCGATGGACTCGCGCACGAGCGTGGGAGCACCTTGCGGCCAGTTCCACGTCTTGCCGGTCGCTGTGCGCGCGGTTAGCCACCAAGTGATGTTGGTCCCGCACTCCGTTGCAGGGAAGCGCACATTCCAGACCGAGCCCGCTTGGTGCGTCGCGGGTGTGGCCTGCCACGCACCTCCTTGTGTGCGCCACATCAACTTCACGCTGCCGGCAGCCAGTTGCACGCCCGGAGCAACCTGCACATCGATGGCGATCGTCTCGCCGAAAGGGTGAGCTTTGTCCGGGACACTGCCGCTAGGGAAGGCAAAGTCGATCTCAGGGGCGCCCACCTTCCAAACCCACAGGCCTTTCTCCAGATCGCTGCCGATGAGCGTGCCGCTGGGGAAGTAGGGGTAGGTGTTCCAGAGTGAGTTGAACTGCGCGCCTTCGTCCTCGGGCCATGTATCGAACCACGCTACGCGCGTGGGTTGCGTGGGATTGGTGTTGTCGAAGATGTTTAGGCCACTGCGGTAGTTCGCTTGATAGATGCGATTGTCGCGCACATACAAGTTGTGATCGATCGCGGTCGTGCCGTAGCCGAAGGACGGCATCTCGACCGGACTCGACAGATTCTGCATGTCGATGACACGCGTGCGCAGTTGGTTCGAGCCAGTCTCATCCAGCTCGTCATTCAAGTAGAACCAACGCTTGTCCTGACTGAGCCAACCTTGATGACTGAACTGGGCGTTGCTGTAACTGAAGCGCCGCACCAACTGGATGTTCGACTTGTTGGTCACATCCAGGATGTCGATGCCTGTTTGCGTGAAGCCACCATTGAAGCCCCCGCACGCGAACACGATTTGGCGACCTGCATAGGGGCCACTGGTGTAGGTCACCGGTGTGGCCTCATGTGTGTACCGATCGAGCCATTGTCCCACGAAGGCGGGAGCTGCGGGATTCGTCAGCGAATAGATGCGGATGCCGTTGCTACCTCCTCCGGCCCTGTAAAGAAAACCTGACTGCGCGTCGACGGCCAGAGTGTGGGTCGCCAAGTGACCACCACTCGTGACGGAGGGCAGTTCCGTGATCTGGCCTGCATCGATCTGGGCAAGGTCGAAGACTTGAATGCCACCACCGCCCTCCGAGACGGCGTAGCACTTGTCGGCGTAGGTGCGCACATCGCGCCATAACGACTCGGGTCCGATGAAGATGGCGATGATGGAGGGAGCACCAGGATCAGTGACTTCGACAAAGCAGGTACCGCGTGAAGTGCCAATGATGGCGTACTCGCGGCCACTGGGAGCGGTGTAGCCGAAGCAGCTGTTGCCCGTCTGGTGGGCATAGCCAAAGTCACGCAGAGTGACCCACGAGCGCAATTGCACTCCACTACGCGGAAAGTCGAGGTAGTCCGCGGGCACCGTAAGGCTTTGCGAGCCCGAACCACGACAGCCTGAGGCCAGCTCCCAGCGCGGCTTCTTGTCGCGCGCTTTGCGATCGCCCTCGTGCGCGACGAGGGGTGCAGCACAGACCAGCAGGGCGAACAGCGCGAGCGGGGCACGGCGACCGGAGAGGCAGTCCATGCCGTCAAAGTTACCAGACAGGCGGCCGGAGTAGGTCTTCCGCAGGTAGTGAGCCTTCTAAAGTCCGGAGAAACGCCTCGAGCGCGGTCAGCTCGTCAGCGGTCAGGTGTAGCGGCTTCAGGACGGTCTCGCCGTGATGCCCGCGCGGTGCGGCACCCTCCAGCGTTGAGTAGAAGCGCAGCACTTCTTGCAGGGTGCTGAACTGTCCTGTGTGCATGTACGGCGCTGTGCGCGTGACATTGCGCAGAGACGGTGTCTTGAAGCGGCCCCAGTCCTCATCCGTTGCCACCAAGAAGGCGAGCTCTTGCGCGCGCGCCCCGCGAGGTGCATCGCTGAAGGGTGAGTCAGCGCGGAAGCGATCGGCTGCCAACAGACGCAAACCCTCACGCCGTCCTTCATCCGGTTTGCGACCGCGCACGGGAGGCAAGCCGAGATCATGGAACTCTTCGTCAGTGAATTCCGGTCCTGCATGACAGCTGCGGCAACCGGCCTTGCCAAAGAACAGCAGCGCGCCTTGTGCTGCGAGCGGCGGGTACTGGGCTTGAGCAGCAGCATCCTTGTCACGCAAGGCGCGCGCGTAGTCATCAAACGCCGAACGCCCGGTCACCAATCGCCGCTGGTACGCGGCAAGGCTTTTGCCAGCTTGCGCCAGCAGCACATCATCAGAGACTGCGTTTTCACCGTGCACCTTGGTCCAAGCGCGACCGAGCTCTGGTTGTGTTTGCAAGGCGCGGCGCAGTTGCTCGGCGCTTGAGCCCATCTCATGTGGAGCAAGCAACGGCACGATTGCCTGCGACCACAAGCTGTCGTTGCGGCCACCCCAGCCGAACCAGCGTCTGCGCGTGGCATCGAGAAGCGTAGGCGCGTTGCGTTCCGTCAGTCCCACACCACGCGCGAGTGGATCGCGCGTGGTGAAGCCCAAGCTCGGCTCGTGGCAGGTTGCGCAAGAGACTTTGCCGTTGGAGGAGAGACTGCTGTTGTAGAATAGCGCTTGCCCCACGCGCGCCGCAGCGGGCGAGTCTTCGAGCGCATTGGTCTCGTCCTGTGCCACCTCCAAGCGGTGCTCGGCTCGCATCATGGCCGCAAGCACAGGGTCCGTGGCCTGTGCGGGAGCTACGAGCAGTAGAAGGTGCGCGAGCATCGCTGGAGTGAATTTTACTCGAGGTCGAGGGCTACTTGCCCGCGTTCCACGATGGCGGCTTCGTGCACATCAAAGTACAGGTCCCAGCGACCTGGCATGTGAAAGACCATGCCCTCTACAAGGAAAGACCCGTCTGCTTGTTGGGTGATGCGCGGAACACGATTCATGCCGTGCAGGTGCTCGGGCATGTCCGCATCGATCGACAGTTTGGCCCACGGCACGAGATCCGTACGTCCATGCGGCGTGATCCATACGCGTAACACAAAGGGCCGACCGCGTTCGATGGCTGCAGGCTCGCTCTGCCAGTGCACATCGAAGGTGTTCAGGG
>Ga0255089_1000689_pt1 | contig 11379 bp, 6 predicted proteins | sample Colum_Miss_RepC__2_FD_188468 | JGI IMG/M metagenome (GOLD analysis project Ga0255089, IMG submission 188468) | Freshwater microbial communities from Columbia River, Oregon, United States - Colum_Miss_RepC_8d | ecosystem: Environmental > Aquatic > Freshwater > River | place: USA: Oregon... | reverse complement strand
GTCTGGGACAAGGCTGCCAGCATCGACTTCGTGCGCCCTGGCGTCGGCACCGTGACCGCGACGTTCGCGTTGACGCCCGAGCAGGTCGCCGAGGTGCGCGCTGCGACCGCCGACGGCAGCAAGTTCGAGCCGGTGTATCCGGTCGAAATCCGCAACGCCGAAGGCAAGCTGGTGGCCCGCGTCAACAAGACGCTGTGGATCCGCCGGCGCGACGCGGAACGTAAGCGCCGTTGACGTTGGCGTCGATGCGCCCGTGCTGGGCGTCTCGACGACCGTCAGGCCTGCGGCGTCGACCCACCTTCCCAGCCGATCTTGCTGCGGTGGGCCGCTTCGCGTTGCAGCAGTTCGCGGTAGCGTGATTCCACCTCGCTGCGCTTGACCTTCATCGTCGGTGTCGTCATGCCGTTGTCGATGCCCCAGGTGTCGCGGACGATGACGATCTTGGCGATCTTCTCGTGCGGCTCCAGCGTGGCATTGACCGCGTCGAGGTCGGCCACCAGGGCGGATTCGACCTCGCTGCGCGGCAACTCGCGTCCACCGGCCGATAGCGTCGCCAGCATGATCGGCTGGTTCAACCCGTTGCCGACGAAGCACAGCTGGTCGAGCAGCGGATTGCGCGCCAGCGCGCTCTCGATCGGTGCCGGCGACACGTATTTGCCCTTGGCAGTCTTGAAAAGGTCTTTGACTCGGCCGGTGATGTACAGATAACCGTCTTCGATCAGGCCTTTGTCGCCAGTGCGCAGGTGGCCATCGGACGTGAACGCTTCGTGCGTCTTCTCGGCGTCCTTGTAGTAGCCGGCCATCACGGCGTCGCTCTTGAACAGGATTTCACCGTCGGGCGAGATCTTCAGCCCGGCGACGCTGCCGATGCGATTGGCGCCCGGCAAGTTGCAGGTCGCGTAGATCGAGTTTTCGGTCATGCCGTAGCCCTGCAGGATGGTCACGCCGAGCCGCGCGAACCAGTGCGTCAGTGCGTCGGGCATCGGGGCGGCACCGACGATCACGTAGCGCGCTCGTGACAGCCCGAGTCCGTGCCGGATCTTGCGTTTGATCAGCGTCGACACCAGTGGAATGCGCAGCAGCCGGTCGAGCTTGGCTTGCGGCAGCTTCTTCAGGATCGCCGCCTGCATTCGCGTGTAGACCAGCGGTACGCCGCAGAAGCGCGTCGGCTGCACTTGCACGACCTGCTCGCCGAGCTTGTCGATGTTTTCGAGGAACCAGACTTCGGCGCCGAGCGACAGGCTGCTCAGCTCGACGGCGCCGCGCTCGAACATGTGCGCCAGCGGCAGATAGCAGAACAAGCGCTCGGTCCCGACCGGCGGCATCGCTTTGAGCCCGCCGGCGGTTGCGTACAGGCAGTTGCGCTGCGTGATCATCACGCCCTTGGGCTTGCCGGTGGTGCCCGAGGTGTAGACCAACGTGGCCAACTCGTCCGGCGCTGGCGGGCGATAGGCGGTGAAGGGCGGGTGCGCCGCGACCAGCGCATCCCAGTCCAACTCGCCACGTGGCGCTGTCGCGTAGGGAAAGCGGATCGTGCGTACGCCGGGCGGTATCGCGGCAACGAAGACCTCGGCATCGCTCATCGGGCCGAGAAACAGCACTTGCGACTCGCTGTGCTCCAGGATGTACGTGACGTTATCGGCCTGTTGCTTGGGATACAAGCCGACGCTGACGTAGCCGGCCATCGCGATCGCAAGGTCCGCCATGAACCAGTGCGCCGTGTTGAGTCCGGAGATCGCGACGCGAGCACCGGATGCAAGGCCCATCGCGCGCAGCGCCGATGCCATCCGCTGCACTTGTGCATACGCCTGGGCCCAGGTGATCGGCTTGAACTGGCCATCATCGGGTTGGAACAGCCAGGGCGCATCGGGCTTGGTCTGCGCCCAGTGCGCCAGCATCTGGACCGGGTTGCGTTGCTCTTGCATGGTTCTCCTCCATGTGGCGTCGCGTGTCATACGGCCTCGACGGGCCTGATGCATCTTAGCGACAGTCGCTGCCGATTGGGGTCACACCTCGGGTGTGTGGACGCTATCGGCTTGGCCTCGCAGAATCAGCAGGCTGCACCTGGCGGTACCGTGGTTCATTGCAGGAGGCAATCGCATGTCGATCTTCAAAGTCGCATTGGTGGTGCTGGTGTTGCTGCTCGGCTATCTGCTGCTGTTGCCGGTATCGATCGCGCCCGTCGCGTGGACGCCGACGCCGGTTGCAAGCCTGCCACCGCCGACATCGCTGCGCGCCATCCAGCGTATCGAACCGGTTTTGCCCGATTTCGTAGGGCCCGAAGGCATTGCCGCCGACACCGAGGGCCGCATCTATGCCGGGCTGGGCGATGGCCGGCTGCTGCGCCTGAGTGCCGACTTCGGCAGCTGCACGCTGCTCGACAACAGCGGCGGCCGGCCGCTGGGCCTGGCGGTGTCGTCCGACGGGGCGCTATTGATCGCCGATGCGCGCAGTGGCTTGCTGTCGCTGGGCCGTGATGGTCAGTTGCGCACGCTCAGTGACCGGGCCGACGGCGTCGCGTACGGGTTCACCGACGACGTGACGGTCACTGCCGACGGCAGCATGGTGTATTTCACCGACGCCTCGGCCCGCTTCGGCTTCGGCCAGCATATGGAAGATCTGCTCGAACACGGCCGCACCGGACGGCTGCTGCGCTACGACGTAGCGACCAACAAAGCCGAGACGCTGATGCAGGATCGTGCCTTTGCCAATGGCGTCGCGCTCGGTCCGGACGAGGCCTATGTGGTGTTCGCCGAAACCTGGGAATACAAGCTGACGCGCTATTGGCTCAAGGGCGAGAAAGCCGGCCAGAGCGATACGCTGGTCGACGGCCTTCCGGGCTTTCCCGACAACCTCAGCTTCAATGGTCGCGACCGCTTCTGGGTGGCGATCTATTCGCCGCGCGACCCGATGCTGGATCGCCTGCTGCCGCATCCGGCACTGCGCAAGATCGTCGCGCGTCTGCCCGAAGCGCTGCGACCCCGCCCGGCGCGCGTCGCACAGATTCTCGGTATCGATCTGGACGGTCGCATCGTCGCGAATCTGCGTTACGACGGTGACGACGCCTACGGTTACATCACCAGCGTCGAGGAGCAGGGCGACTACTTGGTGGTCGGCAGCCTCGACAACACGGCGCTGGGGCGGATCAAGCTGCAGGACGCGCTGTCGTCGGCCAACGCCACGCCGCCGCCGCCGCTGCGTCCCGCTTGCGATGCCGGCTGACACGATCCACGCTCACTTTTAATCACGATCACGACAGGGCCGCCGACGCGGCTGGGTGCCTGATGAACCATGACGAATACGCCGCGCGCGATGCGCTCGGCCTGGCTGAGTGCGTGCGCAAAGGCGAGGTCACGCCGGCCGAATTGCTGGCCCTCGCGCAGGCACGCTGTGCGGCAGTCAATCCGCGCATCAACGCCGTCACGATCCCGATGCCCGAGCAGGCGCAAGCCCACTTGAAGGCCGGATTCGACGGGCCGTTTGCCGGCGTGCCGTTTCTGATCAAGGACATCGGCCAGGAGTATCAAGGCGTGGCGACGACGCTCGGGTCGCGGGCGATGCGCGGTCACGTCGCACACGAGCATGCGGAGGTGACGCGGCGCTTCATCGCGGCCGGCGTCAACATCTTCGGCAAGACCAGCACGCCGGAGCTGGCGCTCAAGGGCATTACCGAACCGGAGCGGTTCGGACCCTGCCGCAATCCCTGGGATCTGTCGCGGACGCCAGGCGGATCGTCCGGTGGTGCGGCGGCTGCCGTCGCAGCCGGCATCGTGCCGATGGCCGGCGCCAGCGACGGTGGCGGTTCGATTCGCATACCGGCGGCCTGCTGTGGCCTGTTCGGGCTGCGTCCATCTCGCGGCCGCGTGCCGGCGGGACCGTCGCAGGGCGAGGTCTGGGAGGGCGCTTCCAGCGAACATGTGCTGACCCGCAGCGTGCGCGACAGCGCGGCCATGCTCGACGCGATCGCCGGTCCGGACGTCGGCGCGCCCTTCATCATCGCGCCGCCGGCCGAGCCGTATCGCGATGCGATGCAGCGCGACCCTGGTCGCCTGCGGATCGCCTACACGACGCGCTCGCCCATCGGCACGCCGGTCGACCCGCAGTGCGTGGCCGCCGTCGAGGACGCCGCGCAGTTGTTGCGAGGCCTGGGACACGAGGTCGACGAAGCGCCGCCGCCAATCGACGGCATGCAGTTAGCGAAGTCGTATCTGCATCTCTACTTCGGCCAGACGGCCGCCAAAGTGCGTGCAGTCCGACAGCTCACCGGCGCATCCGGCGCCGAGTTTGAAGCCGAAACGCGCGTGCTTGCGCTGATCGGCGACAGCATCAGCGCAACCGACTACGTCAGCTGGCGCCTTCGCTGGAATGATTATGCGCGTGCGCTGGGCGCTCACCTGACGCGTTACGACCTGCTGATGACGCCCGTGTGGGCTTCGCTGCCGCTCAAGGTCGGCGCCGCGCAACTGCCGGCGTGGCAGCAGCAGGCGCTCAAGCCGCTGCTGGCACTGGGTAACCGGATCGGCACCGGGCACCTGCTGCGCGCCAGCGGCATCGTCGAGCAGTTGGCTATCGACAGCCTCCAGCATGTGCCATTCACGCAATTGTCGAACCTGACCGGTACCCCCTCGATGTCGGTGCCACTGCACTGGAGCCGCGAAGGCCTGCCGCTGGGCACGCACTTTATTGCCCCGTTCGGCCGCGAAGACCGGCTGCTGCAGTTGGCGGCGCAGCTAGAGCAGGTGCGTCCCTGGTTCGATCGGCGGGCGCCGCTGGTCTGATCGAGGCGGCGCGCATCTCGCGCCGTAGATGATTCCGACGCTGATCGCCCCAAGCGCCCTGCCGGCGAGGTGCTGATGTGGCGGGTGCCGACGAGGCCGTTGCTCGCGGGGCGTTGTGAATCGGGTTCGCCGCGAGAGGAACTGGCGACGACGGTCAGCCGATGAGCGGTTGCATCCGGCGCTACAGAAGCCGGGTGTACAGCCGTTAACACACGAGAGCACACCGCTTCGTGGTGGACGGACATGATTTCAAGGACCGATTTCTCGCTATGCATCGTCGTCCGCAACGGGACGACAGGCAACGGATTGCGCATGGCCCAGGCAGTGGCAGCGAAACGGCAGCCCGGACTTCATTTTCAGCACCCCTCGCGGCGTCCCATCTAGATCGATGATCGTCCAGCGCCACCGGTTGCCGATTGGGTGCAATCGGTTGCGATCGAGATCGATGCCTGATGGAACACGCTCTTCCGTCGTTGATCCTTTCCCCTGGAATCCGCCCGTGAGCTTGCCGCTATGACAACCGTACGTAATGTGTCCATCGTCCAAAAACTGGTGCTCGCATCGGTGTTGTTTTGCTTGATGACGCTGGCTCTGGGCGCTTATGCCCTCCATCGATCGGACGGCGCGCGCCGGCTTGCAAACGTTACCGGCGTGCAGGCCGTGGCGCGTGTTCAACTGTTGATGGCGATGAAGGCGCCGCTGGCGGTTAGTGAGGTCGAAGAGCGCCGCTTGCGCCACTCAAACGATGCTGCTGCTCGAGCTGACCTCGTCAAATCACTCGATAGCGAGCGCGGCCGCTACCAGCTCGCCGCCGGCCGCTACGAGGAAGCGCTACGGGCTGTGCAAGGCCCGCTTTCGAATCGCGTTACCGGCTTGCAGCAAGCATCGGCGCGTTACGTCAGCGCCGTGGACGACGTGCAGGCCGCGTTATCGACGGCTGAACCGGCCCGGCTTCCGACGCTGCTCGACAACCTGGCGGCGGCGCGTGTTGCGGCGGATCGCGCCATCGACGACGTCATGACGGTCGAGACCTCTAATGGGGGTCTCGACGTGGGCGCGATCACGGCGTATCAGAACCAGTCCACGTTGCTGATGTTGAGTGCGTGCATCGCGATCAGCTTGGTCGCGCTGAAGCTGGCAGTCGTGATGGGCCGCAGCCTCAAGGTGCCGCTGATGCGCGCCACGGCATTGGTCGAATCCATGGCGTCCGGGACGCTCGACCAGCCGATCACGGACCGCTGTGACGACGAGAACGGGGCCCTGTTCAAGGCTCTGGAAGCCGCTCGTCTCCAGTTGCGGCAGCGCCGCGATCAGCTTGCGAGCACTGCGGCGGATGCTGCACGCAAGCTGCAAGGACTCGATGCAGCGAGCAGCAGCATCATGATTGTCGATGCCGACCGCTGCATCGTTCACGTCAACAAGGCGATGCAAGGCTTGCTGTCGGTCGCCGAGGCCGACATCAGGGCGCAGGCCAGCGATTTCAGTGCCAGCGCGGTGGTGGGCACGAGTATCGATGCGCTGAAAGGTCTGGAGCCGATTGCACGAAGCTTGACCGCAGCTCGACCGGTATCCCAGGTGCTGGACATCACGATCGGTACTCGCACGATGTCGTTGGTAGCCACGCCGATCAGCAGCACGGCCGACGCCAAGATGGGCTATGTGATCGAGTGGACCGACCGCACTGCTGCGCTCGCCGAGCAGGCGCGAGTGGCGGCCCTGTCGACGACGACGAGTCGTATCAAGCAAGGTCTCGATGTGGTCGAAACCAACGTCATGATCGCGGACGCCGACTTGACCGTCGTCTATATCAACGAGTCGATCAAGGCGATGCTGGCTGGCGCCGAGCGCGACATCCAGAAGGATGTGCCGGCATTCAATGCGGCCCAGGTCGTGGGTACCAGTATCGACCGCTTCCACAAGAACCCGTCGCGGCAGCGCGCAATGCTGTCGCAGCTGACGACGACGTTCAAAACACGCTTGGAACTCGGTGGTCGCAGCTTCTCGTTGATCGTCAATCCGATCACCGATTCCAGTGGTACGCGGCTTGGCTTCGTCGTGGAATGGCGCGATGTCACCGCGGAGTTGCTGCAGCGGCAGCACGATGCCGAGAATGCACGGCGGATCGAAGCGATCAGCAAAGCGCAGGCCGTGATCGAGTTTGGAATGGACGGCATCATCCAGGGCGCCAACGACAACTTCCTGAATGCCACCGGTTACACGCTGGCCGAGATCAAGGGCAATCACCACAGCATGTTCGTCGATCCCGTCTATCGGCAGTCTGACGAATACAAGAAGTTCTGGGAGAAGCTCGGTCGCGGAGAATACGAGGCCGCGCAGTATCGTCGTCTCGGCAAGAACGGGCGGGAGGTATGGCTGCAGGCTTCCTACAATCCGATCTTCGGCCCGGATGGCAAGCCGATCAAAGTCGTCAAGTACGCCAGTGACACCACCGAGCATGTGCTGGCGGCGCAGGCACTGCAGCAGGCGGTCGACGACACCCAGCAGGTCGTGGACGCAGCGCGTCAAGGCGACCTGGATGCCCGCATCCCGCTGGAAGGAAAGAGCGGCCCGGTACGCAATCTCTGCGAAGGCGTCAATCAGCTGGTCGAAAGCATGGGGGCGGTGATCAGCGAAGTCGGTCGCGTGTTCGGCGCATTGGCCGAAGGGGACCTTAATCAGACGATCGATGCCGACTACCAGGGCGCGTTCCAGAGAATCAAGGAGGACTGCAACCGCAGCGTCCAGCAGCTGGCGCAGAGCGTCCATCAGATCAAGACGGCGACCGGCACGATCAATTCGGCGTCGCGTGAAATCGCGGCCGGCAACAACGATCTTTCGGCTCGTACGGAACAGCAGGCGGCATCGCTGGAAGAGGCCGCATCGTCGATGGAGGAGCTGACCTCCACGGTCAAGCAGAACGCCGAGAACGCCAAGCAAGCCAATCAACTGGCGATCGGCGCCAGCGATATCGCATCGCGCGGTGGCGCAATGGTCGGGCGAGTCGTGACGACGATGGGCGCGATCAACGAGTCGTCCAAGAAGATCGTCGACATCATCAGCGTGATCGACGGCATCGCATTCCAGACCAATATCCTGGCGTTGAACGCGGCGGTGGAAGCGGCGCGCGCTGGCGAGCATGGTCGTGGCTTCGCGGTGGTGGCGTCCGAAGTGCGCAGTCTGGCGCAGCGCAGCGCCAGTGCCGCCAAGGAGATCAAGACCTTGATCGGCGACTCGGTCGAAAAAGTCGATAACGGTAGCAAGCTCGTCGAGCAGGCCGGCCGCACGATGGACGAGATCGTCACCAGCGTGAAGCGCGTGACCGACATCATGGCGGAGATTTCGGCCGCATCCCAAGAGCAGAGCCAGGGCATCGAGCAGGTCAACCAGACCATCACGCAGATGGATGAAGTCACGCAGCAGAATGCAGCACTGGTCGAACAAGCCTCGGCTGCGGCGCGGTCGCTGGAACTGCAGGCGGATGGCTTGGCCAAAGCGGTCGGCCGATTCCGGCTCGGCGCCGATCCGTCAGACGCAGCACCGGTGATGGAAGTGGTTCGCCCGGTGGCGCCGGGCGCGACGCGGCGGCCGATATCCAAGGACATGGCCCGCAGCCGACCCTCGTCCAACCGTGCGGTGCCGATTCGCGCGCCCAAGCTGGTCGCTGCCGGCGGCGGCAGCGATGCGAAATCATCCGATCAGTGGACGGAGTTCTGACGCGTAGACGAGGGGCAGCACGATCGACCAGTTCGTCTTTCGTGATGCCCCGCTGGCTGAGGCACTGAAGTGAACAGCAACCGCTCGGACCCGGCAGGGCCGAGCGGTTTGTCGTTACGTCAGTGCCGGCACCGCATCGTTCAGAGCAGCGCCCGGGCTGATCCAGGCGCCCTGCGTTCCCAGATCAGACGGGCGATGCGAACGACGCTCAGCCGCGCGGCTTGAAGTCCTCGAAGCGCCGCGCCATGTCCCGGTAGTAGGCCTTGTCGGCCTCGTTGTCGGCCGGTGGCACTTGCACCTGGATCGTCACGTATTCGTCGCCGGGCGTGGCGCCGGGCAAGCCGCGGCCTTTCAGGCGCAGCTTGCGGCCGCTGCTGGCCCCGGCCGGCAGCGCCAGTTCGACGGTGCCGCCGAGTGTCGGGATGCCGATCTTGCCGCCAAGGGCGGCCTCCCAAGGACTGACGTTGACCGACACGTTGATGTCGCGGCCGTCGACCTTGAACGTCGGATGCGCAGCGAACTCGATTTCGAGCAGCAGATCGCCACCGCGCGCGCCTTGCTCGGCGAGCCGTATCGTCTGGCCAGCCGTGATGCCCTTGGGAATCGTCACGTTCAACGAGCGGCCGGTGCCGAGCGTGACCTGACGCGTGGCGCCGTTGTAGCTGTCTTCGAGACTGATCGCGAGCTTGGCGCGTTGCGGCTGGGCCGGCGCGCCGAGGTCATCGTCGTATCCGCCGCCGAAGCCGCCCATGCCGCCAGTGGCCGCATTGCCGAACAGCGACGAGAAGAAATCCGAAAAGCCCGCGCCGCCATCGGCGCCGGCACCGCCGGGACGCCGGCCGCGCGCGCCGCCGCGGAAGGCTTGATCCCAGCCCGGTGGCATGCCGCCACCGGCACCGGCCTTCCAGTTCGGGCCGAGCGTGTCATACGACTTGCGCTTCTGCGGGTCCGACAGCACCTCGTTGGCTTCGTTGATCTGCTTGAAGCGCTCTTCGGCACCCTTGGACTTGTTGCGGTCCGGATGAAACTCCCGGGCCAGCTTCCGATAGGCCTTTTTGATCTCGTCGGCCGTAGCGGTGCGCGTTACGCCCAGCGTCTTGTAGTAGTCCACGTAGTCCATGCCGCGAATTATGGGTCAGTTGGTCTGCAAACGGTGGCCGTCGGCAAATGCCGGTTATCGCGGCAAAAAGGTAAGTGGTCGTTGCACGCTTTCAAGAGCCTGGCGACGTTGCCGTATACTCCGCGCCCTTATGACGCCCCCGACCTCGCAAGACTGGCATCCGTACAGCTGGCAGCAGCATCCAGCCGTGCAGCAGCCCACCTATCCCGACGCCACTCGCCTGGCCGATGCCCTGGAGCGGTTGTCGCACCTGCCGCCGCTGGTCACGTCCTGGGAAGTCGAGTCACTGCGCGCGCAGTTTGCGCAAGCCGAAGACGGCAAGCGCTTCGTGCTGCAAGGCGGCGACTGCGCTGAAAGCTTCGCCGACTGCCGCTCGGACATCATCGCCAATCGCTTGAAGGTGTTGTTGCAGATGTCGCTGGTGCTGGTCCATGGCCTGCGCGGCCCGGTGACGCGCGTGGGTCGTTTTGCCGGCCAGTACGCCAAGCCGCGCTCGGCCGATAGCGAAACACGCAACGGCCAGACCTTGCCGGCCTACCGTGGCGACATCGTCAATGCGCCCGATTTCACCGAAGCCGCTCGATTGCCGGATCCGGAGCGTCTGATCGAAGCGCACGCGCGCTCGGCGATGACGCTGAACTTCACGCGCGGCTTGATCGACGGCGGCTTCGCCGACCTGCATCACCCCGAATACTGGGATCTGGACTGGGTCGGCCATTCGTTGCTGGCGGCGGATTATCAGAAGCGCGTCGATGCGATCGGTGACTCGCTGCGTTTCATGGAGACGCTGGCTGGTAACGCGCTGCACGAGTTCAGCCGCGTCGACTTCTTCAGCAGCCACGAAGCGCTGCTGCTGGCCTACGAAGCGGCGCAGACACGCCAGGTGCCGCGCAAGAGCGGCTGGTACAACCTGTCGACGCATTTTCCGTGGATCGGCATGCGCACCGCGGCACTCGATGGCGCCCACGTCGAATACTGCCGCGGCATCCGCAATCCGGTCGGCGTCAAGATCGGCCCGAGCATCGACGTCGACTGGCTGCTCGGCTTGTGCCGTCGCCTGAATCCCGACAACGAACCGGGCAAGCTGGTGCTGATTCACCGGATGGGCGCCAGCAAGATCGCCGAGTATCTGCCGCGCCTGATCGACGCCGTGCAGCAGGGCGGTCACCGCGTGCTGTGGCTGTGCGACCCGATGCACGGCAATACGCAGAGCACGTCGACCGGCGTCAAGACGCGTCGTTTCGACGACATCCTGGCCGAAGTCCATCTGTCATTCGACCTGCATCGCGCGCAGGGCTCGCACCTGGGCGGCGTGCATCTGGAACTGACCGGCGAAGATGTGACCGAGTGCCTCGGCGGCGCTCGCGACCTGACCGAGACCGACTTGGCGCGCGCGTATCGCTCGCAAGTCGATCCGCGTCTGAACTATGAGCAAGCCCTGGAGTTGGCATTGGAAATCGTCTCGCGTCAGCGGCGCAGCGTGTCTTGAGCACGCCCGAATCCGGCGCCTTGGTTGCGCGCTTTCGTGAGCTGTTGGCCGCCGATCTGGGCCCGATCGATACCCGTCGCGCTTATGGCGCACATGGCCTGTATCGCGCCGGCTTGATGATCGGCCTGGTGCAGGACGGCGTGCTGTACCTGAAGGCCGACGAGCAGAGTCGAGCGTCGTTCGCGGAGGCCGGCCTGGAAGCGTTCCAGTACGGCAGCTCGCCGCAGCGTCGCGTGCGTTTGAGCTACTTCAAGGCACCGCCGCGGCTGCTCGACGAT
>Ga0255089_1000686_pt1 | contig 11462 bp, 9 predicted proteins | sample Colum_Miss_RepC__2_FD_188468 | JGI IMG/M metagenome (GOLD analysis project Ga0255089, IMG submission 188468) | Freshwater microbial communities from Columbia River, Oregon, United States - Colum_Miss_RepC_8d | ecosystem: Environmental > Aquatic > Freshwater > River | place: USA: Oregon... | reverse complement strand
CATGCAGCGCTACGGCCGTCGAACGCCCAGGCGTGGTAGCGACACACCAGGTTCGCGCCATCGACGCGGCCCAGGCTGAGCCGCGCGCCGCGATGCGGGCAGCGTTCGTCCCAGGCGTGGCAGCGGCTCTCGGCGTCGCGCCATAGCACCAGCTCGCGGCCGAGCAAGGAGGCGGCTTGCGTGGCGCCGGCGGCCAGTGCTGCGCTGGCGCCGACCGGGTGCCAGTCGTGCTGCGGGTCCCGCATCAAGTCGGCGGCGGTGCTCACGTTGCGGCGACGTAGGCGTCGATGCGCGCGATCCATTGTTGGCGCGCGGCGTCATTGAGCCAGCTGGCTTCGAACGACTGCCGCGCCAGTTGCGCCAGTTCAGCGCGGCTCAGCGACAGCGCGTCGGCAATCGCCAGGTAGTTGTCGACGACGTAGCCACCGAAATAGGCCGGGTCGTCCGAGTTGACGGTGACGCAGAGGCCGGCGCGCAGCAGCTGGCCGATGTTGTGCTGCTGCATCTGCGCGTAGACCTTGAGCTTGGTGTTCGACAGCGGGCACACGGTCAGCGGCATCCGCGTTGCGGCCAGCTGCGCGACCAGCGCCGGGTCTTCATCGCAGCGCACGCCATGGTCGATGCGGCAGACGTCGAGCACGTCGATCGCGTCGCGGATGTAGGCGGCCGGGCCTTCTTCGCCAGCGTGTGCGACGCGCTTGAAGCCCAGTGAGGCCGCACGTGCGAATACGCGGGCGAACTTCTGCGGCGGATGCCCGCGCTCGGACGAATCCAGCCCGACGCCCGCGATCAGCGCGCGATACGGCAGCGCCGCGTCCAGCGTCGCTTCGGCCTCGGCTTCGCTCAAATGCCGCAAGAAGCACAGGATCAGCCGGTGGCTGATGCCGAGCTCGCGCTCGCCTTCGACCAGCGCGCGGTGGATGCCGCCGATCACGGTGCCGATGTCGATGCCGCGCGCGGTATGCGTCTGCGGGTCGAAAAAGATTTCGACGTGCACCACGCCGTCGGCCGCTGCGCGGCGCAGATATGCCGCGGTCATCGCGTGAAAGTCGGCCTCGTCGCGCAGCACGTCGGCGCCGGCGTAGTACAGGTCGAGAAACGACTGCAGGTCGTCGAAGTCGTACGCGCGGCGCAGCGCGTCGACCGACGCGTAGGCCAGCGGCACGCGGTGTTTGTCCGCCAGCGCAAACACCATCTCCGGCTCCAGCGTGCCTTCGATGTGCAGGTGCAGTTCGGCCTTGGGCAAGCCGCGCAGCCAGGCGGCGAGAGGGGAGTCGGGAGTCGTCATTGCCAAAGTTGTGCGCAATTCTTGCATTGGACTGTACGCAATATCGACGCCAGCATCATCCACACGGTCCCTCGGCCATGCCCCGCTTGATCCGTCTCACCTTGCTTGTCGCGGCGCTGCTGATCCCTACCTCGCTGCTGACGACGGCGGCGCAGGCGGCCGATGCACCACGGCGCAAAGTCATCATCGACCAGGATGCGTTCGGCCCCGCCGGCTCGAACATGCAGGCGATCCTGATGCTGTTGCAGGCCCGCGAGGCCGAGGTGCTCGGCATCGTCTGCACCAGCGGTGACGGTTGGCGCGACGAAGAAGTCGCCAACACGCTGCGCTTGCTCGAAATCGCCGGCCGCACCGAGATTCCGGTCTACGGCGGCGCGGTGTACCCGCTGGTCAACAGCCAGGCGCGTACCCAGGTTTGGGAGCGCTTGCATGGCGCGCTGTACTACAAAGGCGCATGGACCGAGACCTGGCCCGACCAGGGCGCCGTGCGGCGCACGCCGTACCACGCCGACCCGTTTTTGGTGCCGCCGTCGCCGATTGGCGCGCCGCGAATCAAGCCGCAGACCGAGCACGGCGCTGCGTTCATGGTGCGCAAAGTGCACGAGTTTCCCGGTCAGGTGACGATCCTGACGGCCGGGCCGATGACCACCGTTGCGCTGGCGGCGCGGCTCGACCCGAGCTTTGCTGCCACCGCCGAGCAACTGGTGTTCATGGGCGCCAGCTTCAATCCGCAGCCGGCCGATAACGACTTCGCCAAAGAGTTCGTGCACTCGCCGCGCCGTGAATTCAACATGCGCTGGGACGCCGAAGCCGCGTCGCTGGTGCTGCGCGAGCCGTGGAAGCAGATCACCGCCGTGCCGGTCGACCCGACGACGCGCACCTTCTTCAAGCGCGAATTCATTGATCACATCGCGGCCACCGGCAAGGCCCCTTTCACACGCTATCTGGCCGACTACGGCCAGTCGTTCCCGATGTGGGACGAGCTGGCGGTCGCCGTGTGGCTGCGCCCGTCGCTGGTCACGCGCAGTCAACGTATGTTAGTCGACATCGACACCAGCTTCACCGCCGGCTACGGCGGCACGCTGAGCTGGCCGGTCGGTGGTGGCCCTGGCCTTGGCGAGCGCGACGCGATCGTCGTGCAAGACGTCGATGTGCCCGCGTTCGAGCAGCTGACGCTCGATCTACTGACCCGCGCCCGCCCTTGAATCCCCCGACCGTGATCGCCGAAGAGACCGTCCGCATGCACGCCTTCATCCACAACCTGCCGAAAGCCGAGCTGCACGTCCATCTCGAAGGCACGCTCGAACCCGAGCTGAGCTTCGCGCTGGCCACGCGCAACGGCGTCAAGCTCGCGCACGACACGCCCGAAGCCTTGGTGGCCGCGTATGACTTCCACGATCTGCCGTCGTTCCTGGCGATCTACTACAAGGCGATGGAAGTGCTGGTGCACGAGGCCGACTTCTACGAGATGACCTATGCGTATCTGACCAAGGCGCGCTCGCAGAACGTGCTGTACTGCGAAATGTTCTTTGACCCGCAGGCGCACACCAGCCGCGGAGTGGCGTTTGACACGGTGATTCGCGGCATCCGCCGCGCTCAGCTGCAGGCCGCCGACGAGCTGGGCATCGAGTCGCAGCTGGTGATGTGCTTCCTGCGCGACATGAGCGCGGAGTCGGCGATGCAGACGCTGCTGGCCTCGCTGCCGTACAAGAGCTGGATCATCGGCGTCGGGCTCGACTCCGACGAAAAGCACAATCCGCCGATCAAGTTTGCCGAGGTGTTCGCACGCGCACGCGCCGAAGGCTACAAGCTGACAATGCACTGCGACGTCAACCAGCTCGACACGCTGGTGCATATCCGCCAGGTGCTCGACGTCATCGGCGTGGACCGCATCGACCACGGCATCAACTCGCTGGAAGATTCGGCGATCTGTGCCGAGATCGCGCGTCGTGGCCTGGGCCTGACGATCTGCCCGGTATCGAATCGCTTCGTCGTGCAGAACCTGACCGGCGACGAGATTCGCCGCATGCTCGCGCTCGGGATGAAGGCCACCGTCAACTCCGACGATCCGGCCTACTTTCGTGCCTACCTCAACGAAAACCTCGCAGCGCTGGTCGATGACGCGGGCTTTACCGAAGCCGAGATTCGCCAGCTGCTGCGCAACGCATTCGACGTCAGCTGGCTGCCGGCGCCGCGCCGCGAGCATTACCTGAGCTTGCTCGGCTAGACCATCGGTGCCGTACCGCGCGCCGCCATCGTGCGGGCCGCGCGCCGGCTCCATCCACGTACTACGGGACCTCCCATGTCATTGCGTCATCTGGTTGTTGCGGCGGTGCTGATCGCGGTCGCTGCTTGTTCCAAGCCCGGCGCGACGCCGGCGCCGATCCCGGTCAAGGTCGTTGTCGTCAGCATGTTCGAGACCGGCCAGATCACCGGCGACGAGCCCGGCGAATTCCAGTACTGGATCGAGCGACAGAAGCTCGACACGGCATTCCCGTTCGCGATGGGCGAGTACGAGCTGCGGATGAACGACGCCGGCCTGCTGGCGATCTGCACCGGCGGCGGCATCACCAACGCGGCAACCTCAATCATGGCGCTGGGCGCCGATCCTCGCTTCGACTTGAGCAAGGCCTACTGGCTGATCACCGGCATTGCTGGCGGCGATCCCGCCGACGTGTCGCTGGGCACTGCAGCCTGGGCGCGACATGTTGTCGACGGCGACCTGCTGTACGAGATCGACGCGCGCGAGATTCCCGCCGAATGGCCTTATGGCCTGCTGCCGCTGGGCGCCAAGAAGCCCAACGACAAGGCCGACGGCTGGACCGTCGACACGATTCATTTTCCGCTGAACACGGCGCTGGTCGACTGGGCTTATGGACTGACGCGCGACCATCCGGTTGCCGATAGCGCCGGCATTGCCGCGTTCCGGCAGCAGTTCGCCGGGTATCCGAATGCGATCAAGCCGCCGTTCGTGACGATCGGCGACACGATGTCGTCGAGCACGTATTTTCACGGCGATTTGATGACGCGCTGGGCCAACGACTGGATGAAGCTGCAGGCCGGCAGCAATGCCAACTTCATGATGTCGGCGATGGAAGACAGCGGCACCTTGACCGCGCTGCGGCGGCTGTCGCGCGCGCAGCGCATCGACATGAGCCGGGTGATGGTGCTGCGCACCGCCAGCAACTTCAGCGCGCAGCCGCCGGGTAAGGACGCCGCGTGGAGCACGACCGCGGAATACCCGGAGAAGGGCCGCCCTGCGATCGAGGCGGCTTATCAGGTCGGCAACATCGTCGTGCAGCAACTGATCACCGGCTGGGATCGCTATCGCGACCAGGTGCCATCGGCAGCGCCGTCGCCCTGATCGCAGCGTGATGGCGGCACATCATCCTTGGCGCCGGCACGAGCCGCGTCGTTTGCAGCACTGAGACTTGTCCGCATGAAAACCAAAATCCTGTCGTGGTGGCCGATCGCCGCGCTGTGCGCCAGCTTTGCCGTCAACGCGGCCGAGGCGCCCGCGACGCCGCTGCACTATTCGCCAAGCGACACGATCGTGATTCTCGGCGCCGTGCCGCAAGAGATTCCGCCGTTCGTCGACGCGATGAAGGATGCGCAGAAGCGCTCGTTGCAAGGCATTCCGTACTGGCAGGGGCACATCGACGGCAAGCCGGTGGTCGTTGCGATCACCGGCATCGGCAAGACCTACACGGCGATGACGACGACGCTGTTCATCACCGAGTTCAAGCCGCGCCTGGTGTTGATGAGCGGTACCGGCGCGCGCATCGAGCCGCAGCTGCGCACCGGTGATGTGATCGTCGCCACCGTCACGCACGAGCACGACTACGGCAGCTTGACGCGCAACGACATGGTGTATCGGCCGATGAACAGCCCGGCCGACGGCAGCGAAGTGGAGAACGCATTCGCGCCGCCGTCGTCGTTGCTCAAGCTGGCCGATCAAGCGATCGCCAGCTATCGCGCGCCGCAAGTCAGCGCCAACGGCGACACGTACACGATCAAGGTGCGGCGCGGCGTCGTGTCGTCATCCGACTTGTTCGGCGTGACCCAAGCGCGCATCGACCTGCTGCGCAGCCGCTTCCATACCGACATCATGGAGATGGAGTCGGCCCCGCTGGGCCATGTCTGCGAAGCGCTCGGCGTGCCTTACTTGATCGTCCGCGCTGGCAGCAACGTCGCGCAGGAGGCGCCGAATGACGACTATCTGCGACTCGGCCCGATCGCGGCGCGTCAGGCAGCGTATTTCAGCCTGCATCTGCTCAAGTACCTGTAAGCCGTCGTAACCCTGTCGAACCTAACCATGCGGATGAGCATCATGCGGATCAACACCTTCACGCTTCGCCGCTGCGTTGCGGCGCTGGGCTTGCTGGCGGTCAGTCTGACCGGGCAAGCGGCCGAGCCCTGGTTTGAAAAGTTCAAGGCCGAGGCCAGCCCGCAGCAGCTGTACCAGTTCCTGTATGCGATGCCCAAAGGCGGCGACCTGCACCACCATCTGACCGGCGCGGGGCTCGCCGAATGGTGGTGGGACGAAGCCATTGCACAGCAGCGCAATGGCTACACTTACTACACCAAGGTGCGGATCAACAATTGCGCGGCCTACGGCACCAACGAATACAGCTTCGCGCCGTATTTGATTTTGTTCCGCAACATTCAGGGCTCGACGTACGCCAGCCTGAGCGACTGCGAGAAGGGCGAATACAAGCGACTGCAGGACCTGGATTCGACCGAACGACAGGCCTGGCTCGACAGTATTCGGCTCGACAAGCCCTATGAGGGCCGCAACGAGTTCTTCGGCCGTCATTGGGAGCGGCTCAACGACATCGCGCGCAATCCGCACATCGTCGCCGAGATCCTGTACCGCAACATGCAGGCGTTCGGCCGTGAAAATCTGCTGTATCTCGAAACCCAGGAAGGTGCCGATCACACGCTGAAGGCCGACGGCAGCGAATACAGCGAAGATGAAGTCGTGGCGATGTACTCGCGCCGGATCGCGGCGCCCGACGCCAAGGCCACCGGCGTCACCGTACGCTTCCAGAGCTCGATCCTGCGCTTTCTGCCCAACGCCGAAGACGATCTGCGTCATCTGTATGCGTTCACCGACGCGCATCGCGAGCTGTATGTCGGCGTCAACATGGTCGGCCGCGAAGACGATGACAAAGGTCATCCGCTGCGTTTCCTGCCGACGCTGCGCGAGTTGCGGCAGCGCTATCCCGATATCGCGCTGTCGATCCATGCCGGCGAAGTCGATGAGCCCAACACCCATATCCGCGACACGCTGTTGCTCGGCGCCACGCGCATCGGCCATGGCGTCAACCTGATCAGCGATCCCGACACGATGCTGCGGATGCAGCACGGTCCGTATCTGGTCGAGATCAATCTGATCAGCAATCTGCTGCTCGAATACGTACGCGACTATCGCCAGCACCCGTTCCCGGAATACCTGCGCACCGGGATCCCGGTGGCGCTATCGACCGACGACCGCGGCATGTGGGATTCCAACATGACCGACGAGTTCTTCGTCGCTGTTCGCGAGTTCAATCTGAGCTGGGAAGAGATCGTGCAGCTCGGTCGCAATTCGCTGATCCACAGCTTCGTCCAGGCGCCGGTCAAACAGCGGCTGCTGGCCGAGTACGACGCGCGGATCGCGCGTTATGCGGCGCAGTTCCAGAGGCAGGGCATGGCCGCGATCAAGGACGTGCAGCCGGTCAGCTACTCGTTCACCTGCAAGCGCTACCAGCTGTGCCTGCCGCGCCAGTAGGCCGGTTGTCGTCGTTGGTGACGTCTACCTGAGCCCGGCAGCATAGGCTTCGAGCTGGTCGATGCAGACGCCCCAGCCGTCGTAGAAGCCCATCTGCTCGTGTTGCTCGCGGCCGGCGAGGTCGCGGTGCAGCACGGTGGCGGTATAGCGCGTGCCGCCGGCGCCGTCGGGTGCGATGTCGATGCAGGCCGTCATCGGCATCCAGCTGTCGACGGCCGGACGCCAGTCCGCCGCCAGCGCGCTGGTGAACACCAGCCGCGCGCCGGGCTCGACGACCAGAAACGATCCCGGATTGTCGCTGACCTCGCCGTCGGGGCCGCTCATCCGCGTATGAAACGCGCCGCCGGGCCGCAGGTCGTACGCGAGCACCTCGGTGGTCCACGGCTTGGGGCACCACCAGTGCTGCAAATGCGCCGGGTCCGACCACGCCTTCCAGATCGCAGCCGGTGGCACACGCAGCGTCCGGGTGATGACGAGGTCGAGTTCGGTGGCTTGGATCATGGGCCGGCTCCTTGGCGTTGGGTGGCGGCATTCAGTGGCAACCGAGCGTGGTTGCACGTTGCCGCGTTGCTAGGCTGATGCGCATCCCATGGTGGGTCAAGCCGCGCGCCATGCACCGTCTACTGCGGTGGCGTCGCGTTGCGATTCTTGCGTGAGTCCCAGTCTGGGACTAGCGTCGGCTATGAGAATCATCGCGGTGTCGACCCTGAAGTTGTTCTGGTCCGGCAAGTCCGAATATCAGGATGCCGAAGAAGCGACGATGGCTTGGTATCGCGAAGCGGTGAAAGCCGATTGGTCCACGCCCAGCGACGTGAAGCAGCCGTTCGGCAACGCCAGCGTCCTGAAGGACGGGCGCGTCGTTTTCAACATTGCCGGAAACAAGTACCGCCTCGTCGTTTGGATCAATTATCCGTATCGCGATGTGTACATCCGCTTCATCGGCACTCATCGGCAGTACGACCAGATCGACGCGCAGACCATTCGAGGAGCGCACATGAATATCCGACCCATCAAGACCGAAGCCGACTACCGTGCGACGCTGCGCGAGATCGAGATGATCATGTCGGCCGAGGCGGGCACCGAAGCGGGTGACCGCCTCGACGTACTGACGACCTTGGTCGAAGCCTATGAGCGGAATCACTTTCCGATGGACCTCCCGGACGCGGTCGCTGCGATCAAGTTCAGGATGGAACAGCAAGGCCTTACGGTCGACGACCTTGTGCCTGCAATCGGCAGGAAAAACCGCGTTTACGAGGTGTTGGCTGGCCGACGGCCGCTGACGATCCGGATGATCCAAGCGCTGAACCAGCGCTTCAACATCCCGGCCGAGAGTTTGATCAATCAGCGGCTAGCGCCCAAAGCCGCGTAGCCGTCGCGGCCACAAGTCGCGCGGGCGACGATGAAACGGGCGGCTTTAGGCCGCTTTACATCAAGCCCAAAAAAACGGCGGCGCCCTGAGGCGCCGCCGTGATGACGACCCATGATGCGCAGGCCGCCTGGCCTGCTGCTGCCGCGTGTCAGCGCAGGTCGAAGCGGTCCAGGTTCATCACCTTGGTCCAGGCGGCGACGAAGTCCTTGGCGAACTTCTGGTCGGCGCCGGCTTCGGCGTAGACCTCAGCCACCGCACGCAGCTCCGAGTTGGAGCCGAACACCAAGTCCACCGGCGTTGCAGTCCACTTCAGCTTGCCGCTGCTGCGGTCGCGGCCTTCATAGACGCCCTCGGCCTTCTCGGCCTTGGACCAGCGCGTCGACATGTCGAGCAGGTTGACGAAGTAGTCGTTGCTCAGCGCGCCGGGCTTGTCGGTGAACACGCCATGCGCCTGACCATCGACGTTGGCGTTCAGCGCGCGCAGGCCACCAACCAGCACGGTCATCTCGGGCACCGTCAGCGTCAGCAGGTTGGCGCGGTCGACCAGCGCTTCGGCCGGCGAACGACCCAGGTCGTCGCTGCCGAAGTAGTTGCGGAAGCCGTCCGCCTTGGGCTCCAGGAACGCGAACGACATGACGTCGGTCTGCTGCTGCGTGGCGTCAGTGCGACCCGGCGTGAACGGCACTTCCAGCGTCATGCCGGCCTTCTGCGCGGCCTGCTCGATCGCAGCCGAACCACCGAGCACGATCAGGTCGGCCATCGACACCTTCTTGCCACCGCTGGCGGACTTGTTGAAGTCCTTCTGGACGCGCTCCAGGCGCTTGAGCACCTCGGCCAGTTCACGCGGGTTGTTGACCGCCCAGTCCTTCTGCGGGGCCAGACGGATGCGGGCCCCGTTGGCGCCACCGCGCATGTCGGTGCCGCGGAACGTGGCCGCCGAGGCCCAGGCCGTGCGAACCAACTGCGGACCGGTCAGGCCCGTGGCCAGGATCTTCGACTTCAGGCTGGCGATGTCGGCCGCGTCGATCAGCGGGTGATCGACCGCCGGCACCACGTCCTGCCAGATCAGCGACTCGGCCGGGACTTCGGCGCCGACGTAGCGGGCACGCGGGCCCAGGTCACGGTGCGTCAGCTTGAACCAGGCCTTGGCGAACGCCAGCTGGTACTCGGCCGGGTTCTGCTGGAAGCGCTTGGCGATCTTCTGATAGCTCGGGTCGAACTTCAGCGCGAGGTCCGTCGTGAACATGATCGGCGCGTGACGCTTGGTCTTGTCGTGCGCATCGGGCACCAGCGAGGCGGCCTGGTTGTTGGCCGGAATCCACTGGATCGCACCGGCCGGGCTCTTGGTCTGCACCCAGTCGAACGCGAACAGATTGTCGAGGTACTGCGTGCTCCAGTTCGTCGGCGTCGCCGACCAGGCGCCTTCCAGGCCGCTGGTGATCGTGTCGGCGCCCTTGCCGGTGCCGCACTTGTTTTCCCAGCCGAAGCCCTGCTGCTCGACGCCGGCGGCTGCCGGTTCGGGGCCGACGCACTTCTCGGGGCTGCGCGCGCCGTGGGCCTTGCCGAACGTGTGGCCACCGGCGATCAGCGCGACGGTTTCTTCATCGTTCATCGCCATGCGGCCGAAGGTTTCGCGGATGTCGCGCGCGGCGGCCAGCGGATCGGGATTGCCGTTGGGGCCTTCCGGATTGACGTAGATCAGGCCCATCTGCACGGCGGCCAGCGGATTGGCGAGCTTGCGGTCGCCGCTGTAGCGCTCGTCGGCGAGGAACTTCTTTTCGGGACCCCAGTAGACCAGGTCGGCTTCCCAGTCATCGGGACGGCCGCCGGCGAAGCCGAAGGTCTTGAAGCCCATCGATTCCAGCGCGACGTTGCCGGCCAGCACCATCAGGTCGGCCCACGACAGCGCGGCGCCGTACTTCTGCTTGACCGGCCACAGCAGGCGCCGGGCCTTGTCGAGGTTGGTGTTGTCGGGCCAGCTGTTCAGCGGCTCGAAGCGCTGCTGGCCGCCACCGGCGCCACCGCGGCCGTCGGCCACGCGATAGGTGCCGGCGCTGTGCCAGGCCATGCGGATGAAGAACGGGGCATAGGTGCCGTAGTCAGCCGGCCACCAGTCCTGCGAGGTCTTCATCTGGGTGGCGATGTCTTGCTTGACGGCCTTCAGGTCCAGCGCCGCAAACGCCTTGGCGTAGTCGAAATTCGGGTCCAGCGGGTTGGATTCGGCGCCGTGCTGGCGCAGCGGGGCCAGGTTCAGCTGTTCGGGCCACCAGAACTGGTTGGACCGCGGCTCGACCTCGGCAAATGCCGGTGTCAGCGGCAGCAAGGGAAGGGTGGCGACCGCAAATGCGGCCAGCAACTGCATTGGTTTTTTGTTCATCGTCTTTGCCTGTTGTTTGAAAACATGGACTTACCGAGACGAGGGCATCCTTGTCCTCCCATCGACCGGGCAGATGCTAGGCGCCCTTGATGACACTGAGAAATTGCATTTCTGTCGAAGCGGAATAGTCAGACTCAATCATTGTGCGTCGCACAATAAAGTCAGGCGATCGAGCCACCGGGCGATCGCCCGCGATCGCCACATCGATAAAACACATATGGACACAATGCGCCGTGATATGTAACGTTACGGCCCATGACGCAATCCAGCCGAACTAGTAGTAAAGCCGGTATCCAGCCCAAGGAAATCATCCTGAAGCTGCTGATGGCCGCCGACGGTCAAGCGCTGTCGACGCGCGATGCGATCGCCGCTTGCGCGCTGTTCGGCTTGTCGGAGAACCATGTCCGCGTCGCGCTGGTGCGGCTGTCGGGCGCCGGCATGATCGCGGCGACCGCGCGCGGTGCGTACCAACTCGGCCCCGAGTCGGCTGAGTTGGCCGCCGAGATCACGCAATGGCGCAGTGCCGAAGCGCGCGTGCGGCCGTGGACTGGCCATTGGGTCGTTGCGCACACGGCGACGCTGGGCCGGCGCGACCGCGCGGCACTGCGCGTGCGCGACCGCGCGCTGACGCTGCTCGGCATGCGCGAGCTGGAGC
>Ga0255089_1000685_pt1 | contig 11480 bp, 7 predicted proteins | sample Colum_Miss_RepC__2_FD_188468 | JGI IMG/M metagenome (GOLD analysis project Ga0255089, IMG submission 188468) | Freshwater microbial communities from Columbia River, Oregon, United States - Colum_Miss_RepC_8d | ecosystem: Environmental > Aquatic > Freshwater > River | place: USA: Oregon... | reverse complement strand
GGTTGAAGCACTGCAATGGATTCGCGCCGACGACAGCGTTGCCGTGTTGTCGATCGACGCACGCGGGCGCTGCTTCAGTACCGGCGGCGAGCTCAGCGAATTCGGCACCGCGCCCGATCCCGCCACTGCGCACTGGGTCCGCAGCCTGGCGCTGCCGGGCCGCGAGCTGGCACTGTGCCGGCACGCGGCAACGCAGGCACATGTTCACGGCGCCTGCATCGGCTCGGGCATCGAGTTTCCGGCGTTTGCGCAGACGCTGAGCGCGCATCCGGATGCCCACTTCCAGTTGCCGGAACTGCGCTTCGGGCTGATTCCCGGCGCCGGCGGCTGCGTCAGCATCAGCCGGCGCATCGGTCGCCAGCGCACCGCGGCCTGGGTGCTGTCGGGCAAGCGCATCCCCGCGCGCACCGCGCTGGCTTGGGGCTTGATCGACCGGATCACCGACGCCTGAGCCGCCGTACCGGCGCGCCGTTGGCCGCGCCCTCCCGTTGATTCCACTGGCTGCAGCACCCGGCTCGGCGCAAGACCCTCGCGCCGGCCTCGTCGTGCTGGCGCCTCAACCTTGACATCAACCGTTGTCAGAATTAGTGTGACATCACACGTTGTCAGTTTGAAACCTCCTTTCAGCAACACACCCAGGAACACATCGATGGGCATTGCCGACACGCTTGCGACCTCCTCCACGCCGCGGGTGAAACCCGATTACGGCACTGCCATCGTCGGCACCGGCTTCGGTGGCCTGGCCATGGCGATCAAGCTGCGCGAAGACGGCCGCAACGACTTCGTGCTGATCGAGCGCGGTGATTCGGTCGGCGGCACCTGGCGCGACAACCGCTATCCCGGCGCGGCCTGCGACGTGCCGTCGCATCTGTACTCGTTTTCGTTCGCGCCCAAGACCGACTGGTCGCGGCTGTACCCGACGCAGCCCGAGCTGTACGCGTATCTGCGTCAGGTCGCCGAGCAGCACCAGCTGCTGCCGAACTGCCAGTTCAACAGCACGCTGACCGGCGCCGTGTACGACGAGGCCGCGCAACTGTGGCGGATCGAAGTCACGACGGCCGGCGTCAGCCGCAGCCTAACGGCGCGCGCGCTGGTGCTCGCCAACGGCGGCCTGGCCGAGCCCAAGCTGCCGGACGTGCCCGGCGTTGAGACGTTCAAGGGCAAGACCTTCCACAGCTCGCAGTGGGATCACGGCTACGACCTGGCCGGCAAGCGCGTCGCCGTGATCGGCACCGGCGCATCGGCGATCCAATTCGTGCCGGCGATCGCACCCAAGGTCGGCCGCCTGGACGTCTACCAGCGCACGCCGAACTGGATCATCCCGCGTCCCGACCGGCCCTTCTCCGACCGCACCAAGTCGCTGTTCAAGCATGTGCCGCTGTTGCGCAAGGCGTATCGCGCATTCATCTACTGGGGTCATGAAGCGCGCGTGTTCGGCCTGGTGCTGAACCCGGCGTTCATGAAGCTGTTCCAGAAGATCGGTGAGGCGCACATCAACCGCCAGGTCAAGGACCCGGTGCTGAAGCAGAAAGTCACGCCCGACTATCTGATCGGCTGCCGCCGCATCCTGATCTCGAACGACTGGTATCCGGCCGTGTCGCGCCCGAACGTCGATCTGGTCACGCAGGGCATCCGCGAAATCCGCGAACACAGCATCGTCACCACCGACGGCGTCGAGCGCGAAGTCGACTGCATCATCTTCGGCACCGGCTTCTACGCCACCGAAAACCCGATCGGCCACATCGTCCAAGGTCGCGACGGCGTGACGCTGGCCAGTGAATGGCAGAACGGCGAAGAGGCGTATCTGGGCACGCTGGTCAAGAAGTTCCCGAACCTGTTCCTGATCGTCGGCCCGAACACCGGCGTCGGCCATACGTCGATGGTGTTCATCATCGAGAGCCAGGTCGCGCTGATCCGCCGCCTGCTGGCGAAGCTGCGCAGCACCGACGGCACGCTCGAAGTGCGCGCCGACGTGCAGGACGAGTTCAACCGCAAGCTGCAGCAGCGCTTGAGCGCCTCGGTCTGGAGCACCGGCTGCAAGAGCTGGTACAAGCACCGCAGCGGCAAGATCACCGCGCTGTGGCCGGGCTTCACGTTCGAGTTCCGCCGGCAGACGCAGAGCGTGCCCGACAGCGCCTACATCCTGACCAAGCCGACGGTCAGCGCCTGATACGCGGTTCGATACGCCGCGTCATGCGGTAACGAAAAAGCCCCGTCGAGACGGGGCTTTTTCTTGTGCGGCGATCGCGCAGCCGGCTCAGCGCGACGCCGGCAAGCGTCGCTGCAGCGACGCTGGCAGCACGCGCAGCACGCGCTCGCGGCTGGCATGCCAGAACGCCGACAGCAGCAGCAGCGCCGACCCTATCGTCAGCGCGGTCACGGCAAAGCTCAGGCTGACCGCACCATAGCCCTTGAGCAATGCGCTGAACGTGTACAGCACGTAGAACAGCGACGACACCATCAGTGCGCGTCGGTCGATCGCCAGCGAGATCAGCGCGATGCCCAGGTACAGCGCCACGACGATCACCGCTTGCAGCAGATGGGTCTGGCCGGTGGCGACGCCGATCCACGAAAACACCGGGTGCACGACCATCGGCGCTGCCAGCAAATGCAGCCAGAACGCGACGTCACTGTGACGGTGCCGGCGTTGTGTATCGGCAGCATCCCAGCGCATCGCCAGCGCAAACACCGCCAAGCCCAGCACGAACAGCAATGCCGGCACCCAGCGCTCGCCGCCAACGACGCTGGTGATCAAGCCCAGCGTCAGCATCAAGGCCACCGCCGCAGTGCCGGCGGCGACCGTGATCGGCACCTGAAAGCGACGCCAGTGCAGATACGCGGCCACGGCCGCCCCGCCGGCCGCGATCGCAGCCGTCGTCTGGCCGTGTTCGGTCCCGATCACGGCCGTCAGCGCGCTGAATACGCTGGCGACGAAGGCCAGCAGCAGCACGATCGCCGGCAAGGCCATATGGCGGCGGCGGACGAAGAATTCGGCCAGCAACCAGGCGGCGGTCGCGATCGCCGCCGCGCCGAGGCCCGGCTGGCCCAGCGTGGTGCCGATCCACTTGATCGACAGCAACAGCATCGCGCAGGCGATGACGACGAAGATGTCGTTGAAGCTGCTGACCAGCCGGAACGATTCCTCGTCGACGGCCACCGCATGGTGACGCTGCGCAACGTGAGCGCGAAACGCGGCCACGTTGTCGTCGGTGAGCACGCCGGCCTGAAGGGCCGATTCAAGATCGTCGTCGGTGTACATCGTGAGGTCTGTCGTCCTTGAGGTGAGGGCGGCCGCTACGGCGCGGCCTCGGGGTTGCCGGTCCAGTCGAAATCCATTTGCCGCGCGGTGCGCAGCGCCAGCTCGCGGCCGGCGCTGCGCTCGACCAAGTGCAGGCTCATATCGATGCCGGCCGAGATGCCAGCCGAGGTCACGATGCGGCCCTGGTCGACCCAGCGCACGCCGTCGACGACGCGCAGCGACGGCCAACCGGCGCGCAGATCGTCGATGTCTTCCCAGTGCGTGGTCACCGTCTGCGTGTCGATGACGCCAGCCTTGGCCAGCAGGAACGCGCCGGTACACACCGACGCCGTGAGGCGGCTCTGCGACGCCACTGCGGCGATCCAGTCGATGAGGGCCGGTGACGCCAGCGCAGCGGTTACCACGCCACCGGGCACGATCAGCAGGTCGACCGGCGGATGCGCGTGCAGTGCATAGTCGGCACGCACGACCAAGCCGGCGCGGGCACGCACGGCATTGGGCTCGGCGGCGACGGTCATCACCTCGAACACGGGCTGTTGCGCAACGCGCGTTGCGGTCGTGAAGACTTCGTAAGGACCGGCAAAGTCGAGCACTTCGACGTTGTCGAACAGCAGGATCGCAACACGCTGCGTGATCATCGGCCGGGCATCTCCTGCGCGCTCATCGGAAGGTCACCTCGACGATAACGCCAGCTTGACCCCGAAGGACAGCATCAGCGCGCCGATGGTGCGGTTCAACCACAGGCCGGCTCGCGCCGGCAGCCGGATGCGCGAGCTTGCACCAGCGGTGAACGCGGCCAGTGCCAGGCACCACAGCGTGCCGTTGACGTTGAAAATGCTGCCGAGCACGACGAAGGCGAGTGCCTTGTCCGGTGAATCGGGCGCGATGAACTGCGGCACGAACGCCAGAAAGAACAGAGCCACTTTCGGGTTCAGCACATTGGTCAGCAGGCCCTGACGGAAGATCGACGACAGCGGCAGCGGCGCGATCGCATCGGCCCGTGGCGACACTGACGTCGTCGCGCGCGTCCGCAGCAGGCCGATGCCGACGTACAGCAGATACGCCGCGCCCAGCAGCTTGAGCACCGTGAACGCGGCGGCCGACGTCGCCAGCAGTGCCGACAAGCCCAGTGCCGCCGCCGTGATGTGAACCAGCGTGCCAGCGCCGATGCCGAGCGCGGCCGCCGCGCCGGCACGCCAACCCTGCTGCGCGCTGCGCGCCATGATCAGCAGCGAATCGGGCCCCGGCGCGATGTTCAGCAGCAAGCCTGAGACGATGAACAGCGGCAGATCGTGTATGCCCCACATACGCAGTTCACCGATGGATATCGCACCGAGTATGCCAGCGCCGGCCTCGCATCGACGCCGCGAAACGCCCATACCGGGGCACGCGGATTGGTGTAAAACCGTCGCTCCTCCAACGCCGGGCTTTGCCCCAACACGCCGATGGCCTACGACGATCAGAACCCCTTCGCCAAGATCCTGCGCGGCGAGCTGCCGTGCTTCAAGCTGTGGGAAGACGAGCACACGCTCAGCTTCATGGACATCATGCCGCAGTCCGACGGCCATGCGCTGATCATCCCCAAGGAGCCGGCGCAGACGATCATGGCGCTGTCGGAAGCCAGTGCGATGGCCTGCATCCGCACCACGCAGCGCATCGCGCGCGCGGTCGAGAAAGCGATGCAGTGCGCTGGCATCCAGGTGGTGCAGCTGAACGGGCCGATCGCCGGGCAGACGGTGTTTCACGCCCACTTCCACGTGATTCCGCGTTACGTGCAGCAGCCGTTGGCGATGCATGCCGCGCAGATGGGCGACATGCAGAAGATCAAGGGCCACGCTGAGCGCATCGTCGCCGCGCTGAGCTAGCAACACCGACGGTGCCGGCGCGCTAGCCGCCGCCGGCACTGCGGCGTCGCCGCGTCAGCGCGGCGCGGTCGGCGCGCGCTCCAGCGGCTCGGGCAAATCGGCCAGCGCGTACGCCAGCACCGCGAGCACCGCGGTTTGGCGGCGCAGCGCTTGCGGGTCGATCTTGTCGAACGTGTCGGCCGCCGTGTGGTGCAGATCGAAGTAGTGACGGCCATCGACCAGCGGCGCAATGCCGGGCACGCCGGCTGCTTGCAGCGGTGCGATATCGGCGCCGACGTCGCCGGCCACGGTATCGACAACGCCAGCACCGATCGCGCGCAGCACCTGTCCGACCGGCGCAAGCCGCTTGGCCTGTGCCTCGCTGATCGACGCGCTGAAGCCCAGCGGGCCAGCCAAGCCGAAGTCGCTCTCGATTGCAGCCGACTGGGTGGCGATGCGGTCTTTCACCGCATCGAAATACGCCTTGCCGCCGCGCCCGCCGTTTTCCTCGTTCATCCAGGCGACCATGCGCACGCTGCGGCGCGGCGCCAGCCCGAGCGATTTGAGTACCTGCACCGCGCCCATCGCGGCGGCGACCCCCATGCCGTCGTCCATCGCGCCGGTGCCGAGGTCCCAGGAATCCAGGTGCCCGGACACGATCACCACCTCGTCGGGTTTTTCGCGGCCTGGCAGGTCGGCGAGCACGTTGTGACTGTCGGCATCGGGCAGCGTTTGCGGCGTCAGCACCAGCTTCAGCGACACCGGCCCCTGCGCGGCCAAGCGCTCGATCAGCATCGCGTCTTCGGCGGTCAGCGCCGCGGCTGGAATCGGCGCCACGCCGTCGCTCCAACGCGTGGTGCCGGCGTGTGCCAACCGGTAGTTCGCACCACCGACCGAGCGCACCAGCGCGGCCCGGGCGCCGGCTTGTGCGGCCACCGAGGGACCGATGAAGCGCGGCTCGCCAGCCTCACGGTAGGCCTGCCCGGCCTGGCCGTTGTCGGCGTAGTTCTGATTGAACGGCGCGCTGATCAGCACGATGCGGCCGCGTGCCTCGGCGGCGCGCTCGCGCAGTTCGGCGACGCTGCGCACCAGCAGCACTGGCGCCGTCAGGCCCTTGGCCGGCGTCGCCGCCGAGCCGCCGAGCGCGGTCAGTTGCAGATGCTGCGTGACGCCGGCCGGGCGTCCGGCGTAATCAACCAACTCGCCGGTTTCCAGGCCGCGCACCCAGTGCGGCACCTTGACCGGCTGCAGGCTCACGGTCAGGCCTTCGGCTTTCATCGCGGCGGCGACGTAGGCAACGGCCGCCTCCGCACCGGCCGAGCCCGACAGGCGCGGGCCGATCTTGTCGCTGAGATCGGCCAGACGCTGATAGGCATAGTCGCTGGCCATGGCCGCGTCGCGAATCCGCGCCAGCGTCGCCACGTCGATCTCGGCGGCAGGCACCGGCGGCGTCGGACCCGGCGCGGCTTGGGCGTGCAGCGGCAGGGACCACCACCCGCCTACAAGGCTGATCGTGAGAATCGACAACGACAGGGCAAAGCGCATCAGACGGCACCGTTGAACAAGACCAGTGCGAGTCTGCAGCAAAGGCCGGGCCGGCGCGCCCGGCGTTAGGCTTAGCCTAGTTCGATCAGCAGATCCTTGGCCGACACGCTCTGGCCGGTGGTGGCGACGACACGCTTGATCGTCGCGTCGAAGTCGGCGCGGATCTGCGTTTCCATCTTCATCGCCTCGATCGACACCAGCGGATCGCCCTTGGCGACTTTCTGCCCGGCCTTGACCGCGACCGTGACGACCATGCCCGGCATGGGCGCGCCGATGTGCTTCAGATTGCCATCCTCGGCCTTGGGCAAAGCCGCTTTGTTGCGGGCGTCGGGCTTGGCGACGCGGATCATCCGCGGCTGGCCGTTGAGCTCGAAGAACAGCTTGTCCTCGCCTTCTTCCAGGTTCTCGGTGCGGCCCTGCAGCCGGATCAGCAGGGTCTTGCCCGGCTCCAGGTCCATCGACACTTCCTGCTGTTCGCGCAGGCCGTAGAAGAACACCGGCGTCGGCAGCTGGCTGACGTCGCCATAGGTCTTCAAGTGCGCGGCGTAGTCCTTGAACACTTTCGGATACATCAGGTACGAGGCCAGCTCGGTATCGCTGATCTTGTGGCCAACCGCCTTTTCGGCGTCGTGCCGCGCCGATTCCAGGTCGACCGGCGGCAGGTTCAAGCCCGGACGCCCGTCGAGCGCCGGCTCGTCGCGGATCACTTTCTTCTGCAGCGCGGCCGGGAAGCCGTTGGGCGGATAACCCAGCTCGCCCTTGAACAGCGAGATCACCGATTCCGGAAACGCGATGTCGCGCGCCGGGTCGGCGACTTCGTCCGGCGTCAGGTCGTTGGCGACCATGTACAGCGCCATGTCGCCGACGACCTTGGATGTCGGCGTCACTTTGACGATGTCGCCGAACAGCTGGTTGACGTCGGCATACGCCTGGCTGACTTCCGGCCAGCGGTGATCCAGGCCCATCGCACGCGCCTGCTCACGCAGGTTGGTGTACTGGCCGCCCGGCATTTCGTGGCGATACACGTCGGAGGTGCCGCTGCGGATGTCGGCCTCGAACGGCGCGTAGTAGCGGCGCACGCCCTCCCAGTAGAAGCTGATCGACTTCATCGCCTCCAGATCGACATCGGGTGCGCGTGCGGTGCCTTGCAGCGCGGCGACGATCGCCGACAGATTCGGCTGCGACGTCAGGCCCGACATCGCATCGAGCGCACCGTCGACCGCGTCGACACCCGCGTCGATCGCCGCCAACACGCTGGCCGCTGCGATGCCGCTGGTGTCATGCGTGTGGAAGTGGATCGGCAAGCCGACCTCTTGCTTGAGCGCGCGCACCAGTTCAGCGGCAGCGCGCGGCCGGCAGACGCCGGCCATGTCCTTGATACCGAGCACATGCGCGCCGGCGCGCTCCAGCTCCTTGGCCATCTTCACGTAATAGGCCAAGTTGTACTTGGGCCGCGAGGCATCGAACAGATCGCCGGTGTAGCAGATCGTGCCTTCGCAGATCGCGCCGGATTCGATCACCGCGTCCATCGCCACGCGCATGTTCTCAACCCAGTTCAGCGAGTCGAACACCCGGAATACGTCGACGCCGTTGGCCGCCGCCTGTTGCACGAAAAACTTCACGACGTTATCGGCGTAGTTGGTGTAGCCGACCGCGTTGCTGGCGCGCAGCAGCATCTGGAACAACACGTTCGGCGCTGCCGCGCGCAGCTGGTGCAAGCGCGCCCACGGGTCTTCCTTCAAAAAGCGCAGCGCGACGTCGAAGGTCGCACCGCCCCAGCATTCCATCGAGAACAAGCCCGGCAGCATCCGCGCGTAGTACGGCGCGATCGCCGCCATGTCGGCGGTGCGCATCCGCGTCGCGAACAGGCTCTGGTGCGCGTCGCGCATCGTCGTGTCGGTCAGCAGCACCTGCGGCTGGTCCTTCATCCACTGCGCAAAACCGGCAGCGCCGAGCGCCTTGAAGCGGTCGCGCGAGCCCGGCGGAATCGGCGCCGTCAAATCGCAGACCGGCATCACCGGCGCGGCAAACTCGCCTTCCGGCATCTTGCGGCCCTTCATCTCCGGGTTGCCGCGCAGCGTGGTCTCACCGAGGAAGCGCAGCAGCTTGCTGGCGCGATCGCGGCGCTTCTTGAAGTTGAACAGCTCGGGCGTGTTGTCGATGAACTTGGTGATGACATCCCCGTTGATGAAATCGGGATGGTTGATCACGTTTTCGAGAAACTGCAGGTTCGTCGACAGCCCGCGAATACGGAACTCGCGCAGGCCGCGATCCATCCGGTGGATCGCCTCGTCGGCGGTCGGCGCCCACGCGGTGACCTTGACCAGCAGCGAGTCGTAATACGGCGTGATGATCGCGCCGGCATAGGCGGTGCCGCCGTCGAGGCGCAAACCGAAGCCGGCCGCGCTGCGGTACACGGTCAGTCGGCCGTAGTCCGGCGTGAAGTTGTTTTCCGGGTCTTCGGTGGTGACACGGCATTGCAGTGCATGGCCGTTCAGACGAATCTCGCGCTGCTCGGGCACGCCAGCGCTGCTGCCGATCACCGCGCCCTGGCAGATGCGGATCTGCGCCTTGACGATGTCGATGCCGGTGACCTGCTCGGTGACCGTGTGCTCGACCTGGATGCGCGGATTGACCTCAATGAAATAGAACTTGCCAGTGTCGGCATCCATCAGAAACTCGACGGTGCCGGCGTGCGTGTAGTTCACCGCGCGGCCGAGCTTGAGCGCCGATTCGCACAGCGCCTGGCGCGTGGCCTCGTCCAGATACGGCGCCGGTGCACGCTCCACGACTTTCTGGTTGCGGCGCTGCACCGAGCAGTCGCGCTCGAACAAATGCACCAGGTTGCCGTGACGATCGCCGATGATCTGCACCTCGACGTGGCGCGCGCGGCGCACCAGCTTTTCCAGATACACCTCGTCGTTGCCGAACGCCGCTGCCGCTTCGCGCCGCGCGATCTCGATGTTGCCCGGCAAGTCGGCTTCGCTTTCGATCACGCGCATGCCACGGCCACCACCGCCCCAGCTGGCCTTCAGCATCAGCGGATAACCGACGTCGCGCGCCATCTGCTTGCAGGCCTCGATGTCAGCCGGCAGCGGCGTCGTGGCCGGCATCACCGGCACACCGGCGGCCGTGGCCGCGTTGCGCGCGGCGACCTTGTTGCCGAGCGTGCGCATCACTTGCGGGCTTGGGCCAATGAACAAAATGCCGTTGGCGGCACAAGCCTCGGCAAAGTCCGGGTTCTCCGACAGAAAGCCGTAGCCGGGATGGATCGCATCAACCTTGGCCATCTTGGCGACGCGGATGATGTCGTCGATGTCGAGGTAGGCGGCGATCGGCTTCTTGCCGGCGCCGACGCGGTAGCTCTCGTCGGCCTTGAACCGGTGCAGCGCGAAGCGGTCCTCGTTGGCATAGATCGCAACGGTCTTGATGCCCATCTCAGCCGCGGCGCGCATCACGCGGATCGCGATTTCGGATCGGTTGGCAACGAGGATCTTGCGGATGCTGGCCACGGCGGATTCCCTTTTGATTCTGGTCTGGTATCGGAATGCAGAAAACGAACCGCGCTGGTTCGCCCGTACGATTGTAGACGCACCAGCACGGCCGACCCCCGACTTCGGTCGGACTGGGTCGGATAGCGGTGGATCGTGGCGGCAGCGCGGCAGCGGGCGCGGGCGCCGCGCGTGCCGCGATGCGCGGTGCTACAGCGTCAGCCGGCGCAGATCGCCGAGCAGCTTGGTCAGCATCACGATGAAGCGCGCGCCGAGCGCGCCGTCGATCACGCGATGGTCATAGCTCAAGCTCAGCGGCAGCATCAGTCGCGGCTGGAACGCCTTGCCGTCCCACACCGGCTTCATCACGCCGCGCGACACGCCGAGGATCGCGACTTCCGGCGCGTTGACGATCGGCGTGAAGTAGCCGCCGCCGATGCCGCCCAAACTGCTGATCGAAAAGCAGCCCCCCTTCATCTCGTCGGGCTTGAGCTTGCCGTCGCGGGCCTTCTTGGCCAGCTCCGCGCATTCATTGGCCAGTTGCACGATGCCCTTCTGGTCGACGTCACGCACCACGGGCACCACCAGGCCGTTGGGCGTGTCGGCGGCAAAGCCGATATGCAGGTACTTCTTGCGGATCAGGCTGGCGCCGTCGGGCGACAGCGAGCTGTTGAAGTCGGGATAGGCCTGCATCGCCTTTTCGACGGCCTTCATCACGAACGGCAGCAGCGTCAGCTTGGTGCCGCTCTCGTCGCTGGCCGATTTGCGGAACGCTTCGAGGTCGGTGATATCGGCGTCGTCGGTCTGCGTAACGTGCGGGATGTTGACCCAGGCGCGATGCAGATGCGCCGCCGACAGCTTGCGGATCCGCGCCAGCGGCACCGTCTCGATCTCGCCGAACTGGCTGAAGTCGACGGCCGGGATCGGCGGAATGCCGCTGCCGCCGGCCGGCGCGGCGCTGCTGGCGGCGGCGGCAGGCTGCGCCAAGGTTTGCTTGACGTAGCCCTGCACGTCTTCGATGACGATGCGACCGCGCAGGCCGCTGCCCTTGACCAAGCTCAGATCCACGCCCAGCTCGCGCGCGAACTTGCGCGTCGCCGGCCCGGCATACGGCAGCTGACCCGGCTTGCCGCTGCTCTGCTGCGGCGTCTCGGCCACCGCCTGTGCCGCCGCTTTCCCCTCTCCCGCCGGGAGAGGGTGCCCCGCAGGGGCGGGTGAGGGCGTTTGAGACTTGGAACTAGCTTGAGCCTCGGACGCCCTCACCCCTGGCCCCTCTCCCGGGGGGAGAGGGGTAGACGCAGCCGCGCCCTGCAGACTGCACACCGCATCGCCCTTCGACAC
>Ga0255089_1000683_pt1 | contig 11489 bp, 10 predicted proteins | sample Colum_Miss_RepC__2_FD_188468 | JGI IMG/M metagenome (GOLD analysis project Ga0255089, IMG submission 188468) | Freshwater microbial communities from Columbia River, Oregon, United States - Colum_Miss_RepC_8d | ecosystem: Environmental > Aquatic > Freshwater > River | place: USA: Oregon... | reverse complement strand
TCAGAAAGGCGGTATTGGTCGGACGCTGGGCCGCACTGCGCACCAGGCCGGCGCCGCGCGCAAAGTCATTGCCGGTGTTCCAGCCAGTGGGGTTCACCACGAACTCGCGGTCTGGGTAGTAGCCGGCAAAATTCTCGGTGACGGGAACGTAGACCAGGCCGGTGTTCTGACTGAAGGCCATGGGATACCAGTTATGTCCGCCCAGCGGGCCTGGGATCACGATGAAACCGTTCTCGCTCAGCTCATAGCGCGCGTCGGGGTTCTCCACCGGGCGGCCGGTGTCCGGGTCGATGTGGGTGGCCCAGTTCACGTTGATGAAGTTCTCGGCGGAGATGAACTCGCCGGTGGCGGCGTCCAGCACGTAGAAGAAGCCGTTCTTGGGAGCCTGCATGACCACGCGGCGCTGGGCGCCCTCGATGGTGAGATCGGCAATCATGATGGGCTGGGTAGCGGTGAAGTCCCAGGTCTCGCCGGGGGTGGTCTGGTAGTGCCACTTGTAGCTGCCGTCGTCCGGGTCCAGTGCCACGATCGAGCTGAGGAACAGGTTGTCGCCGCCGCCGGGGCTGCGCAGGGCCTGATTCCAGGGCGAGCCGTTGCCCACGCCGATGTACATCAAGTCCAGCGTCGGGTCATAGGCGATGGCGTCCCATACGGTGCCGCCGCCGCCCAGGTTCCACCAGCTGCCGTTCCAGGTGTTGGCAGCGGCGGCCATGATGTCGTTCTCGAAGCCGTCGGCAGGGTTGCCGGGCACGGTGTAGAAACGCCAGGTCAGCTCGCCGGTGTTGGCATCATAGGCGCTGACATAGCCGCGCACGCCGTATTCGGCTCCGCCGTTGCCGATCATCACCTGGCCCTTGATGACGCGGGGCGCGCCGGTGATGGTGTATTTGAGCGCCGGGTCGAAGGTGGCCGTGGACCAGACCTGTTCGCCGGTGTTGGCATCCAGTGCCACCAGCCGGCCGTCCAGCGTGCCGACATAGACTTTGCCTTCCCAGTAGGCCACGCCCCGGTTCACCACGTCACAGCAGGCATCGGCGCCCTTGGCGCGGTCCACGGCGGCATCCCAGCTCCACAGCGGCGCGCCGGTAAGTGCGTCGAAGGCCTTCACATTGCTCCAAGCGGTGGAGACGTAGATCTTGCCGTTCACCACGATGGGCGTGGCTTCCTGGGCGCGGCTGGTGTCGATGTCGGCAGACCAGGCCAGGCTGAGGCCGGCGACGGTGTCGCGGTTGATCTGGTCCAGCGGGCTGAAACGCTGTTCGGTGTAGGTGCGGCCGTGGCTCATCCAGTCGCCCGGGAAGGCATCGGCGTCGGTGATGCGCTGGGCATCCACCACAACGTCCGCTACCGGGGCCGTGCTCTGCGCCCAGGCGCCGGGAAGGACAAGACTCAGACTCAGGCCAAGCGCCGGCAGGGCGCGGCGCAGGAACAGCGGGGACTTCGTGTACATGGGCATTACCTCTCGCAATGGGATGTTCGTCCGCGCAGTCAGGCTGCGGCGGTGTTCTTCTGCAGACGGCGGGATTGAACCAGATCGCCGCGTCGCGCTCTACTCGATTCCGAAGAGTGCTGACTGAATTCTCAAATTCCTGCGTTTACGGCGGCCGGGGCGTCCAGCCGCAGGCGGAATTCGCGGCGCACCAGCACGTAGCCGGCCACGGCCTGGGCGGTGACCGACAGGATCGACACATACCACACCTGGTTGATGTGGAAGCCGGGCTGGTATTTCAGGTACACCGCCAGGGGCAGGAACACCAGCACGCGGATCATCGAACTGATCATGGCCGGGCGCGTGTTGCCAAGGCCCTGGAACACGCCCGAGCTGGAGAACACGATGCCCTGGGCAATGAAGTTCAGCGAGATCAGCTGCAGGAACACGGCGCCCACTTCGATCACTTCGGCCTCGTCGGTGAAGGCCATCACCAGCAGCTCCGGTTTCCACTGCATGAGGATGGTGACCAGCAGCATCAGTGCGCTGCTGAGCATGACGCCCTTGAAGTAGGTTTCGCGCACCCGGTCGTGGCGGCCGGCGCCGAAGTTCTGGCCGACGATGGGCCCCAGGGCGAAGGCGATGGCCATGGTGGGCATGAAGATGGACTGCATGATGCGCCCGCCAATGCTGAAGCCCGCCTGGGCCGCCGCGCCGAAGTCGGCAATCAGCCAGTACACGGCCGAGAAGTACACAAACAGGATCACCATCTCGCCGCCAGCGGGCAGCCCGATATTGAACATCCGGGTCCAGATGTCCACGCGGGGTTTCCAGAGGCTGGTCTCGAAGGACACGTACTTTTCGACCTTGATGAAATAGCCCGTGAGCAGCAGCACCCCTGCGAACACGGAAATCGAGCTGGCCAGACCAGCGCCCATCACGCCCAGCGCCGGGCCCGGGCCCCAGCCGGCGATCAGCAGCGGCGCGAGCAGGGTGTTGAGCACCACGGTCAGCACCTGCACCACCATGCCCGGCTTCACCAGACCGGTGGCGCGCAGGGACGAGGCCATGGCCATCATCGGAAACTGCAGGGCCATGCCGGGCAGGAACCAGTACAGGAAGATCACGCCCTCGCGCACCGCGCCTTCGTCCGAGGCCACGCTGGTCATGTAGACATCCGCTGCCGCGTAGCCGCCCACCAGGGTCACCACGGCGAACAGGGCCGCCACCATCAGCGACTGATTGAACACCAGATTGGCGTGCTCGCGGTCCTTGCGGCCCACGGCCTGGGAGATCATGGCCACGGCACTCACGCCCAGAATCTGGGTCAGCGCCATGATCATGAACATCAGCGTACCGCCCGCGCCAACTCCCGCCACCGAGTCATCGCCCAGCGCTGCAACAAAGTACAGATCCACCAGCAGGTACAGCGTCTGGAAAATCATGCCCGCCGCTACGGGCGCCGCCATGGCAATAATTGTGCGGGGAATGGAGCCCTGGGTCAGGTCTTTCATGGGGAGAGGAAATCCGTGCAGCGTGGAAAGGCGGCGAGAATACCGACTGCTCCTCGGCGGCGGCAAGAAAATTCTCTTTCAAACCGGTGATTCCAGACGGATGGACACAAAAATGTGGACAGCTTGTTCTCGCCGCTTCCATACTTCGGGTCGCAGGACACTGACAACAACAAAAATACTGGAGTAACCCTGAATATGAAGAACACTGCTGCTCGCTTCACTGCGGGCTGTGCTCTGTTGGCCATGGCGGCTTTACCGCTCTTGACCCAGGCGCAGACCCTCACCGTTCCGCACATGCCCGAAGATGCTTCCGGCCCCGAAGTTCCCGCCGGCGTCGCGCAGTTCGCCGTCGACCCCTTCTGGCCCAAGCCGCTCCCCAACAACTGGATCATCGGCCAGGTGGCCGGCACGGCAGTGGATGCCGACGACAATGTCTGGATCATCCACCGGCCCTGGACTGTACAGAGCACCAATGCCGGCTCGACGCCGCTGCAAACCGTGCGCGACCAGAGCTGGGGACACTCGCCGCTGCAGTCGCTGTGCTGCACCACGGCACCGGCCGTGCTGGCCTTCGACCCGGAAGGCAATGTCATTCACGCCTGGGGCGCCAGTCCGACCAATGAATACGAATGGTTCAACAGCGAACACGGCATCCATGTTGATCACCTGGGCTTCGTCTGGGTAGCTGGCAATGGCACGGATGATCACCACATGCACAAGTTCACGAAGGAAGGCGAACTGGTGCTGACTATCGGTGGCGTGGGCATGAACGAGGGCAGCAATGACACCGACTCGGTGAACCGTGCTGCCGTCATGGAAGTGGACCCCGAGAACAATGAGATCTACGTGGCCGACGGCTACGGCAATCGCCGTGTGATCGTCTTCAATGCCGAGACCGGGGCTTACCTCCGGCACTGGGGCGCCTACGGCGAACCGCCTGTGGACGAGAACCCCGGCGTGTGGGATCCGAGTGCTCCGCCCAGCCGCACCTGGCGCACTCCTGTGCACGGCCTGGCTATCTCCGACGACGATCATATCTACATCAGCGACCGCCCGAGCAACCGCATCCAGGTGTTCCGCAAGGATGGTACCTATGTGAGCGAGAGCATCCTGGCGCCACAGACCTACGGCCCCGGCTCCACCTGGGAGATGGAGTTTGACCCGCTGGATACCGAGCAGCGCTTTGTCTACGTGCCCGATGGCACCAACAACGTGATCTGGACGCTGGATCGCCAGACCCTGGAGCCTGTGTATTCCTGGGGCACGGGCGGACGTCAGCCCGGCCAGTTCGACTGGGTGCACAACATGGACTTCGACTCCGCGGGCAATCTGTTCACGGGTGAAGTGCAGACCGGGCACCGGGTGCAGAAGTTCATTCGCCTCAACGGACGCTGAGACCATGGGTGGCATTCACAGGATTGCCACGGGCCTCTTGCTGGCGCTGCTGTCGAGCGCTGGCGGGGGTGCCCATGCCGACGAGTTTCTGCGCACCATCAAGCACTTCAGTCTGGCGGACCAGATGCACATCTACCATACCCTGAGTGAGTATGAGGACCGCGATTTTCTGGTGCTCTACATTCAGGGCAGTGGCTGTCCCATTGCCCGCAATTCAGTGCCCGCCTTTCAGGCGCTCTGGGAGCAGTACCGCGCGCGCAACGCGGCGTTTGTGATGCTGAACGTGTTCGTGCAGGACGACATGCACCGCATTCAGAAAGAGGTGGAGATGAACGACATCCGCTTGCCGGTGCTCAAGGACGAGGATCAGACGGTGGCGTGGTCGCTGGGGGTGGAGCGCACGGCAGAGGTGTTCATCATCGAGCCGCGCACGCGGGAGGTGCTGTTTCGCGGACCCATCAGTGATCAGTTCAGCTACGAGGTGAGGCACCTGGAAGCCAGGGAGGAGTATCTGGCCGATGCGCTGGAGACCTTGTATGCGGGCGGAGTGGTGGACATGAGCGAGGTGCCGGAGACCAGCGGCTGCCTGGTGGGCTATTTCCATCCGCGGGTGATGGCGCTGCGGGGGAACTGAGCCCGTTCGGGCCCGGGAAACGACGAGGCCAGTGCCGCTTCTCGAATGTCGAGGAGCGGCACTGGCCTTTTTTACGCCAGCTTCACAGTGCGAAGGTGTACCCGACGCTCAGAATGTCTTCCTTCAGATACACATCCGCTTCGCCGCCGCCAAAGGGCATCGGAATGGAGCCCTTGCCGTTCACTTCTTCTTCCAGCGCGTGGGTGTAGGACACGGTCCATTCGCCGCCATTGGCCATCTTCCAGCTGAAGCCGGCAGACACGTGATCCTGGATGGTGCCGGGAGCCAGGATGTTGAAGAAAGTCTCGGAAGACGGAATCGGCTGCTGGGCATGGCTCACGCCGGCACGCAGCGTGATTGCATTGCTCCAGGCATGTACGACGCCCAGCTTGATGACACTGATGTCGCGCCAGCCGAAGCCGCCGCCGTTGTTGCTGCCCAGGGGGTTGCCCATGAGCAGGTTGGCCAGCGGGTTGCCCACAGACTTGACGTCGCTGTACTTGATGCGCTGCCAGTCACTGGCCACGGTCAGTGCGCCGGTGGCTGTCCAGGCCACGCCAACGCCATAGGAAGCCGGCACGTCGAAGCCGCCGCGCTCGGCGAACAGGCCTTTGTAGCTGCTGAAGCGGCCCATCTCCACACGCGAGGAATACGTCGCGCCCAGCGTCACGCCCGGGGTGACTTCGCCGGTCCAGCCCAGTTTCCAGCCCCAGCCCGTGGAGGAATCCACGCCCTTGTTGCTGACATCGGTCGGGGAGGCCGAGAAGAAGGGGTTGGCAAACGCCTGCACGCCTTTCATCTCGAAACGCTGGTACGCGAAGGTGGTGGCGATGCCGACGCTGTTGCGATCGTCCAGTTTCCACGCCAGCGACGGGGTGATGAACAGCTGTTCAAGATTGACGCCGGCCGAACCTTTGGAGCCGAAGGGCGCGAAGGGGTTGCGGCCGTAGTCGGTGTTCATGCCGCCGTTGGCGTGCAGGGCGAAGCCGAAGGACAGCTGCTCGGACAGCTGACGTACATAGCCCAGCTCGGGAATCAGAAAGTTCTCAGTGTCATCGCCGCTGAAGCTGCCGTTGGCGCCCGCCCCGTTGCCAGAGATGCTGGCGCCACGGGAAGGCCGGAACCAGGCCGCGCCCATATCCAGACGATTGCTCAGGCCTGCCGTGCCTGCGGGATTGTTCGCTGCCGCCAGTCCGTCCTGGGGCAGTGCGATGCCGACGCCTGCTACAGCCTGGGTACGCACGCCATAGCCGTGGGAGAAGTAGCCATTGGTTGCCAGGGCGCTGCCGGGCAGTGCAATGCCTGCCAGCAACACGGAATACAGCAGGGGCGAGTGGCGAGAGGAACGTGACATGGGGAACTCCTTGCGAACATGTAGTGAGAAGGCGCGCAGCTTACTCACTTGCCCGGGCGGGGTAAACCTGCGTGTCAGCCGTGTGACAAAATATCGCATTCCTGTGCAATGGCGGCACTGTCGGTCAGCTGCGCGAACCAGTCCTCTTCCTCCCGTGCGTGCAGCAGCCCGAAAAGCACCCCCAGTACGGCGCCCCGGTGCACGTTGTCGCCGCCGACATTGGCATTGGCCAGCAGGCCCGCGCGGGGGTCATCCCGGTACTTGTAAGCCAGGTACAGGATAACAGGCGGCCCACCACATCCCGGTCGCCCCGCCCCTTGCGCAGTAGTGCCGGCAAGTCCAGCCCCAGGCTGCGTTGCGCACATGCGGCAAGCAGAGCATCGGCAGCGGTATCCGGTGCGCGCAGCAGCAGTGCATCCAGCAGGGCGGTGTAGGCATCGCACACCCGCGCCAGCGAGTCGTCCGGATGGGTCAGGAACAGATGGGTCCGGCACTGAGCCTGGGTCTCCTCCAGTGGCACCCCATGCAGGCGCAAGGACAGCAACAGGGCGGCGATGCTGACCAGTCCGCCCACCGAAGGCGTGTCATGGGTCACCGCAGCGCAGCGCTCGGGCGTACGGCCGCCCTCCAGATTCGCGAAGAAGCCGCGGTGCCAGGATTCGGCATAGGTGTCCGGGTGGGCCGGGGGCTCGGCGGTCATGAAGGCGATGTAGTCCCGCAGGAAATGGTCCGGTTGATACTGCCCGCCATCCGCCGTCAGGGTGCGCATCAGCACCCGGGTGCAATGGGCATTGAGGGTGTTCTCGCCCGCCTGCATGCCTTGGTGATAATGCATGCCGGGCACGCCCCAGAACTGCCGCCGGCCTTTCAGGATCACGTCGCCCACAATCTCGCGCTGGCCGCCCTGACTGCCGCGACCGCCATGACGGGTGGAATGCAGCACCATGATGGACGAAGGATGCTGCGCGGGCGCCGCTTCCAGGCGCTGGATGCCGCCGGGGAAGGCGCGGTCGATGTCCAGCGGGTTGTAGTACCAGTGCACCGGCATGGCCAGGGCATCGCCGACAAACTGATTGCGCAGGGCGGCGCGGGCCCGTTGTGTGGCGAGAGGATCAGTGAGGGGAATCATGCTTTCTCCGGCGGCTTCAGAAGGGGCTCGCCGGGGGTATACGCTTCAGCGATCCAGTCAGGTCTTATGCAGTCCTGCAGATGTTCACTGATGAACTGCATCAGGCGCTGAGCGGCATGGGGCAGGCGTCGTCCTTCGTGCAGCACGATGTACCAGTGGCTGGGCAGCGGGAAGCCCTCAACCGCGAGCACGGCATAGTGCTCGCGGCCTTCCTGCAGCGTGTGCTCGGAGATTACGGACAGCCCCAGCCCGGAAGCCACGCTCAGGCGGATGGCCTCGTTGCTCTCGATCTGCATGGTGTTGTGCAGCGCATGCCCTTCCTGGCTCAACCACGCCTCGAACCTCATGCGGGTGGCCGAGCCCGGTTCGCGGATCAGGAAGCGTTCGGCCAGCAGGTCCTCGAAGCGCAGGTCAGAGCGACCGGCGGCCCAGTGGTCAGTGGGCGCGATGATCTGCAACGGGTTCTTGATGATGCGCGTGGCGCTGACATGCTCGCCCGTGGGCGGATGGCTGAACAGGTAGACATCGTCGGCCTGCTGCAGAAAGCGCTGCAGCACGTGGGCGCGGTTGCCGATGTTCAGGGTGATCTGCACTTTCGGGTAAACACGGGCGAAGGCCCCGAGAATGCGCGGCACCACGTACTTGGCCGTGGTCACGATGCCGATGCTGATGTGGCCGGCTTCTCCCGTGCGCACGCGGTCCAGTGAACTGCTCAGCTCCTCTAGGCGGGTCAGCACGTCGCTGGCTGCAGCATGCAGGGCGTGGCCCGCGTCGGTGGGCACCAGCCTGCCTTCGCGCTGTTCCAGCAATTTCTCGCCCAGCACATCGGCAAGACGCTTGATCTGCAGGGATACGGTGGGCTGGGTCAGATGCAGCTCGCGGGCGGTGGCCGACAGATTGCCCGAGCGGACGGCGGCCACGAATACTTGCAATTGGCGGACGCTGAGATGGCGGATGTTCATGGCGCTACCCATAGATAATATTCAATGATAAATTCGGAAAACATTTATTGGAAAATATACGGCAGTGTCCGGAGAATCGCCACCGCTTGTTCACCAGGAATCTCCAATGCCCGATATCGTCATAGCTTTCTTCGCCCTCGGCCTGCTGGCCGGGCTGCTAAAGTCCGATCTGAAAGTCCCCTCCGCCATTTATGAAACCCTGACGATTCTGCTGATGCTTGCCCTGGGCATCAAAGGTGGTCTTTCCCTGCACAGCCACACCGGCGATGTACGGGTGGGGGATCTGGCCCTGATCGCCCTGTACGGCGCGCTGATTCCCATGCTGCTCTACCCCGTGCTGCGCCGCGCGGTGCGTCTGGGCACGGCCGATGCGGCCAGCATCGCGGCGCACTTCGGCTCTGTGAGCGCCGCCACCTTCGCTGTGGCGGTCGCCTTTGCCGACACCCGGGCACTTCCCTTGCTGCCCGAGACCAGCCTCTATCTGGTGGTGCTGGAGCTGCCGGCGATTGTGGCCATGCTGCTGTTCCATCGCCGCCACAGTGCAAAGCCGGTCAGCTCTGGTAGCGTTTGGCACGAGGCGCTGACCAATCGTGGTGTGATGCTGCTGGCGGGGGGCATCGTGCTGGGGTGGGCGTATGGTCCCCAGGGGCTGGCCCCCATCGAGCCGGCCCTGATCGGTGGCTTCCAGACCTTCCTGGCCTTGTTCCTGCTGGAAATGGGCATCTGCACAGCCGCCGTATGCCGCCCGCTGCCCCTGGCACACTGGCGCGTGCTGGTATTCGCGGCGCTGGCGCCCTTCGCGCTGGCCTGGTGTGGCATCGCGCTGGCACTGCTGCTGGACCTTCCGGTCGGCAGTGCCCTGGTGCTGACGGCGCTCAGTGCCAGCGCTTCGTATATCGCGGCCCCGGCCATCGTCCGCAAAGCCATGCCCGAAGCCAATGCCGGACTGGCAATGCTCGCCGCCCTCGGCGTAACCTTCCCCATCAATGTACTGGTGGGTATCCCGCTCTATTTCCAGTGGGTAATGCTGTTTCAATGAAAGGAGACTGAAATGACCAAGCGTGTTGCCATCGTGATGGGTTCCAGAAATGACTGGGACACCCTGTCTGCGGCTGCCGTGCTGATGGATGAACTGCAGGTGGACTGGAGTGCCGAGGTCGTGTCAGCCCACCGCACGCCCGAGAAGCTGTTCGCATTCTCGTCGGGGGCTGCTGCTGCCGGCGTGCAGGTGATCATTGCCGGCGCGGGCGGTGCGGCCCATCTGCCAGGCATGGTGGCCGCCTGCACGCCGCTGCCTGTGCTGGGTGTGCCTGTGCAGAGCAAGGCCCTGAACGGGCTGGACAGTCTGCTGTCCATCGTGCAGATGCCCCGGGGCGTGGCGGTGGGCACCCTGGCCATCGGCGCAGCGGGGGCCGCCAATGCGGGCCTGCTGGCGGCGCAGATTCTGGCACTGCATGACGAAGCCCTGCGTGCCCGGCTGGACGCCTGGCGTGCGCAGCAGACCGCACGGGTGATGAACGATCTGCAGCCCCTGGTGGTGACGCCGTGACCCAGGTCTGGGTGCTGGGAGACGGGCAGCTGGGGATGATGCTGCAGGAGGCCGGCCGTCGCCTGGGCATCCCCGTGTCCCTGCAGTCTCCGGACGATCTGCAGGCCCTTGCCGCACTGGCCGACATGCCCCCGGACATCATCACTGCAGAGCGCGAACACTGGCCCGACAACGTGTTCACCCGCGCGTTGCAGGCCCATCCCGCGTGGCTGAATGCGCCTGCCTTCGCCGTGCTGGCTGACCGCCAGTCCCAGAAAGCGCTGCTGGATGCCCTGCAGTTGCCGACGGCACCCTGGTGTCCCGTGCCTCACGAGGCCCATGTCGGGACGCTGCGAGCAGCGCTGGGGGGCGAGTTTCTGCTCAAGCAGCGGCGCGGTGGTTATGACGGTCGGGGGCAGTGGCGCTCGGACAAGGCCAGTGGTATCAGCCTGCCGGACTGGCGAACCGAGGCCATCGCCGAGCGGCGCATCCAGTTCAGCACCGAGCTGTCCCTGATCGGCGCCCGCGATGCCGCAGGCAACATGGTGTTCTACGAGCTGACCGAGAACTTTCACGCCGACGGCATCCTGCAGATCAGCGTGATGCAGCCCGGGCGCTATGCCAGCCTGCAGCGTGTGGCCGAGCAATACCACGCACGTCTGATGACGCATCTGCAGTATCAGGGCGTGCTGGCCATTGAATTCTTCCTGACCCCGGAGGGCTTGCTCATCAACGAAGTGGCGCCACGGGTGCACAACTCTGGTCACTGGACGGACGGGGGTGCCTCCATCAGCCAGTTCGAAATGCATCTGCGGGCGATTGCCGGACTGCCCCTGGTCGCGCCTCTGCAGCCGGGTTGCAGCGTCATGGTAAACATCATCGGCGAGCAAGCGCACCCGGGGTGTCTGGCATTGCCCGGTACGCAGCTGCACTGGTATGGCAAACAGCCACGCGCGGGTCGCAAGCTGGGGCATCTGAACTTCTTCCATCCGGACCGGCTGCAGGCTTTGCAATGGCTGCAGGCGCTGCCACTGGAGGCCCCCTTCGAGGAAAGCCGCAGCAAGGCGCTGAGCGCGCTCGAAGGATAAGCCTCTTTACCCCACTTTCTGGCGGGCCACCCACGCGAAGTGGCGCTGCAGGGTCTCGTCCTGCAGCAGCTGCGCCGGGCTGGCGAAGTGCTTGCCCAGGGTCATCTCGTCGTAGGTCTTGTGAATGCCTTTGTGGCAAAGCGTGCAGATGAAGATGCCGCTGGCGAGCTGGTCCCGGGAATAGTGCTTCTGGAACCAGACGCGCCGGTGCATCTTGCGGGGAATCAGATGGTGGAACGTGAGCAGAGTCTCGCGCGCGCACAGCAGACAGCTGCCGGGCTTGCGGAAGCGCGCATTGGTCTGCACGCCCTGCTCCAACGCCGTTACCACGGCACGGTCTCGCCGGCATAGTCCACGAAGCGGGCGTCGCCGGGGGTGGCGGGCTGTGCCATCACGTCCAGCAGGCACTTGGCCGTGTGCGCCGCCGTGAACAGCGCGCCCTCGGGCACGCTGTTC
>Ga0255089_1000676_pt1 | contig 11579 bp, 11 predicted proteins | sample Colum_Miss_RepC__2_FD_188468 | JGI IMG/M metagenome (GOLD analysis project Ga0255089, IMG submission 188468) | Freshwater microbial communities from Columbia River, Oregon, United States - Colum_Miss_RepC_8d | ecosystem: Environmental > Aquatic > Freshwater > River | place: USA: Oregon... | reverse complement strand
AGTCTCGTCGCGACGCACCGCCATCGCCAACCCGCGTCCGTGACGACCTGCCGACCGAAACCCACCACGGCTGGCGCTTCATCGACTTCGGCCCGGACGGCAAGCTGTACGTCGCCATTGGCGCGCCCTGCAACGTCTGCCAATTGGCCCGGTTCGAGCGCGACGGCCGCACGCTGCGCTACGGTTCGATCACGCGCATGGACGCCGACGGCCGCAACTGGGAGGTCGTCGCCGACGGCGTGCGCAACTCAGTCGGCTTCACCTGGCATCCGCAGACCCAGAAGCTGTGGTTTACCGACAACGGCCGCGACATGCTCGGCGACGACACGCCGAGCTGCGAACTGAACGTGCTCGACCGCAGCGGCGAGGATTTCGGCTTCCCGTACTGCCACGCCGGCAGCGTGGCCGACCCCGAATTCGGTGCGCAGGGTCGCTGCTCGTCGGCCAAGGCGCCGGCGGCGCTGTTGGGGCCGCATGTGGCGCCGCTGGGGCTGGCGTTCTATACCGGCACGCAGTTTCCGGCCGAGTACCGCGGCAATCTGTTCATCGCCGAGCACGGCTCCTGGAACCGCTCTGAAAAGATCGGTTACCGGATCCAGCGTGTCCGGATCGACGCCAGCGGGCAGGTGATCGACCAGCAGCCGTTTGCCGAAGGCTGGCTTGCCGGATCTCAGGTCAGTGGCCGTCCCGCTGATGTGCTGGTGGCACCGGACGGTGCTTTGCTGGTCGCCGATGACCTTGGTGGCAGGATCTGGCGCATCCGCTACGCGCCGTAGCGGCGCGCGGCGAGGAGAGGCCGGCCAGCGCGCGGCCCCAAAACAGCGCGCGCATTGAAAGCGGGGGGCGCGACCTCGATAATGTGCGCCCCTCGCGGCCGCCGGCCGCGTCGAGCCTCTCCTCCCACCACCTAAGCGAGTGTCGTGAAAGCCAACTTTCCGCGCATCCAGCGCCTGCCGCCCTATGTCTTCAACATCGTTGGTGACCTCAAGGCCGCAGCCCGAGCTCGTGGCGAGGACATCATCGACTTCAGCATGGGTAACCCCGACCAGCCGACGCCGAAGCACATCGTCGACAAGCTGGTGGAGGCCTCGGTGCGCGGCACCGACAGCGACTACGTTCGCCCCGAGTTGATCGACGAGGACGGCACGCACACGCACCGCTACTCGCTGTCCAAGGGCGTGCCGCGCCTGCGGCGTGCGATGTCGCGCTGGTACAAGAACCGCTACGACGTCGACGTCGACCCCAACTCCGAAGTGATCGCCACGATCGGATCCAAGGAAGGCCTGGCGCATCTGGCGTTTGCGACGCTGGGTCAGGGCGACGTGGTGCTGGTGCCCAATCCGGCGTATCCGATCCATCCCTATGGCGTCGTGCTGGCGGGCGCTGATGTCCGCCACGTCAAGATGACGCCGGATGTCGACTTCTTCGAAGAGCTGCAGCGCGCCATCAAGGAAAGCTGGCCGGCGCCGAAGATGCTGATCCTGAACTTCCCGGCGAACCCAACGACCGAATGCGTCGATCTGGCGTTCTTCGAGAAAGCCGTTGCGATCTGCCGCGAGCATCAAATGTGGCTGGTGCACGACCTGGCCTACGCCGACATCGTATTCGACGGCTATCAAGCGCCGAGCGTGCTGCAGGTGCCGGGTGCCAAGGACCTCGCCGTCGAGTTCTTCACGCTGTCGAAGAGCTACAACATGCCGGGCTGGCGCGTCGGCTTCATGTGCGGCAACCCGACGCTGGTCGCCGCGCTCGCGCGGATCAAGAGCTACCTCGACTACGGCATGTTCACGCCGATCCAGGTGGCGGCGATTGCGGCGCTCGAAGGCCCGCAGGACTGTGTCGCCGAGATTGCCGAGATGTATCGCAAGCGCCGCGACGCGTTGTGCGAAGGCCTGTGCTCGATCGGCTGGAATGTCACCAAGCCCAAGGCGACGATGTTCGTCTGGGCCAAGATTCCCGAGCCGTTTGCCGCGATGGGCTCGATCGAATTCGCCAAGCTGCTGCTGGCCGAGGCCAAGGTGGCGGTGTCGCCCGGCGCCGGCTTCGGCGACTACGGCGACGACCATGTGCGCTTTGCGTTGATCGAGAACGAACACCGCACGCGTCAGGCAATTCGCGGTATCAAGAAGCTGCTGCAGAAAGGTGCTGCGGCGATCAGCCCGCCGGCACCGAAGGCAGGTGTGGCATGACGACCGCGCCGCTGCGTGTCGGCCTGCTCGGCCTGGGCACGGTCGGGCAGGGCGTGATCCGCGTGCTGCGCACCAACGCCGACGAGATCACGCGTCGCGTCGGCCGCGCCGTCGTCGTCACGCATGCGTCGGCGCGCGACCCGCACCGGGCACGCGACGTGTCGCTGGACGGCATCCAGATCGTCGCCGACCCGATGCAGATCGCCGCCGAAGCCGATGTCGATGTCGTCGTCGAAGCCATCGGCGGCCTGTCGCCGGCCAAGGAACTGGTGCTGGCTGCGCTGCGTCGCGGCAAGCCGGTGGTGACCGCCAACAAGGCGCTGCTTGCGCTGCAAGGCAATGAAATCTTCGAGGCTGCACAGGCCAGCGGCGTGATGATTGCGTTCGAAGCCAGCGTCGCCGGCGGCATTCCGGCGATCAAGGCAATCCGCGAAGGCTTGGCCGGCAATCGCATCGAAGCCTTGGCCGGCATCATCAATGGCACCTGCAACTACATCCTGACGCAGATGAGCGAGAAGGGGCAGGCGTTCGCCGATGCGCTGGCCGACGCGCAGCGGCTCGGCTATGCCGAAGCCGATCCGACCTTCGATGTCGAGGGCATCGACGCCGCGCACAAGCTGACGATCTTGGCCAGCATCGCGTTCGGCATGCCGCTGTCGTTCGATAAGGTGTCGGTCGAAGGCATCACCAAGGTGACGCCGCAGGACATTCGCATCGCGCAAGCGCTCGGTTACCGGATCAAGCATCTGGGTATCGCCAAGCGCACCGACGCCGGCGTGGAGTTGCGGGCGCACGCCACGCTGGTGTCTGAGGACCGTCTGTTGGCCAAGGTCGACGGCGTGCTCAACACCGTGCTGCTGCAGGGCAATGCCGTCGGCCAGATCGGCCTGTACGGCCGGGGCGCCGGTGGCGACGCCACGGCATCGGCTGTCGTTGCGGACCTGGTCGACGTGGCGCGTGCGCTGGGTTCCGACGCGCGCCACCATGTGCCGTCGCTGGCGTTCCAGCCTTCGGCCGTTCGCGAACTGAACGTGTTGCCACTGGCCGACGTGGTCAGCTCGCACTATCTGCGCATCACGGTCGCCGATGAGCCGGGTGTGCTCAAGGCCATCACGTCGATCCTGGCCGAGTTGGACATCAGCATCGAAGCGATCCTGCAGAAGGAGCCGCAAGGCGGCGCCGACGCCAGCGTCGCGGTCATCACGTCAGTGATTCCGGAGCGGCGCTTCAACGAAGCGGTGGCGCGCGTGCGCCAGCTGCCGTTCGTGCGCCACGACATCTCACGGTTTCGTGTCGAGCATTTCTAATCTGCATGACCCAAGCCGGGCGGCATGTCGCTCCCGGCAACCGATTACACGCCGTCATCCACTGGTTCTGATTCCATGACCCGCTATACCGGCCTTGTCGACCACTACCGTTCCCGCTTGCCGCTGACGCCGAATCACTGCGCGATCAGCCTGGGCGAAGGTCGCACGCCGCTGATCCGCATCTATAACACCGAGCGCGAGATCGGTTTCGAAGGCGAGCTGTACGTCAAGTTCGAAGGCCTGAATCCGACCGGCTCATTCAAAGACCGCGGCATGACGCTGGCGGTGACGCAAGCCGTCCATGAAGGCGCGCGCGCCATCATCTGTGCGTCTACTGGTAACACCTCGGCCGCTGCTGCTGCTTATGCCGCGCGCGCCAGCATCACCGCTTTTGTGCTGATTCCCGAAGGCAAGATCGCGCTAGGCAAGTTGGCTCAGGCGATCGTGCACGGCGCGGTCGTCGTGCAGATCCGGGGCAACTTCGACGATGGCATGCGCCTGGTCAAGGAAGTCGCCGAAACGGCGCCGGTGGCCATCGTCAACTCGATCAACCCGTTCCGTTTGCAGGGCCAGAAGACGGCGGCATTCGAAATCGTCGAAGCGCTTGGCCGCGCGCCGGACTACCACTGCATTCCGGTCGGCAACGCCGGCAACATCAGCGCGCACTGGCTCGGCTATGCCGAGGTCAGCAACTTCCCGACGACGATCAACCGGCTCGCGCCCGAGTTGCAGCACTACTCGCGCGAAACGCTGACCGACACGCGTCCCAAGATGGTCGGCTATCAGGCTGCCGGCAGCGCGCCGTTCATGCGCGGCGCTGCCGTGCGCAATCCCGAAACGGTCGCCACGGCGATCCGTATCGGCGACCCGCAGTCCTGGGACCTCGCATGGGCCGTTCAGCAGGAATCGGGCGGCTGGTTCGACGAATGCACCGACGAGGACATCCTGCGCACGCAGCGCCGCTTGGCCGAGCTCGACGGCGTGTTCTGCGAGCCGGCATCGGCTGCCTCGCTGTGCGGTGCGATCCGTGACATCAAGAGCGGCAAAATCGCGCCGGGCTCGAAGGTGGTTTGCACCCTGACCGGCTTTGGTCTCAAGGACCCCGACATCATCGTCAAGGGCGGACTCAGCGGCGTGGTCGAAGTCGACGCCGAGCGTTCCGCCGTCGAGAAGGCGCTGCTCGACCGCCTGTCCTGAGCAAGCCAGCGGCATCGCCGATCACCGCTTGCCGATCGGGTGGTACGCATAGCCCCATGCCAACGATGGCGGGTGCGGCAATGCTAAAATGTCAGTCTCGTTGCGAGCCGGGCGCGTCATGATCTGGGTGGATTACTGCATCGTGGGCGTACTGGCGGTCTCGACGTTGATCGGCGTCATCCGCGGCTTCGCGCGCGAAACCCTGGGCTTGCTGACATGGGTGCTGGCGATCTGGCTCTCCGCTGCATTCGCCCCGGTCGTTGCCGATTCGCTGGCGGACTATCTCAGCGCACCGTCGGTGCGCTCGATCGCAGCTCATGTGTTGTTGTTCTTCGGTGGGTTGCTCGTCGGCGGCATCGCGACGGCGCTGCTGGTGCGCCGCCTGCGCGAAAGCGTGCTGTCATCGACCGATCGCACGCTCGGCGCCGGCTTTGGTTTGATGCGCGGCGCCGTGCTGGTTGCGATGTTTGTACTCGTGGCGCAGGGAACCGCGGTGCGGCAAGACCCGTGGTGGCGTCAGTCGCTGTTGCTGAATCGCTTCGAGTGGCTCGCCGATGCAATCGGCGTCGTCGTGCCGTCGCGCTGGCTCGATCGCTTGCAACGGCAGGGCGACGATGCCGACAACGCGGTCGAAGCGTCGTATTAGTGGGTCTGTTTTTAACCGTCGTCTGATTCGCTTCCGAGGTCACCATGTGCGGCATTGTCGGCATCTACTCGCATCAAAGCGCCAATCAGGAACTCTATGACGCGCTGACGATGCTGCAGCATCGCGGTCAGGACGCGGCCGGCATCATCACCAATGAAGGCCATCGTCTGCACTTGCGCAAGGACAATGGTCTGGTGCGCGACGTGTTCAACAAGGACGAGCACATGGCGCGGCTGCGCGGCCCGATCGGTATCGGCCACGTCCGCTATCCGACGGCCGGCGCTAGCAGCTCGGCCGAAGCCCAGCCGTTCTATACCAACATGCCGTTCGGCATTTCCTTGTCGCACAACGGCAACCTGACCAATGCCGAAGAGCTTAAGCAGGAACTGTTTGCCGAAGACCGTCGGCATCTGAACACCGAGTCCGACTCGGAAGTGCTGCTCAACGTGTTCGCGCACGAGCTGCAGATTCAGAGCAAGCTCAAGTTGATGCCTGACGACATCTTCGCTGCGGTATCAGGCGTGCATCGTCGCTGCCGCGGGGCTTACGCGGTCGTGGCGATGATCAGCGGTTACGGTTTGGTCGGCTTCCGCGATCCGTTCGGTATCCGCCCGGTCTGCTATGGCTGGCGTGACTCGCCGAGCGGCAAGGAATACATGATCGCTTCGGAGTCGGTCGCGCTCGACGCGCTTGGCTACGAGTTCCTCGACGACATCGCACCGGGTGAGGCGATCTACGTCGACATGGAAGGCAAGCTGCATCGCCGTCAATGCGCGGTCAATCCAGTGTTGTCGCCTTGCATCTTCGAGTACGTGTACCTGGCGCGGCCCGACTCGGTGATGGACGACATCTACGTTTACAAAGCGCGTCTGCGCATGGGCATCAAGCTCGCCGAGAAGATTCTGCGCGAGTGGCCCGAGCACGATATCGACGTCGTGATTCCGATTCCGGACACCTCGCGTGTCGCTGGTGCCGAGGTGGCGGCGCGATTGGGCGTCCACTACCGTGAAGGCTTCATCAAGAATCGCTACATCGGCCGCACCTTCATCATGCCGGGGCAGGCGCAGCGCAAGAAGGGCGTGCGCCAGAAGCTCAATCCGGTCGATGTCGAATTTCGCGGCAAGAATGTGCTGCTGGTCGACGATTCGATCGTGCGCGGCACCACCAGTCAGGAAATCATCCAGATGGCGCGAGATGCCGGCGCGCGCAAGGTGTATTTCGCGTCGGCGGCTCCGCCGGTGCGCTACCCGAACGTCTACGGCATCGACATGCCGACGGCCTCGGAGTTGGTGGCGCATGGCCGCACGCACCTGGAACTGCAGACGCTGCTCGGTGCCGACCGGCTGATCTTCCAGGACTTGAACGACCTGATCGACGCCGTGCGCCACAAGCATTCGAGCATTCAGCGCTTCGACTGCTCGGTGTTCACTGGCGAATACATCACCCAGGACATTAGCCCGGAATACTTGAATCAGCTCGAGCTATTCCGGTCCGATGCGGCCAAGGCCAAGCGTGACGTGGCCTCGCAGTCGGTCATCGAGCTGGACAACGCGGCGGCGCGCTGACCGGCAGCCGCGCATTGCCTGCCGCGGCGCGCGGTTCTACACTGCCGCCCAGCGCCGATTTGTATTCCTGCTTGCGGGCGCTTAATAAATGTCGCTAAACGGGTTGCAAGCAGGCTCGTTTGGCGTCGCGCGGTATAGGTAGCAACGGTTGCCCGACACCATGAGCCATGATCCTTCGCTGGACCTTCCCGACGCCGAATACGGCTTTGCCACGCTGGGCATTCGTCACGCCGAGCTGCGTAGCGCCGAGCGTGAACATTCGCCGTCGATGTATCTGACATCGAGCTTTACGTTCGGCAGCGCCGCCGAAGCGGCGGCGATTTTCTCAGGCGCGCAAGCCGGCAACATCTATGGCCGCTTTACCAACCCGACCGTGCAGGCCTTCGAGCAGCGCTTGGCGCGACTCGAAGGCGGCGAAAGCTGCGTCGCCACGGCCAGCGGCATGGCGGCGATCCTGACGCTGGTGCTGACGGTCATGAAGGCTGGTGATCACCTGCTGGTGTCCAACGGCCTGTTCGGCTCGACGATCAATCTGTTCAACAACTACATCGCCAAGCTCGGCATCGAGGTCGGCTATGCCGACCTGACCGACATCGAATCCTGGCGTCGTGGTTTGCAGCCGAATACGCGGCTGCTATTCATCGAAACGCCGTCCAATCCACTGACCGAGATTGCCGATATCGCAGCGCTGGCGGAACTCGCTCACGCGCACGGGGCTCAGCTCGCGGTCGACAACTGCTTCCTGACGCCGGTGTTCCAACAGCCGCTGAAGCTGGGGGCCGACTACATCATTCATTCGGCGACCAAGTTCATCGACGGACAAGGCCGTTGCCTCGGTGGTGCGATCGTCGGCGACGCGCAGCGTGTCGGCAAAGACGTGTTCGCGTTCATGCGCACGGCCGGGCCGTGCCTATCGCCGTTCAACGCCTGGGTTTTTTTGAAAGGCTTGGAAACCTTGGCGGTGCGGATGAGGGCGCACGAGCACAACGCGATGCAGATCGCGCAGTGGCTGCAGCAGCAGCCGCAGGTTGCCCGCGTTCACTATCCCGGCTTGCCGACGCATCCGCAGCACGAGCTGGCGTTGCGCCAGCAGCGCGGCTTCGGCGCGATCGTGTCGTTCGACGTGCACGGCGATCGCGAGGCAGCGTGGAAGCTGATCGACGGCACGCGCCTGTGCTCGATCACGGCCAACCTCGGCGATACCCGTACGACGATCACGCATCCGGCGACCACAACGCATGGCCGCATCACGGCCGAGGCGCGTGCCAAGGCCGGCATCGGCGAAAGCCTGGTGCGCTTGTCGATCGGGCTTGAAGATGCAGTTGATCTGATCAATGACTTGCAGCGCGCAATGCGCTCGCTCTGAGGACCTGCAAAATGCTGGATCGTATCTGTCTGATTTTTGTGGCGGGCTGGTTTTTGTTTGGCGGTGCAGGGCACTTCATCAGCGCGGATTTCTTCATTGGCATCGTGCCGCCGTACATTCCGCGCCCCGAGTGGGTGGTCGCCGTCAGTGGTGTTTTCGAGCTGCTCGGCGCCGCCGGTTTGCTATATCGGCCGACGCGACGCGCAGCGGCCGTTGGTCTGTTTCTGCTGACGCTGGCGGTAACGCCGGCGAATGTCTACATGTGGCAAAACCCGCAGCTTTTCCCGCTGTTTCCGCCAGTTCTTCTCGGCGTTCGTCTGCTGGTGCAAGTGGTGTTGCTCGCCGCTATTGCACGCTTGGCATGGTCGTCACGTCAGATGCGCTCGCTCGCCTGAATCGTATCCGCTCGCTTTTGCGCGAGCGCTGATGTCGTGTACAAGGGAGCACGCCGCCGCGTGCCCGTGTAAGCTTGCGCACCGCAACGCATGCGGCACGAATTGCAGCACCGATCGAAACACCTTTTACGTAATAGGAGATTCAGCATGGCCACCAAGCAAGGCGAAGGCGCCGCGACCCCGAAAGCCGCTCCCCGCGGCGGTATTTCGCAGACGGTCAAGCCCGACGCCGCACTGGCCGAGATCGTGGGCGCTGACCCGATCACGCGCGCCGATCTGACCAAGAAGGTCTGGGACTACATCAAGAAGCATGACCTGCAGGACGCCAAGAACCGTCGTGCGATCAATGCCGACGCCAAGCTCAAGCCGGTGTTCGGTGGCAAGGACCAAGTGACGATGTTCGAGATGACCAAGCTGGTCAACGAACACGTCAGCAAGTAAGCCTCGCGCCGTACGCTTCGAAAGACGCTGTAAACCGCATTACGCGCATCGTCTTCGTCGCGATATGTTCCTGCAGCCGGCGACCGCTCTGAGCGCCATCGACCGGCTGCAGCAGGTGCTGCAGTTGCAAGACCCAGCCGATAAATGCGCTGCGGTTGCCTCGCTCGTCATCGACGACGATTCTTTCATTCATAAACCGCGTCAGCGTGTTGCGCCGGGCCGCCCGGAGCGACTGCAGCTGGTGCGTCCGCGTGACGTACCGGTGCGCGGGCTGGGCACGGCAGAAGGGCGCGCTGCGCTCGTTCACGCGGTTGCCCACATCGAATTCAACGCGATCAATCTGGCACTCGACGCCTGTCTGAGTTTTGCCGGCATGCCGGCGTCGTACTACGACGACTGGCTCAGCGTGGCACGCGATGAGGCACGACACTTTGCAATGCTCGCGTCACGCTTGCGCGAGATGGGCCACGACTACGGTGATTTCCCGGCGCACAACGGCCTGTGGGAACAAGCCGAGAAAACCGCAGATGACGTCATGGTGCGGATGGCACTCGTGCCGCGCGTCCTGGAAGCCCGTGGCCTTGACGTGACGCCGGGCATGATCGCGCGCCTGCAAGAGGTCAAGGATCACGCCACCGCCGCGGTGCTGCGCGTGATTCTCGACGAAGAAGTGCGCCATGTGGCGATCGGCACCCAGTGGTTTCGCTGGTGCTGCGAGCAGCGCGGTCTGGACCCGACACCCACCTTTCTGCGCCTGCTGGACGACAGTCAGACCCGGATACGGGCGCCGCTGAACTGGCCGGCGCGTCGCGCGGCGGGGTTCGATCCCGATGAGATGCCTGCCGAGCTGATCGCCGGTCACTAGTGCTGGGTTGATATGCCGGTAGGCCTCGCGTCGGTCGATCCGGCGCCGGGCTCAATCGCTCAAGGTCAGCGTGGTGATCGAATCGCGATTCATCACTAGCACCTGGCAGTGATCATCGTGCCAGTCCGGCAGCACGATGCGTAATCCCGGTTGGCCATCGATTTCAACGCTATGTTGAGCCGGCCGATGCGTGTGGCCGTGAATCATTTGCGTGACGCCGGCGCTGCGCAGCGCCGCGATCACGGCGCTGGGATTGACGTCCATGATCGCGCTGCTTTTGCCGGCCTTGGCTTGCTGACTTCCGCGGCGTAAACCACCGGCGATTTGCTCGCGCCAGCGACGCGGCAAATGCGTGAACGCGGTCTGCACCGCCGGACGATGCGCAAACCAACGCCAGCGCTGATAGCCGACATCGTCGGTGCACCACAGGTCACCGTGCGACAGCAGCCAGGATCGGCCTTCGATCCGGGCGACGCTGGGGTCGGGCAGCAGGTGCACGCCGCTCTCACGCTCAAAGTGTTCACCCAGCAGAAAATCTCGATTGCCCCGCATCGCGTACAGCGCCACGCCGCTGCGCGCCAGGCGCGCCAGCGCCGCGATTTCATCGGCATAGACGTCCAGGCCGATGTCATCACCAACCCAGTACTCGAACAGGTCACCGAGCAAGTACACCGCTTGGGCGTTGCGTGCCGGCCCATCGAGCAAGGCCTTGAACTGCTCGCGCAGCGGTGCGGGCTGCGCAGGCAGATGCAGGTCCGACAGCAGCAGCGTGCTCATGCTCGCGATCGCGGTCGGGCCTGCGCCTGCAAGTCGGACCTCAGATCAGCGTGGCCGACGTGATGATGATCTGGGTCACCGGCACGTCGCGGCCGAACGGACGGGCCGAGCCGGTCGGCGTGTTGGCGATCTGATCGACGACGTCGAGCCCTTCGGTCACGGCACCGAACACCGCATAGCCCCAGCCGTCCTGTCCCGGATAGTCGAGAAAGTCGTTGTCGCCATGATTGATGAAGAACTGGCTCGACGCGGAGTGCGGCTCGCCGGTGCGCGCCATCGCGATCGTGCCGCGCTTGTTCTTCAAGCCGTTCTTGGCTTCGTTCTGGATCGGCGCGCGTGTGCGCTTCTGGTTGTATTCGGCGTCGTAGCCACCGCCCTGGATCATGAAGCCCTTGATCACGCGGTGGAACACCGTGCCGTCGTAGTGGCCAGCGTTCACGTAGTCCACGAAGTTGGCCACGGAGACAGGTGCCTTTTCTTCGTCGAGTTCCAGGCGGATGACGCCGGCAGTGGTGTGCAGTTCAACGGTCTTGGTCATGGCTTACTTTTCAATGGTCGCAGATTTGATGATCACGGGTTGCACCGGGACATCGCCGTACGGGCCTTTCTGTCCGGTTTCAACCTTGCGGATTTTGTCGACAACATCCATGCCGGAGACGACTTTGCCGAAAACGGCGTAGCCATTGCCATCAGGCGCACGGGAGGCGTCGAGGAAGTTATTGTCCTTCACGTTGATGAAGAACTGGGCGGTGGCCGAGTCGGGCACGCTGGTGCGGGCCATGGCGACGGAGCCTCGGGTGTTGCTCAGGCCGTTGCGGCTTTCAAGGGGGA
>Ga0255089_1000674_pt1 | contig 11584 bp, 12 predicted proteins | sample Colum_Miss_RepC__2_FD_188468 | JGI IMG/M metagenome (GOLD analysis project Ga0255089, IMG submission 188468) | Freshwater microbial communities from Columbia River, Oregon, United States - Colum_Miss_RepC_8d | ecosystem: Environmental > Aquatic > Freshwater > River | place: USA: Oregon... | reverse complement strand
GATACGCGGCGGACGATTGCCAGCCAGTTCCAGCCGGCCGGCATTGCCGACAACATGCACCAGTTCGTGCTGAGTCTGCATGACATCAATCCGGCCTCGGCACAGCAGGTGTTCGACCAGCGTTGGCTGGATGCCACCCGCGCTGCACAGTTGGCACTGGAACCGGAGCCACCACAGTTGCCGGTCATCAATGCTGTCGAAGAAGTATTGGTGGCAGAGCCAGTCGCGGTTGCCCAGGCCGGGCCAGAGCTGCCGCTCGGCACAGAATTGCCTGATCTGGTAGTCGAGGCAGAGTCGACACTGCTGGCGCCTTCAACAGCCTTGGTGCTGGCACCGGTTGTTGAGGCAAGCGGGGCGGGTGAGCCCGCTGCTGTAGTTGTTGCCGAGCAGACGGTAAGTGCACCACTTGCAACACCAGCGCCTGCCGTCCAGCCGGTGCCGCTGAAAGTGGTGGTTACCGCAACGACTACTGAGCCTACTCCCCAGCCAAGTACGCCTGTCCTGGGGGATGAATTCAAGGACGCGAATGCAGCCTTGAGGCAAATCACCGACCGCGCTACTGCGATCCGCGACCTGCTGCAGACCCGCCAGCAGCGTCTTGTCGACGTGGAGCAGCAAATACTGGTGCTGAAGAGCCAACTGCAGCAGGCTGAAGCCCGTGCCAGCCAATTGGTGCAGGAGTTGCCTCTGGGTGCTGATGTAACCAGCCAGGCAGTGATGCTCGGGCTGTTGGCGGCGGTGTTGTTGATCGCGCTGGCAGCCACTGCGATTAGCGCCCTGCGCTGGAATCGGGAACTGCAGACGCCGGTATTGATGATGGCAGTCCAATCACGCCGCCGTTGAAATCCGGCACCGGTGCCGGCATATAAAGACGGTACTAAATCGGCTATGATTTGCCCCGTTTCCGGCTTTGCCGCATCAGTAGTTTTCCCGGCCCTGCACAGCGATGAATGCTCCCGTCAACCAAGCTCCCGCCCTGATCGACAAGCACGGTCGTCATATCGATTACGTGCGGCTGTCGGTTACCGATCGCTGCGACTTCCGCTGCGTCTACTGCATGTCGGAGAAGATGACATTCCTGCCGCGCGATCAGGTGCTGACGCTTGAGGAAATCCATCAGGTGGCCAGAGCCTTCACCCGCTTGGGTGTGAAGAAAATCCGCCTGACGGGTGGCGAGCCGCTGGTGCGCAAGAACGTGCTCGATCTGGTGCAGAACATCGGTGCGCTCCCCGGCTTGGAAGAATTGCTTATCACCACCAACGGCTCCCATCTTGAACAAATGGCGCCGGCGCTGAAGGCGGCTGGTGTCACTCGTATCAATATAAGCGTCGATTCCCTAAACCGCGACACCTTCCGCCAGATGACCCGCACCGGCGATCTCGACCAGGTGCTGCGGGGCATCGAAGCCGCCAGAGCACAGTGTTTCAAAACCCTGCGGTTGAATGCAGTGATCCTCAAGGGTCGCAACGACCACGAAATACTCGACCTGCTGCACTACGCGATGGCGCTCGGGATCAACATTGCCTATATCGAAGAAATGCCACTTGGCGAAGTATCCGACCATGACAGACTCGAGACCACCTGCAGCAATGACGAGGTGCGGGCGGTCATTGAAGCACGCCACAAGTTGACACCTGTGACAATGAAAACCGCCGGCCCCTCGCGCTACTACCGCATTGAAGGCAGCGACAGCCGGGTGGGGTTCATCTCGCCGGTTTCCCACAATTTCTGTGAAAGCTGTAACCGCGTAAGAGTCACCGTAGAAGGGCGCCTGCTGCTTTGTCTGGGTAACGAGCATTCGGTGGACCTGCGCCAGTTGCTGCGCGAACAGCCCGGCAACGAACAAGCGCTGATGGACACCATTCGCACTGCGATGGACATCAAGCCACTGCGCCACCATTTCTATGACAAGGACGCACCCCAAGTGGTGCGGTTCATGAATATGACGGGCGGCTAACCGTACCGTTCTCCGCTATCGATTCACGCTGCAGGTATTCATCCCATGGCCGGTAACAAACCCGTCCCCGAATTCATCCCGCTCAATGTCGCCGTTGTGACCGTGTCAGACACCCGTACCGAGGCCACTGATACCTCTGGCTTGTTCCTGCAGGAGGCTGCGGTTGGCGCTGGTCATAGATTGGTAGCAAAGCACATATGCAAGGATGATATTCACAAACTGCGGGCCTTGGTGGCAGTCCTGATCGCAGACGATGATGTGCATGCTGTGCTGGTGACAGGCGGGACTGGCTTCACCAAACGAGACAACACAATTGCGGCCGTGTCGCCGCTGTTGGACTTTCACATTGATGGCTTTGGTGAGTTGTTCCGTCAGTTGTCGTTTGAGGAGATAGGGACGTCGACGCTGCAATCACGGGCATTTGCCGGGATGAGTAACAGCACAGCGGTGTTTTGCATGCCGGGATCGACGTCGGCCTGCAGGACAGCATGGACCCGGATCATTGGCAGCCAGTTGGACAGCCGGACGCGTCCCTGCAATTTTGCGGAGAGGTTGTTGCTGAAAGGCAGTGCCTGAGAAGTAGTGCGCAGAGGATCGGTTTGGCGGGGCTTGCGGGGCAAAAATGTACCGGTAACCGTGTCCCGACAGCTTAGGTGCTACTGCCGGGCCGGAGGTTACCGGTGGTCGTGCTACGACAAGAGCGTGATAACGGGTATAGACAGAAAGATCATTCCGGTCAGTACGCCGATTGCTACTTCTTCGATCAGCTCAAGGTTGGTGGCTTTGGTGTTCATCTAATGGCTCCTTGTAAGATAGATGAGATACGAATTTGCACCCCGGGTAGGGGTGCGGCGCGCACAGTAACACAGGAATGAGCATTTAGGTAACATAGGTTGTTACCTAAATGTAATAATTGTGTAATTTAGCGTTACTAACTCGGGGTTTTGGCGAAAGTGTTACCGGCATCACAGCTTATCACCGCGCTAGTGCGTCACTGGCAGCAACAGCGGGAAGGTGCGGTGGCAGGTGGAATGTGCTCTATGAGAGATGCTATGAGAGTCGTGAGTGGTATCAGTAATATGAAAAGGTATTGGGCTTTGGTGCTGGGTTGGTTGTTCTCAGGGTTGGCTCTGGCGCAGACAGAACCCTTGATCGCCGTCATCACCACCAACCGTGGCGAGATGGAGTTCGTACTGCGGTCGGATGTTGCGCCGCAGACCGTTGCCAATTTTGTCAATCTGGCCAGCCGCGGCTTTTACGACGGCCTCAGCTTCCATCGGGTGGAGCCCAATTTCATGGCTCAGGGTGGCGATCCGGCTGCTGACGGTTCAGGCGGCCCAGGCTACAAGTTCAAGGACGAGATAGCGCTGCGACTGAATCAGGAAGGCATATTGGCTATGGCCAATTCCGGCCCCGCCACCAATGGCAGCCAGTTCTTCATCACCCATCAGGCAGTGCCCCACCTTAACGGCGCCCACACCGTGTTCGGGCTGATCAGCAAAGGCAAGGAAGTAATACGCCAGATCCGCCGCCGGGATGTCATCCAGCGTATCGTGATCAAAGGTGATGTGGTGGGTGTGCTGGCGGCCCAGCGTATGCAGGTGGAGGAGTGGAACCGTATTCTCGACGGTGAGTTCCCGGCACTGCGGCCGTCGATGCTTGCTTCGGCGTCTGCCAATTCGGCGCCTTCTACTTCTGGACCTTCAATTTCCGGACCTTCTATTTCTGTACCTTGAGATCGGGCTTGTCGTCCCCTTCAGCCTTGTCCGCTTCCATGTAGGGATACAGGTAGAAGATCTGCAGCACGCTGGCCAGCAGCAGGATGCCCATGCTGCCGAATACCTTGAAGTCAACCCAATAGTCCGGGAACGTGAACGCCACAAACAAGTTGGCACTGCCAACCAACAAGAACACGCCGGCCCAGGCGAGGTTCAACAATTTCCAGCGCTGGTCCGGCATGGTCACCATTTGGCCGAACATGGATTTGGCCATGTTGGTCGGGCTGAAGTATTGACTGGCGATGAACACGATGGCCATGATCCAGTTCACCACTGGCGCTTTCCACTTGAGGATATCTTCGGAGCGCAACAGCAACGTTGAGCTGCCGAACACCAGCACCGCGCCCACCACCAGCCACTGCATGCGGGTCAACTTGCCTTCCTTGAACCACAGCGCCCCGTAAAGCACCACGGTGCTGAGCATCAGCACAGCGGTGGCGCTGTAAATGCCGCCAACAGAGAAATCAAAACCACCCAGCGATAGCGGGCGGGGATCCAATTTGTAGAATACCAGGAAGAAAAGCAGCGGGATGTATTCGAGGAAGGCTTTCATGACAGATCAACATTGCAGGATGATCCGATGGTAGCCAATTTCAATGCTGCGGTCTGCAAGCCCGGGTGATTGTGTTAGCGTGGCATTTTTTTCAGCAGGAGTGTGCATGGCGCGCGTGTTATCCATTCATCCTGTCGATCCGCAGCAGCGGTTGATCCGGCAAGCAGTTGAATGCATACGCGATGGCGGGGTGGTGGTATATCCCACTGATTCGGCCTATGCGCTGGGGTGTGCCGTGGGCAACAAGGCCGGCATTGAACGTATTGCCCGTATCCGGCAGATCGACAACAAACACAACTTCACCCTGGTGTGTCGCGACCTGTCCGAGATCGCCACTTATGCCAGGGTCGACAACAGCAGTTATCGCTTGCTAAAGGTCTATACCCCGGCGGCTTATACCTTCATTCTGAAGGCCACTTCCGAGGTCCCGCGCCTGCTGCAGCACCCCAAGCGCAAGACCATAGGTATCCGGGTGCCCGAGCATCCAGTGGTGGCGGCCTTGCTGGCTGAACTGGACGCCCCGCTGCTGAGCAGTAGTTTGCTTATGCCTGGCGAGGCCGAGCCTCTGTTCGATATTGATGAAATTTCGAGAAGATTGCAGCATCAAGTTGATTTAATTATAGATTCTGGATTTTGTGGTCTCGAAACAACCACAGTAATCGACTTGGAGGAGGGTGTGCCCAAGGTGATTCGCGCCGGTAAGGGCGACCCTGCTCCTTTCCTGGCTTGAGCAAGGGTGGCTACCTGGTATTTGTGTCCCCAACAGCCTGGTCAATATGGCTATAATCGCCGGCAAATCCGGGCCGGCAGCAGCATTTCCGAGTTGCCAGTCCTTCCCGCCACAAACCGCCTGGCGAACAATAAGAAGCAGTAACACTGGGAGTTGAGCTTGAGTTCGATTGATTCACAGCGGCGCGTGTTGTCCGGCATGCGCCCGACCGGCCGTTTGCATCTGGGCCACCTGTACGGCGTCATCCACAACTGGGTCAAGCTGCAACACGAGTACGAGTGCTACTTCTTTGTGGCCGATTGGCATGCGCTCACAACCCACTATGAAACCCCGCACATCATCGAAAACAACGTCTGGGAGATGGTGATTGACTGGCTGGCTGCCGGGGTGTCGCCGAGCGCCGCCACCCTCTTTGTGCAATCAAAAGTGCCCGAACACGCTGAACTGCACCTGCTGCTGTCAATGATGACCCCATTGGGATGGCTCGAACGCGTGCCAAGCTACAAGGACATCCAGGACAACCTGCAGGACAAGGACCTCAACACTTACGGCTTCCTCGGTTACCCCTTGCTGCAGAGTGCCGACATCCTGATCTACCGCGCTGGTCTGGTGCCGGTGGGTGCCGATCAGGTCGCGCACGTCGAGCTGACGCGCGAAGTCGCCCGTCGATTCAATCACTTGTACGGCAAAGAACCGGACTTCGAGGCAAGCGTTAAGGCCGCCATTGGCAAGATGGGCCGGAAAGTCGGCAAGCTGTACGACGATCTGCGCAAGCAGTACCAGGAGCAGGGCGATCAGCAGGCGCTGGAGAAGGCGCAGGCGCTGTTGAGAGAGCAACAGAACATTACGCTTGGCGATCGCGAGCGGCTGTTCGGCTACCTCGAAGGCGGCGGCAAGATCATATTGCCGGAGCCGGGCGCCAAACTGACCGAAGCCGCCAAGATGCCGGGCCTCGATGGCCGCAAGATGTCGAAGTCGTACGACAACGTCATCACGCTGCGCGATCTCGACGACGACATCAGCAAGAAAATCCGCACGATGCCGACCGATCCGGCCCGGGTGCGCAAGACCGATCCGGGCAATCCCGACAAGTGCCCGGTGTGGCAGTTGCACGAAATTTTCTCCACTCAGGAAATCCGTGATTTCGTCCAGACCGGCTGTCGGAGTGCCAGTATCGGTTGTCTGCAATGCAAGCAGCCGGTAATTGATGCCATCGTCGCTGAGCTGACACCGATCCGTGAGCGTGCCCGTCAATACGAAGACAATCCGGATCTGGTGAAATCGATCATCATCGAAGGTTCGGAAAAAGCGCGCGACACCGCGCGCGATACCTTGCAGGATGTGCGGCAGGCCATGGGCCTCGATTACCGCTAGGCGATACCGGATGAGCGAAGACGCAAGCACCACAGAAGCAACGCCAGAAGCAGCAGCTGACAAGGCTCCCGACAGCCTGTTGGCACGTGCGCGGCTGGAGCAGGGCCAGCCTGGGCAGCAGCAAGGTGAGCTACCGTTTGCATTCGTGGCAGGCAAGGCGGTCACCGATCTGCCGAAAGACCTTTATATCCCGCCCGATGCGCTCGAAGTATTCCTCGAAGCCTTTGAAGGGCCGCTCGACTTGCTGCTGTACCTGATCAAGCGACAGAACGTCGACATCCTCGAGATCAACGTTGCCGCGATTACCGAACAATACATTGCCTATGTCGAGCTGATGGAAGCGTCGCAATTCGAGCTGGCGGCCGAATACCTGGTGATGGCCGCAATGCTGGCGGAGATCAAGTCGCGCATGTTGTTGCCGCGTTCGCAGGAAGACGAAGAAGACGAAGAAGATCCGCGGGCACAGTTGATCCGCCGGTTGCAGGAATACGAGCGCTACCGCGAAGTTGCCGAGCGGGTTGATGCATTGCCGCGCCTGTATCGCGATCTATACCAGGCGCACGCGCAAAGCCCTGAACTCGAACGCACGATGCCACGCCCGGAAATGGACCTGCAAGAGGTGCTGCTTGCCTTTGCCGAAGTGCTGCGACGGGCTGACCTCAATGAAAGCCACCATATCCAGCGCCAGAGCCTGTCCACGCGTGAGCGCATGTCCCAGATACTTCTGCGGGTATCGGCCGAACACTTCACGCCCATGTTGTCGTTGCTGATGAAGGACGAAGGCCGCCTCGGCGTCGTCGTGACCTTTCTCGCCATCATGGAACTCATCAAGGAGTCGCTGGTGGAACTGGCGCAGAACGAACCCTTTGGACCAATACACATCAAGGCAAGGGCAGCATGATAGAAACAGCCAAATTACAGTGCATCATTGAAGGTGCACTCCTTGCGGCAGGTAAACCGGTGCCGCTGGAAAAACTGGAAGAGCTCTTTGCCGAAGGTGACAAGCCCGAGCGTGAGCAGATGGAAGAGGCATTGAAAGGTGTCGGCGACTCCTGTGCCGACCGTGGCTTTGAGCTGAAAAAAGTCTCATCGGGCTACCGTTTCCAGGTACGGCAGGAGCTCAGCGAATGGGTCAGCCGTTTGTGGGAAGAAAAGCCGCAGAAATATTCGCGTGCAGTACTGGAGACCTTGTCGATTATTGCGTATCGCCAGCCAATCACTCGGGGCGACATCGAAAAAATCCGTGGGGTTGCGGTCAGTACGCAAATCGTACAGACCCTGCTTGAGCATGAATGGGTGCGCGTAGTCGGGTACCGCGATGTGCCAGGCCGCCCGGCGATGTACGCCACCACCAAACAATTCCTCGACTACTTCAACCTCGCCAGTCTGGAAGAGTTGCCGGCACTGGCCGAAATCCGCGACCTCGAATCGATCAACCGCGAACTGTCGCTCGATGACGACAAGCCGCTGGGTCGGATCATCGAGTTTGCCGATCCGGAAGCCAACGCCCAAGAGTCAGTGGTTGATGCAGAAGAAATCGCTGCTGCCGCGATTGGTACGCGTCCCATCAGTGAGATCCTCAGCGAGGTCGACAGCAAGCTGGGGCTGACTCCACCAGCTGAAGAAACCCAACCCCCCGAGTAACCCGGGATCCCCAACACACCTAATTTCGTGAGAAATCAGAATGGACGAGAAAATACAGAAAGTGCTGGCCCGTGCCGGCTTCGGTTCGCGCCGCGAACTGGAAGACTGGATCAGTCAGGGCCGCGTCAAGGTCAACGGCGTTGTTGCCAAACTGGGTGACCGCGTTGGCAGCGAGGACAAGGTAGTTGTCGACGGCAAGAAGCTGGCGCCGCGTGAACAGACGGCGCAGGTGCATCCGGTGCTGCTGTACAACAAGGCGCTCGGGGAAATCTGCACCAGCAATGACCCTGAGGGACGTCCCACCGTATTCGACCACCTGCCACGCCTGACTCATGCACGCTGGGTTGCCGTGGGCAGGCTCGACATCAACACCACCGGTCTGTTGCTGTTCACCACTGACGGCGAACTGGCCAACAAGCTGATGCATCCTTCCACAGAAATCCAGCGCGAGTACATGGTGCGTGTAATGGGTGAAGTCACCAGGGAGGCCTTGGAGCGACTTACAAGCGGGGTCGAGCTGGAAGACGGCATGGCGAAGTTCGATGGCATCCGCTTTGGCGGCGGTGAAGGCATCAACCAGTGGTATTACGTAATGCTGAGGGAAGGCCGCAATCGCGAAGTGCGCCGCTTGTGGGAATCACAGGATCTCAAGGTCAGCCGTCTCAAGCGTGTGCGCTACGGCAATATCGTGATTCCTCCTTATGTAAAGATGGGCAAGTACGTCGAGCTGCCGGCTTCAGAGACCAAGGCCTTGTATCAGCTGGCCGGGTTGCGCTGGCAGACGCCGCAAACCGGTAACGACTTCGTGGGTCGTTACATGGCCAAGAAGCGCGGTGACAAAGCAGTACCGCCACCGAAGGACCGTCGTCGCAGAGCCGGTCCGGCTACGATCAAATCCAGCGACAAACCGTGGGGAACCGTCCCGGGTGCCAGCAAGCCTGACAGCAGGCCTGTTAGAAGCGCTGATCGAAAGCCCGAGAGAAGTTCAGACAGGAAACCCGAAAGAAGTTCAGACAGGAAACCTGAAAGAAGTTCAGACAGAAAACCCGAAAGAAGTTTCGAGAGAAGTTCTGAGAGAAGCTCGGAGAAAAGACCTGGCAGAAAGCCTGCAAGAGATACCGACCGGAGTCCGGCAAGACGATCAGCCAAAACCCCTGAGGGGAAGCCCGCCAGAGAACCAGGCAGAGCGTCGACGGCAAGACCTGCCAGAAAACCGGAAAGAACGTCGGACAGGGCAATCGACAAAAAACCTGCCAGAAAGCCCTATAAGAAAAAGTAGTGAGCCTTACGCCTGATCCGGCTGAGCCGAAAACTGTTTGCCATTCTCGTGCAGGCTGTCGGCTCCCATCAGGTACAGGTACAGCGGCATCAGTTGATCGGGTGTTGGCTTGCTGGCCGGATTCTCCGAAGGAAATGCCACTCGCCGCAGCGCGGTCGAGCAGGGGCCGGGATTCAGGCTGTTGAAACGGATATGGCTGGTGTTGCGTAGTTCATCGAAAAACAGCTGCATCACGTTTTCAACGCCATGTTTGGCGATCGCATAGGGGCCCCAATAGGCGCGCAGTTCGCGGCCGGCAGTCGATGAGGTAAAGATCACCGACGCCTGCTGCGCTTGTCGCAGCAGTGGCAAGCAGTGCCGCGTCAGTGCATAGGGTGCAGTCAGGTTGACGCGCAGCAACTGGTCCCAGCTTTCTAGCGTTGTATGCTCAAGCGGCAGCGGCGGCGAGATGACACCAGCGTTATGCAGCAGGCCATCGAGTCGGCCGAATTCGGCAGCAATTGTTTCGGCTACTTCCTGGTAGTGGTTGTCGTCGGCTTTCAACAGATCAAGCACCATCACGGTCGGTTGCACGCCACCTAGCGCTTCAATCTCATCGTAGACGGCGTTCAGTCTGGTTTCGTTGCGGCCCAGCAGGATTACGCTGGCACCGTGTCGGGCATAACTCAGCGCAGCAGCGCGTCCGAGCCCGGAGCCGGCCCCGGTTACCAAGATGATCTTGTCTTGCAGCAGGTTGGCAGCGCATTGGTAGGCAAACATCATGATTTCCTGTTAACCGGCAAGCCGGTGCAAACACAGATCGAGCAACTGCATTGGTGTGTCCACCACGGCATCGGCATTCCAGGCTGTGATCGGTGGTGATTCCGGTAAATAGCCCCAGCGTACGGCAATACCGGACATGCCGGCATTATGGGCAGCCTCGATGTCACGCGGGTGATCGCCGATATACAGCGCGCAGGCGGGCTCGACACCAAGCTGTTGGCAGGCATGCAGGATGCCGGCAGGATCGGGCTTGCCGGCGCCAACATCATCCGGGCATACCAGCGTGCCGGAAGTGGCGAAATTTTCGAATTTGGCCAACAGTGGTTCACTGAAGCGACGGTGCTTGTTTGTCATGATGCCCCAAGCGATGCCGTGCTCGACCAGCGTGGCAATCAACAGATCGATATCGTCGAACAGTGCGGCCGTGGTTTGCGGAATCTGTGTGCTGTAGAGGTCGAGGAATTCCTGCAGCAGTGCCGGTGCACGTTCATCCTTTTCGTCGAGACCGAACCCCTGTCGCACCATCGCACCAGCGCCGGCTGATACGTATTGACGCACAGTTGCTGCATCCAGTGCTGCTTTGCCATGGGTTTGCAATTGGGCATTGAGTACGAGAGTGAAATCCGGCGCGGTATCAAGCAGGGTTCCATCGAGATCGAAAATGACGGCTTGCAGCATGGGCAGGGTTCAGTCTTTCGCCGGTGCTTGCAGGTGCACCAGGTAATTCACATCGACATCAGATCCGAGCTTGTAGACCTGCGTCAGCGGGTTGTAGGTCATGCCAATCAGCTCCCCGGTGGCAAAGCCTTCGCCACGCGTCCACTGCATCAACTCGGATGGCTTGATGAACTTGCGGTAGTCATGAGTGCCACGCGGCAACATGCGCAAAACATACTCGGCACCAACAACGGCCAGCAGCCAGGCTTTCGGATTGCGATTGATGGTGGACACAAACAGGTGGCCGCCGGGTTTCAACAAACGGCGACAGGCCGTGATGATCTGCGCCGGCTGCGGCACATGTTCGAGCATTTCGAGACAGGTAACGACATCGAAGCTGCCGGCATGGGAGGCGGCATAGTCTTCAGCGCGGGACTTTTCATAGCGGATGTCGAGCCGGCTTTCGAGCAAATGCAGTTTCGCTACTGCCAACGGTGCGGCTCCCATGTCGATGCCGGTGACCTGTGCACCACGCCGCGCCATGGCTTCACAGAGGATGCCGCCCCCACAGCCGATGTCGAGTACCTGCTTGCCGACGAGATCCACTTTGCTGTCAATGAAGCCGACCCGCAACGGGTTGATGTCGTGCAGCGGTTTGAATTCGCTGTTGCGATCCCACCAGCGGCTGGCGAGCTTTTCGAACTTTGCGATTTCAGCAGCGTCTACGTTAGAGACGTCGACTTTCGGGTTGTCCGGATTGGAGTTGTCGTAATTGGAGTTGTTGAGGTTGGGAGTGGTGTCCACGCTAAGCTCCTGCCGCAATGCCGGCGCCCCAGCGCCGTGCTTCTTC
>Ga0255089_1000673_pt1 | contig 11591 bp, 8 predicted proteins | sample Colum_Miss_RepC__2_FD_188468 | JGI IMG/M metagenome (GOLD analysis project Ga0255089, IMG submission 188468) | Freshwater microbial communities from Columbia River, Oregon, United States - Colum_Miss_RepC_8d | ecosystem: Environmental > Aquatic > Freshwater > River | place: USA: Oregon... | reverse complement strand
TTGTTCGATATGCACCTCGACATAGCCGAGCAAGCCAGCCGCGTCGCGCGCCAGCGTACCGATCGCTGACGGATCATGCCCCGCATCGATCAACGCCTGTCGCAGGCTGATGCCGTCGGCATCAGCGCGATCGAGCAGCTCGACGTTGAACGTGCCGGCCAACGCGCTGCTACCGAGGAACGTGCTCTTGAAGCGCACGCCTTCTTCATCGCCGAAGCCGATCACCTCAAGGTCGTACGGCAGGCTCATGCCGCGCCGCTGCAATCGGTCAGCGACGACGATCGGCAACAGGATGCCGAGCCGGCCATCGTAGCGACCGCCGTCGATCACGGTGTCGTAGTGCGAACCGGTCAACAGCGTGCGCGCACCGGGCCGCTGGCAGCGCCAGCGGCCGACGACGTTGCCGATCGCATCGATCTGTGCATCAAGCCCGGCCATCAGCATCCAGTCGCGCAGCTGCGCAGCGACGGCGCGATGGGCCGGCGTCATAAACGTGCAGGTCAGCGCACCCGCCTGCTCGGTATGCGTTGCCAGCTGGTCGGCCATCGCCAGCAGCAGCGAGCCAGCCGGCTCGTCGACGCGCTCGGCCAGCCGGAAGGCAGCGATCCGGTCGATCTCCCGCAACGCGGTCTGCAACTCGGTGTCGGCATCGTTACCCAGGCGTCGCTCGAACTCGCGCAGGATCGACTCACGGTCGTGGCCTTTGACCGACAGTACGAATGGAAAGCCGAAGCGCGCGTTGTAGGCGTCGTTCATCGACTGCAGTTGCTCGTACTGCTGCGGCGTGCAGTGCGACAGACCGGCGCCGGCCTGTTCGTGCGTCGACTCGGCAGTCAGATCACCACGGATCGCCGCACGCCCGGCCAGCTCTGGATGCGCGCGTACCAAGGCCAGCTGCTGTGCAGCCGGCGCACGCCGCACGACCGCGCACATCGCGGCATGCAGATGCAGACGGCTCGCGAACGGCCGCTGATCGCAGACCTGCTCGGCCACCCAGGGCGAGTGCTCGAAGATCGTCGACAGCGCGGCAATGAATTCCGCAGACGCTGCGGCATTCAATGACGCCAGATCGATACGGCTCATGCGCGATCCTCTTGCGGTGGCGGCTGCGTCGCCTGCCAGTGCCGTGCGATGTCGATGCGCCGGCACACCCAGACCCGGTCGTGCGCGGTGACATGATCCAGAAAGCGCATCAAGGCCGCGATCCGGGCCGGCCGACCGACCAGCCGCGAATGCAGGCCGATCGACAGCATCTTCGGCCGATCCAGGCCCGCAGGATCGCCTTCGGCATACAACACGTCGAATGCATCGCGCAGATAGTCGAAGAACTGCGTGCCGCTGTTGAAGCCCTGCATCGCGGCAAAGCGCATGTCGTTGGTGTCGAGCGTGTACGGCACCACCAAATGCGAGCGCCGGCCGTCGGCCGTGTCCACTGGCGTCCAGTACGGCAGGTCGTCGGCATACGAATCCGCGTCATAGACCAGGCCAGGGATTTCTTCGACGACCAGCCGCCGCGTATTCGGGCTGTCGCGGCCGGTGTACCAGCCCAGCGGCGCACTGCCGGTGATCGCCGCGTGGATCGCCGCCGCCTGCCGGATATGCGCGCGCTCGGTGGCCTCGTCGACGCCTTGATAGCTGATCCAGCGAAGACCGTGGCAGGCGATCTCATGACCTAGCGCGATGCAGGCCGCCGCGGCATCGGGGTTGCGCTGCAGTGCTTCGGCAACGGCGAATATCGTCAGCGGCAGGCCGCGCGACTCGAACAAGCGCAGCAGCCGCCAGAAGCCGGCGCGCGAGCCGTATTCGTAGATCGACTCCATGCTCATGTGCCGCATCGGGAACGCGCTGGCGCCGATGATTTCAGACAGGAACGTCTCCGACGCCGGGTCGCCGTGCAGCACGTTGTTCTCGGCGCCTTCTTCGACGTTGAGCACGAACTGCACGGCGATGCGCGCGCCGCCCGGCCAGGCCGCATGCGGCGGCTCGCGGCCGTAGCCGACCAAGTCACGTGGATAAGCGGCGGCGCTGCCGACCGTTGCTTGCGTGCTCATCGGCTCAGCTCCGTTGTTCGCCGCCGAGCACGGCGCGCAAGTCGACGCCGCGCGGCCGCTGTACGTCCAACTGCAGTCCGTCGAGCACATGCTGCAAGTGATGCAGCATCAGCGACGCCGCCTCGGGTGCGCGCTTCTCGAGCGCGGTGACCAGCTCCTGATGCTCGTCCGGCGGGCAGGTTTGCGTGCCGGGCGACTGGTACAGGCAGACGATCAGCGACGAACGCGACACCAGCTCGCGCATCAGTTCCAGCAGCGTGGCGTTGCCGGCGACCTCGGCGATGATCAGATGAAACTCGCCCGACAGCCGGATCATCGCGCGGCGGTCATTGCTGCGCCACGCGGCTTTTTCCTGTGCGAGGTGATCACGGATGCGCTGCATGTCGGCGCGCCGCGCCACCTGGAGAAACTTCTCGACGATGCCCGGCTCGAGCAGCCGGCGTGCCTCGAAGATATCGAGGGCATCCTGCGGAGAAGGTTTGCTGACTTCGGCGCCGCGATTGGGCAGCAGCGTCACCAGACGCTCGTTGGCCAGACGCTGCAGCACCTGACGTACGCGCGTGCGGCCCAGACCGAAGATTTCGCACAAGCGGTGTTCGATCAGCCGCGTGCCGGGTGGCAGCGTGTGATCCATGATCGTCGAGCAGATGCGCTCGTAGGCCAACTGCACGCTGCCGGCGGCAGCGGATGACGCACCCGCATCGGCCGTGTTCACAGCGCTGCCGGCCGAGGGCATGTCGCGGCTGTCGAGTTCGGCATCCGCCGCAACCGTGACGGTGCGGCGGCTGCGGGGCTTGGCGGGGACCGCAGTATCGGATGGGCTCATGTTCGGTCTTCGGTCGAACGGCGGGGCTGAGTCGGATCGGACCCTCGATGCCGCGACACATCGCTTGCCGTCATGGCAGCACCGCTTGGCCGAGAATATAGGTCTGGGCGACGAGGCGATCGTCGCCGAGCATCATCAGCGCCAGCAGCTTTTCATCGAGCCGCTGCGTCGCGGCAATACGTCGCTGCATCAGCGGCGTGGTGCTCCAGTCGAGCACGATGAAGTCCGCCTCGTTGCCGACGCGGAAGCTGCCGATGCGGTCCTGCAGATGCAGCGCGCGCGCGCCGCCCAGCGTCGCCAGATAGAACGCGCGCAGCGCCGGCAGCCGCTGGCCCTGCATCTGCGCCACCTTGTAGGCCTCCGCCATGGTTCGCAGCTGGCTGAAGCTGGTACCACCGCCGACATCGGTGGCCAGCGCGTAGCGCAGGCCGGCCGCGTCGCTGGCATCGAAGTCGAACAGGCCGCTGCCCAGGTACAGGTTCGATGTCGGCGAGCAGGCCGCGCAGGCGCCGCTGGCGCCGAGGCGGCGGCGCTCGTCGGCGCTCAAGTGCAGGCAATGCGCATAGGTCGCACGCTCGCGTAGCAAGCCGTAGCGCTCGTAGACGTCCAGATAGCCCGCGCTCCACGGAAACAGCTGGCGCACCCAGGCGATCTCGCCGTGGTTCTCGGCCAGATGGCTGTGGATGTAGACGTCGGGATGATCGCGCGCGATGCGGCCGGCACTGTCGAGTTGGGCCTCGGTCGATGTCGGTGCAAAGCGCGGCGTGATCGCGTAGGCCAGCCGGTCGACACCATGCCAGCGCTCGATCAGCGCACGCGTATCGCGCTCACCGCTTTGGGCGGTGTCGCGCACGCTGTCGGGGCAGTTGCGGTCCATCAGCACCTTGCCGGCAATCATCCGCAGACCGCGCTCACGCGCCACGCCGAAGAAGCCGTCGACCGACGCGGCGTGCACGCTGCAGAACACCTGCGCCGTGGTCGTGCCGTTGCGCATCAGCTCGTCTACAAAGAACGACGCGACATCGCGTGCATGCGCCAGATCGGCAAAGCGCGCTTCGACCGGGAACGTGTAGTCGTTCAGCCAGTCCAGCAGTTGCCGCCCGCCCGAGGCGATCATGTCGGTCTGCGGGAAATGGATATGCGTATCGATGAAGCCCGGCATCAGCAGTCGCTGCGCGCCGTGCTGCGTCACCGCCAGATCGCGCGGCAGCGTCGGCAGTAGCGCCGCAGCCGGACCGCAGGCCGCGATGCGGCCGTCGGCGATCAGCAGCAAGCCGTCTTCCAGATACTGATAAGCGGTAGCGTCATCGTCCGGGCCCGGATCGCCGCTGAAGTGCAGCAGCGCGCCACGATGCGCGCTCAGCGACGGCAGGCCGGCGACGGCGCTCATCAGTGCGGCGCTCCGGCGTCGATCCACGCGATCACGGCGGCACGTTCGTCGTCGGTCATCTGCGTCAGATTGCCGATCGGCATCGCGCGGCTGACCAGCTGGGCGCGTATCGACGCCGTCTGCGCGAGGATGCGCTCCGGCGTGTCGAACATCTGACCCTTGGGCGCCGTGACGAAGCCAGCCTGGGCCGGATGCTCGGCATGGCAGCTGACGCAGCGCGCCTGGATGATCGTCTGGACGCGGTCGAACGGCAGCACGCTAGCGGCTGCCGTCGCAGCGGGCGGCGCCGGACGCAGCGCGACGATCACCGCTGCGATCAGCCCGATGCCGATGATCAGCGCCAGCGGCGATGTGCGCCCGCCCCGCTCATGGGCCTTGTGCCGCTCGACGAACCAGACACGAATCGCAGCACCCGCCAGACACAGCGCGATCAGCACCAGCCATTTGTGATGCGGCGCGCCGTAGGTGAACGCATAGTGATTGCTGATCATCATCAGCAGCACCGGCAGCGTGAAATAGGTGTTGTGCACCGAGCGCTGCTTGGCGCGCACCGCGTTGCGCGGATCAGGCGCTTCGCCGCGCGCTGCCGCCGCGACCATCGCCCGCTGGCCGGGAATGATCACGAAGAACACGTTGCCGACCATCATCGTGCCGAGCATCGCGCCAAAGTGCAGAAACGCACCGCGCCCGCTGAACACCGAACACAGCCCATAAGCCGCCGCCGCCAGCAGCAGCGCCAGCACGATCGCTAAACGATTCAGATCACGCCCCAGCGGCGAGCGGCATAGCGCGTCGTAGACCAGCCATCCACCGACCAGCGTCGCCACGCCGATCGCGACCGCCTGCAACGGCGACAGCGCCGCCACGGCCGGGTCGATCAAGTACAGCGTCGGCGCGCCGTAGTACATCAGGCACAGCAGCGCAAAGCCGGACAACCAGGTGCTGTATGCCTCCCAATAGAACCAGTGCAGCTGCGGCGGAATCTGCGCCGGTGCAAGCCGATACTTCTGCGGGTTGTAGAACCCGCCACCATGCACCGCCCACAACTCCCCGCCGACACCCTTGGCCTGCAGATCGGCATCAGTCGGCGCCACCAGATGATTGTCGAGCCAGACGAAATAAAACGACGCCCCGATCCACGCAATGCCGACGATCAAATGCGTCCACCGCAGCAACAAGTTCACCCACTCAAGCAGATAAGCGTCCATCAGCACCGACTCATCCAATCAATGGCATCGCGTTCACAGTCAGCAGCAAACGGCTGTATCGAGATCATCGCGGTTGCGCGCGCCAGCGCCGCAACCCCGAACCCGCCGTTGGGCCCCTCGAGAAGCGCCGCGGGCAAGGCCGCGCGCAGCGGGTCGACTGCCCATGGACGGGCAGTCGAGGGACTACGCGACAGGACGTCGCGTATTCCCGACCCCGAGCACGGTCTTGCCCGCGGGGACCAGCGCCAGCCGGCGCTTCTCCAGGGTGTGCTTTCTTTTGGTGACTTTTCTTTGCACAAGCAAAGAAAAGTTACCCCCCGCCGGGCAGGCGAAACCCCACCGCCCGCGCGACCTCCAATTCGCAACACGGCAAGCCTACGCATCGGGATGAAACCCCTTCCCCAGCGACGCCGGCTGATTCAACAGAATCGTCTTCGGATCACGACAGATGATCACCAGCACCACGATCGTCGCCGCATACGGCAGCATCGACAGAAACTCCGACGGCACCGTCAAACCAAAACCCTGCGCATACAACTGCAGCACCGTCACACCACCAAACAGATACGCACCGAGCAACACCCGCAGCGGCTTCCAGGTGGCGAACACCACCAGCGCCAATGCGATCCAGCCCCGTCCGCTGCTCATGCCCTCGACCCACATCGGCGTCAGCGCCGTCGACAGATAAGCGCCAGCGATGCCGCTGCAGGCGCCGCCGAACATCACGGCCCGATAGCGCGTCTTCTGCACCGGGTGGCCGATCGCGTGCGAAACGGACGGCGCCTCGCCGATCGCGCGCAAACGCAGCCCGGCGTGACTGCGCGACAAAAACCATTGCACCGCGAAGAACAGCGCAATCGCGCCGTAGACCAGCGCGTTGAACTGGAACAGCAGCGCGCCGACCACCGGCAGGTCACTCAGCAACGGAATGTGCAGCGCGTCGGCGCCGTCGATCGGCTGGCCGGCATAGCTGCGGCCGACGAAGGCCGACAGCCCGGCACCGAACAAGGTCAGCGCCAGGCCCGTGGCGACCTGGTTGGCTTGCAGCGTGATCGTCAGCACGCCGAACACCAGTGACATCAGCACGCCGGCCAGCATCGCCGCCAGATAGCCGAGCACCAGGCTGCCGCTATTGACGCCGACGATGAAGCCGACGACGGCGCCGACCAGCATCATGCCCTCGACGCCCAGGTTCAGAACGCCGGCCTTCTCGGTGACCAGCTCGCCCAGTGCGGCGTAGATCAGCGGCGTGGCGGCGACCACGGTGCTGACGAAGATCGCGATCCAGGTATCGAGGCTCATCGTGCAGACCCGGTGATGCGGAAGTTGACCAGCAGATCGGCCGCGAGCAGAAAGAACAGCAGCAAGCCCTGGAACAGCCCGGTGATCGCCGATGGTAAGGCCAGCTCGATCTGCGCCTGCTCGCCGCCCAGATACAGCAGCGACATCAGCAGCGAGCCGAGCAGAATGCCGAGCGGATGCAGTCGCCCCACGAAGGCGACGATGATCGCGGCGAAGCCGTAGCCTGGCGACACTTGCGGCTGCAGCTGCCCGATCGGCCCGGCGACTTCGGCGATGCCGGCAAGGCCTGCCGTCGCCCCGCTGATCAGTAGCGCCAGCCAGATGTTGCGGCGCTCGCTGAAGCCGGCGTAGGCGGCCGCGGCCGGCGCCAGACCGGCGACCTGCATCCGGTAGCCGGCATAGGTCTTGGCTGTGAATATCCAAGACAGCGCGGCCAGCAGCAGCGCGATCAGGAACGCGATGTTGGTGCGCACGCCGTCCCACAACAGCGGCAACAGCTCCCAGTCGTTGAACAGACGCGACTGCGGAAAGTTGTAGCCGTCGGGATCGCGCCAGGGGCCGTGCACCAGATAGCCGAGCAGCAGCTGCGCGATATAGACCAGCATCAGGCTGACCAGGATTTCGCTGGTGTTGAAACGCGTGCGCAGCAGTGCCGGTATCGCCGCCCACAGCATGCCGCCGACGATGCCGGCGATCAGCATCGCCGGCAGCAGCCACGACGATTCGGTGTCGCCGAAGGCCAGCGCAACGCCGGCACCGCAGATGCCGCCGATCGTCAGCTGGCCTTCGGCGCCGATGTTCCAGACGTTAGAACGAAAACCGATCGCCAGGCCCAAGCCGCACAACAGCAGCGGTGTGGTCTTCAGCAGCAGCTCGCCGATGCCGTAGACGCTGGCCAGCGGCTTGATGAAGAACACACGGAACGCATCGCCCGGCGCCTTGCCGAGCAGCACCAGAATCAGCATGCCGGTGACCAGCATCAGCAGCGTCGCCATCAGCGGCGCCGCCCAGCGCATCGCGGCCGATGGCGCCGCGCGCTTCTCAAGCCGCAGCCGCATCACGCACCTCCTGCTTGGCATCGGCCGCCGCAATAAAGCCGCCGGACATCCAGCTGCCGATTTCCTCGACGCTGGTCTGCGCCGGTGTGCGCGATGGCGACAGCCGGCCCTGCGCGATGACGACGAGGCGGTCGCAGATCGCGAACAACTCGTCGAGCTCTTCGGATACGACCAGCACGGCGACGTCACGATTGCGCAGCTCGATCAGCGCCTGGCGGATCATTTGCGAGGCGCCGACGTCGACGCCCCAGGTCGGCTGCGCAGCGACCATCACTTGCGGGTCGAGCCGCACCTCGCGGCCAACGATGAACTTCTGCAGATTGCCTCCGGACAAGCTGCTGGCGATGCTGGATTCACCGCCGCATTTGACGTTGAACGCGGCGATCACGCCGGTGGCGAAGTCGCGCGCGGCGCGGCGACTGACCAGCCCATGGCGCAGCATCGCCGGCGCGGTCGCCGCACCGGTCAGCAGCGCGTTGTCCGACAGGCTCATCGCCGGCACCGAGCCACGACCCAGCCGCTCTTCGGGTACGAATCCCAGGCCGAGCCGGCGTCGCGCCGCCGGGCCGAGTCGGCCCACCGGCTGCCCGCCGATGCGCACCGCGCCGGCATCCGGGCTCAGACATTCGCCGGACAGCGCCGCCATCAGCTCCTTCTGACCGTTGCCGGACACACCGGCAATGCCGACGATCTCGCCGCGGCGCACGCGCAGATCGACGCGTTGCAGATGCGTGCCGAACGGATCGCTCGACGGCAGATTCAGATTGGTCAGCTCCAGCATGATCTCGCCGGGCTGCTTCGGCGGCAGCTGGCACGGCGACAGCTCGCTGCCGATCATCAGCCGCGCCAGCCCCGCATCGTCTTCGAGTCGCGGTGTCGCCGTGCCCGCGAGCCGGCCGCCACGCAGCACGGTGGCGGTATCGCACAGCTGACGGATCTCATCGAGCTTGTGGCTGATGTACAGAATGCTGACGCCTTCGGACGCGAGCCGGCGCAGCGTGCCGAACAGCGTCTGCACCGCTTGCGGCGTCAGCACCGACGTCGGCTCGTCCATGATCAGCAGCTGCGGCGCTTGCAGCAGGCAGCGCACGATCTCGACGCGCTGGCGCTCGCCGACCGACATGCTGTGCACCAGCCGCTTCGGGTCCACCGGCAGGCCGTAGCGCTCGCTGACCTCATTGATGCGGGCATCCAGCGTCGACGGGGGTGCGCGATGGTCCAGCGCCAGCGCGATGTTCTCGGCGACGGTCAGCGTTTCGAACAGCGAAAAATGCTGGAACACCATGCCGATGCCGAGCGCGCGCGCCCTGGCGGGGCTGTCGATCGTCACCGGCTCGCCTTGCCAGTGGATCGTGCCGGCGTCGGGCCGCGTGACGCCGTAGACGATCTTCATCAGCGTGCTTTTACCTGCGCCGTTTTCGCCCATCAGCGCGTGGATCTCACCGGGCTGCACGGTCAGATCGACCGCGTCGTTGGCGACGACGCCTGGATAGCGCTTGCTGATGCCGCGCAGTGCCAGCCGCGGTGCGGATCCGGGCGTGGCGGCGGAGTTGGTCGGTGGGAGGGAATCGGTCATCGGCAGGTGTTGCATCCGGTGGCACTGCAATCGTCAAGCGGCGGCATCGGTGTCGGCGCCGCAGCGTCGGCCATCGTCAGCGTCTGCAGCAATTGTGCAGCGACGGCGACGGCGATCGCAGCCGGCCACTTGCTGGCGATGCCGGCGACACCGATCGGGCAGGTCAGCCGCACCATCGTCGCGTCGTCGTAGCCGTCTTCGCGCGCGAGCCGCGAGCGGAAGCGCGCTGCCTTGCTGGCCGAGCCGATCAAACCAATGAAGGCGAGGTCGCCGCGGCGCAGCAGCGCGCGACACAGCGCGTAGTCCTGAGCATGGTCGTGCGTCAGCACCAGCACGCGTGCACCCGGCGGTATCTGCGCCACCGTGGCCGCAGGGTCGGCCGCACAGCGCAGGTCGATATCGTCGACGCCGCGCTGCGGAAACGCATCGGCGCGCGAGTCGATCCACGTCAGCCGCAGCGGCAGATCGGCGATCGCGCGTGCGATGGCCTGACCGACATGGCCGGCGCCATACAACCAGACCGGCGTCCGGGTATCACTGATCGACTCGATCAGCGTGTAGCCGCCGTCGGCGCTCGCCTGCAGATCCACGTCCGACTGCACCGAAGAACGGCGCTGGCGCTCGACATGCCCGTCGGCGCGCAGCCGGCTGTGCAGCGTGCCGCCGTGCTCGGCCGCATCGCTGAGCCACGCGAGGTCACGCGTGTCGTAGCGGTCCAGCCACAGATCGACGACGCCGCCGCAGCACTGCGCCAGCTCGCGGCCGAGCACGAAGCGCTGCACGCGCGCAGAGCCCGCGCGGCCTGGCACGGCGCCCGTCAGCAGTTCGCGCGCGGCGGCAACCGCCTGCCATTCCAGATGACCGCCGCCGATGCTGCCCTGGATGCCGTGAGTATCGACCAGCATCACCGCGCCGGCGTCGCGTGGTGCCGAACCGCGTACCGCAGCCACCAGCACGCGAACGACGGCGCCGTCGCGCTGCACGCTGCGCAGCGCCGCGCGCGGCCAATGCGGCAATGCGCGCAACCAGCCGGCGTCGCCATCGGCGGCCAGTGCCGATGGTGAGGCTGGCAATGCGTCAAAGCGCAGCGCCGCGCTCACGGCGCCGTCTCGACCGCACGCAGTTGTTCGATCGCCGCCAGCACCGCTTCGGCGGTCGCCGGCGCTTGCAAGGGCACGTTGCGACCGGGCGCGGCGCAAGCGGCAACCGCATCGCGGATCGCATGGAACACCGACATCGCCAGCATCAGCGGCGGCTCACCGACGGCCTTGGACCGGTAGATCGTGTCTTCGCCGTTGGGCTGCTGCTGCAGCAGATTCACATGCGCCTCGCGCGGCCAGTCATACGCGGTCGGAATCTTGTACGTGGCCGGCGCATGGGTCTTGAGCTCGCCGCGCGCGTTCCACCACAGCTCTTCGGTCGTCAGCCAGCCGGCGCCCTGCAGGAAGCCGCCTTCGATCTGGCCGATGTCGAGCGCCGGGTTCAGTGAGCGCCCGACGTCGTGGAGGATGTCGACGCGCTGCAGCTGGCTTTCGCCGGTCAAGGTATCGACGGCGACTTCGGATACCGCCGCACCGTAGGCGTAGTAGAAAAACGGCCGGCCGCGCAGCGCGGCGCCATCCCAGTGAATCGCCGGCGTGCGGTAGTAGCCGGTGGCCGACAGCGAGATGCGCGCCATGTAGGCCTGCGCGACCAGCTTGGCGAACGGCAGCGCTCGCTCGCCGAGCCAGACGACACCGTTGTCGAAACGGATTGCATCGGCGGCGACATCGAACGCGGTGGCCGCCCATTCCACCAGCCGCGAGCGCAGCGTCTGTGCAGCCGCTTGCGCGGCTTTGCCGTTGAGGTCGGACCCGCTCGACGCGGCGGTCGCCGACGTATTCGGCACCTTGCTGGTGTCGGCGGCGGTGACGCGGATCGCCGACAAAGGCAGGCCAAGCTCGGTGGCGACCACTTGCGCCACCTTGGTGTACAAGCCCTGCCCCATCTCGGTGCCGCCGTGATTCAGCATCACAGTGCCGTCGTTGTAGATGTGGATCAGCGCGCCCGCCTGGTTGTAGTGCGTGGCGTTGAACGAGATGCCGAACTTGACCGGCGTCAGCGCGATACCGCGCTTGATCGTCGCGCTGCCGGCGTTCCATTGCGCGATCGCCGCGCGCCGTTCGCGATAGCCGCTGCTG
>Ga0255089_1000672_pt1 | contig 11591 bp, 7 predicted proteins | sample Colum_Miss_RepC__2_FD_188468 | JGI IMG/M metagenome (GOLD analysis project Ga0255089, IMG submission 188468) | Freshwater microbial communities from Columbia River, Oregon, United States - Colum_Miss_RepC_8d | ecosystem: Environmental > Aquatic > Freshwater > River | place: USA: Oregon... | reverse complement strand
GCCACAGACGTATCTGCAGCAACACGAGGACCAGGAGCAACATGCCAATAACGTATTTCATCGGTATGCGTTACCGCTCCTCCTCAGCCGCGTTTGAATTCAGCACGGCCGCGGTACGGCGCCTTGCCTGCCAGTTCTTCTTCGATCACCAACAAGCGGTTGTACTTGGCGACACGGTCACTGCGGCACAGCGAGCCGGTCTTGATCTGGCCGGCAGCAGTGCCAACCGCAAGATCAGCCAGCGTGGTGTCTTCGGTTTCGCCCGAACGGTGCGAGATAACCGCAGTGTAGCCGGCATTACGCGCCATACGGATCGCCGCCAAGGTTTCGGTCAGGGAACCGATCTGGTTGAACTTGATCAGGATGGAGTTGGCGATCTTCGACTTGATGCCTCGCTCCAGAATGGAAGTATTGGTAACAAACAAATCGTCACCGACCAGCTGTACCTTGTCGCCGAGTTTGCTGGTCAGCACGGCCCAGCCGTCCCAATCACTCTCGTGCATGCCGTCTTCGATCGACAGGATCGGGTACTGGCTGCTGAGGCCAGCGAGATAATCGGCAAATTGTTCGCTGGAATAGCTCTTGCCCTCGCCTGCCAGCACGTATTTGCCATCGTGATAAAACTCGGATGAAGCGCAGTCGAGCGCGAGGCAGACGTCTGTACCGGCTTTGAACCCTGCCTTGGCGATTGCTTCCATGATGGCGTCGAGGGCTGCAGCATTGGATGGCAGGTTCGGTGCAAAGCCGCCCTCATCGCCAACTGCGGTGTTGAGGCCCTGCTTCTTCAAGACGGATTTCAGTGAGTGGAATATTTCTGCGCCATAGCGCAACGCTTCGCGGAAGTTCGGCGCGCCTATCGGCTGTACCATAAATTCCTGGATATCGACGTTATTGTCGGCATGCTCGCCGCCATTGATGATATTCATCATCGGTAACGGCATGCTGAACTGGCCAGGCGTGCCGTACAGGTCTGCAATGTGCGCATAGAGCGGTTTGCCGGTAGCTACTGCCGTAGCACGCGCAGCGGCCAACGATACCGCAAGGATTGAATTGGCGCCGTACTTGGATTTGTTATCGGTGCCGTCGAGCTTGATCATCACATCATCGATGACAGCCTGCGACAACGCATCTTTGCCTATCAGGGCTTGCGCCAGATCGCCATTGGCAGCGGCTACTGCCTTCAGCACACCCTTGCCCAGGTAGCGGGACATATCCTTGTCACGCAGCTCCAACGCTTCGCGTGAGCCGGTGGAAGCGCCTGATGGAGCGCAGGCTGTGCCCTTGGCTCCGCTGGCGAGGATGACATCAGCCTGTACTGTCGGGTTGCCGCGCGAATCCAGTACTTCACGGGCGATGACTTTGGAAATCGTGGTTTGACTGCTCACTTGCTCACCTCTCATTCAATTCCGTTCAATCCCGACCAATCCAGATAATTTCAGATCAATTCGACTAGTTGCGTAACCACCAGGTTGAAGCTGAAACGTTTTTAACTGATCACAAGTTCCGGCTGACTTTTGACCAGAGTATCCAATGCCTGCAGCTGTTGCATAAACGGTTCCAGCACCTTCAACGGCAGCGCACAGGGACCATCGCACAGCGCCTTGCCGGGGTCAGGATGCGCCTCGAGAAACAATCCGGCAATACCTTGCGAAACGCCGGCTCGTGCCAAGGTCAACACGTCCTTGCGGCGACCGCCAGCGCTGTCGCTGCGGCCACCGGGCATCTGCAAAGCATGTGTCACGTCGAATAAAAGCGGGTAACCGAAATCCTTCATGATCGGGAAGCCCAGCATGTCGACCACCAGGTTGTTGTAGCCGAAGCTGGAGCCGCGTTCACACAGCATCAACTGCTTGTTACCGGCTTCTTCAAATTTGCGGAGAATATGGCCCATCTCGCGCGGCGCCAGAAACTGCGCCTTTTTGATGTTGATCATCGCCCCGGTCTTCGCCATTGCCATCACCAGATCCGTCTGGCGCGACAAGAATGCGGGCAACTGCAGGATGTCCACCACTGGCGCCAGCGCTTCAGCCTGATAAGGCTCATGCACATCAGTCAACAGCGGTACCCCGAATTCGCTCTTGATACGAGCCAGCATCTGCAGGCCTTTTTCCAGACCCGGTCCACGAAACGAATGGATCGACGAACGGTTGGCCTTGTCGAAAGAAGCCTTGAACACGTAAGGAATGCCGAGCTTGCTGCAAACGCGCTTGAACTCGGTTGCCACCTGCAGCGCAAGTTCTTCCGATTCGAGCACATTCATGCCGCCGATCAGGATCATCGGCAAATGGTTGGCAATGGCAAAGTTGCCAAGCTTGAGCGTAACCGGCTGGGGAGCGGACAAGGTCACTGGGCAGCTTGGTGCGTCAGCTCGTGCTGTTTGATGGCTGCTTTGACGAAGCCTGTGAACAATGCATGGCCCCCGCGCGGCGTTGAGGTGAACTCAGGATGGAACTGACAAGCGAGGAACCACGGATGTGCCGGGATCTCAATGACTTCCATCAGGTTGCCGTCGATCGATTTGCCGGTGATTCGCAGACCATGCTTTTCCAGCGTCTCGATATAGTTGTTGTTCAATTCATAGCGATGACGATGACGCTCCATTATCACGTCTTTCTGGTAACAGTCTTTAGCCACTGAATTATCCAGCAACTGACACTGCTGGCCGCCCAAGCGCATGGTGCCGCCAAGGTCTGAAGTCTCGCTGCGCAACTCGGTCCCACCGGACGCATTGGTCCACTCAGTGATCAGCGCGATAACCGGGTCTGGCGTTTTGCTGTCGAATTCGGTGCTGTGTGCCAACTTCAAACCAAGCACATTGCGGGCAAATTCGATCACTGCAATGTGCAGCCCCAGGCAGATGCCGAGGTAGGGAATTTTGTGTTCACGAGCATAGCCGGCAGTCAGGATCATACCGTTGATGCCGCGCTCACCGAAACCGCCGGGCACCACAATCGCATCGACGCCCTCGAGTGCACCGAACCCATCGGTTTCAATCGACGATGAATCGATGTAGCGGAGTTTTACGCGGGTCCTGGTCTGGATGCCGGCATGCTTCATTGCTTCGATCAGTGACTTGTAGGCATCCAGCAGTTCCATGTACTTGCCCACCATCGCTACTGTCACCTCGCGATCTGGTTTCAGCACAGCATCAACTACACGCTCCCATTCACTGAGATCAGCCGGTTTGCACTGGAGTCCGAAGCGTTTGACGATAACTTCGTCAAGACCGGTGGCGTGCAACAACAGCGGTGCCGAGTAAATGGTCGCGGTATCCGGCAAACTCACTACCGCGTGCGCCTCAACGTTGGTGAACAGCGAAATCTTGCGCAGAGAAGCTTCCGGGATTTCATGATCAGAACGACAGACGAGAATGTCGGGTTGGATACCGATCGAGCGCAAGTCGCGCACCGAGTGCTGCGTTGGCTTGGTCTTGGTTTCGCCGGCGGTGGCTATGTATGGCACCAATGTCAGATGCAGAAACAGGGCGTGGTTGGAACCGAGTTCTACCTTCATTTGGCGCACGGCTTCGAGAAACGGCTGCGATTCAATATCGCCTACCGTGCCACCGATTTCGACCAGGGCCACATCGGCCCCCGCCGCGCCTTCGATAATTCGCGCCTTGATCTCGTCGGTGATGTGCGGAATGACCTGGATGGTAGCGCCGAGGTAGTCACCGCGACGCTCTTTCTTGATCACTTCTTCATATATCCGGCCAGCGGTGAAGTTGTTGCGCTTCGACATCGTGGTGCGGATGAACCGCTCGTAATGACCAAGGTCAAGATCGGTCTCTCCACCATCTTCGGTGACATAAACCTCACCGTGCTGGAAGGGGCTCATCGTGCCCGGATCGACGTTGATATAGGGGTCCAGCTTGAGCATCGTGACCTTGAGGCCGCGAGCTTCGAGAATTGCTGCAAGGGAGGCGGAAGTGATGCCTTTGCCAAGAGAAGAAACAACACCACCGGTAATAAAAATGTAATTCGTCATTTACAGCCCATCAGACTTGGCAAGGTACATAATGGGAAATCAGAGTAGCAGATGGCCCTACCAACCGCAAAGCAATAGTGAGCGTTGCCAGTGCAGCGGCTGCATATTTTGCGTCGCAATTCCGAGTGAAGACGTAGCGATTACTTCCTCCCCGATTGCCACCAGTTCTTCGCCATGATAAAGCAACGGTACACAGTTACGCAGCCACGGTGGAATGCCGCGCTCTTGCCAGTAATTCTTCAGGCTCTGATGTTGACCATCGCCCTTGGCGATGAGTTCGCTGCCGTTGCGGAACCGCAACTCCAGTTGCTGCGGCACGCCTGTGATCAACTCTGGTGTTTGCCAGTGTAGAGTGCCCAGTGGTGACGGCAATACAAGCGGCTGGGTCAGTGTCCACGACTTTGCAGCTGGTGGTGCCGGTAACGGACGCAACAGATACAGCACGTCACGGTATCGATGCAGTTGCAGTGCATGTGGCGCTTTTCCCCATTCGAGTTGACGCGGTTCCAACACCGACCGCTGCAGCAATTCTCGGGCACAACGTTGCAACAGGTGATAACCGGGAGCCGAGCCCTGCAGTTCCGGCGCTTGTGTGGTCAACCAGTAGCGCAGCAGGTTGCGTTGACGCGCTGCACCCATTGGTTGCAACAACACTGTCGACAAGCGGTTGGTAAACTTTTCATCTTGAACACGTCGCAGATCTTCAGCGGCCAGTTGATCAAGCAATTCTCCAACCTCTCCCAACAAGCTGGCAGAACGCTGCAACGAGTCAATTGCCGACGGCCAGCGCTGCTGCAACACGGGCAACACCTGTGAGCGGACAAAATTACGATCGAAGCGGATCTCAGCGTTGGACGGGTCTTCGATCCACTCCAGCCCATTTGCCTGAGCATAGCCATGCAGATCATGCCTATCGACGCCGAGCAGCGGCCGCAGCAAGCTGCCTTGCGCCAATGATCGCTGTTCCGGCATCCCGCCAAGTCCACTCAAGCCGCTGCCGCGCAGCAGGCGCAGCAGCAAGGTTTCTGCCTGGTCATTGGCGTGATGCGCCTGCACGAGGAACTCAGCGCTTTGCAGCGTGGCGGCAAAGGCAGCATAGCGGGCGTCGCGGGCTGCGGCTTCCGGGCTATCGCCCGCTCGCAGGATCACATCAACATGACAGGCGGCGAACGCTACCTGCCAGGTTGCGCATTGCAACTCGCAGTGCCGCATCCAATCGTCGGCGGCAGCCTGCAGCCCATGATGCACATGCACCGCGCGAAGCGGCGCCATAAGCAAGCCCTGCTTATGCAACTGCACCAGCAAGTGCAGCAATACAGTGGAATCCAGGCCGCCGCTGTATGCAACACAAAGGGCGCTGGCAGACGCCAACGCAGGACACAGAGTCAGTAACCGGGCCGGGGTCAGCCCGGTGGGAGCAGATGGATCAGCGGGCGCGCTGGGCACCATGGCTCATCAGACGGCGGTAGCGGCGTTCCAGCAGTTCGTCCATATCCATGCGATTGAGGCGGTCAACCTGGCCCAGCAGCTCTGTCTTGAGCCGATCGGCAATGCCCTTCATGTCACGATGGGCACCACCGAGTGGTTCCGGGATGGTCTGGTCGACAATACCGAGCTCTTCCAGGCGCGACGACGTCACGCCCATGGCCTCGGCAGCGGCCGCTTTGTGTTCAGACGACTTCCACAGGATGGTGGCACAGCCTTCCGGCGAAATGACGAAATACGTGGAGTACTGCAGCATATTGAGATGATCGCAAACGCCGATCGCGATGGCACCGCCGGAATTGCCTTCGCCGGTAACGGTGGCAATGATGGGGGTGCGCAGGCGGGACATTACCGCGAGGTTTTCGGCAATCGATTCATTGATGCCACGCGCTTCCGAATCCACGCCGGGGTAGGCGCCGGGGGTATCGATCAAGGTCAGCACCGGCATATTGTAGCGCTCGGCCAGCAGCATCAGTCGGCGGGCTTTGCGATAGCCTTCCGGCTTCGGCATACCGAAATTGCGTTTCACTTTCTCGGTAGTGCCACGGCCTTTCTGGTGACCAATGATCATCACGGGAGTTTTTTCAAGGTACGCAACGCCTCCAATGATGGCAGCATCATCTGCAAAGTAACGATCGCCATGTAGCTCATCGAAGTCGTCGAATACGTAGCGGATGTAGTCCTCGGTGTACGGCCGCAGCGGATGCCGGGCCAACATGGAAATCTGCCAGGGGGTCAGCGAACTGAAGATCTTCTCTGTCAGCCTCAGGCTTTTGTCCTGCAGCTTGTTGATCTCTTCGTTGATGTTTAGCTTGTTGTCGGAACCGACCAGCCGCAGCTCGTTGATCTTGACCTCGAGCTCGGCAATCGGTTGTTCGAAATCCAGGTAATCAGGGTTCATAAACGGGTTCAGAATGAGGGTTAAGTGTTCTCACACGGTATGGCTAGGCCTGGCCTACTGGTAATTGAGCGTCACACTGGCGTTGCCGAAACGTTCGCGCAAGCTGGACAGCAACTCATCGTCCGGCTGTACCCGCCAGTTCGAACCAAGCGTCAGGGAGCCTTTGACTCCGCCACCCGCTCCGCCTTTTTCGATATGCACTACCACATTGCAACCTGGTTCACGGGTCTCGGCTTCAGCGGCCTGGCCCCGACCTTCTCTTCCTTGGCGCATGGACCCCTGACGGGCTGCTGCCGGCGGCGGCTTGACGTGGGTGACCGGATCGAGCCGGAATGAACCCAGCAGGGTTTCCAGAACGGCGAGGGATTCTACCTGCAAATGATGGGCTTGCAAGGAAAGGCTCACACTGCGTGCATAGTCGCGACGGGCCTCTTCCAGCCGCAGCACGCGGCGGACGGTGACCTTCAGTTTGCTCTCGCCGTTGTAATCGTCCAGCGCCACCGAACCCTCAACAACGACGATGCTGTCGGGCTTCAGCAGCTCACGGAACTGGGTCCAGCTGTCGGGGAACAGTGTCACTTCGATGCGGCCACTGCGGTCGTCCAGCGTCACCACTGCCATGGTGTCGCCCTTCTTGCTCTTGATAAGACGGATATCGTGCACCAGACCGGCAATCAGCTGCTGCCCCTTTTCGGCCTTCAGGTTGCTGATGCGGTTGCGCACAAAACGCGACAACTCGGGCAGATGGACGGAAATCGGATGTCCGGACAGGTACAAACCCAACGTGTCCTTCTCTTCCTGCAGCCGGCGCTGCTCACTCCATGCACGGGTGTGGCGGAAATTGGCGTAGACATCGGCCGAAGTAACCGGCGTGATGGTGTCGCCGAACAGGTCGCCCACACCGCTCTGCAGCATGTGGCTGTTCTGTTCGGCGGTCTGTACCGCTTCCGGCAGGCTTGCCAACAAGGTGGCGCGATCGGCACCGAAACTGTCACAGGCCCCGGCACGGATAAGTGCCTCGATCGCCCGCTTGTTGGCCAGCGACAGATCCACCCGCTTGCAGAAGTCGAACAAGTCACTGAATACACCGGATTGCGCACGCACCTCGATAAGGTTACGGATGGGCCCCTCACCCAGTCCCTTGATGGCACCCAGCCCGTACACAATCTCCCCGACCTTGCTGACAGTGAAGGCAAAGCTGCCCTGGTTGATGTCCGGTGGCAGTACTTTCAGCCCCATGCGACGACTTTCTTCGACCATGGTGACAATTTTGTCGGTGTGCTGCATATCGGCCGATAACACCGCAGCCATGAAATGCGCGGGATAGAAGCACTTCAGCCATGCCGTCTGGTATGACACCAACGCATAGGCGGCCGAATGTGACTTGTTGAATCCGTAGTCGGCAAACTTTTCCATCAGATCGAAGATCATCGACGCCTGGTCTGCATTGATGCTGCGATCAGCCGCACCCTGCAGGAATATCGCGCGCTGCTTCTGCATCTCCTCCGGCTTTTTCTTGCCCATTGCACGCCGCAACATGTCAGCGGTACCGAGCGTGTAATTGGCCAGCACCTGTGCAATCTGCATTACCTGTTCCTGGTACAGGATGACCCCGTAGGTGTTCTTCAGCACCGGCTCCAGATCAGGATGCGGATAGCTGACTGCTTTGCGGCCATGCTTGCGGTCAATGAAGTCATCCACCATGCCGGAACCAAGGGGACCAGGCCGGAACAAAGCGACCAAGGCAATGATGTCTTCGAACGTATTCGGCTTGAGCCGCTTCATCAGGTCTTTCATGCCACGCGATTCCAGCTGGAACACAGCGGACGATTCGCCCTTCTCCAGCATCGCGTACACCTTAGGATCGTCGAGCGGCAGCCGCGTCATGTCGAGCAAGGGCTGCTCGGGGTAGGCAGCAGCAATCATCTTTACTGCCCAGTCGATGATGGTCAGCGTACGCAAGCCGAGGAAGTCGAATTTGACGAGGCCGGCGCTTTCGACGTCGTTCTTGTCGAACTGCGTCACCACATTGCTGCCGCCCTCATCACAGTACAACGGCGAGAAATCAGTAAGTTTGCCGGGGGCAATCACCACACCGCCAGCATGCTTGCCGACGTTTCGCACCAGGCCTTCCAACTGCTCGGCCATGTCCATGATTTCCTGAGCTTCTTCGTCAGCGGCCAGGAATTCGACCAGCATCGGCTCGTCCTTGCGGGCCTTTTCCAGCGTGATTCCTACCTCGAACGGAATCAGTTTTGACAGTTTGTCTGCCAGTGAATACGGTTTGCCCAGGACACGGCCGACGTCACGCACAACGGCCTTCGCGGCCATGGTACCGAAAGTAATGATCTGCGAGACCGCATCGTGGCCGTACAAATCCGCCACGTGTTCGATCACTCGATCGCGACCATCCATGCAGAAGTCGATGTCGAAGTCCGGCATCGATACGCGCTCAGGATTGAGGAAGCGTTCGAACAGCAGGTCGTAGGCCAGCGGATCAAGATCGGTGATCTTAAGCGAATAGGCCACCAGCGAGCCGGCGCCGGAGCCCCTGCCCGGCCCCACCGGGATGCCGTTGTCCTTCGCCCACTGGATGAACTCCATCACAATCAGAAAGTAGCCGGCGAACCCCATCTGATTGATGATGCCAAGTTCAAACTCCAGCCGTTCGATGTAGGCCTTTTCGATGTCGGCGTAGTCGGGCCGCGCCTTGTCGAACAATCTGGTCATGCGTTCAGCCAGCCCCTTTTCACTGACAACACGAAAGAACTGCCCGATAGTCATACCATCGGGTATGGGGTAATTCGGCAGGAATGGTTTACCCAATTGCAGTTCGAGATTACAGCGTTTGGCAATTTCAATCGTGTTTTCAAGAGCTTCCGGCAGATCGCTGAACAGCTCCTGCATCTCGGCTGAGGTGCGCAGGTATTGTTGATCGGAATGGTTGCGTGGCCGGCGCGGGTCATCGAGGGTGCGCCGCTCATTGATGCAGACGCGCACTTCATGCGCCTCAAAATCTTCCTGCCGCAGGAAACGCACATCGTTGGTGGCTACCACCGGCGTATTTGTGGCAAGCGCAAGAGCGACTGCCCGGGCGACATGTTCACTGTCACCAGCGCGGCCGGTACGCTGCAGTTCAAGGTAGTAACTGTCGGGAAACAGCAGTTGCCATTGCGCCAGCAGCTGACCCGCAAGCGGGAGGTCGTTGGCCAACAGCGCTTTGCCAACATCACCCTTGCCAGCAGCTGACAATGCGATCAACCCAGCAGTCTTTCCGCTCAACCAACTGCGTTTCACTGCCACACTGCCGCGCACCTGGCCCTGAAGGTAGGCAAGTGAAATCAATTCCACCAGGTTGCGGTACCCCTGCTGATTACGCACCAACAGCACCAGCAGCGACTGCTGATCAGGATTGTCGTCCTCGGCCACCAGCAGATCGCAGCCACAGATCGGCTTGATACCCTTGCTGTTGGCAGCACTGTAGAACTTGATCAACGCATAGAAGTTGAGCTGGTCAGTGATGGCCACCGCCGGCATGTCAAGTTCCACCACGCGCGACACCAGTGGCTTGACGCGAATCAGGCTATCCATGATCGAATATTCGGAATGGAGCCTCAGATGTACAAAGCCGGGATTGCTGCTCATGGAAGTCCGGGACGGGGCCAACAGAAAGAAAAACTACGACGTCAAAGTACCGTCAGGCCCTGCCAGACGCAAGGCATTGGCTACCGGGGCAAAACTGCGGCGGTGGATGGGTGTCACCCCCAGAGTCATAAGGGCCTGCAGATGCTCCGGTGTCGGGTAACCCTTGTGCCGTGCCAGCCCGTAGCCAGGGTACACCGCGTCAAGTGCAACCAGTTCGCGGTCACGAGTCACCTTGGCGATGATTGAGGCAGCAGCAATGGCAGCAATGCGACTGTCGCCCTTTACCACTGCCTGGCTCTGATAATTCCACTTGGGGCAACGGTTGCCATCAACGTAGACAAACTCCGGTTGCACGCCGAGCGCCTTCACAGCTCGCGTCATCGCCAATAAGGACGCCTGCAAGATATTGAGGCCGTCGATCTCGGCGACACTGGCGCGCGCCACTGCCCAGGCACGTGCGCTGGCAATGATGACTGGACACAGCGCATCGCGTTGCGCATCGCTTAGCTTCTTGGAGTCGTTGAGTCCTGCCACCGGCCGTGCGGGATCGAGAATCACTGCGGCGGCGACAACATCGCCAGCCAGCGGGCCTCGACCGACTTCATCAACGCCTGCCACCAACAATCCTGCATGATCATCGAAGGAAAACAGCAGCGCTTCTTGTTTCATGACAGTTTCACAACGCCTTTACGGCAACAAATACAACAAAGCACATTCAAAAAATATGCATTCACAGCAACGCCATTACCGCATCAGCCGCGCGTTCGCTGGCGCCACGGCGTAACTCCTGATGGATCGCCAGATAGCGGGACTGCAGGCCATTGTCGCTATCGAGCAGTATCTGCATCCTCTCGGCCAATACTTGCGGTTGCACTTGTTCCTGCACCAGTTCATCGACAAGACGTTCACCCGCCAGCAGATTAGGCAGCGAGAAATACGGCACTTTCAGCAGACGTGAAATGATCGCATACGACAACGGCGCCATGCGGTAACACACCAGCATCGGCAACTTGAACAGCAAAGCCTCCAGCGTAGCAGTGCCGGACGCCAGCAGCACACCGTCGGCGGCTTGTAACGCCAGCCGCGACTGCCCATCCGACAGCAGCAGACGGCCCGCAGCAACAAGACTCGCGCATTCCGGCAGCTGTTCCAACAGACGACGGCACGCAGGGGTAGCGCATGGCAGCAACACTTGCAGATCGCTGCGTGCCTGGCACAGCAGCGCAGCAGCCTGCAGAAAGGGCTGGCCAAGCCGCCCTACTTCTCCCGGCCGGCTGCCGGGCAATAGAGCAAGTACCTTGCCGGTAGTCAGCAATCCCAATTGGCACCTTGCTGCTGCGCGATCCGGCTGCAACGGGATCAGATCGGCCAGCGGATGACCAACGAACTCTACCGGCACCTTATGCCCGCGATAGAACGACGCTTCAAATGGAAACAGCGCCAGCACCAGATCGACAGCGCGTGCAATCTTGTGGATGCGGCGGCGTCGCCACGCCCATACCGACGGGCTGACGTAATGTACGGTCCTGATCCTGGCAGCCCGCAACTTCAGCTCAATGTCCAGGTTGAAATC
>Ga0255089_1000671_pt1 | contig 11594 bp, 8 predicted proteins | sample Colum_Miss_RepC__2_FD_188468 | JGI IMG/M metagenome (GOLD analysis project Ga0255089, IMG submission 188468) | Freshwater microbial communities from Columbia River, Oregon, United States - Colum_Miss_RepC_8d | ecosystem: Environmental > Aquatic > Freshwater > River | place: USA: Oregon... | reverse complement strand
AAGCACGACGAATATCACCATCAGTAATCAATCCCATTAAGCGAGTTCCCTCAACAATTAAAACTGCACCCAGTTTTTTTTCAGTGCTCGCTAGAATAACCTCATGCATAGATGCATGAGGACTCAGGGTTGCAACCCCCTCACCTGAGTACATCAAGTCTGATACCTTCAATGTCAATCTCCGCCCCAAGGCACCGCCTGGATGATTGAGCGCAAAAGCTTGAGGCTGAAATCCCCGCACATACATTAATGCAACTGCAAGTGCATCTCCTAACGCGAGGGCTAAGGTTGTGCTACTCGTGGGTGCTAAATTGTGAGGGCAGGCCTCAGATGAAACTCGAGCATCCAACCAAAAATCAGCATATTGCCCTAACTGAGAGGATGAGTTTCCTCCCACTCCAACAATGGGCACTCCAAGTTCCTTCAATGACGGCATTAAGCGAATTAATTCTTCTGTATTACCCGTGTAGCTGAGAGCTAAAATAGCATCGTTCTTTTGAACAATTCCTAGATCCCCATGCAAACCTTCTGTGGGATGCAAAAAAACAGCTAGACTCCCCGTACTACTCAGAGTGGCAGCTATCTTTTGGGCAATTTTTCCAGATTTTCCAACACCTGTGACTACAATTTTTCCACCACACCCCAACACTCGACTAAAACACTCTACAATTCCTTCCACTCCTCTGGATAAATCACCTTGCACTTCCATCCTCTCCGCACAATCGAGAATGACCTGCCCTTCAAGCCGAAGCACACGAATGACTTCCGAAAGCACCTTTTTCTTGCCCATACCTCAGTTCCTCTTTTTCAAATCTCCACACAAGATCACTTTAAGCATTATCTCTTGCACACCCCTCACGCTCAGGCAACAATCATAGTATGAGGATCCCCCAAAGAATACTAGTAGGATGCTGTTTTCTCATCTCATTTTCCCTCAGCTCTTGCACCAAGGCATACTTACGCACTCTCACTGGTGATCCATCACAGGTTTATCAGAGAATTTTTGCCACTGATTTCAACACGGCTTGGCTTTCTGTCCTAGACGCTCTAAAAAACTCTAGAATCGATATTAACAATCGAGAAGGCGGCTACTTGCAGACAAAATGGATTGATAATACGGCTGAAAAAAACTTCTCAGATTCTTTCGGTGGCGTAAATGCGTACCAAAAAGCGCAATATCGGATTCGAATCACTTTTGCCAAAAGCATCTACAAACAAAAAGCGGCAATTAAAATCAGTCTACTCAAGGAACAACTTGTTCAAAGAGACGTACTCGATGGTTGGCACCCTATAGAAACAGACTCTGTAGATGAAATGACCCTCCTTTATCGAATCGGCCGACTCATACAAATGAGAATGAAGCTAGCACAATATGAGGACGAAAAAGCGAAACAAGAGTTAAAAAACTTAAACTTCTAAAATAGTCTTGATCATTTACTGACTGACTCAAACGCAATTCTCAAAGCATGAACATGCCATCAAAATATTAAAGAGGTAGGTATTTTTTTTCCAATTCCCTGCAGTATTTTCCTATAAAGCCACTTTCGCAACTAGCCAGACATTCTCATGAACCAGCTCTCTTTCCTAAAAACTAAATAAGATTCAATATCTAGTTCTAATTCAATCAAAACTTTTTAAAGCCAACTCAGGCACAACTCTTGCTCTCCTCAACCCAGAGAGAGGCTATAACAATGTTTGGAATCAAGCTACCCACAGACACATCCAAAATCACAAACTTTTTTAACAATGCTGTCAATGAGCTTGAGGCTGAACAAAAGACACAAAAACAGCACCTCAAGGAACAACACAAAAAAGAACTCAATCACCTGGAAAACAAATACAAAAATGAGGTTCAAAAGAAGGAAAAAGAAAGTAATGAACTAGTACAAAACCTTCAAGAAAATCTAAATGAAGCCTTTGCACGACAAACGTCCTCTCAGGAAAATCAGATCAAAAACCTAAAAGATGAGACCTATAAGCGAGTAAAATCTCAAATTGAACAAAATCAAGCAGACCAAAAAAAATATAAAAATGCTCTTCAGGAAATCGATCAAAACTACACAGAATTAAAAAGTAAAGGCCAACAAGAACTTGATAAGCAAGTATCAGACCTTGTGAAGTCTCAAGCTCGGGAAATTGAAAATAAAGATCAGTTCATCAAAACTAAGATCAATCAAATGAATGAGCGGATGTCAGATCTCTATGAAACACAAAAATCTCAACATCTATCAGAACTCAACCAACTCAAGAAGCAACACCTTGATCGCGAACAAGAAATCAGCAAACAATACCAAACTGAACAAGAAAGATTAGACAATTTTAATAATTCATTCAAAGAGATCAAAGAGCAAATTAAAAGTTCCAGATCAAACGCAGAAAGAGATCATAAGAAAAACCTTGAAAATCTAAATGAGAAATTTCAACTTCAGAAACAAGACTTGATTCAAAACCACATTAAAGAGATGCGGGAGAAAGAGAGAGACTTCAAGGAAGCAACTCAACAAAACCTGAAGAACACCCAAGATCGGATCAATCAAGCTCACCGAGAAATTACTGAAAAAGATCAAGTTCAACAGAACACTGTTCAACAACTAAGAAACTCATATGAAACAGAGCTTAACAGAAAGAATTCAGAACTTAGAGACCTAGAAAAGTATCATGAAGACCGTACTCGGGCCAAAGTCAAAAATATTGAAGAACGCGCTAATGAGATTGTTCATGAAAAAGTCCGTGAAAATAGAGAAAGTGAAAAAAATCTAGAAAATCATTTCAAACAACGAGTGAACCAATTAAAAGATGAGAGCCAACTCAAAGATCAACTCAACAGTAAAAACCGAGAAGACCTCATTCAAAGATATGAAGAACAAATTGCTCAACGGCTAAAAAGCCAAAATGAATTAAATAGTGAAAACCTTCAGAAACTTCGAACAAATGAACAATCTAAAATTGACTCGCTTCAGGAAAAAATCAACTACTTAAGAACCACTGATAACCCGGGTGATCTCAGTGAAAATGCACAAGATCGAATCAAAAAAAGTGCCTATGATGAATATCAGAAGGTCTTGAATGCTGAGCGAGAAAGAATGACTTTAAGAGAAGCTAAATCAGCAGAAACCAGAGATACGCTCTCTAAACAAATCGAAGAACTCAACCAATCTATCACCCGCAAAAACAAGAACCATTCAATTGAACGCTCCCAAGATCAAACCACCTTCACTAACTATGTACAGGAATTAGAACTGAAACAAGCAAACGATCTAAAGAATCTAGAGAGAAGATACCTCAAGCAAACTGACGAATTGCAAAAAAATATGGCCTTTATTTTAGAGAAGCAGAAAGGTGAGTACGAAGAAATCTTAAGAAATCAAAAAAATAATGCCTCATCTAAACTTGACTCCTTACGTCAGGACATGGATTTCAGTACAAAAATGAACCAAAGGTCTTTCACTGGACGAGAAAATGAGATAATTCAAGACTATGAAAAGAAACTCTCTGATCAAAAGTCTGACTATGAGGTAAAACTGGATCAACTCAGAACTCAGGCTCGCATTGATCTTCGTGATTCTGATAAAAAGACAAGACAAGATCTTGATGACCTGTCTCAAGATTATGAAAAAAGACTTCTCCAGCTTGAGCAACAGTACCAAGAACGTGAGCGTAACTTAAGTAAAAACCTTAAAGACGAGATAGACAAAGTGAGACGCGCCTATGAACTCCGTCAATCCACAAAGAAGAGCTAAAATTGTTTGTACTTTAGGTCCCTCTTCAAGAACTGCAGATCAAATAGAAGCCTTAATCGATGAAGGAATGGATGTTGCTCGCCTCAATTTTAGTCATGGCACGCATGATTTTCATCGCGAGCTGATCAGGACGGTAAGAGATCTCTCCAGAAAAAAGCGAAGACCTGTGATGATCATGCAGGATCTTCAAGGCCCCAAGATTAGGGCAGGAATCTTGCCTCCCTCTGGTTTGGAGCTTCAAGCCGGAGACACTCTCATTTTACACCCTGAGGGAACTCTTCCTAAACTCTCTACTCATGGAAGGCTTTCTATTCCTATTTCAGCTGAGATTGCACTTGCAGTAGCTTCAGATACACAAAAAGGGGCTCGAATTTTATTTGACGATGGAAAGATAGCAACACGAGTCCTCGAAGTTCACCCTCCAGAGATTTTAGTTGAGGTTGAGATTGGCGGAAAACTCACCAGCCAAAAAGGAATGAATCTCCCTGGAACTCCCCTTTCTATCCCTTGCCTCACCGACAAGGATCTTGAAGATCTTAAATTTGGACTTTCAGAGAAAGTGGATGCAATCGCACTCTCTTTTGTACGCTCAGCGTATGATATTGAGACCTTGCGTGAGAAGATGAGAAAACTTACTCATGACCTACCCCTCGTCATCCCTAAGATTGAGCGACAGGAAGCCATTGAGTGTCAGAACTCCATTATTGAAGTATCTGATGGCTTGCTCATTGCACGCGGAGATATGGCGGTTGAAATTGGTGCTGAGAGAGTTCCAAACGTTCAGAAGAATCTCATTTACAGCTGTAATCAACTTGGGGTTCCTGTCATCACTGCCACTCAAATGCTTGAATCAATGATCGCCTCCCCTACTCCTACCAGAGCTGAAGCTAGTGATGTAGCTAACGCTGTTTTTGATGGAACAGATGCTGTAATGCTCTCCGGCGAAACGGCCTCGGGAAAATACCCAAGAGAGGCCGTTCGAACGATGTCTCGAATTGTAGTAGAAGCTGAGAAGATGCGAGACCAATACTCAAGGCACACACAAATCTTTCCAATGCCAGGCTCGGTTGTAGATGCTATTGAAAGTAGTGCTGCAGGGATTGCCCATCAGGTAGGCGCGGTAGCAATTGCATGCCTCACTCACTCAGGCATGGCAGCACGAACCCTCGCAAAATATAGACCTGATACCCCAATTGTCGCGATCATGGACAATGAAAGCATGCTTCGTAAGCTGGGTCTAGTATGGGGAGTAAGAGGCGAGCTCATCACAAAAATTGTAGCCACAGATGACCTTTTCGCTATGGTTGAGAGTGTTCTCAAAACAAATGGATGGGCTCAATCTGAGGATTTAGTCGTGGTCACTGCAGGCGTGCCTACACTCAAGCGCGGCACAACCAACATGATTAAGGTCCATCGAGTTGGGGTCCCTAGCGAGCGCAATCCTAGAACCTGAACTTAAAATGCAACCCTTGCTCATTTGATGTGAAACTGTTACCTCTGCAGGTACTTCCTATGACTAAATCAAACGAGCGAGATGAGCAAACTCCATTAATGCGACAATATTGGGAGCTGAAATCCCAAGTTCCTGATGCACTTCTACTTTTTAGAATGGGAGACTTCTACGAGCTCTTTGGAGAAGACGCTGTCATAGCGGCACAAATTCTTGAAATCACGCTCACATCTCGGGACAAAAATAAGAGCAACCCACTAGCAATGGCAGGAGTTCCTCACCATAGTATATCGGGGTACATTCAACGGCTTCTTAAAGCAGGGAAAAAAATCGCAATTGGAGAGCAAGTTGAAGATCCCGAAACAGCCAAAGGTGCAGGAAAAATTGTCCGCAGAGAAATCGTCAGAGTTCTCACTCCTGGAGTTCAGTTTGATGCGGAAGGAAGTGAATCTAACTTCTTGGCTGTTGTTCTGAAATGCGAAGGCCAAGGTGGACACTATGTCCTCGCTTGTTTGGATGCCTCCACCGGCGAAAGTTTAATCAGTCAGCCTTCAACCTTAAATACACTTTCTCAGGAAGCCCAACGCCTTCCGATTCGTCATCTACTCAGAATACAAACTGATCTAGAAGCTTCTCAATTGGGTCTTCCATCGCACACGCTGATGGAGACACTGCCGAAAAACTATCTCTCCCTTAAGCACGCTCAAGATCTCCTCAAAGCCCATTATGAAATTGAAAACCTTGAAACCTTCTTGAGTTCAGATTCTGGTGTGCAAGCTTTAGGTATTCTCCTGACCTATGTTCTTCGATCACAACAACAAGATCGCCTCTCTCATTTGAGGCTGCCCGAGCCTTTACATCAACCTAAAAGTCTGTCCTATGGACCTCAAACCTACCAACACCTCGATCTCCAGGATCTGTATCTTCTCATCAATAAAACTCGCTCTACCCTGGGATCACGTCAACTGAAGCGTTGGCTTTCTTCTCCGTTAATTCAGCCTGAGAAGATCAAACAAAGACAGGACTCAATTCATGAGTTAGCTCAAGAAAGCACATCGACTCTAGAAAAACTCTCAAGTTGCCTTTCTCAAGTTTATGACTTGGAGAGAATCTGTGGAAGAATAAATACAAAACTCGCTCATCCTAAAGATACCCTTTCTTTAGGGCAATCTCTTGCTAGCCTCCATGTTCTTTCAGAAATTCTGAGTCGCTGCCAAAGTGAGAGCCTCCAAACACTTCAAAAGCGATTTCATGAACTCAGCCAATCCATTAGCCCACTCGTTGAAAAGATTCTTAGAATTCAAAATGAAAATGCTCCATTATCTGCTAAAGACGGGGGAATATTTAAGTCAGGAACAACGCCAGATTTAGATCGTCTTTTATCACTCACCGAAAATGGGCAAAAATGGCTGATCGATCTTGAGACAAGAGAAAGAGAGCAAACCGGAATCGCCTCTCTTAAGGTGAGATACAACCGCGTATTTGGCTATTATATTGAAGTGACTCAAACTCACCTCAAAAGCGTTCCTGCTCACTACCAAAGAAAACAAACTATGGTTGGAGCAGAGCGTTTTTTTACTGATGAACTTAAAAAGTTTGAAGAAGAAATCCTTACAGCCTCCTCAAGACAGAAATCATTAGAACATGAACTTTTTATTTCTCTAGTCGATGAAATTCAAAAAATGACCTCTCAGATCATGGATGCTGCACAAATCATCGCAGATCTTGACTCACTCCTCTGCCTCAGTTCTCTTGCACAACTACCAGGCTGGAGTTTTCCCGTCATTGACCACTCCTTATCTCTTGATATCCAAGCAGGCCGACACCCTGTTGTAGACCAAGCCAAACATGGACAGTTTGTACCCAATTCCCTTTTTCTATCTCCTGAAACACGACTCACCTTGCTCATCACAGGGCCCAACATGGGGGGTAAATCTACTGTCATGAGACAAACTGCCCTCATCATTATTCTAGGACAGATGGGAGCCCCGGTGCCTGCTCAAAGCGCAAAGTGGGGAATTTTCTCTTCCATCTTCACCCGCATTGGAGCGCAGGATGCTATTGCTCGGGGACAAAGTACATTCATGGTAGAGATGAGTGAACTTGCTCACATCCTTCATTATGCTGACGAGAGATCATTTATCATCTTAGATGAAATTGGGCGAGGAACTAGTACTTATGATGGAATGAGTGTGGCTTGGGCATCATTAGAATGGATTTGCTCTCGAGTTAAAGCCAGAACTCTTTTTGCCACTCACTATCATGAACTAATCCGATTAGCTTCTTCCCTCCCTCTCCTTGCAAATGCACATATGGCAGTTGAGAGTGAGAGAAAAGGTTCATCAAAAACTCTTCGCTTTCTATATGAATTGAGAGAAGGACCTACAAATGAAAGCTTTGGAATTCATGTCGCACAACTTGCGGGACTTCCTAAACCCGTCATTGAGCGTGCGTGGAAAGTATTAGGTGAACTAGAATCAAGCCAACTCAACACAGGATCCCACCCTTCAGATCACCAGCTCTCGCTCTTTCATCCACGCCCAATCCTTCGGGAGGAAAACAATTCGGTTCATTTAGATACCCAGAGCTTAAGAAGATCCCATTTCAATGTAGATAAGCACCATCAGAGCGAGGAGAGTTGGAGCAATCAAGAAGAGCTAGATTCCCCATCGGAAATATGGGCTCAAGATAGCAGCTGCAGGCATTGCAATGCCAAAACTACGATAGCTCAAGAACCTCAGCAGCACACACCTCATCCAGCTTTAGTCGCGTTAGAAGCTATGAATCTCAATGAAATGACACCGATGCAGGCAATGAATTTTTTAGCTGAACTCAGGACACTCTCACAAACCTCTCTTTTGAATTGAGATTGCACTGAGAGTTTTTCGAGCTGCAGAGCCAATTGCTAATTGTGGAGAGTCCACTGAAACCCACTGAAACTTCTGATCAGACGATATAGATCCAGAGCGAGATTTAAACCCTGGCCTTGCTTTATCGATTTGCCAAACCTCAGTCTGTCGCTTGATCTTATGACGAGTTACTACGTGCTGCGTGGAAACTTCAGACAGCTTCTTCAATCGTCCTACTAAAATCTGATCAGGACGTTCCTCGAGCAGATCCCAAAGGCCTGCTCTCCAGGCTCCCTGAGTTCTTTGACTCATGAGAACTTCATGAGAGGAGTTCATCACGCAGTACATTTTTTCCTCAACATGCATCCAGGCTTTTTTGGCTTTTTTTGGAGGGAAATTCAACTGATCATTGCTCTTAAAAGCTAGACAATGCTTGGTCACCGGACAATCGCCGCACCTGGGAGATTTTGGAGTACACACGGTAGCTCCAAGCTCCATCAAAGCTTGATTCAATACACGAGGAGCAATGGAGAGCCGATGTCCAGTCGTTACAAACTCTTCTGAGGATTTCCACAGTGTTTTTCTATAAGCAGTATCACCGTCTGATCGATCAACTTTCAAGAATCGGGACAATACTCTCTCGACGTTTCCATCTAAGATAGCCTCAGGAAGGTTCAAACTAATGGAGAGAATCGCACCCGCCGTGTAGGGGCCTACACCTGGAATTTCTAGCCACTCCATGCGTGTCTGAGGAAATCGACCTTGAGAGACGATGATCTTTGCTCCTTGATGTAAATTTCGAGCACGAGAATAGTAGCCTAAGCCCGCCCATAAAAACATCACTTCGTCTTCAGAGGCTTTTGCCAACTTTTCGACACTGGGAAATTTTTGCATAAACTTTTCAAAGTAGGGAACAACGGTGATCACTTGAGTTTGTTGAAGCATGATTTCCGATACCCAGACTCGATAAGGTGAGGGGTCATTTCGCCAGGGTAGGACACGTTTTTGACTCTCAAACCAGAGGCTTAATTGATTTAGTGCAATCTCTCTCTTGCTCATCTCTTATGCATCCCATAATCTAGAGAAGGAGGGCAATAGAGTTTGTTTAACTTTTTTGAAAGAACACAAACCTTTTCTAAGATCCTGATCCTGGCGACCCTACTTGGATCTCTCGGTCCCACAATTGCCTATTCAGGTCTTCCCCCTTTTCGTATTGTGATTGATCCTGGCCATGGGGGGCGTGACGAGGGAACAATTTACCATGAAGGCTCCCTTCGTCTGAGTGAAAAACAGATCACCTTAAGACTTGCCCACCAAGTTCAACGTATTCTGAAAAAAAAAGGATACTCTGTCATCCTCACTCGCACTGATGATCGAGAACTTTCTCTTCCATCTCGAACTGCTCTTGCAAATCGACTCAAGGCAAATCTTTTCATCTCTATTCACATGAACCAATCTCACGGAGGACTTGCTCAAGGAGTAGAGACCTACATTATGAACCACACTTCAGATGCATCGTCGAGAAGACTTGCTCGCCTTGAGAACTCAGTCTTGGGAAACCACCTCACTCAAGAAGGTGGGTCTGACGTAGCGCTCATATTAAAAGATTTACGATTGGACTCCAACCTAAGTGAGAGCAAAAGACTCGCATGCCTTGTTCAAGATCAACTGGTATCAGCAACTTCGCAGCCTATTAACTTTAAAAAAAGAAACCGCGGCGTAAAGCAGGGTTTATTCTACGTACTCCTCGGAGCAGACATGCCTAGCATTCTCGTTGAAGCGGGCTTTCTCAGTCACGCTTGGGATCGTGCTCTAGTCCTATCTTCTTCAGGGCAAGAACTCATCGGCGATGCAATTAGCAAAGCTGTGGACACTTTTGCTCAAACCCAAAAACAGAAGTCACTAGCATTATCTAGAATCCATTCCTGTCAGGTAAAAGAATCTTCCTCAAGATATTAGAGGCCATTTCAAAACCTAGCTGAATACATAAACTATTCCAAGAGTTAATCTACTGTGGCATAGAAGCCCAGTGAAATTAACCAACGAACAGTGGGGAATGTTAGAGCCGTTTTTTCCAAAAGAGAATCTGAATAGATCGAAGGGTGGTCGACCGGGCTATTCAAATAGGGAAATTCTGCAAGGTGTTCTGTGGGTGATAAGAGCTTGACCAAGATGGAACGATCTTCCGACTCCAAGAGGATACGGCGTCGGGCATCACTTGCTACCAGCATTTTAGGAAATGAGTCGAGCTCGGGATCTTTGATCAGATAACCTGAACTTTGGTCGAAGACCTCAGAGTCCGGAACAGAATTGATCTAACAGAGACCTTTATCAACGCCACTTTCGTAGAAGCAAAAAAAGGGACTCAAAAGTCGAGAAAACCAAGAGTGGCAAGATCTCCAAGATCATGACAATCGTTGACAGTGGATCTCCTCCTGTCGCCCTGTTTGTTGAGGGCGCTTCACCACATGAGAGTCAGCTCATTATCCCAACGCTTCGGGCCCGCTATACTTGGAATCTACTTCACCGACTTATCGGAGACAAAGCTTACAATTCTGATCCTTTTAGGAAAAAACTTAGGAGACGATACCAATGCGAACTCGTTGCTCCCTACAAGTTGAATAGGAAAAGATCACGAACTCAAGATGGCAGATTTCTTAGAGGCTACCGACGAAGATGGGTGGTCGAGCGATTTTTCTCCTGGATTCAATCTTTTCAGTGCATAGAGACCAGATACGACCGTGATCCGGAAAATTATTTCGGATTCGTTCAACTTGCCTCAATTATTATACTTTTACGTAGGTTTTGAAATGGCCTCTAGATGAAGTAAAGCAGATCAGCAGCTGCCTAAACTATTGACATACTCTTGTCTAAATTTTATTCAACTATTTTTATTCATAAATATATATTTCCATCATACTTTCAGTACCTTACAAGAACATCTTAAACTATTTCAAAAACTTTCTACACTGGCACTCTCCTTGCTCTAATTCATCAAGAGTTCGGCGAAGTGACTTCAACAACAAGAAGTCTAGCCTCTCTGAATAAAGTCTGTGTGAGTGTGTGAGGAGTAAGAGTTATGATCAAAGTTTTAAATAGAAATAAAGTTACATCCTTAATTGCAGCTGCTGCAGTTGCAGGAGTATTTACCGGCTGCGGAAGTGCGCCAGCTACAGCTCCAATTATTCCAGGAGTTGTTCCAAATGGTATTATTCCTGGACCAGGAGGAAACTGTATCTCATTATCAGCCCCTATTGGTTTTATAGCAAATAACATTGCATTAAATACTAATACTGTTAAAGCAGGTCCTATTCCAACAGGATTTGATCTTTATCCCCAACTTGTAAGCGGAGCATCTGCTACCAGCATTACTCCCGGAAATCCAGCAGCAGGGTATATGTATAACTCCAGAGCTGGACACTTTGATGGAAGTATTGCCATGAACATCACTCCAACTAGTCTTTTCCCAGCTACGGGTGTAACTACAGCTAATGCTTCGGGTGTAATCACCATCAGTCAAAATAAATTACAGCTTGTTTATGCAAACGCAGCTGA
>Ga0255089_1000667_pt1 | contig 11670 bp, 8 predicted proteins | sample Colum_Miss_RepC__2_FD_188468 | JGI IMG/M metagenome (GOLD analysis project Ga0255089, IMG submission 188468) | Freshwater microbial communities from Columbia River, Oregon, United States - Colum_Miss_RepC_8d | ecosystem: Environmental > Aquatic > Freshwater > River | place: USA: Oregon... | reverse complement strand
CGAAAACCCCTTGGCGGCAGCGGCGCGGCAGGCGTCGCGGCGCACGACGATATGCGGCACCATTTCGGCATAGACGCGCAGGCAGATCGTCACCGTGTCGATCGCGTCGAACAACGGCTCCTTGTCTTCCTGGTTGTCGCGGTTGTACGCCAGCGGCTGGCCCTTCATCAGCACCAGCAGCGCGTTCAGATCACCGATCACGCGACCGGTCTTGCCGCGCACCAGTTCGGGCACATCGGGGTTTTTCTTCTGCGGCATGATCGAGCTGCCGGTGCAGAAGCGGTCGGGCAGCGACACGAAGCCGAACATCGGCGTCGACCAGATGATCAGCTCCTCGCTCCAGCGCGACAGGTGCACCAGGATCATCGCCGCGGCCGCGCAGAACTCGATGGCGAAATCGCGATCCGACACAGCGTCCAGCGAATTCTCGCTGACCGCGGCAAAGCCCAGCTGCTCGGCGACGTAGTGACGATCCAGTGGATAGACGGTGCCGGCGAGCGCGGCGCTGCCCAGCGGCAGCACGTTGAGCCGCGCGCGCGCATCGACCAGCCGCGAGCGATCGCGCAGGATCTGTTCGCGCCAGGCCAGCATGTGATGCCCGAACGTCACCGGCTGCGCGATCTGCAAGTGCGTGAAGCCCGGCATCACGCTGTTGGCCTCGGCCTCGGCCAGGCCGAGCAGGCCGTCGGCCAGCGTGTCGATCAGCGGCAGCAGCCGGTCGATCGCATCGCGCGTGTACAGCCGGATGTCGGTAGCGACCTGGTCGTTGCGCGAGCGGCCGGTGTGCAGCCGCTTGCCGGCGTCGCCGATGATTTCGGTCAGCCGCGCCTCGATGTTCATGTGCACGTCTTCGAGCTCGGTCTTCCACACGAAGGCGCCGCGCTCGATCTCGTCGCGGACTTGTTCAAGACCGGCAGTGATCGCATCGGCATCGGCGGTGCTGAGCACGCCGACGCGCGCCAGCATCCTGGCATGCGCGGTGCTTTGGGCGATGTCCTGGCGGTACAGACGCTGGTCGAAGCTGACCGATTCGCTGAATGCGGCCACCAGCTCGGAGGTCGATTCGCTGAAGCGGCCGCTCCACATGCGGTTCTTGTTGTCGGGCTGGCTCATGCGGTTTCGGGAAGAAAAGACGGATTACGGCGTCGGGCCGGGCAGTATAGCGGCCGACCAGCGGCGGCCTTCGCCAACCCGATGGAGCCAGCGCGGGGACGATCTCCGTAAGCTGCGGCTTACAATACGCAGGTCGTCCGCTTGCGGACCGTGTTCACAGTCCACCGCCGGAACCATGCTCCAAGTTCAGTCCAATCCGGCGACCCGCGTTCGCCTGATTCCCAATTTCTGCACGCTGCCAGTGGCCTTGTCGCTGGCGCTGGCCATGGAACTGGTGGCGCTGTGCTTCACGCTCAGCGCCAGTGTGCGCACCGGCGGCTTCATCCAGCGCCTCGGCTTGCTGTCGCTGTATCTGCAGTGGATCGGTCTGTGCAGTGCGGCCAGCCTGTGCTGGCTGCGACGCTTCCTCAGCATCGCGCGGCCGGGCCTGGTGTTCTTCGTCTGCTGGGCGGCGCTGGTGATTGCGGTGATGGTGTTGTCGAATCTGGCCTGGATGGTCGGCACCAACCCGCGCTGGGGCGTGCTGGACCCCAATGAACCGCGGCTGTGGTTCGTGATGCGCCACAGCGCGATCGCGGCGATCGTCGCCGTGCTGCTGTTGCGCTACTTCTGGACGCGCCACCAGTGGCGGGAACAGGTCCGCGCCGAATCCGAAAGCCGTTATCAGGCGCTGAACGCGCGCATCCGGCCGCATTTTCTGTTCAACGCGCTCAACAGCCTGGCCGCACTGATCAGCGTGCGCCCGGCTGAAGCCGAGGGTCTGGTCGAAGACTTGGCCGACGTGTTCCGCGCCAGCCTCGAAAAGCAGGGCCAGATGGCGCCGCTGGTCGACGAAATCAGCATCTGCAACGCCTACCTGCGGATCGAGAAGGCCCGGCTCGACGAGCGCCTGCAAGTCGACTGGGACGTGCCCGAAGACCTGCTCAACCACCCGGTGCCGTCGCTGATCATTCAGCCGCTGGTCGAGAATGCGGTGCATCACGGGGTGTCCAAACGCCGCGACGGCGGCACGATCCAGGTCAGCGTGCGCCGCGACCGTAACGAAATCATCATCGAAGTCAGCAATCCGCTGGCACCGCAGGACGAGGTCCGCGTCGGTGGTTCACACAGCGGCAACCAAGTGGCCGTCGACAACATTGCGAGTCGCCTCGGGCTCATTTACGGTGAGCGTGGGCGGGTCGAACTTGGCATCGACGACGGGCTATACAAGGCAAGGCTGTTTCTGCCGACATAGCGCCACCGGCGAGCCGGCTCCCCCAGTGTCCAGGCCGTTGCACAGGGAGGAGTTGCGCGATGAGAGTGGTGATCGTGGATGACGAACCGTTGGCGCGCGAGCGCCTGCGCCGTCTGCTGTCGGAGTTTCCGGGTTACGAGATCGTCGGCGAAGCCGGTGACGGTGAAACCGCGCTGGAGGTCGTCGACAACGAAGAGCCCGACCTGGTGCTGCTCGACATCCGCATGGGCGGCGTCGATGGCCTGCAGGTCGCCCGCCAGCTGGCGGAATACGATCCGCCGCCGGCGATCATCTTCACGACCGCCTATTCAGAACACGCGCTGTCGGCCTTCGACGCCAACGCCGACGCCTATCTGCTCAAGCCGATCCGTGTCGAAAAGCTCAAGGAAGCGCTGCTGCGCGCACGCCGCCCGACCCGCGCACAGAAGTCGCCCGCCACCGTGCCGGCCGCCGGCGAGCGCCCCAAGCGCGAACACATCCTGGCCACGACGCGCGAAGGCCTGGTGCGGATTCCGGTCGACGACATCGTCTACTTCCTGGCCGACCAGAAGTACACGACGGTCTGCCATCTGCACGGCGAAGTGCTGATCGAAGAATCGCTCAAGACGCTCGAAGACGACTTTGCGCCCTGGTTCCTGCGCATCCATCGCAAGGCGCTGGTGGCGACGCGCTTCATCGCCAGCCTAGAGCGCGAGCGCGGCGGCGAGCAGCACCACTGGCTGAAGATGAAGCACGCCAGCAAACCGTTGCCGGTGTCGCGCCGTCGTTTGGCCGAAGTGCGGCGCTTTCTCACCGACGGCTGAGGCGCCCGGCGCGCGCGCCGACGGGGGTCGTCGGCGCGCAAACCGTCACGCGGGCGCAAGTTTGCCTAATATGTCGCTCCTTGCCCGTAGCAGATGGGCGACATGACCCCGAGGAGTTTGTCCCATGCTGGACCCCATCATCGCCGCCGATGACGACAAGGCCGACGCGGTGACGCCCAAGCGCCCCAACGCGCTCGAAGAGCGCCTGTTCCAGGCGCGCACGATCCTGATCTACGGCGGCATCAACCAGAAGCTCGCCGAAGCGGTCACCAGCCGGCTGCTGGCGATGCAGGCCGAGTCGCTGGACCCGATCACGATCTTCATCAACAGCCAGGGCGGACACGTCGAATCCGGCGACACGATCTACGACATGATCAAGTTCGTGAAGCCCGAAATCCGGATGATCGGCACCGGCTGGTGCGCCAGCGCCGGCTCGCTGATCTACAGCGCCGCCAAGCCCGAAAACCGCTACGCGCTGACCAATACGCGCTTCCTGCTGCACCAGCCGTCTGGCGGCATGGGCGGCACGGCGTCGGACATCGCCATCGCGGCCAAGGAAATCGTGCGGATGCGCCAGCGTCTGAACGAGATCTACGCCAAGGAAACCGGTCAGAGCGTCGAGCGCATCGCCGCCGACACGCAACGCGATCATTGGATGAGCGCCCAGGAAGCCAAGGAATACGGCCTCGTCGGCAAGATCATCAGCAGCGCCGCCGAAGTCGTCTGAGCATGGCGGCGACGGCGACCCGCGTCCGCATCGCCACGCGCGAGTCGCCGCTCGCGCTGTGGCAGGCGCACCACGTGCAGCGTCGCTTGCAGGACCTGCACCCGGCGCTGAGCGTCGAACTGGTGCCGATGACCACGCGTGGCGACCAGCTGCTCGGCAGCCCGCTGTCGGCCGTCGGCGGCAAGGGCTTGTTCGTCAAAGAGCTAGAACAAGCGATGCTCGAACGGCGCGCCGACATCGCCGTGCATTCGATGAAGGATGTGCCCGCGCAACAGCCCGAGGGGCTGGTGCTGAGCGCGTTCCTGGCCGGTGAAGACCCGCGCGACGCGTTCGTGTCCAACCGCTACCGCTCGATCGCCGAGCTGCCGCAAGGTGCGCACGTCGGCACGTCGAGCCTGCGCCGTCAGACCCAGCTGCGCGGGCTGCGGCCCGATCTGCGGATCTCGCCGCTGCGCGGCAACGTCGGCACCCGGCTGCGCAAGCTCGACGACGGCGAGTACGACGCGATCCTGCTGGCCGCCGCTGGCCTGCTGCGGCTCGGGCTTGCGGCGCGGATCGGCGAATTCCTCGACGTCGAACGCTTTATCCCGGCGATCGGCCAGGGCGTGATCGGCATCGAGTGCCGCGAGGACGACCACGCGACGCGCGACTTGCTGGCGCCGCTGCACGATCCGGCGACGACCCAGCGTCTGCGAGCCGAGCGTGCGCTGAATTCGCGCCTCGGCGGCGCCTGCCAGGTACCGGTGGCCGGCCATGCACGGATTGCGGCTGACGGCACGCTGCACTTGCAGGCGCTGGTCGGCGACCCCGACGGCACTCAACAGGTGCGTGACGAAATCCGCGGCCCGGCCGACCAGGCCGAAGCGCTCGGCGTGGCCTTGGCGCAGCGACTGCTGGCCGACGGCGCCAGCACGATCCTGCAACGGCTGGGAGTGCTCGCATGAGAGCCCGCGCCGACGCGCTGCCATTGTCCGGCCTGCGCATCATCGTCACCCGGCCCGACCTGCAGGCCGGCACGCTGTGCCTGCTGCTTGAGGCCCAAGGCGCGCAAGCGGCGCGGCTGCCGCTGTATGCCGTCGAGGCCAGCGGCGACGATGCGGCCACACGCGCCACGCTCGACGCACACCGCGATGACGCCGGCTGGATCTTCACCAGCGCCAACGCGGTGCGCTATGCCGCGGAAATCGACATCGCCGACGCGCGCTGGCCGCCGCTGTATGCGATCGGCGCCGCCACGGCTGCGGCACTGGATGCTGCCGGCCATCCCGGTGCCGCGGTCCCCGAGGAGCCGGCGTCCAGCGAAACGCTGCTGGCCCTCGAAGGCCTGCAGCAGATCGACGGTCAGCGTTTCCTGCTGATCACCGGCGAAAACGGCCGCGAGCTGATCGCGCCGACGCTGCAGGCGCGCGGCGCGACGGTCGACACGCTGACGCTGTATCGGCGCCGGCCGGTCGAGCACGAACCCGAGCGCATCGAGTCCGAGCTGGCGATCGCCGATGCGATCGTCATCACCAGCGGCCAGACGCTGGACCGGCTTTGGGCACTGACGCCGGAGCCGATGCGCCCGCTGCTGCTGGCGCTGCAATTGATCGTGCCCAGCGCGCGCATCCGCGAGCAGGCGCTGGCGCTCGGCTTTGCCGACCCGCTGCTGCCCGAGGCGGTCAGCGACGAGGCGATCGTCCGTTGCCTGTGCCAATGGCAGGCGCAGCGAAAACCGGATTCCGACATGACCACGCCCGATCCGATCGCCATCGGCACCAAGATGGTCCGCGAACCCGGCGCGGCCGGCGATGCCGCCGACGCGTCCCGCTCCGCGACCCGCGACAGCCCACCGCCACCGCCCGCTGTCGCGGCGCCCTCGCGCAGCAGCGGCATCGTCGCCTGGCTGCTGGTCGTGCTGCTGGCCGGTGCACTCGGCTACGGCGGCTGGCTGCTGTGGGACCTGCGCCAAAACCAGGGCGCGTTGCTGCAAGCCCAGGATCACGCGCTGCGTCGCTTGATGCGGATGACCTCCGAGCTGGAAAACCAGGGCTCGCAGACCGCGACGCGTCAGTCGGACCTCGCCCGCGTGATGCAGCGCGCCAGCAGTGATCTGGCGGCGTTGCAGGGCCGCATCGACAACAGCGAGCAGCTGATGGGCCGCATCACCGAAGAGCTGCAAGGCGGCCGGACGCGCTTTGCACTGGCTTCGGTCGAGCAACTGCTGCTGTTGGCCAGTGACCGACTGCTGCTGCAGCAGGACGTGCGCTCGGCGCTGCTGGCGCTGCAGATCGCCGATCAGCGTCTGGGCACGATGAACGATCCCCGCCTGTTCCGGGTACGCGAGGCGATTGCCCGCGAGCGCGCCGCGCTGCAAGCGTTGCCGCGCCCCGACCTGACCTCGGCCTCGCTAACGCTGTCGAGCTTGATCGACCGCGCGGCGACGCTGCCGCTGCGGGCGCGGATCGAGCCGCGCGTGTTCGGCGGCGGCCTGCGCGGCGGCAACAGCGCGGCACAAGACACGGCCACGATCGATACCGCCTGGTATCAGCGCATCGGCGATGCGATCCGCACCGCGCTGGCCAATCTGTTCGTCGTCCGTCGCGACGATAAGGCCGGCAACCTGCGCCTGCTGCCGCCCGAAGATGAAGCGGTGATCGTCCACGTGCTGATTCTCAAGCTCGAATCGGCGCGCGTGGCGCTGCTGCGCGGCGAGACCGCGAGCCTGCGCGAATCGCTGGGATCGGCGGCCGACTGGCTGCGGCGCTTCTTCCGCGATGGCGATCCGGGCGTCGAAGCGTCGCTGGCGGAAATCGAGCGCTTGCAGAGCCTGGAGCTGTCGGCCCCGGCACCCGACCTGAGCGAGTCGCTGACGCTGCTGCGTCAGGCGATCGAATCGGCGCCGCCGTGATCCGCTCCTGGCTGCTGCTGATCGTGGCGCTGGCGGTCGGCGCTGCCATCGCCTGGCTGCTGCGTGCCGACGGCGGCTACGTGCTGATGAACTACGGTCCCTGGATCGTCGAAACCTCGCTGCTGGGTTTGTTCGCCACGCTGCTGATCGGGCTCGCCGCCGTGGTCTGGAGCCTGCGGCTGCTGCTGGCCGGCGTGCGCCTGCCCGGCGCGATCAAGCGGCTGCTCGACCGCCGCCGCCAGGAGCGCGCCCGCGACACGTTCGAAGAAGGCTTGCTGCGGCTGCTGGAAGGCAACTGGCAGCGTGCCGAGATCGAGTTGGTACGGCGCGCGGCCGACCATCATGCCTCGCACTTGAACTACTTGGGCGCTGCCCGCGCCGCGCAGCGTCTCGGCGCCCCCGAGCGTCGCGACCACTATCTGCAACTGGCGGCCAATGCCAGCAGCGGCCACGACTTTGCCGTGTTGCTGACCCAAGCCGAGCTACAGCTGGAACGGGCCGAATACGCGCCGGCGCGCGACACCGCGCTGCACCTGCGCGAAAAAGACCCGCAGCACCCCTATGCAATCGACCTGCTGGCCCGTGCATTCGAAGGCCTCGGCGACTGGCAGGCCCTGCGCGGCCTGCTGGTCGAGACCGCCAAGACGGCGGCACTGACCACGGAACGACGTCAGGCCCTGCTCGATCGCACCACGGCCGAACTGATCACCCAGGCCGAAGCGACGGCGCAGCTCGACCGGCTCAAGGCTTTATGGGACGCCAGCGAGCCGGCGCAGCGACAGCAGCCGGCGCTGCGCCTGCGCTACGCCCGCGCATTGCACCGGCTCAATGCCGACGCCGATGCCGCCGCGCTGGTCGGCGAGGCATTGCGCCAGCAGTGGGATGGCGAGCTGGTGACGCTCTATGGCCATTTGCACGGCAGCGACGGCGTAACCCGGCTGGCGTCGATCGAACAATGGCTGACCCAGTACGGCGAGCGCCTCGAACTGCTGGTCACCGCCGGCCAGGCCTGCCTGCAAAACAAGCTCTGGGGCAAGGCGCGCAGCTATCTGGAATCGGCGGCGCGCATCCAGCCGGCGCCGGCCACTTATCTGGCGCTGGCCCAACTGGCCGAGCAGACCCAGAACTTGGACGAGGCGGCGCGCTACTACCGGCTCGGCCTCGAACGCGTAGCGGACCCGGTCTGATGCGCGCGCCGCGCCTGTCGATATTGGCAGCCGCGGTGATCGGCGGCTTGTCGGCCGTGGCCAACGCAAGCGAGCGCAGCCCGCTGCCGGCCGCCCGTGAAGTACCCGAGCAAGTGCGCTCGCTGGTGCAGCGCTTCGTCGACCAGGTCGACGCGCTGCCGGGTTATCAGGTGGTGATGACCAAGCAGCAGCGCATCGGCGGCACGCTGTCGCCGGCCGAAACCTTGCTGCTCAAGCAGACCCGCAGTCCCGACTGCCGCTACATGAAATGGATCGCTGAGCCGAATCAGGGCCGCGAAGTGATCCTGTGCAGCGATCGTTACGAGGGCAAGATCAAGGTCCACGAAGGCGGGCTGCTCGGCATCGCCACGCTGTCGCTGGACCCGGATGGATCGCTGGCGCGCCAAGGCAATCTGCGGCCGATCCGTCAGGCCGGCGTCTACAACATGGCGGCGATGCTCAAGGCCGACATCCAGCGCCGCGCGGCCAGCGGCACGATCGACGCCCCCGACACCACCGAGCGCGACGTCGACGGCCAGGCCTCGCTGTGTCTGCACCGCGACGGCATCGGCCGTGAAGAGCAGAACGCACCGTATCCGATCGGTGCCGCCGAGCTGTGCTTCGACAAGGCGCTGGCGATGCCGACCGAAGTGCGTTTCTGGCACCAGAATGGCCAGTTGATGGAGCACTACCGCTTCCGCCAGTGGAACCTCACGCCAGGGCTCGGCGCAAAAGACTTCGACATCGACAACCCCGACTACGATTTCTGAGCGGCTGCATCAGAAATCGAGCTTGAGCGCCGCGTACAGCTCGCGGCCGCGATCCTGGCGTACCGCACCGAAGTTTCCGGGCGCCACCGGCTCGTCGGTGACCTGGGCCAGCACGCGTTCCTTGCTCAGGTTGGCAGCGAACAGCGACAGGCTCCAAGCGCCGTCGCGGGCACCGACCGAAGCCCGCGCATTGAACATCAGCGTCTCGGGCTGCAGCGTGTTCGGGTCCAGATCGACGTCCAGATAGCGCTGCGAGGTGTACAGCGCTTCGACCTGCAGCTGCACGCCCCAGGCTGGAGACGTCCCCGGCAAGCTCACTTGCGGGATCAGGCTGGCCGACCAGCGCGGCGCCGACGCCAGCGTGCGGCCGGACAGATCGACCGAGTCGACGTCGGCCGTGGCCGGCGCCGGGCCGTTCGGATAGCGACGATAGTAGGCGTCGGTATAGCCGGCGTTGCCGCGCACCGAGGTGCCTGGGAACGGCGACAACCAGCGGAAGTCGGCCTCGAAACCCTGGCTGCGGGCGGAAGCCGCGTTCTGGATATTGAAACTGCTGCCGTCGAACACCGACACCTGCAAGTCGTCGAAGTCGGTCAGAAACGCGGCCAGATTGACGTCCAGCGTGCTGTCGAGCAGCCGCGTCTTGAGCCCGGCTTCATAAGTGTTGGCCGTCTCGGGGCCGTATTCGAGGCTCTGGTCGTTGAACGGCAGCGCGTTGTAGCCGCCGCCCTTGTAGCCCTTGGCCCAGACCAGATACGAGGCGATCGCCGGCGTCCAGTCGTACTTGATGCCGAGTTTGGGTGAGCTTTCGGTTTCGTTGCGCTGACGGCGCGTGTCGAAGTTGGCCTGGCCGAGAATCGCCGGCAGAAAGATCGCACCGTCCGGCGCCTGTGACGACAAATGCGCGCGCTTGGATTCCGCGCCCAGGCGCCAGCCGACGATGCCGGCGAAGCGCTCGGTCAGATACGTCGTGAACTGCCCGTAAGCCGCCGCGGCCTGCTGGCGCTGGTCCAGCAGCAGCTCAGCGCGCTCGCGGTTGGTCTGGCCAGTGACCAGCGCATCGTCCAGCGGGGAGGCGACGATGCGGCCCAGCAGCGAGGCCAGCGAGTCGGCCAGCGCGCCGCCGAGCGGCCGACCTTGTGCGGCGCTACCGCTGCGCGCGGCAATCACGAACGCAGCAGCGGCGCCCAGGTCTTCAACCGCGGCCAGGTCGTGGCTGAGCAGGCTCGACTGCAGGTAGTACAGGCCGCCGACGAACTCGGTGCGGCCGAAGGCGCCGAACAAGCTCGGCGCCAAGCCGTTGAAGCGAAGTTCCTGGCTGAACTGGGTGTACGGCGTCGGCTCGACCAGGTCGAGTCGTACCACTGGCAGCGGTGAGAAGTCGAAGTCGATTGTGCGTTCGCGCACATCCGACCGGGCGTAAGCGCTGACCGACGTCAGCGTCAACGTATCGAAGCCGGCGGTTTCGGTCCACGGCACTTCGATCGCGGCGCTGGCGGTCTGGGTTTCGACGTCGACCCGCGACGGCACGTTGCTCGACAGATTGCGGTCGTAGGGATTGGCTTCGACATCGGGGTCGTACTGGCGAAACAGCGCCAGCGTCGCGTCACTGGCCTTGGACAGCTGGAACAGATTGCCATTGCCAGTCTGCCGCCCGCCCGACACCGCCAACCGCAGCTCGGCGTCGCCGGGCAGCTCGGTGAAACGCAGCTTGGCGCGGCCGGCGTACGACTGGAGATCGGCCTCGGGCCGGTCCAGCGCGGTGTTGTAGTACAAGCCGTCGAACTGTTGCACCGCGCCCGATAGCCGGGAGAACAAGGCGTCGCCCAGCGGCAGCGAGACGCCGCCGCGTGCATCCAGAATCTCGCCGTCGCGACGCGCGAACACGGTCAGATCGCCGGTGCGGACGCGGTCGGCATCGACCGTGGTGATGTTCACCACGCCCGCCACGGTGTTCTTGCCGAACAATGCGCCTTGCGGGCCGCGGATCACCTCCAAGCGGTCGACGTCGTACATCAGCGTCGACAGAAACGCGCTGCGTCCGTAATAGACATCGTCGATCACCAAGCCGACCGAAGGCTCGAAGCCGACGTTGCTCAGCGAGGTGCCGTAGCCGCGGATGCGCAGCTCGCCAGCGAACGGCGACACACGAAGCTGCGTGTTGGGCACATACCCGTTGACGTCGCCGGCATTGAGGATCTTGGAGTTGCGCAGCGACTCGCCGGACAGCGTGCTGACCGAGGCCGGCACCTGGCGCAAGCTCTGCCGCGACTTCTGCGCGGTGACGAAGATCTCCTCCAGCGCGACCGGCTCGGACTCTAGCGCCGGGTCAGGCGCCGCATCGGCAGCGCCTTCGACCGGAATCACGTTCAGCACCGGCGGCGCGTCGGACGGCGCCGGGTCGGCGGCGGATGCGATGCCGGGCACCGCCAACATGAAAAGCATCAACCGCCAGCGGCCGCTGCCGGTGGCCTGAGTCGCGTGCTGCGAAATCCGTCTCGGCTTACAGATCATGACGTCCCCCCGGATGTCAGGCGCCGGAGCCGGCGCGCCTGCCGGGCACCCGCAAGCTTCGTGCAATCCTGGCCCGAATCAGCGCATGGAACTTGCATTAGCCGGAATAAGCTCATGTCGGTGCGAGCCGGCTGGGATGGCAGCCGGCTCGGTGGGACCAGGGGCTGCGAGCCGGCGCAGGACGTCGGACCGCCTTCAGAGCGCTTCAGGGAGAGATCGTGATGAGGTTTTTCAACGGCCGTTTCATGGCGGCCCGCTGCTTGCTGTCGGCGTCCTCCGTGGCCCTGGTGCTGAGCGCCTGCTCGTCGCCGAATGACGATGGCGAGCCACCGCAGGTCACGTCGCTGACCGGCACGATTACCGGCACGATCCTCGACACCGATGGAACCCCGATCGCCGGGGCCATCGTGCGCTACGCCGGTGCCACCGAAT
>Ga0255089_1000666_pt1 | contig 11740 bp, 11 predicted proteins | sample Colum_Miss_RepC__2_FD_188468 | JGI IMG/M metagenome (GOLD analysis project Ga0255089, IMG submission 188468) | Freshwater microbial communities from Columbia River, Oregon, United States - Colum_Miss_RepC_8d | ecosystem: Environmental > Aquatic > Freshwater > River | place: USA: Oregon... | reverse complement strand
CACCATGAGTCACACCAACAAAGTCGCACTGATCACTGGCATCACCGGGCAGGACGGGTCGTACCTGGCCGAGTTTCTGCTCGAGAAGGGCTACACGGTGCACGGCATCAAGCGCCGGGCCTCGCTTTTCAACACACAGCGCGTGGACCACATCTACCAAGATCCGCACGTGGACAACGCGCGCTTCAAGCTGCACTACGGCGACCTGAGCGACACCAGCAACTTGATTCGAATCGTGCAGGAAACGCAGCCTGATGAGATTTACAACCTCGGCGCCATGAGCCACGTTGCGGTGTCGTTTGAGTCGCCCGAGTACACGGCAGATGTGGATGCCATCGGCACCTTGCGCATTCTGGAGGCCATCCGGATTTTGGGGCTGGAGAAGAAGACCAAGTTTTACCAAGCGTCCACCTCCGAGCTCTATGGCCTGGTGCAGGAAATTCCGCAAAAGGAAACCACGCCCTTCTACCCTCGCAGCCCCTACGCGGTGGCCAAAATGTACGCCTACTGGATCACGGTGAACTACCGCGAGGCGTATGGCATCTACGCGTGCAACGGCATCTTGTTCAACCACGAATCACCCCGCCGCGGCGAGACCTTTGTGACCCGCAAGATCACCCGTGGCTTGGCCAACATGGCACAGGGCTTGGACACGTGTTTGTACATGGGCAACCTGGACGCCCTGCGCGACTGGGGCCACGCCAAGGACTACGTGCGCATGCAGTGGCTGATGCTGCAACAAGACCAACCCGAGGACTTTGTGATTGCCACCGGCGTGCAGTACAGCGTGCGCCAGTTCATCGTCTGGAGTGCTGCAGAGCTGGGCATCACCCTGCGATTTGAAGGCAAGGGTGTGGACGAGGTGGCGATAGTGTCCTCCATTGAAGGTTCAAAAGTACCCGCCCTGAAGGTAGGCGACATCGTGGTGCGCGTGGACCCACGCTACTTCCGCCCCACCGAGGTGGAGACCCTGCTGGGCGACCCCTCAAAAGCCAAAGCCAAACTCGGCTGGGTGCCCGAGATCACGGTGCAAGAGATGTGCGCCGAGATGGTGGCGGCCGACCTGGCCGAGGCCCAGCGCAATGCGCTCTTGAAGTCGCACGGGTATGAGGTGAATGTGAGTGTGGAGTGAGGGGTTAGCGGCTTTTCACTTCCCACTGCCATGCATGCCCAATGATGGTGTCCAAGGCCGCTAATTGAGGCTGCCAGCCCAGTTGCTCACGCGCCAGGCGTGAGTCGGCCACCAGGCGAGCAGGGTCGCCGGCGCGGCGGGCCCCTTCGACGACGGGAATGACTTTACCGGTGACACGCTCAGCCGCCTCAATCACCGCTTGCACCGAAAACCCGGTGCCGTTGCCCAGGTTGTAGGCCTGACTGCCCGCCCCGTTGAAGAGTGACTGCAGGGCCAGCCAGTGCGCGGAGCACAGATCCTCGATATGGATGTAGTCGCGGATGCAGGTGCCGTCGGGCGTGTCGTAGTCGCGACCAAACACGGTGATGTGCTCGCGTCGCCCCGACGCCGCTTGCAGGATGAGCGGGATGAGGTGGGTTTCCGGTTCATGGCGCTCACCGAGCTCGCCCTCGGGGTCAGCGCCTGCGGCGTTGAAGTAGCGCAGGCACACCGATTTCAAGCCATAGGCCTTGTCGTAGTCGGCCAGTATTTGCTCCACCATCAGCTTGCTGCGACCATAGGGGTTGATCGGCTCCTGGGGGTGGCGCTCATCGATGGGAATGGTTTGCGGCTCGCCCATGGTGGCGGCGGTGGAGGAGAAGATGAAGCGCCGAACACCGTGCGCGCGCATGGCGTCCAACAAGGTGAGCGTGTTGACCACGTTGTTGCGGTAGTACTTGTCCGGGTGCTGCACCGACTCGCCCACTTGAATGAAGGAGGCAAAGTGCATCACAGCATCCACCCCTTGCGAGAGCACCTGGTCTAAGAGAGCGCGGTCGCCACAACTGCCCTGCACGAAGTGGCCGGCCAGCACAGCGTCCCGGTGGCCCGAGGACAAGTCGTCCAGCGTGGTGACCTGGCAGCCCAGGCGGGCCAGCATTTTGACCATGTGCGAGCCGATGTAACCGGCGCCGCCGACGATGAGGATATGGGGGGTGGGCATGGGGGTGTTTGCTATGGGAAGTGACTGATATTGCTCTATTTTTCGCTGTGGCATGAGTTTCTATTTACGCCAAAACCTGCACTGAAGTGATTGAGGGGTTTGGATCATCATCTTCACTTGCTGCGTTCAAATACTCCGCAGCAAATTCGGCATCCTTCAGCTATTCAAGGAGCCAATCGTCATGTTTAAAGGTTTCGCTCATTTTTTCCCCTTAGCTGCCATTCACTCCATCGTTCGATGACTCGTTCGATGTCTTCAGCCCAAGCGTCACCGCGAGGGACAAGGACTCACACTTATCCAATTCAGGTTATTGAACGTAGCCGGCCTGAAGTACTTCCACGCTTGTTGAGGGTTACGTCCCCTCCAATATGGTCGATCACCACGGGCGGACGGTCAGGGAACTTGGCCACCAATTCCAACTTCCCGCCCATGCTTTCCACGTAGTGGCGCATCGTAGAAAGCAGCATGTCACTGCGCTTTTCCAGCCGGGAGATGGTGTCCTGGCGAACCCCCAAGGCAGCGGCCATTTGCTGTTGGGTTTGCTGAGCGGCCTGGCGCAAGTCCTTCAGTGTTGCCAGCTCCATAGCTCGAGCCTCCACCCGCTTTTGGCGGTCTTTGGGCAACGCGGCCATCACATCATCGAGTTTTCTTGCCATGTTTGGACTCCTTACCTGATTGGGTCAGGTTGCCCAGATGTTCGTCATAACGCTCATCTGCCACCGTGAGCAGGCGCTTATAGAACCTGCGCTGATCTGCCCCACCCTTGTCTCCTCCGACCAGCAGGATCGCTTGTCGCTGAGGATCGAAGGCAAAGGCCACTCTCCAGACCTGAGCGTTCCAGGAAAACCGAAGTTCTTTCATGTTGGCGTGCTGAGAGCCCTTCAGCGTGTCGACCGTCGGTCGTCCCAGATTGGGTCCAAACTCAGCCAGCAACTTGGCGTGTGCCAACAGTTCGTCCTGAAGCTCGTCCACCAAGGCTTCGAACTCAGCATCGAAGGCATTGTGAAAGAGAACCGTCCAAGTCATGGACAAATTATGGATTTAAAAACATATGGAGTCAAGTCCATTTTTGTCAAAATCCACTTTAACGAACCTCAGACTTCAACTGATGAACTTGAAATGACAGACTTCTCTGCGCAAGCACACTGAGACACGTTTTAGAACTTCCGTTCAACGACGCATACTTCTCGGTTCCACCCCATGCGCCGCACGGACAAAATCCAAAGCTCGGAACATTACACCCGCGCATGGTCCGGATTGCCGCGAGCGCTTTTTCGGCAGCACGCAAATAGAGGTATCCCAAGAACTCGAAATCTAAGGATTTCTTAGGCAAAGAGGTTGAGGCAAAACGCGAAAACCGCGCCAATACTGGCCCTGCGGGGCAAAGAAAAGGGACAGAGAAATTCTGTCCCTTAGGTATGTGGTGGAGATAGGTGGATTTGAACCACCGACCTCGGGGTTATGAATCCCGCGCTCTCACCAACTGAGCTATATCTCCTGAGGCCATTTCCTTCGTCAGAAGGAAGTCGTAGATTATAGCCAGCTTTTCACAGCGCTAAGCCCTCCCAACCCGCGTGCATAGACAGCGGCATCAGTATGATTTCCCCCTGTCAATGTCTGGAGACCTGCGCATGACCACCCCTGCTATCGCCTTCCTTGGTATCGGCCTGATGGGGTTTCCCATGGCGCGTCGTCTGTGTGAGGCAGGTTACACGGTGCATGCCTGGAACCGCAGCCCGGACAAGGCCGAGCGCTTGCGTCCGATGGGCGCGCAGATTCACACACAGGCGTCTGATGCCGCCGCGCAAGCCGACATGGTCATCAGCATGTTGGAGAACGGCCCCGTCACCGAGCATGTGCTCTTTGAAGGCGGGGTCGTCAAGTCGATGCGCCCGGGAGCCTTGCTGGTCGACATGGCGTCGATCAAACCCGCAGAAGCCCGCGACCATGCCAAGCGTCTGGAGGCGCGGGGCCTGCGCCATCTGGATGTGCCCGTCTCAGGGGGCACAGTAGGCGCCGAAGCCGGGTCGTTGGTGATGATGGCGGGCGGCAACGAAGCCGACTTTGAACACGTGTTGCCCATCCTGACGGTCATGGGCCGGGCCACGCACGTAGGCCCTCACGGCTCAGGTCAGCTCGCCAAGCTGGCTAACCAGATGATTGTGGGCATCACCATAGGTGCGGTGTCCGAGGCGTTGTTGTTGTGTGAGCGCGGCGGGGCCAGCATGGCCAAGGTGCGCGAGGCCATCACCGGCGGCTTTGCCGACAGCCGGGTGCTGCAGGTGCATGGGCAGCGCATGGTGGAGCACGACTTTGCGCCGCGTGCGCGCATGACGGTGCAGGTGAAGGACATGCGCAACGCACTGGCCACCGCCGCCGAGACCGGGTTTCAAGCCCCCATCACGGCGCTGCTTGAACAGTTGTATGCCTGCGGCATTGAGCACGGCATGGCCGACCTCGACCACGCAGGCTTGTTTGTGGAGTTAGCGCGCCGCAATGGGGTCCCGTTCAATCCAGCTTGATACCCAGGTCGACCGCCAGCTTGACCCAGATGGGCACCACGCGCGCCCACTCGGACCGGGTCTCGTCCAGGTTGACCGGCTTGTTGGGAATGGCAAACGTTTCGCGCAGTTGCGCCGCACGCGGGGTGTTGGCCCCCTCCACCGCGACTTTGGACAAGGCTTGCAGGATGGGCTCGGGGGTCCCGGCCGGTGCCATGAGGGGCAGCCCCCCTTCCAAGCCCACGAGCCGTGGGTCAACGCCTTGCTCAATCAGGGTCGGCAGATCGGGCAAACGGGGTGACCGGTAGCTACCGGTCACGCCCAGGGGCCTCACACCGCGCGCTTGCACCGCGGCAAACGCCTGGTAGCTGCCGATCGCAATTTGCGTTTGCCCGCCGGCCAGGTCGAGCCACATGGGGGCTTCGCCCTTGTAGTGCACCGATTGAATTTGCGTGCCGCTTTGTCGGTTCAACTGATCGGCCACCATGTGCGGGTAGGAGCCTGGCGCATACGTGCCCATCGACACCGGTTGTTTGCGCGCGTAGGCGATGAACTCTTGCATGGTGCGCACCGGCAGTTTTTCAGGCACACCCACCACCAAAGGACCCGATGGGAAATTGGCCACCGGGGTGAGGTCACGCTCCAGGTTGTAAGGCAGCTTGGCGTAGAGCACGCGGTTTTGCCAGACGGTGCCCGAGGTGGTCATGAGCAACGTATAACCATCAGGCGCCGACTTGGCCACGTGGTCAATGGCCAGTATGGCACCAGCGCCGGGTTTGTTGTCCACAACGGCTGTGATGCCGAGTTGTGCGCTGAGTTGTTCAGCATACAGGCGTGCGTAAGCATCTGTGAGGCCCCCGGGGGGGAAGGCCACCACGATGCGAATGGGCCGTGCGTTGGGCCAGGTACTGGCGGCAGAGCTGCTTTGCGCCCAGGCCAGGGGTGAGGAAGCCGCGCCCACGGCCAGCGCTGCGAGCACGCGACGGCGTTGCAGGGGTTGTGCTGCGACTACGTGTGCAGAAACATCTTGTGAGGAGAAACAATCAGAGGTGTCAGCGGTCATGGGCATCGTCCTGCCACCACCACGATGGCTCCAGGCCCAAGCCTAGCGAGGTTCAGCGCAGCCCGGCGCTATGGCTTACCCTCATGCCTCACCAACAGGGCCACCACAACCCCCAGCAGAAGTCCGCGCAACAAAGGCCCCACGTGAGTCGGGCAGCGATACGGCGGCGACTCAAGCCCGTCTTTTGGCGAGGCGGTTCAACCGACGCTGCGCCACCAAGGACGTGGTGGCAAATACCGCCATCAACAGACCCAGGTTCGTTGCGTCATCATGGCTGACCCAGCCCACGCTGTATCCCCCCACGGCCCCCACCCATTGCTGCATGAGACCAATAGCCCCCGCGGCAGACCCAGCCAATGTGGGCATGAGCCCGATCGAACCGGTGAGTGCAGGCGGCACCAGCAAGCCATGCCCCAAGCCCAGGAACAGGAGTGGCAAGGCAAATGCCAGGGGCGCCTTCCAGCCCAGAACCGACAAGCCCACCATGAACACCACCGACGCGAAGGTGATGCCCTGTCCCCACATCATCACCTGCCGCTCGCCCAGGCGGTGGACCAGATGGCTGGTCAGAAAGTTGCCGACGATGTAAGAGAGCGGCCCAAACATGATGTAAAAACCCACGCCATCTGGCCCCACGCCATAGCTCTTGAGCACGATGGGCGCGCCCCCCAGCATGGTGTAAAACGCCGCAGTCGCGCAGGAGAGAATCACCATGTACATCAAAAAGCTTGGGTTGCGCAGGAGCTGCTTGTAAGAGGACAGCATGCGTTGCCAGGCCGAAGTGCTACTCGATGCAACGCTTGCAGACGACACCTCAGACACCGCACGGGCATGACCCTGCGGTCGTCCTGCTGGCAAGCCCCACCAGGCGGCCATCAACAACAGCAAGGACAACGCGGCCATCAACACAAAGTTGGCCTGCCACCCAAAATTCACATGCAGGTACCCACCCAAAATGGTGGCAGAAGGCGGACACACGCCCATGGCCATGCCCACGTAGGCCATCATGCGGGTGCGATCAGACCCCACAAACCAGTCGTGGATGAGCGAGCGCCCCACCACCATACCGGCCGCCCCACCCGCGCCCTGAATGACTCGCGCCAGAGTCAACACGGTGAGGTTGGGTGCCAGCGCGCCCAGCACGGAGCCGGCCAAGGCCAGACTCACCCCCAACAACAACACCGGGCGACGACCATACCGATCGGACAGCGGCCCATACACCAGTTGCAGCACACCATAGGCGGCCACATACCCACTGAAGGTGAGTTGTACGCCCGATTGGTCGGTGTCAAAGATGCGGCCCCATTCCTGCATAGAGGGCAGGCAGATGGTCATGATGGCCAGACCAAACGCGAGTTGCCCCAAGATATTGGCGATCAGCGCAGGTCGCACGCGGGGTGTCACGGAGGTAGCGGTCATGGAGCGTTCAAGGGGGCAACGTTCCATTATCGGGGAGGGACTATGTAATACTGTCCCGCATGTCCCAATTCGACGATATCCCTCCTGTGCCACCGGAGGTGCTCTCGCCCGACGAGGCCGATGAGCCCACCCGTGTTCCCCTGGCCATTGAAGATGGGCTCACCGTGCTGGTGATGGCAGCCTTGGCCCTCATCACCTTTGCCAATGTGATCGTGCGGTACTTCACCGATCAATCGTTTGCCTGGACCGAGGAAATTTCCATCTTCTTGATGATCGTGCTGACCCTGGTGGCAGGGTCGGCCTCGGTGGCACGCAACCGTCAGATCCGTATCGAATATTTTGCCGACAGCGGCCCCGACTCGCGTCAGCGGGCCCTGGCGCGATTTGGTTCGCTCATGGTGATGGCCTTGTTTGGGCTCATTGCTGTGTTGAGCGTTCGCATGGTGTGGGACGACATCAAATTTAACGAAACCTCCCCCGGCATTGGTGTGCCGCGCTGGTGGTACACGATCTGGCTGCCCATTTTGTCGGTCGCCATTGCGCTGCGCGCGTTGGGCCTGTTCATACGCCGGGGGCGTGCCTCATGATTGCCACGCTGCTATTCGTGGTGTTTGTGGTGATGATGCTGATGGGCGTGCCCATTGGTGCTGCGCTGGGGTTGGCCGGGGCCGCGTGTATTGCGCTGGCCAATGCGGATGTGCAGTGGTGGGGCTTGCTGGCCGTGCCGCAAAACTTCTACGCCGGACTGGGCAAGTACCCGCTGCTGGCCATTCCCATGTTTGTGTTGGTGGGTTCCATCTTTGACCGCTCGGGGGTGGCCTTGCGCCTGGTGAACTTCGCCATCTCCATTGTGGGTCGTGGGCCGGGCATGTTGCCGCTGGTGGCCATTGTGGTGGCGATGTTTCTGGGCGGCATCTCAGGTTCTGGCCCCGCCAACGCCGCCGCAGTGGGGGCGGTGATGATCACGGCCATGTCGCGCGCCGGTTACCCGGCTGCGTTTTCAGCCAGTGTGGTGGGCGCAGCGGCGGCCACCGACATTCTGATTCCGCCCTCGGTGGCGTTCATCGTGTATTCGGTGCTGGTGCCGGGGGCCTCTGTGCCGGCGCTTTTTGCGGCTGGCATGGTACCGGGCGTGCTCGCGGGTCTGGCCCTGATCGTGCCGGCGGTGTGGATGGCGCGCAAACACAAGATGGGCGCACTCGAGGCCGACTTGCCGCGCCCGCCTTTCTGGCGCAGCCTGCGTGAGGCCACCTGGGGACTGGCTGCGCCGGTGTTGATTCTGGGTGGCATGCGGGCGGGCTGGTTCACGCCCACCGAGGCGGCGGTGGTGGCAGTGTTCTATGGTCTGTTTGTAGGCATGTTCATCCACCGCACCATTCGTGTAAAAGACCTGTATGTCATTCTGCGCGAATCGGGCGAGCTGTCCGCCATCATCTTGCTGGTGGTTTCGCTGGCGGGCATCTTCGCCTGGTCGCTCTCAACCTTGGGGGTGATTGACCCACTCACCAACGCCATCGTGAATTCAGGGCTGGGTGAAGTTGGCGTGTTGTCGCTGCTGATTTTGATGCTCATCACCGTCGGCATGTTCCTGGACGGTGTCTCGATTTTCCTGATCTTCGTGCCGCTGCTGATGCCCATCGTCAACTTCTACCAATGGGACCCGGTGTGGTTTGGCGTCATCCTCACCTTGAAGGTGGCGCTGGGCCAGTTCACACCACCGCTGGCCGTGAACCTCATGGTGTCATGCCGCATTGCCAATGTGCGCATGGAAGACACGATTCGCTGGGTGGGCTGGATGCTGTTCTCGATGTTCCTGGTGATGGTGGCGGTGATCGTGTGGCCGGAATTGGCAACGGCATTGCCTAAAGCCCTGGGCTATTGATTCATCCCTGTGGTGCGTCACCTTCGTTCACCCTGACGGCGGTGAATCGACGCACAATCCGTTGCAGGCATTCACCTCAGCATCTCAGCGATGCGATACGAGGCGATTCAGAACGTGGGCAATCCCAAGGAACTCCGCACGCGGTTCTTGATGTAGACGCCGTCGCGCGAGGGCAGCGCGCGCGGCAGGTCATCCGCCTTCACCAGGATTTGCGCCAGGCTCGGGCCTTGGCGCGATTGAATCGCCTGAACCACGGCATCCAGGCCTGAAGCCTCCTGCACACGAAATGCGTTGGCAATGCTGCAGGCCTTGGCCACGGCGGTCAGGTCGGTCCCCAGGTGGGTGTGACTTTGCTGCATACCGGTTTCTCCAAAGTGACCGTTGTCCAGCACCACGATAGTGAGGTTGGGCGGCTGCTGTGCCCCCACCGTGGCCAGCGCCCCCAGGCCCATCAGTTGCTCGCCATCACCGGTGAGCACCACCACGGACTCTTGGGGCTGCGCCAAAGCCAGGCCCAGGCCGATCATGGTGGCGCCACCCATGGCTCCCCAGAGATAGAAGTTGCGGTCGCGGTCGCCCGCGGCGTAAAGGTCGTAGGTGGACGAGCCCAGGCCCGCCACCGCCAGCACGTTGGGCACGCGTTGAATCAACTGCGCCACCACCGCACGCCTGTCCAGCGTGGCCGATGCAAAAGAAGTTGTGCTCATGGTGGGCTCCTGTGTCAGTTCTTGATCCATTGCTTGCGGCCGATGAGGCGCTGCGAGAGCAGCACCGCCATCGATTCACCGGCCACGAAGGCCGACTCCAGCGCCGCTTCCACCGTGTCTTCGACCTCCTCGGCCCGATCGGCGCGTTGCACGCGAATGCCCATCAACTCCATGGCCCCTTGCGTGGCCTTGCTCATGGGGGTTTGCCACGGGTTGAACTCAGCGTACTCGCCGCGCATGGTCACCAGGGTGAGGAAAGGAATGCGACAGCTTTGGAGGATGGACATCATGTTGATGCAGTTGCCCACGCCCGAGCTTTGCATCAGCAACACCGCGCGCTGACCGCCCAGCCAGGCACCCGTGGCCAGGGCCACGCCCTCTTCTTCCGTGGTGAGCACCACGGCGCGCATGTCAGGGTCGGCATGCACGCGACGAATCACATGCGCATGGCCCGCGTCGGGCACATAGCCCACTTGCTTGATTTGGCCTCGCTTGAGGACCTGGTAAATGGCATCTTGCCAGGCGGGGGGGGATGATGCAGGAGTGCTCATGGTGGATAGCTGTTGAGTGAATGCAGTGAAAAACTTGAACTGACAAGAAAGCTTGTCCGCGAAGGTGGTCCAGTCAGACGGTTGAGTTTGAGTGTCAGGTGACTCGACGTTGAAGAAGGGGCCGGCGTTCAGTCCACCACCAGCTTGATCTGCTTGACCACAGCTTCAAAGCCGTCGAGCTCGGCGCGAATTTGCGCGGCCATTTGCTCAGGTGTGTTGCCCACGGGCTCAGAGCCGGCTTCGAGCATCTGCTTGCGCACATCGGGTTGCTGGATGATGCGCACGACCTCGGCGTTGAGCTTTTGCACGATGGCGGGCGGCGTGGACGCCGGCGCCAGCAGCCCAAACCAGGTGCCCACATCAAACCCGGGCAACACGGTTTCGGACAAAGACGGCACATCGGGCATGGCCGACGAGCGCTTGGCTGTGGTCACCGCCAACGCCCGAACCTTGCCAGCCTTGACCTGAGGCAACCCGGAGCTGACCGTGTCAAACATCAGTTGCACCTGGCCGCTGAGCAAATCCGCCACCGCAGGCGCGCTGCCTTTGTACGGCACATGGACCAGTTTCACGCCGGCCTTCAAGTTGAACATCTCACCAATCAGGTGGTGCGCCGTTCCAGCACCCGCCGAACCGTAGTTGAGCTTGCCCGGTTGTGTCTTGGCCAGGGCCACGAACTCGGCAATGTTTCGAGCGGGCACATCCGCATTCACCACCACCATGTTGGGCACCATGGCCACCACGGTGATGGGCGCGAAGTCGCGGTCAATGTTGTAGTTGAGCTTGCTGTAGACCTTTTGCGCAATGGTGTGGTGCGCTGCGCCCATCAGCAAGGTGTAGCCATCGCCCGGCGATTTGGCCACCAGGTCCGCCCCCAAGGTGGCACCTGCACCCGGTTTGTTTTCGATGACCACGGGCTGCCCCCAGGATTGGGTGAGGCGCTGCCCCACCAGGCGGGCCAGCATGTCGGTGGTGCCCCCGGGGGCAAACGGCACGACGATCTTGATGGGGCGGTTGGGAAAGCTGGAGGCGGTCTGCGCCGCTGTCGGGGTTTGCGCAAGCGTTGCACCTGCGCAGGCAGACAGCGCCAGGCCCATCAGAGCGCGGCGTGTCCAGATCGGTGTGAAAGCAGTCATGGGAGTCTCCTTGGTTGATTACACCAGCCGTTGGCCATACTTGGCCAGGGCTGCGGGGGACAGGGTCAGGCCCAGGCCTGGCTCCTGGTTGAGCGTGAGCACGCCGTGGCGAATCTGCGGCGGGTTTTCATACAACTCGGCCTGCAGCGGGTCGCGTTCGGGGTCGGTGAAGGCCTCGACGATGCAGCCCGCCGGGCTCGATGCCACGATGTGCGCATGAATGAAGCAGTCGTGGTGAGGCGCCACCTGCACATGGTTGAGCTCGCACAAGCCCGTGAGCTTGCGCCCTTCGGTGAAGCCCCCCATCATGGTGCAGTCAAACTGCAGAATCTGGATGGCTTGCTCCTCGAGCATGGCGCGGCAGCCG
>Ga0255089_1000665_pt1 | contig 11742 bp, 9 predicted proteins | sample Colum_Miss_RepC__2_FD_188468 | JGI IMG/M metagenome (GOLD analysis project Ga0255089, IMG submission 188468) | Freshwater microbial communities from Columbia River, Oregon, United States - Colum_Miss_RepC_8d | ecosystem: Environmental > Aquatic > Freshwater > River | place: USA: Oregon... | reverse complement strand
CCCTTCGGTGGGCTACCTTTCATTCCGGCGATCTTTACCGCTGGGGATGGCTCTGGGTTGAGCAGTGGATACGCTGAAGGCGATCCTGGATGGCGGTGGATGTCGTCAGGATCGGCTTGTCTGCTGGAAATTCGGTCGCGTTGTGTCGCAAATGACACTTGAATAGTCCCATCCGCCGGCGAGAAGCTTCGGATCCTAGGTACGCATGAATCTTGGCGATATTCTCACCACACGGCAGATCGTTCCGGAACTCGCGGCCAAAAACCGTTGGGAGGCCATCGATGAGTTGATTGGTTGCCTTGTTGCAGCCGGGAAGGTGCTTCCGGAGCATCGCGATGCCATCACTGCGGTCGTCAAAAAACGCGAAACCTCCATGAGCACGGGCATCGGTTTCGGTATTGGTATTCCCCACGCCTCCACCGATTTGATCACCGAGGTGACGGCCGCGTTTGGGCGTTCCCGCGCTGGTGTCAGCTTCGATGCCTTGGACAACCAGCCGGTGCATTTAGTCACGTTGTTCCTGGTGCCAGCCGGGCAGTTTCAGCGTCATTTGCACACCTTGGCGGGCATTGCCAAAGTGCTGCGTCGCGATGATTTCCTGAAGTCCATCACCCAGGCGCCGGATGCGGAGTCCATGGTGAAGATGATTCGTGATTTCTCCGAAGGTCTTCGCTGATCTCCAGGCAGGCGTTTCATTTCGAGTCCGACATTTCCGTCCCATGTTTCATTCTGTCATTGAATCCCGGCTGCGCGCCGCGGTTTCTGCCCTCGTTCCTGCCGCTGACCCGGCCACCATTCAGGTGAAGCCGGCTTCGGAAGCGCGGTTCGGAGATTTTCAGAGCAATTCGTTGATGTTGGTGGCCAAGGCCGCCCGGATGAATCCCCGCCAATTGGCCAGTGATGTGGTGGCGCGTCTGGATGTCTCCGACTGTTGTGAGCCCGTGGAAATAGCGGGTCCGGGATTCTTGAATTTTCGCCTGACCCGTGCGGCTTGGGAGAACTGGGTGAACGAGGCGGCCACCGGAAAGCCCGTGTTGGTGCCTCAGGCTGCGGCTCGGCGAACGGTGGTTCTCGATTTCTCATCACCCAATGTCGCCAAGCCCATGCACGTGGGGCATATCCGGTCCACGGGCATTGGTGATGCACTGCAGCGGATGTGGCGACTGCTGGGTCACCGGGTGATTAGCGACAACCACATCGGGGATTGGGGCACGCAGTTCGGCAAATTGCTGGTGGGCTGGAAGGAGTTGCTCGATCGGCCGGCCTTGGAGAGCGATCCCATCGCGGAGATGGAGCGGCTTTACAAGACGGTCAACGCCCAGTGCGATGCCGATCCGGCTCGCTTGTAATTGGCCCGGCAGGAGTTGGTGAGATTGCAGGCCGGCGATGCCGAGAACCTGGCGATCTGGAAAGAGATGATCCGGCTCTCACAAGTCCAGTTCGACACGCTCTATGGGCGTATGGGCACCCGCTTCGACCACACCTTGGGTGAGAGCTTTTACAACCCAGAATTGGCCCCAGTGGTGGACGCACTCCTGGCTTCTGGCATCGCCCGATCCAGCGACGGAGCTGTGGCGGTCTTCAGCGACCGGTCGTTGCCGCCGAAGGACGATCCGTTCTTGGTGAGTCGGGATGGCGAATGGGTGGACGTGCCGGCACTCATTCGCAAGAGCGACGGCGGGTTCAATTACATGACCACCGATCTGGCCACGGTCGATTATCGCATCCGGACCTGGGCTCCGGACGAAATCCTCTACGTGGTGGATGATCGCCAATCGGGCCATTTTCGCGGGCTATTCCATGTGTTTGCCCGCTGGCAGCCGGAGGCCTATTCCAAGACCCAACTGCGCCACATCGGCTTCGGGAAAATCCTGGGTGAAGACGGCAAGCCCTTCAAAACCCGATCAGGCGATACCGTTCGACTGGCGGACCTCCTCGACGAAGCCGAAGAACGTGCCCTGCAGGTAGTGACTGAAAAGCGTCCGGAGTTGCCGGAGGCCGAGCGTCGTGAAATCGCCCGCATCGTGGGTATCGGGGCCGTGAAGTGGCAGGACTTGTTGCCCAATCGGCAGAGCGACTACGTGTTTTCCTGGGACAAGATGCTGGCATTGCAGGGCAATACCGCGCCTTACGTGCAGTATCAATACACCCGGGCGTCCAAGGTGGTGCGCGACTCCGGTGCGCCGACGGCGGCTCAACCGATTGTTTTGACCGAGGCGGCTGAAATCGCATTGGCCAAGCACTTGATGAACTTGGGTTTCACCCTCCAAGCGGCGGCCGAGGAATGCCGGCCCAATTACTTGTGCAATTACCTGCACGAGTTGGCGGGCCTCTACAGCAGTTTCTACGAGGCTTGTCCGGTGCTGAAGGCCGATGAGCCTGCCCGCTCGACTCGCTTGGCGCTGTGCCGCCTGAGTGCCCAAGTCTTGAAGTTGGGACTGGAAACCTTGGGCATCGAGGTGACGGAGAAGATGTGAGTCAGGCCGGTTGCGGTGGGTCGGATAGCGCTCAAACCGCTCCAACGGACTGGTCTTTCGGCATTCTTTCTTCGGGGCGCGCATCAACCCCGCGGATTGTTCCTCAGGTGCTCGCGGATTTCGGTGAGAAATTCGGCGCCGTAGTCGCGCAGCTTGCGTTCACCGACACCGGAGATCGTGAGAAATTCCTCGTCGGTGGTGGGCAGTTCGCGCGCCATGAGTCGCAGTGAATTGTCGCCGAAGACAATGTAGGGCGGCACGCCCAGGCTGTCGGCCAGCGATTTGCGCAGAAGGCGCAGCTTCTCGAAGAGCAGTTCGTCGCAGTCGATGTCTCCGACTCGCTCGGCCTTCGGACGCGAGCGTTCCATCGGCTTGGTGAGGGTGACGGTGCGCCGGTCTTTGAGGGCCGTCATGCCGTCGGGTGTGATCTCGAGGACGCTGAACTGTTCGGAGGTTTGTCGAAGGTATCCCAAGCGCACCAATTCCCGCCCGATGGAGGCCCATTCATTGCGGCTCAAATCCGAACCGATACCGTAGGTGCTGAGCTTGTCGTGCCCCCACTGGATCACCTTTTCCGACTCGCTGCCGGTGAGCACGGCGATGACGTGGTTGAACCCGGTGCCGAAGCCGCTCTTCTGCCGGATGCGGAACACGCAGCTCAGGAACTTCTGCGCCGCTAACGTGCCGTCCCAAGTGGAACGTGGGCTCAGGCAGTTGTCGCACGTGCCGCAGTTGGGTTGCGGGTACACCTCTCCGAAGTACCCGAGCAACGAGGCCCGCCGGCACTCGGAACTGTCGGCGTAGTGGCTGATTTGCTGGAGTTGTTCACGCGCGATGCGCTGCTCTTCCAGATCGGTTTTCTCGGCGATGAAGGCCGTTTGCTTGGCGACATCGCCGGGACTGTAGAGCAGCAGGCATTCTCCGGGGAGCCCGTCCCGACCGGCCCGTCCGGTCTCCTGATAATACCCTTCGATGTTCTTCGGCAAGTCGTGGTGAATGACGAAGCGGACATTGGGTTTGTTGATGCCCATGCCGAAGGCGATGGTCGCACACACCACCCGGACCTCGTCTTTCAAGAACGCATCCTGATTGGCCGAACGTTCCTTGGCGGACAACCCTGCGTGGTAAGGCAGCGACTTGACGCCATCCTGGGCCAGCTTCGCGGACACCGATTCCGCCGAGGCCCTCGAGAAGCAATAAACGATGCCGCATTCTTTCGGGCGGGCCTTCACGAAGTCGAGGATCTGCCGGTACGACTGAGACTTGGGAATCACCCGGTAGGTGAGGTTCGGGCGATTGAAACTGGCCACGTGAATGGACGGATCCCTCAGGCGGAGTTGCCGGATGATGTCGTCCCGTACCCGAGTGGTGGCCGTCGCGGTGAGCGCCATGAAGGGCAGCTCGGTGAACTGCTCCCGGAGCAGGGCCAGTTGCCGGTATTCCGGCCGGAAATCGTGACCCCATTCGCTGATGCAGTGGGCCTCATCGACCGCCACTTGCTGCACGTTCCACTGTCGCAGGGCGTCGAAGAGCGAACCTTCGCCGATCATCAGGCGTTCCGGAGACAAGTAGAGCAGCTTGAACTCGCCTTGGTGCAGTCCGCGCCAACGCGCCTTGCGCTCCTTCTCCGACAACGAGGAGTTGAGGAAGGTGGCCGCCACCCCATTGGCCTGAAGTTGATCCACCTGATCCTTCATGAGCGCGATGAGCGGAGAGATCACCACGGTCAGTCCCGGTCGGGCTAGGGCGGGCAACTGGAAGCACAGCGACTTGCCGCCGCCAGTGGGCAGCAGAGCGAAGACATCGCGGCCACCCAGGGCATCGCGGATGATTTCCGCCTGATGGGGTCGAAACTCCGTGTAGCCAAAGACCTGCTTGAGCAGCGACAGCAGTTGAGGTTGACCAGTGGAGTAGGACACGAGAGGGCCCAGCTTATGAGCAAGTTCCCGGTGCGGCAATGCGGCTGAGCGTCGCCGGTCAGGATTGATTTCAGTGACCGCGCATTGCCAGTTGCTCGGAACCGGGGTGTTTTGGCACGTTTTCCATTGCTGATATGTCTTACCAAAAACGGATCTTCGGGACCGACGGTGTCCGCGGTCGGGCCAACATCGAACCGGTGACCGCCGAGACCGCCTTGAAGCTCGGTCGCGCAGCGGCGCATGTGTTTAAGAATCGGAATGGCCAGGCTCGGAACCGGGTGCGCCACCGGATCGTCATTGGCAAGGACACCCGCCTTTCCGGCTACATGCTGGAAAACGCCCTGAGCGCCGGCGTCCTCTCGATGGGTGTGGACGTGGTGTTCATCGGCCCATTGCCGACCCCCGGCGTGGCCTATGTGACCCGCTCGATGCGGGCCGATGCGGGCATTGTCATCACGGCCTCCCACAATCCCTACGACGACAATGGCATCAAGTTCTTCGGCCCCGACGGCTACAAACTCGACGATGAGACCGAGAACCAAATCGAGGAATTGGTCTTCAGTGGGAGCATCGAGGCATTTCGCCCGACGGCCAGCGAGATCGGTAAGGCCGTCCGCGTCGAAGACGCCATTGGTCGCTATGTCGAACAGGCCAAGTCGTCTTTCCCCAAGACCCTGACCTTGGAGGGCATGCGCATCGTGGTCGATTGCGGCCACGGCGCTTCCTACAAGACCACGCCCATGGTGCTGCAGGAATTGGGAGCGGAGGTCATCGCCTTCGGAACCCAACCCAACGGCACCAACATCAATCGCGAGTGCGGTTCGATGTATCCGCAGACTCTGTGCGCCAAGGTGCGGGAATACCGGGCCGATTTGGGCATCGCCCATGACGGAGACGCCGATCGGGTGATCCTTTGTGATGAAGCCGGCAACCTCGTGGACGGCGACGACATCATGGCCATCAGCGCGTTGCAAATGCTGGCCGAAGGCCGATTGGCCAATAAGACCTTGGTGGCCACGGTGATGAGCAATGCCGGTCTGGATGTGGCCATCCGCGCGGCCGGTGGCGAGGTGGTTCGGACAGCGGTGGGCGACAAGAACGTCATCGATTGCATGCTGACCCATGGCTACAACTTTGGTGGCGAACAAAGTGGGCATTTGATTTTCCGGGAGCACAGCAGCACCGGGGATGGACTGGTGGCCGCACTGCAAATTCTCAGCGCCATGCAGACGCGTGGTGAGCCGCTCTCCAAATTGGCTCGCTGCTGGACCCGATATCCGCAATTGGTCACGAATGTGCCGGTTCGGGTGAAGACCCCGTTCGCTGAGTTGGAGGAGGTTCTGGATTTGGTCAAACAGGCCGAATCCGAAGTCGAGCCCAAGGGTGGGCGGGTTCTGCTGCGCTACTCCGGCACCGAACCCAAGGCGCGATTGTTGATCGAAGGGCCCGACATGGCGGTCATGGAACGTTGGACCTCGGCCATTTGCGGATCGATTCGCAAGCAGGTCGGTCAGGCCGGTTGAGCGGAGCCTTCCTGAAGGCGGGTCGGACGGTCTGACGGGGCGGAAAGGCTTGCGTCGTCCGGTGACTGTGCGCGCCATTGACCCCATGAACGCTTCTCCGGCGGTGTCCGAACAGCGCTTTGTCACGGCGGCCGAAAGCCGGACTGACCTCACGCCGTACACGCTGAACACGTGGCTGTCCCGTCCGGACATCGTGCCGTGCGAATCGTTGCTGCTGGTCCGGGCGACTCTCGACGCCGGGCGCTGCCATGGATTCCACCGGCATCCCACCCGCGAGGAAATCATCTACATCCTTTCGGGTCAGGCCGAGCAGTGGTGTGGTCGGCAGCATCGCATCCTCAAGGCCGGCGAGATGGTGCTGATCCCCAAGAACGAGATCCACGGCACTTACAACCCATTCCGCGAGCCGGTGATCTTCCTGGCCATGTTGTCGCCGGTGGAGGCCGAGGAACCCGGAACCGTCAACGAGTGGGACCACGAGCCTTGGGCCAGCCTCCGGCAAAGCCTGGGTCTGCCCGAGTGCCGCTGAAGCCCGCCTGATCCTGCACGTTTTCCATGATCGAGACCCTGCCACCGGCGCTGCTGGCCTTGCTGCGAAATACTCCGGGTTTGGAGCGTTCGTACTTGGTAGGCGGTTGCGTGCGGGACTGGTTGCTGGGGGTTCCGGTCGCCGACTTCGACATCGAGGTGTATGGCCTCTCGTATCCAGAGCTCGCGACCGTGTTGTCCCGATACGGCCGGGCCGATTCGGTGGGCAAGTCGTTTGGCGTGGTGAAGCTCACCCATTCGAGCGGAGCGGTCTGGGATTTTTCGGTGCCGCGGCGCGATTCGAAGCGCGGGCCGGGACACAAGGGCTTCGACATTGAGTTCGATCCCGAACTGAGTCCGCTGGAGGCTTCCGCCCGTCGCGACTTCACCATCAACTCGATGCTCTGGGATCCTCGGAGCGGTGAACTGATCGATCCCCACGGCGGGCGTTCCGATCTCGAGGCCCGCACTCTGAGGCACACGAGCGCGGCGTTTCCTGAAGACCCGTTGCGGGTGTTGCGCGGCATGCAGTTTGCCGGTCGCTTCCGGTTGCAGGCCGCTCCGGAAACGCTCGAGTTGTGTCGGTCCATTCGTTCGTGTTTCGCCGAACTGGCCGTCGAACGGGTGCGCGAGGAGTGGCTCAAGTGGGCCACCCGGTCCGTGCAGCCGTCGCTGGGGTTGGCCTTTTTGAAAGGCAGCGGATGGCTGGAACTCTTGCCGGAATTGGCCGCAATCGTCGGCGTGCCGCAGGATCCGGAATGGCATCCCGAAGGCGATGTCTGGGTCCACACGTTGCATGCGGTGGATGCTTTGGTGGCCTCACCGCAATGGCCCGTCCTGGCGGCGGAAGAGCGGTGTGTGCTCATGATGTCGGTGCTGCTCCACGATTTGGGCAAAGCCACGTGCACCCGCACGGAGTTCAAAGGCGGGCGGGATCGCATTGTCTCGCCGGGCCATGAGGCGGCCGGAGGCGATTTGGCGTCGGGTTTCCTGCGTCGGGTGGGATTCCAGGAGTCCTGGGTGGAACGGGTGGTGCCGTTGGTGGTCAACCACATGGTTCATTCCGAGGATCCGTCGGCCCGGATGGTGCGCCGATTGTCGGTGAGGCTCCGGCCCTCGACCATCGATGAACTTTGCGCCGTGATGACCGCCGACGCCTCGGGGCGTCCTCCTCGACCCGCAGGAGTGCCTGCTTCGGTCCTGAAACTCCGACAAGCCGCGGCGGACCTTCAGCTCCAAGCTTCGGTTCCGGCGGCCCTGTTGCAGGGGCGTCACTTGTTGTGCCAGGGTTGGACTGCTGGCCCGCAGTTGGGTGCTCTCCTGAAGGAGGCCTATTCCGCGCAATTGGACGGTGAGTTCAGTGACCTCGAAGGGGCCATGAAGTGGGTATCGGAGCGGGCTTGGAATAGCGAGGGGGCCGCAGGCGATGGACGTGGGCCTTCTCAGTAGGCGATTCGGGAGGGCCCTTCAGGAGCATTCGTCGGAAGCGTTGGTGGTCTCGCTCGCCGGGCTTTCCAGCCCGCGTTCAGCGAGGGAGGAGAATGCGATAGTGATTGGCGGGGATTTCGATGGTCCGGAAATTCGAGGGTATGGCTGGTTCGACCTTCCAGCGGCGCAAGTCCTCGATCCCGAGATCACTCGGATTGATGCGCACGGGTGTGCCTTGGGAATTGAAAAGGGCGATGATCCGCTCGCGTTGCCAGCGACGTTCGAAAGCCAAGACGCCCGGGTGGTTAGCGATGGTGAGGGTGCGGTAGTCGCCGCGACGGAGGGCCGGGTGGTCCCTTCGGAAGCGGATCCAATCGCGGAAAAATCGCCACTGTTCCCGATCGACCGAGACCGGATCGGGAGCCCGTTGGTCTCCGGAGGGTAGGCATTTTTCGGGTGCATACCGCAGGTCGGACCAGACCATGGGTTTGCGGCAATCCGGGTCGTCGGCCCCCCACATCCCGACCTCATCGCCGTAATACAAATACGGGGCCCCGGGCGCGAGGAACTGCAAGGCGATCATCTGCCGCCAGCGCGACTTCTCGGCCGCGTTGGGGGCTCGCGGATCGTAGCCCCGATCGTCCTTGAGCGACGCCCCGTGGTCTTGGCGAGCCGACGGGTTGACCACCGCCGAACCCACCCGTGACGTGTCATGCGATCCCAAAAGGTTCTGGAGGGCCAGACATCGGTCGTACCCATATTGCTGGTGTTGGAGCTCCAGGGCCTCGGCAAACTGGGCCGGGGTGGTGCATCGGGGTTGATTCAGGAATTGGAAGACAGCGTCGCCGAAGCGGTAGTTCATCACCCCATCGAACGCCTGGTCGAGCCAGGGGCGGGCATTGCGGAACGTGTTCGCCGCATAGTCGTCCCACCAGATCTCACCGGTGATGTAGGCCTGCGAGTTGATCGCCTGCACCCAACCTCGGAACTCCCTCCAGAATCCCAGGGGCACTTCAGCGGCCACATCCACGCGCCAACCGTCGATGCCATCCTCGGGGTTGCCGTCCCCGTTGGGATCCATCCACCGGCGCACGATCGAATGGAAATGCGCGCGCACCTCAGGGTGCAAATTCTCTGAATCGCGACGGATTTCCGGGAGGTCTTGGATGCCGGACCAGCCGCGGTAGTCGAACTCATCGGCCGGGGTCATCGGATCATCCCAGCGGGTGATGTGGAACCAGTGGGCGAAGCGGCTGCCGGGGCCTTCCCGTCGGGCTTGTTGCAAGGCCCAGAAGGTGGTTCCGGTATGGTTGAAGACCCCGTCGATGATGATTCGCATTTTCCGTCGGTGGGCTTCGCGGATGAGTTTCAGGAACAGCCGGTCGGCCGCACTCCAACGCCAGGTGGCGGGATCGGCGGGATTTTCGGCAGCGAACAGTGCGGCATCGCCTGCGGGATCCGGGCCGAAATGGCGGTCTATATGGTGATATCGCGCTGCGCCGTACTTGTGCAGCGACGGGGAGTCGAAGACCGGGTTGAGGTACAGTGCGTTGACTCCCAGATCCTTCAGGTAATCGAGCCGGTCGAGAATGCCTTGGAGATCGCCGCCGTACCGCCGCAGTTGGGCGTTGTGGTAGAAGTCCTTCCCGCTGGCCTGTTCCCACGGCTGCAGCGCGTACCAATCGGAAGTCCACGGTGAAACCTGCCAACCGGCGGGCACTGCATACGGCCATGTACCCTCGAGGCTGGCGGGAACCGGGTCGTTCTTCGGATCTCCATTACGGAATCGTTCCGGGAAGATCTGGTACCAAATGGCATCGGCCGCCCAGTCCGGCGGGGTGGCCAACGACACGAGCCCAGACAGGAGGGACAGGCACAACCAGAGGATCAACCCGCGGGGCATGCATGGATGTTGGAGTGTGCCACGCGCGCCGACAATCCTGGGTCGAACTGAGTTCCGAATTCTTTGCAGGTGCGAGCTGGATGCCGGCCTCGATACCGAACTTCACGCCGCTATTGGAGAACGGTCGAGTGGGTGACTCTGGCCCAGCCCGCAAACCCCGCCTCAACGGGCCAACTTCGCATTCAACCAACGATTCAATGAGGCCCCGTCATCGAGGGCCTGCTCTCGGTCGGCGGTCAACCAGGTGAACCCGAGCCCATGGGCCGGACCGTTGGCAACTACGGCGTCGGAGCGGCAGCTCTGCAATTGTGCGCGGGCGCGTTGCAAGACCTCGTCGCGGGTGCCATCGACTTCGTATTTCCAACCGGTGATCCAAGCCTTCGGGTACAGGTCGCGCAATTGCGCTAGGATCTTCGGCGTGGGGCGCAACTCGGCCAGAAGGCTGCCGTCGCGGGTCGAAAATTTGCCCGAGTGCACGGGATTCAACCGTCCATCGTCATCGCGGCGAAACACCGCACCGACCTGGAAATCACCGACCGCAGCCGCATGGAAGATCGCCACGGGTTCCTGGGTGGCATGGGCCTCAAATCGTCCCAAGAGGTCGGCGGCGGTGGCAAACGCCTCGGTGGTGACGGCGTGGAGGGCCGGTGCGGCCGTGGCGGTCCGGCTGCGCAGCAGAAGGACGTCGTGCCCTGTGCACGCCAAGTGGTTGGCCAGGTCGGTACCGAGAGTGCCCGTGGAGTGGTTGGTCAACCGACGCACCGAATCCAAAGGTTCCACGGTCGGGCCCGCTGTCACGAGGCAACGCATGGGGTCAGATGGTAGTCGGTATGGATGCTGGATGCCACGTTAGCGTTGAGTTCAGAGGAACCCCAAGCGTGCCACGGGCATCGGGAGCACGGTCACAACGCCCGCCGCAAGTGGCCGGCGTAGCCGGTCATCTCCACGAAGGCGCGGCCGATTTCTTTGCCTTGGGCGTCGAGGACGCGGCAGGCGCCTTCCCAGTAGGGCACGCCGGCGATGCCGCCGGAGAGTTCTTGGTCGGCGCAGAGGGGTTCGATGCGCAGGGTGGGCCCGGGTCGGCCATCGGGCTCGGGCACGGTGAGCAGAACAGCCGCCGGATAGGTACCGCCGGAGCGCGGGCTTTTCCATTGGCCTTCGCCGCGCCAGGTGAACCGGTCGGGTCCCCACTGCGACACGCGGCCGTCCTTGCCGATCCAGGCGAGGGTCGAAAAGGCGTCGGTCGTGCCGTCGTCGCGGCGCATTCGGTAGGCCATCAGCTCGCGGCCGTCGAAGAACTGGATGCTCGTCCAGTCCCAGCCCACCTGGCCTTCGCCGAGTTGACTGCTACTGAGTTCATGGTCCATCCAGGCCTCGCCTTCGATGCGCTCGGTCTGGGATCCGCGTCGGAGTTCGCCGGTGACCGCGAGCCGGGGAAAGGTCAGATAGTGGCTCGCCGCCGAGGGTTCACGGGCCTTGCGCGAGACGCCATTGGTGCCGAAGACCACCAGGGGTTTCTGCGGCGTCAGGCTCATACGCCAGAACAAGTCGGCCTGGATACCGCCCCGCAATTCGAGCTTCGGCTGGCCTTGGGAGTCCGGACCCAGGTCTTTGAGGGACCAATTGCCGTTGCGGACGTCGAGGCGATTCGTGGCAGCCTGGGCGTCCCAGCCCCGGCGGTTGAGGCGCTCTTCGTGGCGGAAGGTCTTTGTGGAGACATCCAGCCAAGCCATGTGGGCGAGGAAGAATTCGTCGTTGGCAAAGTTTGGAATCGATGGGTATGCCGTTGGAGCGTTGGTGCCCGCGGGTTGCGGCACCGGCAGGACGTCGGAGGCCCTTCGGAAGAAGGTAGCCTGAAAACCATGTCGCTGGCCGCCCTCGGAGGTCAGGTGACCCGTCAGGTACCACCACTCGATCTTGAACTCCGGATGGCTGCCATGGTCGGCTGGAAATTGGAACTCACG
>Ga0255089_1000661_pt1 | contig 11811 bp, 12 predicted proteins | sample Colum_Miss_RepC__2_FD_188468 | JGI IMG/M metagenome (GOLD analysis project Ga0255089, IMG submission 188468) | Freshwater microbial communities from Columbia River, Oregon, United States - Colum_Miss_RepC_8d | ecosystem: Environmental > Aquatic > Freshwater > River | place: USA: Oregon... | reverse complement strand
GCCTACACCTACCTCGGAGCCGAGTTGACCTGGGACATCTACTGGAATGGCACTATTGGTGCTGCCAAGAAGGATCTCGACAGTTGTGCGCAGGCGATCAACGCCAAACTGGCACCACGCGGCGGCCATGCACGGGTATCTGTCCTGAAAGCAGTCGTTACGCAGGCCAGCTCCGCCATTCCGGTGATGCCTTTGTATCTGGCCTTGCTGTTCAAAGTAATGAAAGAGCATGGCACCCATGAAGGCTGCATCGAACAGGTTTATGGTCTACTGCGGGATTCGCTGTACGGCTTTGCGCCACACATGGATGCCGATGGCCGCTGGCGCGCGGACTACAAGGAGCTTAATCAGGAAGTGCAGCAGGAAGTGGCAGCACTGTGGTCGCAGGTAACGACGGAAACCATCGGTACCATGACGGATTTCACGGGCTACAAAACCGGCTTCCTGCAATTGTTCGGGTTTGAAGTGCCCGGAGTTGATTACGAAGCCGAGGTCGATCCGGTAGTGCCAATCGCCCAAATGGTGGTCTAGGCGCTTGCGGCCATGCTGCCCCACTGCTCGGGCATTGCCAGCGGCGGCCGTTTCGGCGTCTTGAAAGTCGGCACTACAAAGCGGGAAGCTTCTTCCTGCAGGTTGTGCCGCACTTCAGCCAGTGTGGCTTGCCGTTGCGCCACTTCATGCAGGCGCTTCATGCGGAACGCCAGCGTGGCAATCACTTCATCGAAACACTGCCAGCAGGCATCGTAATCATCTTCGAGACGCGTTGGGTCCGGCAGTGGCCAGTGGATGCGCGTGGTGTTGGGGTCGCCGAGCGGACAGCTCTCGCCGGCTGCGCTGTCGCACAGCGTGATGATGAAGTCTGGTTGGTAGTCGCTTAACTGCGTCCATGCCTTTGAACGCAGACCCCGCAGTGGGATGTCGTGCAAGGCCAGTTGTTCAAGTGTGAGCGGATGTACCTTGCGGGCAGGTGCAGCGCCGGCGCTCTGCACTTCGATCAGCGTGCCGCACACCTGGCGGGTGATCGCTTCAGCGAGAATGCTGCGGCAGCGGTTGTGAGTGCATAAAAACAACAACTTCATGGGAGGGGCTGTCAGCGGAACCTGGAAGTCAATCTACCGGGCGGCCTTAAAGAAACGATAAAGAAGCGGTGATAGGCTCAGTGTCACGTTGCCATGGCAGAGGCACGAGAGATGTAGGTGGAGAGGCACGTGGAGAGGCACGTAGCTATCCCTTGGCTTTGTACTCGCACAGATCGCGGATCACACAGGTTGCGCACAACGGTTTGCGCGCTGTGCAGGTGTAGCGGCCGTGCAGGATCAGCCAGTGGTGGGCGTCCAACAGGAATTCTGCAGGTATATGTTTCATAAGCGCTTTTTCGACTACCACCACATTCTTGCCGGGAGCAAGACCGATACGGTTGGACACGCGGAAGATATGGGTATCAACCGCCATCGTCGGTTGCCCGAAGGCAGTGTTCAGAATGACGTTGGCGGTCTTGCGGCCAACACCGGGCAGAGCTTGCAGGGCGTCGCGGTCGGCCGGCACCTCTGAGCCATGCTGTTCGATCAGGATGCGGCAGGTCTGGATGACATTGCCGGCTTTGGTGTTGAAGAGGCCGATGGTCTTGATATAGCCCTTCAGCTTTTCCACCCCGAGTTGGTAAATCGCTTCCGGGGTGTTGGCGACCGGAAACAGCCGCGCAGTGGCCTTGTTGACGCTGACATCGGTGGCCTGCGCCGACAGCATAACGGCGATCAACAACTCGAAGGGGGACTTGTAGACGAGTTCAGTAGTCGGGTGCGGATTGGCAGCGCGCAGGCGCTCAAATATATCGCGGCGTTTGGTGGCGTTCATTGGCAAGCAGCATTGGGGCTGTGCTGCCGATTATGGCATGAAGCCAACCGTTACTTTTGGCGGGGAGCCCGAAGCCAATACTGAAACCGGAATCAGCTTGCCTGCTCGGTTACCCGTACGCGTTTGCTGCCCGGCACAACGTCCTCACTGGCAGCAGGACGTGTCAGTTTCCTGTCGATGACATTCTTCAGCGCCAACAAGAATCCCAGCACCAGAAACGCGCCGGGCGGGAGGATGGCGAGCAGGAAAGGGGTCTCCGGGTTGAACAGGTGCAGTGTCCAATCGGAGGCGAATGGCAGCAATTGATGCATGTTGGCGAACAGCGCGCCGGTGCCGAGCAGTTCGCGGATGGTGCCAATGATGACGAGCACCAACAGGAAACCGCCTCCCATCATCAGGCCGTCGAAGGTGGCAGCGAGTGGTGGGTGTTTGCTGGCGAAGCCTTCGGCGCGGCCGAGCAACACGCAGTTGGTAACGATCAGCGGAATGAAGATGCCGAGCGCCTGATGCAGTTCCCAGGCCCAGGCCTGCATCACCAGTTCGGTGCAGGTCGTCAGTGAAGCGATCAGCATGACGAAGGCGGGCAATCGAATTGCCGGCAGCAGCTGGTGGCGGAACAGCGATACCAACAGGTTGGAGCCGGTGAGCACTGCCATCGTTGCCAGCCCTAGACCGAGTGCATTGACGACAGAGTTGCTGACAGCCAACAGCGGGCACAGACCGAGCAATTGCACCAGCCCCGGGTTGTTGTGCCACAGCCCCTTGCTGGCGATGTCGGCGTAGTTTGTAGAGTTGGTGTAGTTGGTGGATTCGGTAGAGCCGGTGTTCATGGCGTGGTTCCTGCCAGCAGACGTTCGCGGTTGGCGTCAAAAAACAGCAAAGCGTTGTGCACGGCTGCCACTACCGCACGCGGTGTGATGGTGGCACCGACAAACTGGTCGAAGTCGCCGCCGTCCTTTTTTACCTGCCACAGCACTTCCGGTGTATTCGGCAGCGAGCGGCTGTTGAAGCTGCGTATCCATGGCGACAGTGCAGTGTCGATCTTGTCGCCGAGCCCTGGTGTTTCGGCATGCTGTACTACGCGCACGCCGGTGATGGCGCCCTCGGCATTGATGCCGATCATCAACACGATGGTGCCACTGTAACCGTCGGCAGTTTCCAGCGGCAGTATCACGCCACTGCCCACGCCGGTCAGCGAGGCTGCATAAGCGGTGCGTGCTGTGCTGAGGCCGAGCAGGTGGGTTTGCATAAAGCCGGCAGTATCCGGTTGCAAAATGAAGGCGGCGTCGAGCAAGTCGTTGTCGTGCAGCGCAAGCGGAAACACCTCGGCCAATGCAGCGCGTTCTGTTGCAAGGCGTTGGTCGGCGATACGGTCTTTTGTCAGCGCATAGACTACAGCCAGCAGCAGCGCAGTACCGACAGCAAAGGCACCGAGCCGCAGACTGTGCCGGCGCATCGTGTCGGTCAGCGTGTCGGAGTTTTGCGTCATTTGGCGTGCCCAAAAGTGCGCGGCTGTGTACAGGTATCGATCAAGGGTGCGGCGAAATTGGCCAGCAGCACGGCGAACGCAACGCCGTCGGGATAATTGCCGAAGGCGCGGATGACATAGATGACGATGCCGATCAACGCACCATAGACCAGCTGGCCACGTGGCGTGGTGGCAGCGGTTACCGGATCGGTAGCAATGAAGAACGCACCGAGCATGGTGGCGCCGCCGAACAGATGCATCAGCGGCGATCCGTGGCTGGCCGAGCTGCCGCCGTCATGGAACAGCAGTGCGAGCAAGCCGAGTGTCAGCAATACTGTTGCCGGTATGTGCCAACGGATAATGCGCTTGTAGAGCAGGTAGAGGCCGCCGAACAGAAAGCCGACATTGATCCATTCCCAGCCAAGGCCCGACCATTGCCCCATTACCGGTGAGCTTTGCCGGAACTCGCTGACGAGCTGGGCACCCTGTTGCTGGCGGAAACTGTCGAGCGCAGTCGCGCCGGTAAACGCATCGATGCCTTGCAGCAGTTCTCCATCGAAGAAGATCGTCACTGCTTCGCTGAACCCTGGTAACGCATCAGTTGCGCCCTGCGGCAACAACCAGCGGGTCATCTGTACCGGAAACGAGATCAACACCACTACATACCCAACCATCGCCGGGTTGAACGGGTTGTAGCCGAGACCGCCATACAACTGCTTGCCCACCACGATGGCAAAGAAGATGGCGATGAGCCCGAGCCACCACGGAGCGGTTGGTGGCAGTGCCAACGCCAACAACACGGCAGTAACGGTAGCGCTGAGGTCACGCAAGGCCGGCATTACTGCCCGCCGGCGCAGTCGCAACACTGCGGCTTCACTCAACAAGGCCATCAGCACCAGGCTCACGAGATTGAACAGCACGCCGAAGCCAAAGAAGAACACCAGTGCCGCGGTGCCAGGCACGCACGCGAGCAGCACATGCAGCATCAGCTGGCTGACGCTGTGACCCTGATGGCTGTGCGGTGAACTGGTGGGCGCTGCATTGTTCATTTGCTGTCGTCCTGCTTGCCGGCATCAATCGATTGTGCCGCCTTCTTTGCCTGCACCCTTGCCAATGCCGCAGTAATGGCGTCCTGCGCACTGGTGCCGGCTGCAGCAGCTGGTTGCGCTTTCACCGCTGCAGCGCGCTCAGCGCGGCGTTGGTCATTCTGTGCCTGTACGAGTGCAACGCGTTGCTGATGCACTTCGAAGCGTTGCTTCGCGTAATCGGCGCGCTGGTGTTTGTCACTCTGCTCGCGTATGCCGGCCTTGGCATTGCGGTAATACTGCACCAGCGGAATGTGGCTGGGGCACACGTACGCGCAGGCACCACATTCGATACAGTCTTGCAGGTTGTGTGCCTGCGCCTTGGTGTACTCCTTGCTGCGAGCGAACCAGTACAGTTGCTGTGGCAGCAATTGCACCGGGCAGACGTCGACGCACAGACCGCAGCGGATACAAGCCTGGGCCGGTGGTGGCGACGGTAGTTCGGCTTCGGTAGTGGCGACAACACAGTTGGTGGTCTTGGTCACCGGCAACTGTGCGTGCGGTAGTTCAATGCCCATCAGCGGGCCGCCGCACAGCAGCCGCGACAGTTGAGTGTGATCAACACCGCTGTGCTGTAGCAGCGCCGCCACTGGTGTGCCTGTCAGAACCTCGTAGTTGGCTGGTTCGCGCAGCGCAGCGCCGCTTACCGTGGTAATGCGCGACAGCAATTGTTCGCCGTGCACTACAGCACGGGCGATGGCATACGCAGTGCCGACATTGTGGCAGAGGATGCCACTGTGTACCGCCAAGGTGCCGCTGGGGATTTCCTTGCCGGTCAGAATATGGATCAACTGGTTCTCGGCACCCGAAGGATATCTGGCGGGAATGACCACCACCTGCAAACGGGCGTCGCTGCAATGCTGCTGCAGCGCGGCAATTGCTTGCGGTTTGTTGTCTTCAATGCCGATCAGGCAGCGCGCAGCAACAGTGATCTGCAGCAGGATCATACAGCCAGTGACAACTTCTGCTGCCCGTTCGCATAACAGCGCAGTATCGGCGGTGATGAACGGCTCGCACTCCGCTGCATTCAGCACCAGGGTATCAACCTGCTGCAGGGCCGAGTGCAATTTCAGCTGGGTAGGAAAGCCGGCGCCGCCGAGGCCGCTTATGCCGGCATCGGCAATACGTTCGATCAGCGTGTCGATGCCTGCGCCCGGATAATCAAGTGCTTTGAGTTTGGCCCAGCGGGTATCGGTGGGGTCGGTGTCGATGACCACGCACAACTCCGGCAGTCCGGATGCATTCGGTACCGGATATCCAGCGATGGCGCTGACAACCCCTGCCGCCGGCGCATGCGCCAGCAACCCGCTGCTTTGGGCTGCGCGCACCAGTGCCTGCCCCTTGTGCACGCGATCACCAACCTGCACGCACAACTGCGGTGTTGCATAGTCCGGCTGCGTCACAGGTACTGTCAATTGTGGCGGCAACGCGGCCATACGGATCGGCCCATTCAGTGATTGCGACTTGTTCTCCGGCGGATGGATGCCACCGGGGAGACTCCACAGTTTTGGCAGTGCGTTGTTCATGCGTGCACTCCCTGTCGGCGATCACTGGCGATCAGTGCAGCCGGTTCAGGCAGGGGCCAGTGCCAGCGTTGCAGTGCGGTTTGTGCCGGGATCATGTCAATGCAATCAACCGGGCACGGTGCTACGCACAAATCGCAGCCGGTACATTCGCTGACGATGACGGTGTGCATGTGCCTGGCACTGCCGAGAATCGCATCGACTGGACACGCCTGGATGCACTTGGTGCAGCCGATGCATTCAGCTTCGCGGATGTACGCAACCTTGCGACTGCTTTCAACTCCGTGTGTTGCGTCAAGCGGCTCCGCAGCAACGCCGAGCAAGTCGGCCAGCGCAGCAATGGTTGCCTTGCCACCGGGCGGACATTTGTTGATGGCACCACCAGCGGCGATGGCGGCCGCATACGGCTTGCAGCCGGGATGCCCACACTGGCCGCACTGTGTCTGCGGCAGCAGCGCGTTGACCCGATCAACCAAGGGATTGCCTTCAACACGAAAGCGGGTCGCTGCAAAACCGAGCAAGCCACCGAACAGCAACGCCAGCGCCAGCAGCATCACGATGGGAGTCAGCAGCGGCAGCAGGGAAGACAAAAGGGAGTGGGCAGTCATCGCTATACCAGAGCCGCAAAGCCCATGAAGGCCAGCGACATCACTCCCGCTGTGATCAGTGCAATGGCCGGGCCCTGGAACGGCTCTGGCACGTCTGCTGCTGCGATACGCTCACGCATCGCGGAGAACAATATCAGCACCAGCGAAAACCCCGCCGCTGCACCAAAGCCGTAGAACACCGACTCGGCAAAGGTGTTGGCGCGGTTGTCGTTGATCAGCGCCACGCCCAGCACGGCGCAGTTGGTGGTGATCAGTGGCAGGAAAATGCCGAGCACGCGATACAGCACCGGCGCAGTCTTGTGCATCACCATTTCGGTGAAGTTGACCACCACGGCGATCACCAGGATGTAGCTGATGGTACGCAGGAAGACCAGCTCGAACGGCTGCAGCAGATAGTGATAGAGGAGGTAGGTGCAGGCCGACGACAGTGTCAGCACAAAGGTAGTGGCAGCCGCCATGCCGACTGCGGTTTCCAGCTTGCCGCTGGTGCCCATGAACGGGCAGAGGCCGAGAAACTGCGTCAACACGAAATTGTTGACGAGTATCGCGCCCACCAGCAGCAAAAGCATGTCAGTCATGACACAGGTCTGCCTGCACGCGCCGGAGCCTGCTGACTGAGCGCAGGTTCCAAGGCCCTGGTCATGCGCGTTGTATCAGTTCGATTTTGTAACCGTCGGGGTCTTCCACGAAGGCAATCACGCCGCCGCCGAACTTCATCGGGCCGGCCGGGCGTACGACTTTGCCGCCTTTGGCGGTGATGTCGTCGCAGGCCTTGTAGGCATCCTGCACGGCGATGGCGATGTGGCCGAAGGCGTTGCCGAGCTCATAGCTCTTGGTGTCCCAGTTGTGTGTCAGTTCCAGTACGGTATTGCTGTCATCACTGCCGTAACCGACGAAGGCCAGCGTGAAACGGCCGTCCGGAAAGTCCTTTCGGCTCAACTGCTGCATGCCGAAAATGTTGGTATAGAAATCAAGCGATTTGTCGAGGTCGGTGACCCGGATCATGGTGTGCAGGATACGCATGGAAGCTCCGATGAATTGGCTGTGTTCAGCTCCAATTAAACTACATGAACAGGGTGCGGAGTAGCGGTCCTGTCGTTGTGATAGCCTTGCGCGTCTTTTCCCGAGGAGGCTCCCATGCTGTCCAGCCACAAGCGCGCTTTTTTCACCCTGTCGGCCTTGTTGATATTGATGGTCGCCCGGCCCGCACTGGCCCAGAAGTATGTATGCATGGAATCCAACAAGGGCGAGTGGTGCTTTGAATTGTTGCGCTCGGCAGCGCCCAACACGGTCAATAACTTCCTGCGTTATGTCAATGCCGGTGATTACACCAACAACCTGATTCATCGCAGTGTGCGCGGCTTCGTAATCCAGGGTGGGGGCTTTGGCATTGATCAGAGTGGCCTGCTCGGCGTCACCAGAAACTACGGGACCGTCGTCAACGAGTACAGGCGCTCCAACCTGCGCGGCACAGTGGCAATGGCAAAGCTGGGTGGTGATCCCAATAGCGCCAGCAACCAGTGGTTCATCAATCTCGGCGACAATTCTGGCAATCTCGACAACCAGAACGGCGGCTTTACCGTGTTTGCCGAAGTCGTCCACGGTTTGGATGTCATCGACAGGATTGCCGGTTTTCGTATCGGCAACCTGACTGGCATTCTGGGCAGTGGATTCAACGAAGTGCCGGTGGACATACCGGCATCGGCCACCACGGTTGCCCGCAGCGACCTTGTCATAATCGCCCGCGCATACGCCACCGACTTGTTGCCGGGTCAGACCATTGCGCCGTATCACTGCAGCGTGGCAGTGCCGAACGAATCACTGACAGAACTGTGCAGCGGAGAAGTCGCCTTTCCGGTCAATGTGCAGAACGTTGGCTCCTATGAGGGCACTCTGCAATTGGTGACCAGCAATCCGATGGTGTTCGCTATCAAACCCGGCAGCCTGAAGCCGATTGCCAGTCTGCCTGCGGTGCATGCCACCTATGACCCAGTCACGCTGGAGCTGACAATTCCGTCGGTAAGGGCCGGCGCCAGCTTCTACTTCAACGTCAAACTCAAACTAACCAATGTTGCCGCCCAGCAGTTCACGCTGCAGAGTTTCACGCAGCCTTGATGCAACCAGCCGCGCAACATACAGCGGTGTTGCCCGTGCGTGGGCAGGTACAGCTGCATGTGTTGCCGGAGCCTGCTGCGTTGGCGGCCGCAACTGCCCAACGTTTTTCACAGTGGCTGAGTCCCGTCGAACACAAGCGCTGGCAGCGCTTACGCCTGGAGGCAGACCGCCAACGCTTTCTGCTGGCCCGCGCGCTAGTGCGCAGTGTGCTCGGCACCTGTGTGCAGCAAGCTCCTGAATCGCTGCAATTCGTCTGCAATCATTACGGCAAACCGGAACTGCTGCAGCCCGCAGCAACTCCGGAACAAACGCTGAAGTTCAATCTGAGCCACACCAGGGGTTTGCTGGTGCTGGCGGTAACGGCTGCTGACGAAATCGGTGTCGATGTTGAATCAATCACGCGCGAGGCCGAGATGTTGGCACTGGCTGAGCGCTATTTCGCTGCATCAGAAGTTGCAATGTTGCGCGCCGCTGATCCCCTGCAACTGCACGAGCTGTTCTTCCGCTTGTGGACGCTGAAAGAGGCCTACGTGAAAGCGCGCGGCCTTGGTTTGCAGTTGGGGTTGGACAGCTTTGCAATTGGCTTGGGTAGAAATTCAACGCCTGCTTTGCTGCACGCAGAAGATGACGACATCGCCCGCTGGAGCTACTTTTCAATAGCCCATGCTGATGTGTTCCGCATTGCGGTGGCGGTGAGTGCGCCGACTGCCTCGCTGCAGCTGAATGAAGTCCACCTGTTCTGACACCGTGAGCGGCGCAACATAGTCTCGCCAAACCCGGATATCAGGTAACCCGCGTCCCCGGCTTCGCTCCGTCATGCGGCGCAATCAGGAAGATCTCCTTGCCATCGCCTGCTGCGAGAATCATGCCTTCTGACCAGCCGAATTTCATTTTGCGGGCTTTGAGGTTGGCTACCAGCACCACGTGCTTGCCGATCAGGGATTCCGGTTTGTAGGCCGACTTGATGCCGGAGAACACGTTGCGCTGCACGTCGGCACCTTTGTCATCGGGACCGAGGCTCAGCGTCAGCTGCAACAGTTTGTCAGCGCCTTCGACGTGCTGCGCATTCACTACCAGCGCAATGCGCATGTCGACTTTGGCGAAATCAGGGAATTCGATTTCGGCGGCAACGGGCTCTTTCGTCAGCGGTGAATCCACCGCAACTACCGGCTGTGCTTCTGCAACTGCTGCGAGGCTGTCCTTGCTGGCTTCGATCATGGCGGCAATGGCTGCCGGATCGACGCGTGTCATCAGTGGCGAGAAGGTACCGATCTTGTGGCCGAGCAGCAGTGTTTGCCCATCGCTCCATTGCAGAGGCGCGATTTGCAGGAAATCCTCCACCTGTTTTGTCATCGCCGGCAGCACCGGTTTCAGGTAGATCATCAGCAGGCGGAACAGGTTGAGGCCAACGCTGCAGATGTCCTGCACTTGCTGTGATTGTGGATTGGCTTTCGACACTGACCACGGTGCTTTCTCGGCGATCCACGCGTTGGCTTTGTCGGCCAACGCCATGATGAGACGGGTGGCTTTGCCGAATTCACGGGCGTCGTACAGGGAGGCGAGTTCGGCGGCAGCTTGCTGGAACCCGGCAGTGAGTGCGGGTTCGCTGTCAGTAGCCGACAGCTGGCCACCGAAGTTCTTGCCGATGAATCCCGCACAACGGCTCGCTATGTTCACCACCTTGCCCACCACATCGGCATTCACGCGCAGCGCGAAGTCGTCGAGATTCAGATCGAGATCGTCCGGATTGCTGCCAAGCTTGGCGGCAAAGTAATAACGCAAATATTCCGGATTCAGATGTTTGAAGTAAGTATCGGCCATGATGAAGGTGCCGCGTGACTTGGACATCTTCTGGCCGTTGATGGTGATGAAGCCGTTGACGCTGATTGCAGTCGGCAAGCGGAAACCGGCAGTGGTCAGCATTGCCGGCCAGAACAAGGCGTGGAAGTTGACGATGTCTTTGCCGATGAAATGCCACAGTTCGCTGTTGTTGCCGTCGCCTTTCCAGAAGGCGTCGAAGTCCAGACCTTGCTCATTGCATAATTTTCTGAAGCTGGCCATGTAACCAATCGGCGCATCGAGCCACACGTAGAAATACTTGCCGGGCGCGCCGGGAATTTCAAAACCGAAGTAAGGTGCATCGCGGCTGATGTCCCACTGCTGCAGGCCACCGTCGATCCATTCGGCCAGCTTGTTGGCGACGGAATTGGCCAACACGCCATCACGCCGCGTCCACTCGCGCAGGAAGTCGGCGAAGTCGGTCAGCTTGAAGAAGTAGTGCTCCGAATCCCTCAGCACCGGCGTGGCGCCGGAAATCGTTGAGCGTGGGTTGATCAGATCAGTAGCGGCGTAAGTCGACGAACACACTTCGCAGTTGTCGCCGTATTGGTCCTCCGCTTTGCATTTCGGACAGGTACCCTTGATGAAGCGATCGGCGAGGAACAGACCTTTTTCGGGATCGAACAACTGAGTGATCTTGCGGGTATCGATTTTGCCGTGTTGTCGCAGCTGTTGATAAATATGGGATGCCAGCTCGCGGTTCTCTTCCGAGTGCGTTGAATGGTAGATGTCGAAGTCGACATGGAAGCGCTGGAAGTCGCGGTGGTGTTCCTGCCGGATGCCTTCAATCCATGTCTCAGGTGCGATACCCGCCTTCTCGGCACTGAGCATGATGCTGGTGCCATGGGCATCGTCGGCGCAGACATAGTGCACCGTATGCCCCTGCATACGTTGGAAGCGCACCCAGATGTCAGCCTGGATGTAGCCGAGCAGGTGGCCCAGATGGATCGGACCGTTGGCATAGGGCAGGGCGTTGGTAACGAGGATGTTGCGTTGGGTCATCGGACTTCGAGGCTCCCTGAAACGAGGGCGGCATTGTACCCGAAGCCGGCGCTTGGGCTGTCGCAGTCCCATGCCTCACTGTCTTGGGAGTTGCCTATAGCCCGCGCATAGCCCGTCGCAGCTTCATGCCTCCTTGTCATAGGTGTCGTTTACAGCCCGGTGCAGCTGCGTGCTCTCAGGTTCAGTGAAAGCATTGGTCCGTGGGGCTTTGGAATTCCTGCAGCCAACTCTGGACTGGAGAGACCGTCGCCGCTTCCTGCCGCCAAAACCCATCAGAGGCATGGATGCCGAAGAGGGGAGCCCCCAGGGATGGGTTT
>Ga0255089_1000660_pt1 | contig 11812 bp, 10 predicted proteins | sample Colum_Miss_RepC__2_FD_188468 | JGI IMG/M metagenome (GOLD analysis project Ga0255089, IMG submission 188468) | Freshwater microbial communities from Columbia River, Oregon, United States - Colum_Miss_RepC_8d | ecosystem: Environmental > Aquatic > Freshwater > River | place: USA: Oregon... | reverse complement strand
CTCTTTATCTCCGGATTTCATTGCAGTTTTAATTTGATTTGAAAGTTGTTCTTTGATGCTTGCCATAAGAGTTTAGGTTTGAAGTGGGAATTGAGGTTTTGAGTTATAAGAAACTGAGAGGAAAGGGATAAGAACTACCCCTTTCCCAAAATCAGCTCATTAGACGCGAACAGGTCGGCCTTTTTTAACCAACCTTTTACGTGCTGCTGCAGCCTTCTTTTTTCTCTTCACAGAAGGTTTTTCATAAGCTTCACGCTTGCGAACTTCCGAAAGGATTCCGGCTTTTTCACATTGTTTCTTGAACTTTTTCAGAGCGGCCTCAAAAGAGTCGCCATCACGAATTGTAATACCAGGCATTGAATTTCACCTCCTTCCGATTCGCTAAAACTTGATTACAAAAGTCCTTATATGACCTTCAAAAAAAAATTACCAGTATTTGTTCACTCTAACTCTCGTTTATCAGGCGTTAAACCTAATTCAATGAAGAACTGGAAAGATTTTGGGTTGATACCCTTAAAATCTCCAACCAAGCTTCTGAATTAATCTTTTTAGTTCACTTACGCCTCATTCTTGTGAGGCCTTCACAAGAGTCACGACTCTGCCCACAGAGCAATCATCATCCCACCCCCACCCGCTCCTGTGAGTTTCACAGCAAGAGCACCCTGAGCATATAACTCGTGCTCAAGCTGTTTTGCTTCTTGAGGAACAAGACCCCAATCATAAAAACAGGCTTGTGCATCGACAATGGCTCTCTTCAAGAGCTCGAGTGCTTCGTGCTTTTCTCCTGAGTGAAACTTCCGTAATCCATCAACTGCAATCAAGGAGGCTTGCCCCATCCTCTGATCTGAGGCCTGAGCCGCTTGAGGATCATCGCTTCTGTACTTCTCTACTTTCTCGATACAATCCCGTGTACGACTTCGAATACCGGTATCATGAAACGTAAAGCGAGGCAGATTTGAGACTTCAAGCTTTTGAATCCCACTTAAACCCTGTGCTCTACGAAACGCAATGGGCATTTGCGAAGCGATGACTGCGACATCCATTCCGCTACTCTTACCGTGAAACTTATGCTCAAGCTGAGTTGCAAACTCAATGATCTGATCGCGAGCAAGACCGAGCACGGGAGCTAACCATTGAGTGATCGCCACACAGAGAGCTGCCGATGATCCCATGCCAGCGCCAATAGGAATATGACTCATCAAACTAAGACGACCTGAAGGCAGCTCAGTTTGAACGAGCTCCGAGATGAGTTGGGAGAGAATCTCCTGAGTATGCTCGGGATGATACACGAGAGACCGTAAGGAGGGATCAGGAGTAAACTCTAGGGTAAGACTCAGAGAGGGATGAGGAAGAGCTACGGCTGTGGCACCCACCAAAACAGAGTGCTCGCCTGTGAGAACCCATTTTGCGGGGAGTGTGATTTTAAAAGCCTCCCAGGTCATTGCTCCTCCCAAAACTGGAGTGAAGCTCCTTTACCGGGTGAGTCCTCTAGAATAGAAGTTTGGGGGAATAGCTCCTTTAACTGAGCCCTCCAGTATTCTTGATCCTTCTTCAAAACAAGAACGTGAAGATTGGGCCCTGCATCAAGCGTCACAATAGGAGCAGAAGGCCAGGACTCACTTGGCTCTGAAAAATACTTCAGGCCGTGAATAGAACCAGGTTCCCAATAGGTAAAAGGTTTTTGACTCGTATGAAATAAGCTATGCATCTCCCAGGCTTCATCCCAAGCAATGTCGGAAACCTCATCGATACGACCGCGCTGAATTGCAGACTTTAATCGCATGACACGATCCTGAGTTCTTTGCACGCGGCCTGTCCATAGAGGAGAGGTCTTAATTCTCAGATGAGCTTCAGAGGAGGAGACTTTTTTAGGATCTGTCTTGATCAGTACAACGAAATGAGCAAGCTGATCGAGAGCTGAGTCACTTACGAGCTGAGCTCGATCTTCATTCCACTCAACCCATGGCCCTTCAAACGATCGACATGAACTGCCCGAACCTTCACGAGAAATCTGTGCAAATGCACGCCTCAGTTCAGGCTCCTTACTCCATACCTCCTCAAAAACTTTGCGCGAGGACGAGAACGCTGCTCCGACTGCAAGGGTCAGTGCAGCAAAACTTGAAGCACTGGAGGCAATTCCTGAAGCCTGAGGAAAAGTATTAGCCGTTTTAAGAATGATCTGACACTTTTCAAACCTTTGTTGATGAAGAGGAATTTTCCACTCATTAAACAACACGGGCAATCTGAGCTTCACTCTCTCCACGTGCTTGATCACTTTTTGTATGCCGGAAGAACTCAGCTGAGGAGACTCACCAGGACAGCCTCCTGGCAGAGATGGAAGTTGAGGAATCCAAGATACACCCTGAGATCCATCCCGAAGAATCAGCTCTACAATACTTTTTAAAGAAGAGAGAGTGAGGGATAGAGATGGATTTTCTGGAATGTTCCGAGATGCATCTTTCTTGCCCATGTACTTCACCAGAGCAATATTTGACGGGGCTTCCGCAATGACTCTTAAGCCAGACATGTGACTCCCATCTGGCAAGTTAACCCATCAGCAATGAGCTTAAGTCCTCTCTCCTGGGCAGCCTCAATGACATGATGGTGATGAGGAGCACCTGGCTCCATGAGCACCAAGATCACATCCGATTGCAAAGCTCCCGCACCTTTGACTCCCAAAACATGCGGAAGATGGGAGAGCACTTTTTTATCCTCTCGAGTGGCTTGAGTCTCAAGATCATACTGCCCCAAGGTGTTACCGTAAGCCGTAAAAGCATGTGCAAATGCACGAAAGTCGCGCTCTTCAAGTGCATTCATGGCTTGCATCAGATGATTCTTCAGGGATTGCATCAAAGGAGAATCAGGAGAGAGAATCCCTCGATGAGCAAGCTCCCTTAAATGTTCGTGAGTGGGCACCTTTCGCTTGGACTGAGTTGTGGTTGAAAATACCATCAGTGGCAGAGTCCCCAGGAGTGCCCAAACATCTTGAACAAAGGCTTGGCTGGGATCAAAAAAACTCACTCCTCCTTGCCATTGAGCGACCAGGTCAGCTCCACTGGGCGGTACGGGCTCATCACTCATCAACTCACGATACAACTTCAACAGCACGGACCAGCGTCTCGGATGAGACGAGAACGAATCACCCTCCTGCATACCTTGGGTGATTGACTGATAGGCCATCGCAAATTGAGCAGTTGACGCACCTAACCCTCCTGCTCCAAAAAGAGGATCTATAAATTCAAATCGAAGAGGGGCAAAGCCCCGAGCTTGAGCCCAGCGCATGAGTCGAGCAATCGGAGATTGCTCTGGCCAATCCTGAAGCGATTGATCCCAAGACTCAACTGAGCTCACCTTCATCTGAAAACGAGGCTCAACGGTTGCCACAAGTGCAGGCAAACCTGTCAGTACGGCGTACTCTCCGAGCAAAAATACTTTTCCAGCAATACTCAGGTGCGAAGATGATACATTCATGGTGATAGATTAGCTCGTGTCGTTACTCTGAGGGACTGAAGAATTTCTCTCGCCCGGCTGAGGTTAATATTTTTTTCTACTTTTAAGATCTGCGCCAAGCGATCTCGCACTTGAGCGACTTCGTGAATTTCCGCTCCTGCAGCAATAGCAAGATTTGCAGCATGCAACTGCATATGTCCTTTAACAATTCCTACTGTTGCTAAAGCTTTCAGTGCCCCCAAGTTTTGAACCAACCCCACTGCAGCACAAATTCGTGCAAGGTCTTCAGCCTTACTCACCTTAAGCATTTTAAGAGCAACTTTAGCCGTAGGATGAATTCGTGTCACTCCACCTGCAATCCCAACAGCCATTGGAACTTCAATGCGTCCCAACAAATCCGCCCCTTGTCTCACCCAATGAGTAACAGGCTGATACTTTCCACTTCGAGCTGCATAGGCGTGAATTCCAGCTTCTACAGCTCTCCAATCGTTTCCAGTAGCAATCAAAATGGGATCAATCCCATTTAAAACTCCTTTATTATGAGTTGCTGCTCGATAAGGATCCGCTTGTGCAAATAATGCTGCTTCCTCTATACCTCGAGCCACCTCAGGATCAATATTTCTAATCACCACTTCGGCTACAACCAGCTTGCTATCCACGAGATTAGAGAGAATACACAGGCCTACTTTTTCACCGGTCAGCTCTTCTACTCTAGGCTTAAGAGCCTCACACACTTGATTAATGAGATTTGCTCCCATTGCATCGCAAGGATCACACAAAATATGCAAAACCAGCATGGTGCCTTGGCCGTCAGGACGATCTAACTCTCTCACTGCAATGTCTCTGACACCACCACCGCGTGCAACAAGACCTGGAATACAGGCATTGGCCAAACCCATGAGAAGCTCACGGTTTTCATGTAAAGATTTCTTAGCATGAGTGACATTCTGTACGAGCGGAAGCTGAACTTGGCCAATGATTAAATTGCCCTTAACGTATGTCTGAATACTGCCTTCACGGCGAACCCATTTTGCAGTAGCACTAGCTGCGGCAATAATAGAGGTTTCCTCCACCGCCATGGGAATCAGCAAGTCCTTACCATCGATGGTGAAGTTAGTAGCCACACCCATAGGAATGGAGAAATAGCCCACTACATTTTCAATCAAGTGTTCAGCCATTTCAAAAGACAGCGGAGTCTCTCCGGAAAGGTGAGCAACCTCATCTTCTGAAAGCTGACAAAGCTCTTGTACTCTCTCCAATCGTTCCTTACGAGAAAGACGATGGAACCCCTCTGTGAGGTGACGTTTGTTTTCCATTAATATAACCTCAAATCATCTTCATGATTCATCTTTAATCACTCAAGCCACATGTCAGTACTTCAACTTCAGTCACTCGCCCGCACTAAAACCTCTATCCATGGATCTGGATGGACTGAGATGTACGTAAATCATTGCAGTTTTTTGAGCCTGTACAGAATAGAGCAACTCTCAGTTCATACTCCTGAAGCTCCATCCAAAACCTCAAATCCTCAGCCCCCCGCATTGCTACCTCAAGGGCAGGCTTAGCATAGCCTACTCGATGGGCTCCCAATGCAATGAGTTTAGCAGCATCCAAGCCAGAGCGAACTCCTCCAGAAGCCCAGATCTCTGTTGATGCGGGAAGAATCTGAGCAGCGGCCCTCACTGAGTCTGCCGTTGAAACTCCCCAATTTGCAAAAGTCTGAGCTGCAGCAGCCTGAAGAGAATGCTTCTCTGCTCGAGCCCCTTCGATACGTCCCCAATGCGTTCCACCTAACCCACTCACATCTACTGCAGCAAGCCGCAGGTTAGCTAGTTTTTCTAAAGTCTGCGGGGCAAACCCACAGCCCGTTTCCTTAAGAACGACTGGGCGTCCAATCTCCTGACAAAGCCTTCGAAGAGTTGTCATACCTTCTTTAAAATGAGGAGTACCCTCAGGCTGAAGCGCTTCTTGTAAAGCATTGGTGTGAACGACCAGCGCTTGAGCATCAATCTCATCCACCACTTTCTTGACTCGAGGAATCGAGGCATGAATGAGTTGAGAAATCCCAAGATTAGCCATGAGAACAAGATTTGGAACTTCATCTCTGAGTCTCTTCCACTGATCTAAGCCTGCAGATGAGCCTGACTCTAGGTCTCTTCTTTGAGATCCAACACCCATCGCCCAACCTCTTTGCTGGCAAGCGAGTGCGAGCATTCGATTGAGCTCAAAAGCTTTCTCATGCCCAGCTGTCATGCCGGCAATATAAAAAGGAGTAGGCAAATGCTGACCTAAACAGGGAGCAGAAAGCTCAATCTCTTGAAAATCTACCTCAGGCAACGCATTGTGAAGGAGTTTGAGTTGATCTAACCCACTTAATCCTTTTGCTTGATGGGAAGGATCTAGGGAGTGCTGAATGTGCTCAACTTTGCGAGCTTCAAACCTCATAGTGTCCATAAGATGATCTTAACCTACTTATTTTTTGACGATTAAGCCATTTTATTTTTTTGATGAAATTGCCTGCTATGTTTGGCCTGAATTTATTGCTAAATTGGCTCTATGTCTGCCAAAAACCGTAGAGTAGCTCTCATTTTGATCTTTTTCTTGCTGCTCAGCATCGCTGGGCTAGCTTTTTTGCGACTCAAAGGACTACCCGCTGGCTTATTGTTCAATCAAAGCAATAGAACCACCGCCCAAGAGACCTCTCGCTACCTATCTCTAGCAGACAAGAGTGCAAGCATCATCCCGGGGCTACCCTTAGCTAAACCCCCCAGCTACAAAGCTGAAAACTTCAAATACATTTCAGTTTCAGAGGGCAGAAAAATCTGGAAAATCCTTTCTACAAAAGCACTGATGTATAATCCTGAACGACTGGTTCATGCCCGGCAGGTGACTGCTGATCTTTATGATCACGAGGGAAAAACGACTGTAGTCATTGGAGACGAAGCAAAGTACTTTTTTAATCAATCTGACCTTGAAATCTTTGGAAACGTTCACATCCTGCTGCCTGATGGATTTGAGATCCAGAGCTCTTATGTCTTTTACTCCGCTCACCAGCAGCACATCAAAATTCCCCTAGAACATGAGGTTCAAGGAGAAGGCAAACAGGACACTCAACATTCGATCTTGGAGTTTAAGAGTCATGGAATGAATTACTCCATGCAGAGCGGCTTAATCTCACTTTTGGATCGTTCGGAAGTCACTTTTTTAAAAAAGAGTAGCTCAGGCTCAGAAGATCAAAAAAACGAAAAGACCTTAATCGAATCTGATCAGTCTATCATTGATAAAAAGGCTCAAAACATTGAATTTAGGATGCGTGAGAATCGATCATGGAAAGACCGCTTTGTGCACATCACTCAGTCCTCCCTATTGACCCGTGCGCGTAAAGTGAGATTGAACTACGGCGAGACTAAACAATTAGTGAACTATTTAATTGCACATGAGGATATCCTCATTAAAGAGCGTGCGCCTAGAGATCAAGATCAATTGCTGCGATATGCAACTGCAGGCCGGGCAGAATTCAATGCTCATAGCGATAAAGTCATCCTTTTTCAGTTTCCGCAGCTCTATGAAAACGGGGATACGGCGGTAGGAGACTCTATTATTTTGCACAGAAACTCAGACGTAGTTGAAATCATAAATAGCAATGCATTTAGCGAAGGCAATCGACCTAAGAAATAATGAGAGATGAGAGTAATCCAATGACTCAAAAAACCAGCCAAACCATTCATACTTTAAAAGCTACTACACTCAAAAAGGGATATAAGGGCAAGTCTGTGGTCACAGACGTCTCTTTTGAGATAAGTTCTGGACAAGTAGTTGGGCTTTTAGGCCCAAACGGAGCAGGTAAAACCACCTCCTTTTACATGATGGTGGGAATCGTCAAGCCTGACGGAGGAGAAGTCACACTCGACGGCCAGGACATTACTTCTTGGCCCATGCATAAAAGAGCTCAACATGGGATTACGTACCTCCCTCAAGAAGCCTCTGTGTTTCGTAAAATGACAGCTGAGGAGAATATCATGAGCGTCTTAGAGATGCTCCCCATCTCAACCCAGAAGCGACGTGAGCAGCTACAAATGCTGCTTGATGAATTCAACATCAACCACATTGCCCGCCAGAAGGCTTATACTCTTTCGGGTGGGGAAAGAAGAAGAGTGGAAGTGGCACGTGCGTTAGCCATTAATCCGGTATTCCTTTTGCTAGATGAGCCTTTTGCGGGTATTGATCCCATTGCAATATCTGACATCCAGAGGATGATTCAGGTTTTAAAAAAAAGGGGGATAGGGATTCTCATCACTGATCATAACGTACGGGAAACATTGAGAATTTGCGATTTGGGTTATTTACTCAGTAATGGTAAAATACTAGAAAAAGGAACCCCGGAGTACCTGGCTCAGAGTCCAAAAGCTCGGTCAGAATACCTTGGGGAGGACTTCCAATTCTGAGCGATAAAAGCGGTATAGAGCGGGAAGGTAAATTTTAACACATGGCATTAGAGATCAAACAGAGCCTAAAACTGAGCCAACAGCTTGTGATGACGCCTCAACTCCAGCAGGCCATCAAACTCCTCCAATTGAATCGAATGGAGCTTCAAGAGGTCGTCACCCAAGAGATGATGGAAAACCCCATCCTTGAAGAGGTCAGCGAGACAGCGGATGGAGAGGGAGCTCCCTCAACAGAAGAAATGAATCCTGCCTCATCTGACCCTGAAGCAGAACAGTTAAGGGATGAAGAATCTCTCATCAAGCCGAAGGGACCTGAAGAACAATTAGTCGCAGGAAAGGATGACTTCAACTGGGAGTCTTATGTGGAGGAATTCAACTCCACTTCGAGCTCTGCACCTTCCATGCGAGAGATCAACGATGAACTCCCGAGCTTTGAAAACGTCCTCACGAAGACCACCACTCTTGAGGATCACCTAGCCTGGCAGCTCTCGATGATTGCTCTGGCTGATGGAGAAAAAAAACTAGGTGAGCTGATCGTTGGAAACCTCTCTGATGATGGATACCTCAATGCAAACCTAGAGGATTTAGCCAAGGAAGCCCAGCTTGAACTTGAGGATGCGGAGGAAGTTTTGAAGATGATTCAAAGCTTTGACCCACTCGGGGTAGGGTCGAGAAATCTACAGGAGTGCTTAATGATTCAGGCGCACTTCATGAATCCTAGACAACCTTTAGTTGAGCAAATCATTGGCCACCACTTAGGCGATCTAGAAAGAAAAAACTACTCCTCCATTGCTAAAACAATCGGCGTTCCACTCGAAAAAGTAATTGAAGCAACCCGGGTCATCCTGGAGTTTGAGCCTAAACCTGGGCGATCGTTTCACACGAGTGACACGCAGTATATTACGCCTGACATCTACGTCTATAAGGTGGCAGATGAGTTCATGATCGTCCTCAACGAGGATGGCATGCCCAAACTCAGAATCTCTCCCTATTATCGCAACATTCTCTCCTCGGCACAAAAGGATCAAAACAAGGTAACCAAAGAGTATGTACAGGAGAAGTTGAGATCCGCTGTATGGCTCATCCGCTCCATTCATAATCGACAAAAGACCATTTACAAAGTCACTGAAGCCATTGTGAAGCGACAGAGAGACTTTTTTGAGAAGGGCGTACAACAGCTCAAACCCATGATCCTCAAGGATGTTGCCAACGACATTGGAATGCACGAATCCACCATCTCTCGCGTGACTACGAATAAATTCGTGCACACTCCTGTAGGAATATTTGAGTTGAAGTACTTTTTTAACTCAAGCATCAACGCTGCAGATGGCAGTGACTCATTAGCGAGTGAAGCGGTGAAAGAGAAGATCAGGCAAATGATTCAAAAAGAGGACCAACGTAATCCTCTTTCAGATCAAAAAATTGTTGAGCTTTTAAGAACGGAGAACATCGACATCGCTCGGCGCACTGTAGCTAAATATAGAGATATGCTTGGAATCCTCTCCTCGGGGAAAAGAAAAAAGGTCATCTAAGAAAAGACCCCACCTCAAGCAGGACCCAAAGCGGGAGAAGAGGCAGAATAAGTGAAAGAGAAAGAGCAAAAGAATTGAGTTAGAGAAAAGAAGTCAGCAAGAACCTCAACACTGAACAAACAGCTCCGCCTGTGATCATCTGAAAGTTACTCTTTTCGATCAGGTTTTAAAAATTTTTGTAGCGGCGCTCTTGCCAAAGCAAAAAACAGATTCATTTTTGAATCTGAGAGACGATGGAGGTCAATTCAGTATGGATCTACAAATCAGTTTTAGAAACATGCATTCCAGTGATTTTATTCAAGGATTCATTCAGGAAAAGTCACAAACCTTCAACAAATACTTCGACGGAAAAATAACCCTGAAGTGGATCATCTCAGCGGAAAAATTGGGTAAAGTTGCTCATTGTCATCTGATTGGAAACCACATGGATTATTTTGCTGAGGCAGACACATCAGATTTTAGGGGCTCCATTGAGGAGGTCATTCATAAACTCGAGCGGCAGATCAGAAAACACAAGGAGATCCTCAAGGATCACCTGCACAAGAATCGCTCCTCGCAGAGGATCTCAGCCTAAGGAGCTGAGAGGATCAGGAAAGAAAATCATCACCTAGGACAATAAATATTGATCATCAAAGATCAATCCCCAGGTACTGAGACCGTAACTGAGAATTGAAAAAGAGAGCCCTGCCCTTTCAAAAATGAGCTCTCAACAGAGCAAAAAAAGAGGAAAGAAGGGTCGCATCTCAAATCACCCCCGCGCAGATGATCTGCGCTTCAATTCAAGTTACGGTCCTCGGTCACCTCATTATATAGAGTTACCTCATTATATAGAGTTACCTCATTATATAGAGTCACCTCAATATAGAGTTACCTCATTATATAGAGTCACCTCATTATATAGAGTCACCTCATTATATAGAGTCACCTTTTTATGCAGAGTGACCCTTCTATAGATAGTCACCTATTTGCATCATCGAGTGACGCTTACCCGTCGATTGCACTGCGTAGGCCAGACTCTTGAGATACCGTTGTTCAGTCACTCCTATTTCTGCTACACTCCAGACCACAAGCCATGAAGATCGAAGAATTTGCCCATACCCTTCTCTTTGGAACTACCCTTGAGGATAAACTCCTTGAGAGCCCTGTGCATTGGGATGACTCTGGGCACCCTAAAAAAGATGATGAAAAACAAGACTCAACTCATCAACTTGAGTTAGATTCAAGATCTCCCTTTAAGCCTCATTCTGATTTATCAACCTCTCACTTTTTACACCCTTCATCACCGCACCCTTCATCACCGCACCCTTCATCACCGCACCCTTCATCACCGCACTCGTTCTCTTCTTTTGAGACACCCTTATTCCCAGGCAGACCCAAGCACTTGAGTCGTATCGGCAAATCCGAATTCCCCTCAACTCAAAAACTTAAGCTTGATTCTGAACGAGGCAAGGTCCTTCATTTCTTTGCCAATCATGAGCTCTTAGCAATGGAACTCATGGCCTTAGTCTTGTTGAAATTCCCCAAAGCGCCCACCCCGTACCGACAAGGTGTGGTTCGAATCATACAAGAAGAACAAAATCACCTGAAGCTTTACATCTCTCGAATGAGGGAGCTTGGAATTGATTTTGGAGACTTCCCCGTAAATGATTATTTTTGGAATTGCATGAAAGATGTCCGTTCACCTCTGGATTTCACGGTTCAGATGAGCCTAACGTTTGAGCAAGCAAACTTAGATTTCTCTCTCTTCTACTTAAACGAGGTGAGCCGTGTCGGAGATGAGGCCACGGCAGCTATTCTAGATCGCGTATTTCGAGAGGAAATTGGACACGTCAAGCATGGCTTAGTGTGGTTTAACAGATGGAGGCCCGACCGAGAGAGTCAATCTGATTGGCAGGAATACCAGAACCTTCTTCCTTACCCTCTCAATCCACAACGAGCTAAGGGAACCACCTTCAGTGAAGAGGCCCGACGCCAAGCAGGACTCTCTGAAACCTTCATTCAAGAGCTTAAGATCTATTCAGGCTCAAAGGGTAGACCGCCTGTCGTGTGGCACTACAACTCGCACTGTGACAGTGAGATTGCTCGTGGAAAACCTGGATACTCCCCCTCTCAATCCTCCCAAAGAACCGCTGAGGACTTATCACTCATCCCAATTTTTCTTGCTCACAAACAGGATATCCTCCTCACACCTCAGCGCGCGAGTCGAGCATGGATTGAGGAACTACAAGAGGCTGGATTCTCAACACCTGAGCTGATCGAGCTAGGAGCTTCTGAGAAGATCAGCTCGAAGATTCGAGCCGATAAACTTGGAGGGCTTGAGCCCTGGGGATGGAGTCCGGATGCTCTTGAGTTTTTTAGGCCAATCCAGAATCGCCTGATTGAGAT
>Ga0255089_1000655_pt1 | contig 11877 bp, 9 predicted proteins | sample Colum_Miss_RepC__2_FD_188468 | JGI IMG/M metagenome (GOLD analysis project Ga0255089, IMG submission 188468) | Freshwater microbial communities from Columbia River, Oregon, United States - Colum_Miss_RepC_8d | ecosystem: Environmental > Aquatic > Freshwater > River | place: USA: Oregon... | reverse complement strand
TGCGCAGCAACCCGACCTACAACAAGGCCAACCCGTCCGACTCACCGGTGATCGTGCTGGCGCTGACTTCGCCGACCAAGACGCGCGGCCAGATCTACGAGGCCGTGACCAATCTGCTGCAGCAGAAGATCGCGCAGATTCCCGGCGTGGGCGAAGTGGAGGTCGGTGGCGGCTCGCTGCCGGCGGTGCGGATCGACGTGGTGCCATTTGCACTGATCCGCTTCGGCGTCAGCATGGAAGACGTACGCGCCGCCATCGAGTCGGCCAACGCCAACCGTCCCAAGGGTGCGATCGAAAGCAGCGAGCGCCACTACCAGATCTACACCAACAACCTGGGTCGCGACGTCCAAACCTACCGCGACCAGGTCGTGGCCTGGAAGAACGAGGCCCCAGTGCGGCTGGGCGACATCGCCGACATCAAGGAAGGCACGGCCGACGAGCGCACGCTGGGTCTGTTCAACGGCGAACCGGCCGTCGTCGTGCTGATCCGCAAGCAGCCCAACGCCAACGTGATCGAAGTGGTCGATCAGGTGCGAGGCAAGATCGACGAACTGCAGGCGCAACTGCCGGCCGGCATCAAGCTACAAGTGGCATCGGACCGCACCAAGTCGATCCGCGCCTCGCTTCACGATGTCGAGTTCACGCTGGTGATGTCGATCGTGCTGGTGGTGCTGGTGGTCAGCCTGTTCCTGCGCAATCTGCGCGCCACGCTGATACCGGCCGTGGCCACGATCGTGTCGCTGCTGGGCACGTTTGGCGTGATGTACCTGCTGGGCTTTTCGCTGAACAACCTGAGCTTGATGGCACTGACGGTGGCCACCGGCTTCGTCGTCGACGATGCGATCGTCGTACTCGAGAACACCTCGCGCCATATCGAAGCCGGCATGGACCGCTTCAAGGCGGCCTTGCTCGGCGCACGCGAAGTCGGCTTTACCGTGTTGTCGATCAGCGTGTCGCTGGTGGCGGTGTTCATCCCGCTGCTGTTCATGGGTGGCCAGGTCGGGCGCTTGTTCCGCGAGTTTGCGATCACGCTGTCGGCGGCCGTGATGATCTCGCTACTGATCTCGCTGACGACGACGCCGATGATGTGCGCCTGGCTGTTGCGTACGCCGGCAGCCGGTCAATCGCCGGGTCGCTTGGCACGGATCGCCGAGCGCGGCTTCGACGCGCTGCTCGGCTTGTATCGCCGGCAGCTCGATTGGGCGCTGGACTGCAAGCGCATGGTGATGCTGCTGTTGGCGGCCGTGATCGCGCTCAACGGCTATCTGTTCGTGATCGCACCCAAGGGCTTCTTCCCGCAGCAGGACTCCAGTCAGCTTTGGGGCGGCCTGCAAGCGGACCAGAGCATCTCGTTCCAGGCGATGGCCGGCAAGCTGCAGGCACTGATCGACATCATTCACGCGGACCCCTCGGTGTCGACGGTCGTCGGCTTCACTGGCGGCGCGCGCGCCGGCGGCGGTTTCATGTTTGTCGATCTCAAGCCGTTGGCCCAACGTAGTGAAACCGGCCAAGCGGTGATCAACCGACTGCGTCCGAAGCTGGCACAGGTCAGCGGCGTGAACGTGTTCCTGAACCCGGTGCAGGACTTGCGCATGGGCGGCCGCTCGGCCAACGCGAGCTACCAGTACACGCTCAAGGGCGATGATCAAGCCGAGTTGAAGGAGTGGGCGACTCGCCTGGCCGAACAGCTCAAGACCTTGCCGCAGCTGACCGACGTCAACACCGACCAGCAGGCCAACGGCGTGGAGAGCTTCATCACGATCGACCGCGACACGGCGGCTCGTTTCGGCATCACGCCGCGCGCCGTCGACAACGCGCTGTATAACGCGTTTGGTCAGCGCACCGCTGCCACGATCTACGAGGACATCAACCAGTACAGCGTCGTGCTCGGTGTGGCGTCGACCTACCGCGAAGGCCCGCTGGCCTTGAACGATGTCTACATTCCGGCCGCCAATGCCACCGCCGCCGCAGCGGCCATGGCGACCAACCCGGCGCTACGCGATCCATCGACCGGCGCGGCACTGGCGACGACCACGGCCAGCATGGTGCCGCTGGCCGCGATCAGCAGCGTCGGCGAGCGTGCGGCCGCCACGTCGATCAATCACCAGGACGCGACGCTGGCAACGACGATCTCGTTCAACCTGGCCGAGGGTGTCAGCCTCAGCCAGGCCCAGGTGCTGGTCAAACAGGCCGAAGCCGATATCCGCATGCCGACGAGCATCGCGGCCAGCTTCCAGGGCACGGCGCGCGCGTTCCAGCAATCGCAGGGCTCACAAGGGCTGCTGATCGCCGCCGCGATCGTCGTGATCTACATCGTGCTCGGCGTGCTGTACGAAAGTTACGTGCATCCGGTGACCGTGCTGTCGACGCTGCCATCGGCCGGCGTCGGCGCGGTGCTGGCGCTGATGCTGCTGCGGATGGAGTTTTCGCTGATCGCGTTGATCGGCTTGTTTCTGCTGATCGGCATCGTCAAAAAGAACGCGATCCTGATCATCGACTTTGCGCTCGATGCGCAGCGTGCGCGCGGCATGAGCGCCACGGATGCGGTGCGCGAAGCCTGTCTGCTGCGGTTTCGTCCGATCCTGATGACGACGATGGCCGCTGCACTGGGTGCGCTGCCGCTGGCGATTGGCTTTGGCGAAGGATCGGAGCTGCGCCAGCCGCTGGGCGTGGCGATCATCGGCGGCTTGATCGCCAGCCAAATGCTGACGCTGCTGACCACGCCCGTGGTCTACGTTTACATGGATCGCCTGCGTCGTCGCCGGCCTGACGAGGCGCTGCTGAGCCGTCATGCCGATGCCGATCTGGCGGCAGGAGCTTGAATCGATGACGTTGCATAAGCCATCCGTCGTCGCCGCTGCGCTACTGGCGTTCGCCAGCGGCTGCGCGGTCGGCCCCGACTATCAGCGGCCGGATGCCGCGACCGCCACGGCCTTCAAGGAGGCCGAAGGCTGGGTCGCTGCAGCGCCATCGGATGCGATCGATCGCGGTACCTGGTGGCAGTTGTTCGATGACGCCGAACTCGACGCGCTGGCGCAGCGCGTGCGGGTGTCGAACCAGAACATCGCAGCGGCCCAAGCAGCCTACGCGCAAGCGCGCGCACTGGTCAGCCAGCAGCGCGCCGGGCTGTTCCCGACGATCGATCTCAGTGGCACCGCGACGCGCGCCGACAGCGGCGGCAACCGCGCCAGCCGCGTCGTCACCGACGCCAACGGCCAGCAGTCGGTGATCGCCGGTGGCGGCAATATCAACAACAACTACCGCACCAGCATCGGCGCCAGCTGGGAACCGGATGTTTGGGGCCGGCTGCGACGCAGCGCCGAAGCCGCCGATGCCTCGGCGGCGGCCAGTGCCGCCGACCTCGCCAGCGCCACGCTGTCGGCGCAAGGCGAGCTGGTGACCAACTACCTGTCGCTGCGTGCCACCGATGCCGAGATTGGCCTGTTGCAGCAAACGCTCACCGGCTACGAGCGCGCGCTGCAGATCGCCGAAAACCGCTATCGCGCTGGTATTGCGCCACGCACGGATTACCTGTCGGCGCAGACGCAGCTGTATGGCACGCAAGCCGACATGGAATCGCTGCGCCGCACGCGCGCCCAGCTTGAACACGCGATCGCGGTCCTGGTCGGCGAAGCGCCGGCCCGGTTCCAAATCGAGCGGGCGCCGTGGAATGCGGTCGTGCCCGGCGTGCCGGTCGGCGTGCCGTCGACGCTGCTGCAGCGGCGGCCCGACATCGCCGCCGCCGAACGCCGCGTGGCCAATGCCAATGCCCAGATCGGCGTGGCGCGGTCGGCCTACTATCCGAGCCTGTCGCTGAGCGCTTCGTATGGGTCGTCGAGCAGCACGGTTGCTGAGTTGCTCGACGCCTCGACGATGCTGTGGTCGATCGGCGCCTCGGCTGCGCAGACGCTGTTCGACTTCGGCGCGCGCCGCGCGCAACTCGATCAAGCGCGCGCCGCCTACGACCAGACGGTCGCCACCTACCGGCAGACCGTGCTGGCCGCGTTCGCCGATGTTGAAGACCAGCTGACCGGCAGCCGCGTGCTGGAGCGCACCGAGCAGTTACGCCAGCAGGCGTCCGCGATCGCCGACGAAAACGAAAGACTGGTGCTAAACCGCTACAAGGCCGGGCAAGTGGTCTACAGCGAAGTGGTCACCGCGCAGGCCTCGGCGCTGTCGGCGCGGCGCACGCTAATTCAGGCGCAGCGCGACCGCCAGACCACGGCCGTCGCGCTGATTCAGTCGCTGGGTGGCGGCTGGTCCGGCGCCGCGGACACCGCCACCCCGTAACCCGCCGGCAGCGCTAGCGCTTGCAGGACGGGTCCGTGCGATCGGCGCAGTTCTGAATCACTTCGCCGGTTCTTTCGACATCCTTGCCGGCGCCTTCCAGCGTGTTGCAGGCCGTCAGCAGCGATGAGCCGGTGATCAGGCACAAGCCGGCAAGCCATCCGATAGTGTTGTTCATGGTTCCATCCTTGGTTGGGGGGTGACGGTCATGACGCTCGGGCTGCAGCGTCACACCATTGCAGCATGCAGGGTTCAGACTGAACGGTCGCGGCACCGCCCGCCCGGCCACTGGAATCCACCGTGCCTCACTACCAGCTCTACATCGCCAACAAGAACTACTCGTCGTGGTCGCTGCGACCCTGGCTGCTGTTGAGCGAGCTGGGCATCGCCTTCGACGAAACACTGGTGCCATTCAACGCTCGCGGTAGCAGCTTCGAGGCGTACCGAGCGTTCTCGCCGACCGGCAAAGTGCCGTGTCTGGTCGACGGTGACATCACCGTTTGGGATTCGCTGGCGATCACCGAATACCTGGCCGAGCGCCACGCCGGCGTCTGGCCGGCCGACGTCGTCGCCCGCGCCTGGGCGCGCAGCGCCAGCGCTGAAATGCACGCAGGCTTCGCCGCGCTGCGCAGCCGCTGCCCGATGAGCTGCGGCATGCGGATCAAGCCGCATGCGATCAACGGCGACTTGAAGCGCGACATCGACCGCATCGACGAACTGTGGAACGACGGACTGCGCCGTTTCGGCGGCCCGTATCTGGCCGGCGCTGCTTTCAGTGCGGTCGATGCGTCCTTCGCGCCGGTTGCGTTCCGCTTTCAAAGCTACGGCTTGCCGATGAGCGACGACGCCACCGGCTATGCGATGCGGCTGCTGTCGCGGCCGGCGATGGTCAGCTGGTACAAGGCGGCGCTGCACGAACCCTGGCGCGAACCGGCGCACGACGCCGAGGTATTGGCTGCCGGGTCGCTGATCGCGGATCTGCGCCGCGAAACCAGGACGCTCACCTAGAGCGCGGGAATCGGCGGCCGCGACGACTCAGTCGATCGGCCGCACGCGGAAGTTCTTGCCCTTGATCTTGTTAGCTCGCAGGCGCTGGATTGCCAGCGCGGCGACTTTCTTGTCGATCGCGACGTAGGTGCGCGTGTCGAACGTGCTGATCTTGCCGACCGCTTCGGACGGCAGGCCGGCGGCACCGGTCAGTGCACCGAGCAGATCGCCGGGGCGCAGCTTGTCGCGACGACCACCGTCGATGCAGATCGTCACCCGCGTCGCCGGTACCGGCGCGTCGGTGAAGCGCGCCGGCAGCGCGAGCTTCTTGGTGTCGATCTTCAGGCCAAGGTTTTCTTCGATCGCGGTAACGCGGGCACGCTCGCGATGCGTGAACAAGTGCACCGCCAGGCCGCTGCGACCGGCACGGCCGGTGCGGCCAACGCGGTGCGTGTGCGCGTCGGCGTCGGCCGGCAATTCGTAGCTGATCACGGCCGCAAGGTCGGGAATGTCCAAGCCGCGCGCGGCGACGTCGGTGGCGACCAGCACGCGGCAGCTGCCGTTGTGAAAGCGCACCAGCACTTCGTCGCGCTCGCGCTGTTCGATGTCGCCGTGCAGGCCCAGCACCGCAAAACCGCGCTTGGCCAGCTGCTGCTGCACGTCCTGAGCGTCGCGCCGCGTGTGGCAGAACACCAGCGCCGACTCGGGCTTGCGCTGGCTCAGCACGAACGCGAGCGCATCGATGCGGCGCAGGGCGTCGACTTCGTAGAACTGCTGTTCGACCTGCGCCGGGCTGGTGACGGTGTCGACCGTGATCTCGACCGGGTCGCGCTGCAGCGTCGCGCTGAAGTCGCGGACCACCTCGTTGTAAGTGGCCGAGAAGAACAGCGTCTGCCGGCTGGCCGGCGTGTGGGCGACGATCGCGCGGCTGGCTTCTTCGAAGTCGCCGTCGAGCATGCGGTCGGCTTCGTCGAGCACCAGCACGCGCAGGCCATCGAGCTTGAGCGTGCCCTGCTGCAAGTGTTCGAGCACACGGCCGGCCATGCCGACGATGATGTGCGGCTCGTGTTCGAGCGAGGCCAGCTGCGGCCGCTGCGAAATGCCGCCCGACAGCTGCGTGATCTTGATGTTCGGCAGGCAGCGCGCCAGCCGGCGGATTTCCTTGCTGATCTGGTCGGCCAGTTCGCGCGTGGGACACAGCACCAGCGCTTGGACGCTGCTCAGCGCCGGGTCGATGCGCGACAACAGGCCCAGGCCGTAGGCCGCCGTCTTGCCGCTGCCGGTACGCGCCTGGCCGATCACGTCACGGCCGGCCAGCAGCACCGGCAAGCTCTGCGCCTGGATCGGCGTCATCTCGACGAAGCCTAGCGATTCAACGGCCTGCAGCAGTTCGGCGCGCAGCGGCAAGCTGCTGAAAGGAGCGGCCACGGCCGGGTTGGCGACAGCGTCGGACGGCTTGGATTCCACGGGTTCACCACGTCATATGCAGCGCGGCCGTGCCGGCCGGCCGCGTATTGTGCGTCATGCGCGCGGCCGATGCGGTAGCCTGCGCGCCCTTTCACGGGGCCGGTGGGCCCCAACACGGAGCGTTATGGCCACGGTTCACTTCATCGGCGGGGAAAAAGGCGGCGTCGGCAAGTCGCTGGTCGCCCGGCTGCTCGCGCAGTACTTCATCGACCGCAAGCTGCCGTTCCTGGGCTTCGATTCCGACCGCAGCCACGGCGCGCTGCTGCGTTTCTACACCGGCTTTGCATCGCCGGTGGCGATCGACCGCTTTGAAAGCCTCGACCTGGTGCTGGAAGCCGCCGCCGAAGATCCGGCACGGCGCATCGTCGTCGATCTGGCCGCACAGACCCACGGGCCGCTGGTGCGCTGGCTCGACGAATCCGGCGTGCTGGAGCTGGCCGAGGAGCTCGGCGTGTCGATCCGCTACTGGCATGTGATGGATTCGGGCAAGGATTCCGTCGACCTGCTGGCGCGCTGGCTCGATCGCTTCGGCGAGTCGTCGCAAGTCGAGCTGGTGATCGTCCGCAACGCCTCGCGCGGCGACGACTTCGACATCTTCGACAAGAGCGGCCAGAAGGAGCGCGCGCTGAACCTGGGCGCGCGGATCATCTCGATCCCGCGTCTGCACGAGCCGGTGATGACCAAGATCGATGAGCGCAGCACCAGCTTCTGGGCTGCGGCCAACAGTGACGACAAGGCGATGACCGGCTTGGGCATGCTCGAACGCCAGCGCGCCAAGATGTGGCTGCGCCGCGCCTACGAAGCGCTGGAACCGCTGAGCTTGTAGAGCCGGCCCGCTGCGCGCCGGAGCGCGCGCGGATCAGGCTTCGCGGACGATCTGCTCGATCAGCGCCAGCGCCGCCACCGGGTCGCACTCCATCAGCAGCTGCAGCCGGGTCTCATCCGGCAGCGGCAGCACTTCGGCCAAGCGATACGCCACCCACGCGGCATCGTCGAACTGCGTCGGCGACGGAAAGTGCTCGGCGCCGATCTTGTCGACGATCTGCTGCAGCAGATCGCCAAGCATCCGCGATGCGGCAGGCAACGGCGTCGGAGGCGGAGCGGGCTCGAGCTGGACCAGCGCGCGGATCAGGCCGCTGGGCGTGCTGAAACGCTCGCGGATGCGGAACGGCGCCTCGCCGACCGTTTCCAGCGTGAACAAGCCGGGCGCAGGCACGTCCCAGCTGCGGATCCGCGCCGTGCAGCCAAAAGGCGCCGGCACGGCAGGGCTGCCGACCTCGAAGCCGTCGACGATCAGGCAGACGCCGAACACCTCGTCGTTGCCGATGCAGGCCTTGGTCATGTCGACGTAGCGCGCTTCAAAAATACGCAGCGGCAGGCGCCCGCCCGGATACAGCACGGTGCGCAGCGGGAAGATCGGAATTTCGAGCAGGCGGTCGGACATGCCGCCTTTCTAAGCCGCGGCGGCGGCCGGTGCAAGCCGGCATCGCCGCATCATCGCAGCTGCAACCGATGGCGTTCGCCGTCGATCTCCAGATCGGACCATTGCGGCGCGACGACGCGATAACGGCCCTGGCGCAGCGCCTGCGGCACATCGCCACCGATGGCGTGCAGCGGCACCGCGCCGATGTCCTGCCACTGGCCGGCGACGCGCGCGCTGAGCTGGCATTGCGCCGAATCGCTGGCCAGCGCGCACAGCAGCCGCTCGCTGCGACCGTCGCCGTCCATGTCGGGCGTCAGCACCACGCAGTCACTGCCGGACTCGGTGCAGTTGAGCGTCGCCAAGCGTTGCGACACCAGGGCGTCGAGCCAGTCGTCGTCGACTGGCCCGGCGCCGGGCGCAATCGCCAACTGCGCCCGCAGCGTGTCGCGTGTCGGCGGCGCATCCGCAGCTGGCGCCGGCTGCAGCAGGCGCTCGATGCGCTGCGCCAGCGCTGGGTCGGCGATCACGCCCGGATGACGCAGCAAGGACGCCAGCGCACGACGTCCAGCGCCGCCGGCCCGGTCGCGCAGAAATGCCAAGTCCAGATCGGCCACCTTGATTTGGCGCGATTCCAGCCGCGCCATCTGGCTGGCAACGCTGATCCGGTTGGCGTCCAGCAGCGGCGTCAGCGTGCCGACGAGCACCGCCATCGCCAGCCACGACAGGCTGACGTTGACACTGGCCAGTGCCGGCAACGCGCCCGCCGCGCGTGGGCGCAACAGCCCGGCGGCATAGCCGAGTGCATGGGCGGCCAGCAGCAAGGCCGCCAAGGCACCGTGAAGGCGATCGGGCGTCCAGCCATGCTGGTCGACACGCAGCCACAGCGCGTACAGCGCCAGCAACGCATAGGCCGGCAGCGCCACCAGCGACAGCTCGACAACGCGCCGCACCCAGCGCGGATACACCGACGTCGTCAGCAACGGCGGCCGACCGTCGCCGTAGACCGCGTTGGTACACAACACCATCAGTGCCACGATCGTCAGCAGCAGCACCGCCGCGCGGCGTGTCTGCCACAACGGCTCCAGGCCGGTGAACGGCAGCATCGTCAGAAACAGCAGGCTGATGAACGCCAGCAACGGCAGCAAGGCGCGCAACACTGCGAACAGGATCGGCTGCAGCACCTCGATCGGCCGGCGCTGGGTCCGCGCCAGCAGCAGGCCCAGGCCAACCATCGTCCCGGTGGCCAGATAGATGAACGGCGTCTGCCGGAACAGCGTCGAAAACAGGTCGATCTTCAACAGGTCGAACAGCGCGCCCCACAGCCACAGCACCAACCAGCAAAACCCAACAAACGGCAGCAGCAACAGCAGACTCAGGCCGTTGTGCCAGCCGTGGTCGACCAGCTCGGCATACGGCGCACACCAGCGGCGATGACGCAGCCGCGCCTGCAGATACGGCAGCAGCACGAACAGCAGCACCGCCAGGCGCGCGGTGTACGCATCGGGCGCCTCGCTGCGCCCAGCGCCCGGCTCGGGCAAGTCGAACGCGGCCCAGGCGGCCAACAGCACCAGGCCCAGCGACAGTGCGGCGATCTGGCGCCAGAACAGGCCGTCGCGCAGCCGCTCGACCGTCAGCGCCATCACCGTCGGCACCGTGAGCGCCAGTGTGTAGGCAAGCACCTGCCCGGCCGGTGTCCCCAGCCCAGGCCATTGCTGCTCGCGTGCCAGCTGCATCGCATACAAGGCCGCGCCCTGCAGCAGAGCGAGCAGCAGGATGAAACCGCGTTGCTCGCGATCGACGACTGGGGTTTGCATGGATCCCTCGACCGTGCCGTGGCACCGATGCTGCCACAAGCCGCGTTCAGCAAAAGCGGTGTGACGGGGGCTGGACGACGGCCCGCCGCCCGGCCGCTACGGCTGGCATTCAGGATTGGGAAGCGGTTAAGGTGCTGGCTAGGGGTAGGCGCAACCTCACCGGTGCTGACAGATACCGGGGGTGCGATGGGTCCGCATCCAACAGGAAACCAGACATCGTGATGCTTCGCTCAAGTCACGACGGCGTAATGTCTTTTGGCCGTTATTGCAGTTTTGTGATCGCATTGCTGACGGCCAGCAGTGCGGCTTTCGCGTCCGGCCCGTCCGGCCCGTCCGGCAAGCACCTGCCCCGGCTGGCGCCGACGATCAACGGCATGACCAGCACCTTGCCAGCCCCGTCACTGGACTTGAGCCCGGCGGTCAGCCGTCCGCTGCAAGCCTCGCTGGAACGCTGCCTGAACCAGCTGCAGCTGCAAGGCGCGGTGCGCAACGGTCATTTGGCCGTGTCGCTGGTCGACATCACCGACCCGCTCGCCCCGGCCGTGGCGCAGGTCAACAGCAACCAGATGTTCTACGCCGCCAGCCTGCCGAAGATCGCGATCCTGCTCGGCGCGTTCGAGAAAGCCGCTGCCGGGCAACTGCGGCTCGACGACGACAACATCGCCGAGCTCAAGCGGATGATCCGTGAATCGTCGAACACGGCCGCCTCGTCGATGCTGCAGAAAGTGGGCACCGACTACCTGGCCGGCGTACTGCAGTCGACCCGCTACCGCTTGTACGACAGCGCGCTCAACGGCGGGCTGTGGGTCGGCAAGCCCTACGCGACCGGCAACGCGACGCGACGCGACCCGCTGCACAACCTGTCGCATGGCGCCACCACGTTCCAGGTCGCGCGCTTCTATTACCTGCTCGAAACCGGGCAGCTGGTATCGCCGGAGGCCAGCCGGCAGATGAAGGACATCATGGGCTCGCCGGCGATCCACCATAAGTTCGTCGCCGGGCTGGAAAGCCGCTATCCGGACGCCAAGCTGTTCCGCAAGAGCGGCACCTGGCGCAACTTCCACGCCGACAGCGCGATCGTCGAGCATGACGGCCGCCGCTACATCGCCGTGGCGCTATCCGACGACGCGCGCGGCGGCGAGTGGCTCAAGTCGCTGATCGGCGGCCTGGACGACGCGGTGTTCGCCAACAGCCTGAATCACAGCGTCGCATCGGCCGCGCAGCCGGCGCTGTAGTCACAACGACGCGCCGCGTGGCGCGTCAGCGGCGCGTCAACGCGTACAGCAGCACCGACCAGCCGGCGATGAACAGCAGCCCGCCGATCGGCGTGATCGCGCCGAGCACGCGCACGTTGCTCAGCGCCAGCGCGTACAAGCTGCCAGAAAACACCACGACGCCGGCCGCGAAGCACAGGCCGGACACATCGAGTGCCCGGTCGGCCGCACCGCGCAGCAGCAAGCCGACCAGCGCCAGCGCGAACGCGTGGTAGAACTGGTATTCGACCGCGGTCTTCCAGACCGCAAGCAAATCCGGTGACAGCCGGGCGCGCAGCGCATGCGCGCCGAAAGCGCCGAGCAGCACGCCCGTGAGCCCGTACACCGCTGCCAGCGACAGCCATAGTCGGCTCATCGGTCGTTTCTCCGCGATATCAGAATGTGAGGCGCGCGACGCGTCATCGCGACGCTGACGGCCGGCTGCTATTGCCGAGCGAATCGAGCACGCGAAACTGCATGCCCGCCGCCACCAGCCGCTTGATCAGCGCGTTGCCAAAAACGTGCGCCGGCGTCTGCACGCCCGGTCGCTTCGGCAGCCGGTCGAAGGCCATGCACAGCGCCGATTCGGCCAGCATCTTGGCGGTTTCGCCGTAGCCGGGGTCGCCGCCGCGCACCTCGGTGTAGA
>Ga0255089_1000652_pt1 | contig 11926 bp, 11 predicted proteins | sample Colum_Miss_RepC__2_FD_188468 | JGI IMG/M metagenome (GOLD analysis project Ga0255089, IMG submission 188468) | Freshwater microbial communities from Columbia River, Oregon, United States - Colum_Miss_RepC_8d | ecosystem: Environmental > Aquatic > Freshwater > River | place: USA: Oregon... | reverse complement strand
GGTCGCCGCGTCGTAGGGTTGTACGGCGCTGACGGCCAGCGCCAGCACGATCAAGCCGCAGCCGGCGATGAACCATGCCGGCTTGCCGGCCGGGATAGCCGGCTTCACGGGGCTGGACATTGCAGTGCCTGCCCGTCGATCAGCGCCGGACGGCCGTCGGCAGCGTCGACGCGCTTCATCACGTAATACGCGTTGGCGCCGTAGCCGGCGGCCTGCTTCATGGCGTCGGCCAGCGCTGCATCGGCGCTGCTCGCGCTGCGTGTGGCGATGAACTTGACGAAGCGACAGTCCGCTTTGTGCTCGGCATCGACGACGTGCACCGACGCCGACGCCGCGGTGGCGCTGCCCAACAGCAGCGCGGCGAGCAGCAGCCGGTGCCCGGTGGCTGCCTTGGCGTGCATCAGCGGCGCATCATCGGCATCGGATTCAGCGGGTCGGTCAGCAACCGCTTGCCGGTTTGTTTCAGCAGCCCGGCATGGAATCCGTGGTTTGGATACTGCGCGCGCACCTCGGCGACGAACGCGCGCGGTAGGCCCATCCGCAGCAGGCCCAGCGACACGTCGACCAGATCGGCCTTGCGGAACGCTTCGACCAGCGCACCGTGTTCGCCGCGATACGGGCTGATCTTGTGGTGTTCGAGAATCATCGCGGCGATCTGCTCGATATCAGCGATGTCGAGTTGCCACTGCTGCTCGCTGCGCATCAAGTCGATCGACGGCGGCAGATAGTCCCAAGTGCCGTGGGTCCAGATTGCGATGTCGTGATAGGCCGCCGCGATGCCGATTTTGCGCAGCGTTGCATCGTCGCGCGACGACAGCGCCGCGCAGAAGTTGGCCATCCGGTAACAGTGATTGCGATAGCCGGTGAAATCAGTGCCGATGGTGGCGCGATGGCGCTCCAGCGCCTCGTCGAGTGCAGCGATCTGGGTCAGCAGCATGGTCGGATGGGCTCTGGTCGGATGCCGTTGCACGCTACTGCGGGCATCAGGGCGCGGCAATACCCGGCGCTGGCGCCGATGCCAAGCGCTTGTAATAGATCCGCGTGCCGCTGAGTCGCCCGTGCGGGGTGTAGGCGTAGTCGGGGATTTCGCCGGAAAACTGATAGCCCGCGCCCTCGTAGAGCCCTGCCGCGCCGTCGACACTGGCGGTATCGAGCACCAGCAGCCAGCGGCCATGATCCGCTGCCTGCGCTTCGGCACGCTGCAGCAGCGCACGCGCCAGCCCGCGGCCGCGATGGCTGGGGCGCGTCATCATCTTGGCCAGCTCGGCGCGGTGCGGCTGGTTCGGCGGGCAGTCGAGCAGCAGCGTCAGCGTCGCCGCCAACACCGGGCCGTCCCAGGCGCCGAGCACAATGCGGGCGCCTCGTTGCGCCAGTTGCAGCGACTGCTGCCAGAACGCGGCGGCGTCGGCGATCGGCAGCGGGTGCATGAAGCTGACCGAGCCGCCGCCGGCCACGACCTCGACCAGCAGGCTCGACAACTGCGCCAGCGTATCGGCGTCGGGCTGCAGCTCACTGAAGTGGATGTTGCTCATGGTCGCGTCCGCTATGGCATGGGACATGCGCGTCCCTGCTCAAATGAAGCATGGCCCGCGCCAATGTCGCGGATGGAGACCCGATGAGACCGATGATCAGGCGATGGTGGCATCGCCCTCTATGTGCTGGCGCGCTGACCTTGGCCAGCTTTTGCTGCGGTCTGGCGACGGCATCGGAACAGCGCGTGCAACTGCCCAGTGGCGCCAACGGCGCCTGGTGCGTGCCCGATGCGGCATGGGATGGCCGCACGGTATTGATGCTGCATGGCTTTGCCGACGACATGGACGGCGCCGGCGACCTCGGCAAGCGTCTGGCGCATGCGCTACAGGCGGCGGGCATCGCGACGCTGAGGATCAACTTCCGCGGCGAGGGCGATCGCTTGCGCACCGACATCCAGTCCACGTTCGTGACCCGGCTCGACGACACGGCCTCGGCCCAAGCCTGGCTGTTGCAGCAGCGCGCGGTGCAGGCTCAGCGGATCGGTGTGCTCGGCTTCAGTCTCGGTGCCAGCACCGCGATCGAAACCGGCGCGCGGCATCCGGCGTGGTTTCGCAGCATGGCGCTGTGGTCCAGCCCCAGCGGCGATCATTTCGAGCTGTGGCGCCGGCTTGCACCACAGGCGGTGGACACCGCGTTGCGCGACGGCGAGGTCACCGAGGAAGTGCCCGGCTGGAAGAAGATCACCACGCATCGCGCGTTCTACGACAGTTTTCGCGGTATCGATCTGGATCGCTCACTGGCGCAATACCCGGGCGCGCTGTTGAGCGTGCGCGGCGCCCAGGACTACCTGCCGGCACACGAGGCCGAGTTCATGCGTCTGGCGCGCGGGCGGCCGGCCGAAGCGGTGATCCTGGCCGGCGCCGATCACATCTTCAACGTGTTCGATCCCGTCTCGAGTCACGCGCAGCGCGCGATCGAGGTCACCGTCGATTGGTTCGAGCGCACCTTGTAGCCGGTGCACAGTGCGGCGTCAGCGCGCGTAAGGGTCGTCGCAAAGCCGATGCAGCTCCGCCAGCGCATCGGTGAGCTTGGGCAGATCGTCGGGCTGCGGCACCAGCAGTGAGGTATCGCCGACCCGTTGGCTTTGGCTGTCGCGAGCCATGCTGCGGGTTTCCAGCTCGATGCAGTCGTTGCTCGACTGGCAGTACAACTCGACCGAAGGCCCGCCTTGCCAGACGGGGACGACGTCGGCGATCGGCACTGTCTGCATCAGCAGGTCGCTGCCGATCACGCTTTCGCGGCTGATCCGCAGCTCGCAGCCGTCCTTTGAAAACTGATAACGCCATAGGAAATACTGGCCGCTACGCTGCCAGCCTTCACCGGTCTGCCGGTTGAGCTTTTCGAGGATGTAGCGATTGGCGTCGCGTCGCGCTTCGGACGTCGGTTCCCGTCCGCCGAACCCGCACAGCAAGGCCACTGCCGCGATGCCGCCCAGCAGGCGCGCCACCAACGACGGGCGCATCACGGCACCACCGCCGCTGTCGATGCCGATGCACGCGCGGCCAGCGCCTGCAGCTGCGCCTGACGCGCTGCTGGCGCCAGCTTGCCCAGCTCGGTGGCCGCGGCGTAGAACGCAGCCCAGTCGCGGCCGTGCTCGGCGAACAGCGTTGCGAAAGCGGGCACCCATTGGTCGTACAGGCCGAACGGCAGCAGCCTGGCGTTGTTCAACGGCCGTTCGAAGAAGCGGTCGTAGCCGGCATATCCATTCCACTGCGCGTCGCGCAACTGTCGGTAGCGCGCCTGCAACTGTTCGAACGCCTGCTGCTTGATCGCGGCGAGCGCAGCCGGATCGCGGCTGCTGCGATACGAGGCGGCCAGTTGCTGACGCGTCTGCAGAATCAGCGCGACGAACGCGCTCTCGCGCGCAGCCTGCTCGGCTTGGCCTTGCAGATCGATCGCGCCGCTGGCCGCATACTGCTGCAAGCCTTGCTGCTCGACGAAGCTGGCGAAGGATTCGTTGAAGGCGGTGTCGTTCTTGACGAACAAGCGCTGATGCGCCAACTCGTGAAACAGCGTGCCGATCAAGTGCGCGTCGGACCAGCGCATCATCGTGTTGATCACCGGGTCGTCGAACCAGCCCAGCGTCGAGTAGGCCGCCACTCCGCCCACTTCGGTGTCGTACCCGCCCGCCGCCAGCTGTGCGGCATGGTCACGCGCGGCGCGCTCGTCGTAGAAGCCGCGATACGACAGGCAGCCGGCGATCGGAAAGCAGTTCTCGACCGCGTCCAGCGAATAGGCTGGCGTGGCGAACACATTCCAGACGACGTAGTCGCGATGCACATCGGCATACACGGTGTAGCTGTCGTTGTCGGGCAAATGCAGCGCGTCGACGGCATAGCGCCGCGCGTGTTGCACCCGCGTCAGCCGCGTGCGCAGCTGCGGGTCGCGTCCGGGGTCACTGACGATGGCCGCGATCGGCTCGCGGCTGCTGAGCAGCTGATACTGACCGCGCGCCAGCTGCAGGTAGTAACCCGCCGATGAGCAGGCGCCGAGTGCCAGTGTCAGCGCCGTTGCCAGCGCCGCGCGGCACCACCGGCCTGACACCGGTATCGCCGTCACCGTCGCGCTCAGGCCGCGGCCTGCCGGTCGAGCCAAACGCCAAGGCCTTGCGCGTTCAGCTCCATGTCGGCGGCCAACAGGCGCCGCGCTTGTTGCTCGTCGACCGGCGCGCCGTGACGACGCAGCGCCGCCAGGCTCCAGTTTTCGATCGCGTCGCGGATGCCGGCATGACGTGCCGCGCCGCGCGCTTCGATGCTCATTGCCAGATGCTGGTAATCGCACAGGCCGGCGCGCAAGTCGTGCGCGAGTCGTGCGATGTCCTCCACGCAGCCGTAGTGGGTCAGATACATCCGCTGCGGCGCAAAACTCAGGTAGCGGTCCAGCGTCTGCTCCCAGGCGTCAGGCTCGAACTGCACCGGCGTCGTCGTCGGCATCAACCATGGGCCTTGCGGGCCGTCGAACTCACGGTATGAGATGCCGAACGTGTCGCCGGTGAAAAATCCGCGGCTCTGCGCGTCCCAGACCGAATAGTGATGGCGGGCGTGCCCGGGCGTGTCGAGCAGCAGCAGTTCGCGCGCCGCGCCCAGCGTCAGCCGGTGGCCGTCGTCGGCGATGACCACGCGCGCTGCGTCGACCGGCAGGATCTGCCCATAGGCGAGGCGTACCGCATCGGCGCCGTAGACGGCGATTGCGCCTTCGATCAGCTTGCTGGGGTCGATCAAATGGCGAGCCGCGCGCGGATGCGCGATCAGCTGCGCGTTCGGCAGTTGGCGCATCAGCACACCGGCAGCGCCGGCATGGTCCAGATGCACATGCGTCGGCATCAAGTAGCGCACGTGCTCCGGCGCGATGCCCCGGGAGCGTAGTACCGCCAGCAACCGATCGGCACCGGGCGAGGTGCCGCAGTCGATCAGCGCGGCTTCACCGTCCTGCTCGATCAGATAGCAGCAGGCCATGCCGGCGCGTTCCTGCTCGGTGTCGATGCAGGTGATGCCGTAGCCAACATCGGTGGTGGCGGGCAGGGGCGAGAGCGTCGTCATCGCGGGGCGTTTAGCGGTTGCCGCCGGCGATGACCGAGGGCTCGGCTTGCGGGCGTCGGACCAGGTCAACCAGATCTTCGCGGCGGTAGATGCCGAGCTTGCGATAGATGCGCGACGCGTGATTGGCCACCGTCGATACGGCGATGTCGTACTGGCGCGCAACGCTCTTGAACGTCTTGCCGTTGCCGAGTGCGCGCGCGATCTGCTGCTCGCGCGGCGACAGGCCGTCGAGCGGCATCGGCCGGCGCGCATGCAACTGGTAGAGACCCCCGAGCCGCGAAATGCGGAAATGCAGCGGCCCGTTGAAGAACGATTCGTCGCCTTCCAGTGCCGGGGCCGGGATCGCAAACGGGAGTCGCGCAAATTGCGTGTCGGCTTGGTTGTTGACGGCGATCAGGTCGCGGAAGCGCTTGCTGGCCGCGTAGACCACGCCGCGTGCGTCAACCACGGCGGCGCTGCCGCGATTGGTGCGTCCCAAAGCCAGCAGCCACTCGTCACGCTGGATGTACTGATGCAGGGACACGGCGGCGGCTTCGGCCAGGTGCAGCAGCGCGCGCCCGATATCGCGAGTCGCGGGGGCACTGTCGCCGAGATACAGCACCAGCACGCTGCTGAGTTCGCTGTTGGCGTGCAGATGCCGATGCGCGACGACTTGGCGGGCGCCCTGCGCCGGGCGCGCGACCAGCGCGGCTGGCACCGGTGACACCCGCAGGCTCGATTCGTGATCAAGAGTGAGTGCCGCGACCGCGCGCGAATCGAGAATCAGATCCGATGGAAACACCGAGTACTCGCCACTCTGGCCTTCGGACCGCGTCAACCAAGCGGCAGCCGACGCGCCGCTCCACTCGACGATGCGCTGCAGCGCCAGCACACGGAAGTCCTGCCATTCGCATTCGACGGCGAGTCGGTACAGCTGAGGAACCAGCTCGTCGAGGCGGTGGTCGGCGTTGTGTTCCAAGCGGTCGGTCATGCAGGCCCTCGCACCCGATGGGGCGGATCTCAATGGACGTCAGCCGATGAGATCCGCGCCGCGCGCTGCGCGATGATCCTTCGACGAACGGTCGTAGATATACCATGACCGAATGGCGGTGGCAGCCGCATCGCCCTCGCGCGACGCGGGGATCAGCGCGAGCCGGTCGGTGGCACCCGGAACCAAGCCGCGTACAGCGCCGGCACGAACAGCAGTGTCAGCAGCGTGGCGGCGATCAAGCCGCCCATGATCGCCACCGCCATCGGGCCGAAGAACTCCGAGCGCGACAGCGGAATCATCGCCAGCACAGCGGCAGCCGCAGTCAGCACGATCGGGCGCAAGCGGCGCACCGTGGCGTCGACGATGGCGACGTTGGGCGCATGGCCGGCCTTGATGTCCTGCTCAATCTGGTCGACCAGGATCACCGAGTTGCGCATGATCATGCCGGCCAGTGCGATCGTGCCGAGCATCGCGACAAAGCCGAACGGCTTGCCGAACAGCAGCAGCGCCACGGCCACGCCGATGATGCCCAGCGGCGCGGTCAGGAACACCAGCAAGGTCCGCGAGAAGCTCTTGAGCTGGATCATCAGCACGGTCAGCACGCTGAGCAGGAACAGCGGCATGCCGGCGTTGATCGACGCCGATCCCTTGCCGCTGTCCTCGACCGTGCCACCGACGTCGATCCGGTAGCCGCGCGGCAGTTCGATCTGCTGAATCTGCGGCAGCAATTGCGCCACGACTTGCGGTGGCTGCAACGCGCCGTAGATGTCGGCGCGCACGGTGACGGTCGGTACGCGGTCGCGACGCCACAAAATGCCGTCCTCGAAGCTCGATTCGAGCCGCGCCAGCTGCGCCAGCGGCACCGTGACGCCGCTGCCGGTCGGGATCGTCAGCGAGCCGAGCAGGTTCAGGTATTCACGTTCGGCCACTGGCCCGCGCAGCACGATCGGAATCAGCTTGTTGTCTTCGCGGTATTCGCTGATCGTGCCGCCATTGGTCGACACACTGATCACCTGCGCGATGTCCGACGACGACACGCCCAGTTCGCGGGCACGATCCTGATCGATCGCGACCCGGATGACTTTCGACTTCTCCCAGGTATCCAGATGCACGCCGGCCGGGTAGGGGTTGGCACGCAGGATCGCCGCCACCTTTTCAGCGACGCCAGTGGCGACGCTGCGATCGGGGCCCGCGACGCGAAACTGCAGCACGTAGCCGACCGGCGGCCCGTTCTCAAGCCGGTTGACGCGCCAGCGCAGATCCGGGAACAGCAAGGGCAGTTGCTGCAGTAGCTCGCTGCGCAGCCGCTCGCGATCCTTGATGCTCTTGGTGTTGATGACGAACTGCGTGAAGCTCGCGGCCGGCAACTGCTGGTCGAGTGCCAAGTAGAAGCGCGGCGTGCCGGCGCCGACGTAGGCGACGAAGTTTTCGATGCCGTCGAGCGTCTTCAAATGCGCTTCGAGTCGCCGCGCTGCCTCGTCGGTGGCGTCGAGTGAAGCACCTTCGGGCAGCTTCAGGTCGACCAGCAGTTCCAGCCGGGTCGACGACGGGAAGAACTGCTGTGGCACGCTGCCGAACAGCACGATCGCGCCGACGAAGATGCCCAGCGTCGCCGCGATCGTCTTCCAGCGGTGATCGACGCACCACTGGCAGGCGCGGCGGAACGTGCGGTACAGCTTGGTATCGTAGAGCCCGGCATGGTCATGGTCGTGATGCACGGTATCGGCGCCATCGGCCTGATGACGTTCCGGCAGCAGGTAGTAGCCCAGCAGTGGCACGAATACGACGGCAGCGATCCACGACAGCAGCAGCGCGATCGTCACCACTTGGAAGATCGAGCGCGTGTATTCGCCGGTGCTCGACGTGGCCGTGGCGATCGGCAGAAAGCCGGCAGCGGTGATCAGCGTGCCGGCCAGCATCGGGAACGCAGTACTGGTGTATGCGAATGCCGCTGCCTTGGTCCGAGTCCAGCCCTGTTCGAGCTTCACGGCCATCATCTCGACGGCGATGATCGCGTCGTCGACCAGCAAGCCCAGCGCCAGCACCAGCGAGCCGAGCGAGATCTTGTGCAAGTCGATGCCGAAGTAGGCCATCACCACGAAGGTGGCGGCCAGCACCAGCGGAATCGTCAGTGCCACGACCAGACCGGTGCGCGCGCCCAGGCTGATGAAGCTGACCGCGAGCACGATGGCCACGGCCTCGATCAGCGAGCGGACGAATTCTTCGATGCCGCGCGTGACCGCGCGTGGCTGGTCGGCGACGCGCTCCAGGCTCATGCCCAGCGGCAGCCCGGCGCGGATGTCGGCAATTTCAGCGTCCAGCGCCTTGCCCATGCGAATGATGTGGCCGCCTTTTTCCATCGACACCGACACGCCGATCGCGCGTTCGCCGTCGACGCGCATCCGCGTCGCGGGTGGGTCCTGGTAGCCGCGGTAGACGTTGGCGATGTCGCCCAGGCGCAGCGTGCGACCCTGGTCGGAGATCGGCAGTTGACGCACTTCTTCCAGCGTCTGCAGACGGCCGCTGACGCGGACGTGGATGCGTTCGCGCGTCGTGTCGAAGCTGCCGGTCGCCACGACGGCGTTCTGCGCCTGCAGAGCGGCGACGACGGCATTGAGCGGGATGCCGAGCTGGCCGCGCTTGGCATTGGCCAGGTCGATGAACAGTCGCTCGTCCTGCAGGCCGAGAAAGTCAACCTTGGCCACTTGCGGCACGCGCAGCAAGCGCTCGCGGATGCGGTCGGCATAGTCCTTCAGTTCTTCGTAGCTGAAGTCCTTGCCGGTCAGTGCGTAGATGTTGCCGTAGGTGTCGCCAAACTCGTCGTTGAAATTGGGCCCGATGATGTTGGACGGAAGCCGGAAGCGGATGTCGCCGATCTTCTTGCGGATTTGGTAGAACGATTCCTCCATCGCCGCCGGCGGCAGATCGTCACGAATCACGATCGTCACCACCGACTCGCCCGGCCGCGAATACGACCGCACGTAATCCAGGGTTTCGAGTTCGAGCAGCTTTTCTTCGATCCGGTCGGTCACCAGGCGATCGACTTCGTCGGCGGTCGCGCCCGGCCACGAGGTCTGGATCACCATCACGCGGAACGTAAACGGCGGGTCTTCCGACTGGCCCAGGTTCAGGTAGGCCTGCGTGCCCATCAGCGCGCACAGCACCATGAAGAAAATCACCAGCGTGCGGTTGTTCAGCGCCCACTGGCTCAGATTGAATCCACCCATCGTCGTGCTCCGGTGGCGCGTGGCGTCAGAGCGCAACCGGCGCGCTGCGATCGATCGGCTTGACCGGCATTGCGGGCGTCAGCAAGTGCACGCCGGCCGAAATCAGTCGGTCGTCGGGCTTGATGTCGCCGGCGATGATGACCGCATCGTTCAGCAGCTGAACCACCTTGACCGGCAGCGGCTGCGCTTGCAGCTGCTCGCCCGCGGCGACCACGCGCCACACCACCGGCGTGCCGCTGCTGTCGCCGACCGCGGTCAGCGGCAGCCGCCACAGCGGCTCTTCGGTGGGCGTGCCGACCTGCACGCTGGCCGTCATGCCCAGCTTCACGGCATCGTCGGCGTTGACGATGCTGATTCGGGCTTCGTGCGTGCGCGTGCTGGCGTCGGCCGAGCCGGCAATTTCGCGTACGCGCGCCTCGTACAGCTTGCCGGGCTGCGCCCACAGCGACACGCGCAGCGACGGCGCCGATCGCAGGCGCTCGACGGCGGCTCCCTCGGGTACGTTGATCCGCACTTCGCGCTCGCCGTTGCGGGCGAAGCCGAGCACCGGCTCGCCGGCAGCGACGACGCGGCCGGCATCGGCCTGTACTTGCGTCACCAAGCCGTCCGCATCGGCGACCAGGCTGGTGTAAGCGGCTTGATTGCGGCTGACCGCCAGCTGCGAGCGCGCCTGCTTGAGCCGCGCCTGGGCCAGCTCCATCTGGTTGCGACGCAGGTCGAGCAGCGAGGCACTGACGAAGCCGCGCTGGTTGAGGTCGACGTGGCGCTGGAATTCGCTTTCGGCGAGCCGTGCATCGGCCTCGGCCGCCGCCACCGACGATTCTGCGGCCTGCACGTTGAGTCGTGCGTCGATCGGGTCGAGTACCGCCAGAACATCGCCCTTGCGGACTTGGGCGCCGATGTCGACGCGACGTTCGATGATCTTGCCGGCGACGCGGAACGACAGCGCGGATTCGACCCGAGCGCGGACCGTGCCTGGATAAAACTCGGCGGACCCGGCGTCGCGCAAAGCCTGAGGCGCGATCACTGCCACCGGTCGGGCGCCGACCACGGGCGCCTCGGGCGCATGGCAGGCCACGACGGCACTCGCCGCCATAAAGACGATGGCAAACCCCTTGATGTGCTGCATGCTCTCTCCCGACGGCCGGTGCGTGCCCTCACGCGCGGGCCGGATGCCGTTTTTCTGAACGCTACAGTACAGTAATGCCGATGGACGATTCCACCTCCCCAGCGCGACGCAAGAAGACCCCGGCGAGCCGCGGCCGTCCGCGCGACCTCGACAAGCGCGAGGCGGTGCTGGCGGCGGCCAAGCAGCTGTTCGGCATCGACGGCCTGCGCGGTACCAGCATGCACGCCATCGCCGAGGCGGCTGGCGTATCGAAAGTGACGCTGTACAGCCACTTTGCCGACAAGGACGCGCTGTTTCGCGAATGCGTCGCCTGCGCTTGCGCCAGCCATGCGCCGCCCGAGGCCTACATGCTCGGTGGCGACCGTCCGCTGCGCGAGCGGCTGACGCTGATCGCGCTGGGCTTTTTCGACATGATCACGCAGCCGGACGCGCTGGCGCTGTACCGGCTAATGGCGGCCAATCCACGCCGGCATCGCAAACTGTCGCAGCTGTTTTGGGAAGTCGGCCCCGAATCCACGATGCAGCGCTTCGCTCAGTTGCTGGAAGCCGCCACGGCGGCCGGCGAGTTGAACGTGCCCGACTCGCGTGCAGCGGCCGCGCACTTCTTCTTCCTGGTCAAGGGCGAGCACCACTTGCGGCTGCTGATCGGCCTGGCCGACAAGGTCGGCGCCGATGCGAGACGCGCTCAGATCGATAACGCCGTGTCGATGTTCCTGCGCGCCTACGCGCCGGCGACCTGACCGCGCGTAGGCCGTGCGAGGACGGCGCTCAAGCGCCGGGCGGTGGCGTCGTCGGGGCGGGCTGCAAGTGCGACAGATCGACGTCGCGAATCACGGCCGTGAACGACAGCTGGTCCTGGATCGCCTGGCGGTTCGGGTCCCAGTAAACCTGCAAAAATCCGAGCAGGCCGGTCGTCAGCCCGGCCGCGTAGCCGCCGTAGCGGCTGAAGCTGCTCCAGTACGACAACGGCCGGCCCGACAGGTGGACGACGCGGATGCCGACCAGCTTTTTGCCGGGCGTCTGCCCGGCCCACAGCGTCGTGAACACGGTGAAATAGACCGCGGCCCAGCCGAACGAAAGGCCCAGATCGTCGAGCATGCCGAGCAGTTGGCGCAGCAGGCTGTATTCGGTCTCGCCATCGCGGTCCGCGGCCGCTGGGTCTTCGAGAGGCGTTGCAGAAGCTGCGGCCGTTGCCGCGGGGTCGCTGGTCGACGCATCCGGGGCTGCGGCCGCCGCGGCGTCGTTATCCAGCGCCTCGCCGGCCGCAACGAGCAGCACGCTGCGCTCGGCGGGGTCGGCGGTCGCATCGTCGATCTGTTCGAGCATCAGCTTCAGCTTGTCGGCGCGGCTGCCGCGGGCATCGCTGAGCGTGGCGCCCATTGCGGCAACCGCCGCCGTCCGGCAGTCGGCCGTGTCGCAAGCCTGCAGCGCGATCGCCGATGCGCCGAACGCGAGGCCCGTGCCCCCGCTCATGTTCAACTCGCCTGCGTCGTCCTTGGTTTGCGCATCGTGGTCGTCGCCCAGATAG
>Ga0255089_1000647_pt1 | contig 12042 bp, 13 predicted proteins | sample Colum_Miss_RepC__2_FD_188468 | JGI IMG/M metagenome (GOLD analysis project Ga0255089, IMG submission 188468) | Freshwater microbial communities from Columbia River, Oregon, United States - Colum_Miss_RepC_8d | ecosystem: Environmental > Aquatic > Freshwater > River | place: USA: Oregon... | reverse complement strand
GGCATCGCCGGTGCCGTTGCCGTCGCTGTCGAGCTGGTCGGCATTGGCGGTGCGCGGGCAGTTGTCGTTAGCGTCGGCGATACCGTCGCCGTCGCTGTCGGCCGGCGGCGGTGGCGGAACGACGGTGGCGTCGTCGCACGCATCGCCCAGGCCATCGTTGTCGGTGTCGCGCTGGTCGGCATTGGCCGTGGTCGGGCAGTTGTCGATGGTGTCGGCCACGCCGTCGCCATCGTTGTCGGCCGGTGCATCCGGTGGGGTGATCGCGTCACACGCATCGCCCGAGCCATCGCCATCGGCATCGGCCTGGCTGGCATTGGCTGCCGCCGGGCAGTTGTCGACGGCATCGGCGATGCTGTCGCCGTCGGTGTCGACGACGGTCGGCACCGGGCCGCCGGCATCGGGTTCGTCCGACTCGCTACCGCCGCCGCCGCAGGCAGCCAGAGACGTCAGCAGCACCAGCAGCGCGCTGTACTTGATCAACGGAATCGACATCGGTGCGTCACCAAAGTTGAGTGACGGACGCGCAAGCGCGTGGCGACGGCAAGCCGAAGGCCCGCCCGCGTACTGGCCTGCGCTTCCGTTCGTTACAGAGGAATGGGCTCGCCCCCACCAGGCGCCCGCGTGCACCGTAGCCATATCCAAGCACCGGCGCACTAGGGAAAAAGCCCTAGTTTGGTCGGGCGAAAATGCCCGCTGGTCGGATACGCGGTCGACAACGGTCGTCGCGATGGCGCTGCTGTCGGCCCGACGGGCCAGCCGGCCGATATACTCCGGGCCTTCATTCAAGGCAGGAGTCGCCGCCGTTGGCCTCCCTCAATCTTCAGGGCCGACCGGCCGACCGACTCGATCGCGGCATCGACCGCCTTGGCCTGCAACTGCCCGCCGACGCCCCCGAGCGGCTTCGTGCCTACCTGCACGAACTGCAGAAGTGGAACACCGCCTACAACCTGACGGCAATCCGCGATCCGCAGCAGATGATCACGCGACATCTGCTGGATTCGCTGTCGCTGTTGCCATTGATCGGCGATGGCCCCGTGCTCGATGTGGGCAGTGGCGCCGGTCTGCCGGGTTTGGTGTTGGCGATCGCCCGTCCTGACGTGGCCGTGACGGTGCTCGATTCCAACGGCAAAAAGACCCGGTTCATGCGCCACGCGGTTCGTGCGTTGGCGATGGCCAATGTGCAGGTCGTCGAAGCGCGTTGCGAGGCCTATCGGCCTGCCGAGCCGTTCCTGCAAATCCTGAGTCGCGCGTTCGCCCGCCTGGCGGATTTCGTCGACGGCACGCGGTCGCTGCTGGCGCCGGGTGGTCAATGGGTCGCCATGAAGGGCAAACTAGAGGACGCCGAAGTCTCGGCGTTGCCGCCTGACTGCCGGGTCGAGTCGATCCACCGCTTGCAGGTGCCGGAACTGAACGAGGACCGGCACGCGGTCATCCTGTCGCTACGTGAAGCTCCATGACGCACGTCATCGCCGTTGCCAACCAGAAGGGCGGGTCGGCAAGACCACCACCTCGATCAATCTCGCTGCCTCACTGGCGGCCACCAAGCGCCGTGTGCTGCTGGTGGACCTCGACGCGCAGGGCAACGCGACGATGGGCGTCGGCGTGGACAAGTCGTCGTTGCAGTTGAGCGCGCGTGACGTGCTGCTGGAGAAAACCCCGGCAGCGAATGCGATCCACTTTCTGCCGTCGCTGAATCTGTGGCTGTTGCCGGCCAACTCGGACATGACCGAGGCCGAGATCAAGCTGCGCGACCAGCCCGCCGGCGACTTCGCGCTGAAGACGGCGCTGGCCGAAGTCGCGCATCAATACGACTACATCATTCTGGACTGCCCGCCGGCGCTGTCGAAGCTGACCGTCAACTCGCTGGTCTGCGCCGACGGCGTGCTGATCCCGATGCAGTGCGAGTACTACGCGCTCGAAGGCCTGTCGGCGCTGGTCGATACCGTCGAGAAGATCAAGCGGGTGATCAACCCCCGGCTCGAAATCGAAGGCCTGCTGCGGACGATGTTCGACCCGCGCAACAACCTGGCCAACGACGTGTCCGCGCAGCTGGTTCAGCATTTTCCGGACAAGGTCTACCGCACGATCATCCCGCGCAACGTGCGCCTGGCCGAAGCGCCCAGCCACGGCCTGCCGGTGATGTTCTACGACGCTGCCAGCACCGGCGCCAAGGCCTACCTGGCGCTGGCCGGCGAAGTGCTGCGCCGTCACGACGGCGGCCAGCTTCGCCTGACAACCGACCACATGGCCTGAGCCAGAGCTGATGAGCGTAAAGAAGAGAGGTTTAGGCCGCGGCCTGGATGTGCTGCTGAGCAGCGTCAACGCGGTTGCGGCGCCGGTCGACGCCGACGAAGAGCTGCGCCAGCTGCCGCTCGACGATCTGCAGCCCGGCAAGCATCAGCCGCGTCGTGCGTTCGACACCGAGGCACTTGAGGAGCTGGCGAACTCGATCGCAAGCCAGGGCGTGGTCCAGCCGATCGTGGTCCGGCCCGCCGACAACGGCCGCTACGAGATCGTGGCCGGCGAGCGGCGTTGGCGCGCCGCCCGGCTCGCCGGACTCAAGACCGTGCCGGCCGTGGTCCGCAACCTCGACGAGCGTGGCGCGATGGCGGTGGCGCTGGTCGAAAACATCCAGCGCGCCGACCTCAACCCGCTGGAAGAAGCCGAGGCCCTGCACAAGCTGATCCTCGAATGCGGCTTGACCCACGAACAGGCGGCCACGGCGGTCGGCCGCAAGCGCGCCAGCATCACCAACCTGCTGCGCGTGATGGAACTGGAAGCCGAGGTCCAGCAGTGGCTGCGTGAAAACCGGCTGACGCTGGGCCACGCCAAGGCACTGCTCGGCCTGCCCAAGAGCGCGCAAACCGCGCTGGCCCATCGGGTGATCGATGAGCACCTGACCGTCCGTCAGACCGAAGCGCTGGTGCAGGCCGCACAGAACCGCGGCGAGCCTCGGCCGACGGCGTCCAAGGTGCCGGCAGCACCCGGCAGCGAGATCGAGCAGCGCCTGCGGCAGAGCTTCGGCCTGCCCGTGCGGCTGGTCCAAGGCGAGTCGGGACGCGGCAAACTGACCGTCAGCTTCCGCAACGACAAGGAGCTGCAGGCCCTGCTTGGCCGCATCGGCGGAGGCGCCTGAGCGACGAACGGTGGCAGGGCCATCCGGCGCTTCGATCGGGCGAATCGCCAATTGCGATATGCGCAGGCAATCAGCGCAGTTGAACTGGCCTATCGCGGCCCCCTATAATTGATGGGCTTGATACCCAGTCATCGGTAACGCGGTATGTCACTGGCAACGCGCATCGTCTGGTATCAGCTGGCTGTCGGCCTGGGGGCCGGATTGCTGTGGTGGTGGGTGTCGGGGTTTGACGCCGCCTTGGCCGCAGCAGCCGGAGGGGCTGCCAGCGCGCTCATCAGCTACTACGCGGCCTTGAAGGCCCTGGGGCGGGCGCATCGGGACCCGGGTGCGATGCTGTCGGATTTCTTTCGCGCGCAGGCCTGGAAGTACGTCATGGTGGCGGTGGTCTTCGTCGCCGCAATTAAAATATTCGGGCACCAGTTCCTGCCGTTCATCACGGCGTATCTGGCGACCCTTTCGATCTACTGGTTCTCTTTGCTTTGGAAAGAGTGATGGCGAGCGCGGAACAAACACCGGCGGAATACGTCACCCACCATTTGCAGCATCTGACCTATGCCGGCGATAAGCAGTTCATCTCGCTGACGGCCTGGCATCTGGACACGCTGTTCTTCGCCACGATTCTCGGCTTGGTGTTCCTGACCATTTTCCGCATCGCGGCGGTCAAGGCGACGTCGGGCGTGCCCGGCAAGCTGCAGAACTTCGTCGAATCGATCATCGAATTCGTCGACAACTCGGTCAAAGACGGCTTCCACGGCCCGCGCGGCTTCATTGCGCCGCTGGCCCTGACGATCTTTGTCTGGGTGTTTCTGTGGAACTGCATGGACTTGCTCCCGGTGGACTTGGTCCCGATGATCTGGGCCCAGGTCTACGGTGCCATGGGCCACGATCCACACCACGCCTACATCCGCGTCGTGCCGTCGGCCGACATGAGCGCCACATTCGCGCTGTCGCTGTCGGTGTTCATCCTGATCTTCGTCTACAGCTTCAAGGGCAAGGGCGCTGGCGGCTTCGCCAAAGAATTCCTGACGCACCCGTTCGGCGCCAAGATGCTGCCTGCCAACGTGCTGCTGAATACCGTCGAATACCTTGCCCGCCCGCTCTCGCTGGCACTGCGACTGTTCGGCAACCTGTACGCCGGCGAACTGATCTTCATCCTGATCGCGCTGCTGCCCTGGTGGGCGCAGGTGATCCCCGGCATGGGCTGGATGATCTTCCACATTCTGGTCGTTACGTTGCAGGCCTTCATTTTCATGACGCTGACGATCGTCTACCTGAGCATGGCCTACGAGCATCATTGAGCCACGCCGTCGTCTGCAGCACGTAGTACCTGGTTTCCAGTTGTAAGCCGTACCCCGTACCAACCACCGCAATAGATATAGAGACGGAGCATCCCATGGAGTTGATCGCAGCAATCCAGGCCAACACGGCCATCACCATCGGCCTGATCTTTGGTCTGGCTGCCCTCGGCACCGCCATCGGCTTCGGCCTGCTGGGCGGCAAGTTCCTGGAAGGCGCTGCCCGCCAGCCCGAAATGGCCAACATGCTGCAGACCCGTATGTTCATCATCGCCGGCCTGCTGGACGCCATCGCGATCATCGGCGTCGCCATGGGCCTGCTGATGATGTTTGCCAACCCGCTGCTCGCCGCTCTGCAGCCCGCTGGCTAAGACGCGCTTGCGCGTCTTTGCGTAAACGTTTGACTGACTCGACCTAAAAGAGAAACGCGATGCAGGCAAGTATCCCGTCCATCGTTGGCCAGATGATCGTGTTCTTCATCTTCGTGTTGTTCACGATGAAGTACGTCTGGCCGCCGATCACCAAGGCGCTCGAAGAACGCCGCGTGCGCATCGCCGAAGGTCTGGCTGCTGCCGAGCGTGGCGCCGCTTCGTTGAAGGAAGCGTCCGCCAAGAGCGACGAGGCCCTGAAGGCTGCCCGCGTGCAGGCTCAGGAAATCCTCGCCGCTGCCAACAAGCAGGCGACGCAGATGATCGAGCAGGCCAAGGCCACTGCAACGGCGGAAGGCGAGAAGATCGTTGAGCACGCCAACGGTGAAGTCGCCCGTCAGGTTGCACATGCCAAGGAAGAACTGCGCAAGCAGGTTGCTGATCTGGCCGTGCTCGGTGCGGCGCGCATCCTCAAGCGTGAAGTCAACGCCAGCGCGCACGCCGACATCCTGCAAGACCTCGCCGGCCGGATCTAAGTAGCCATGGCCGAATTGCAGACTCTGGCGCGTCCCTACGCCAAGGCCGTCTTCCAGCTGGCGCGTGACAGCGGCAGCTTGAAGGAGTGGTCGGCACGTCTGGCGGCGATCGCCGCCGCCGTGCAGGTGCCGGAAACAGCAGCGCTGATCGGTCATCCGCGCGTGACCCGGCAAATGTTGTCCGATGCGCTGGCCCAGTCCCTGGGCGGCAGCATCGGCACCGAAGGCCAGGGTCTGGCGCGTCTGCTGGCGGAAAACGGTCGGCTGAAGCTGGCGCCGCAGATCGCCGAGCAGTTCGAAGCGCTGCGCGCCGAGGCGGAGTCGCGGGTCGACGTGGAAATCACGTCGGCCAGCGAAGTGCACGATGCCCAGCGTTCTGCATTGGGTGCCGCCATCGGGCAGCGTCTGCATCGCCAGGTGGCGATCGAATGGAAGACGGACGAGAGCCTGATCGCGGGCGCGGTGGTTCGCGCAGGCGATCTCGTCATCGACGGTTCGGTCAGCGGTGAGCTGGCACGGATGAAGAGCGCGCTGGCCGGCTAAGGCAGCGCTGCAGCACAGACAAGCCGGGCGCGAAAGCGGCCGGGATGAAGAATCAGCCGGATGCGGCACAGGCCGCGTCCCTACGGACACTCAGGGCATTAACCATGCAACTCAACCCTTCCGAAATCAGCGACCTGATCAAGGCCCGCATTCAGAACTTTGACGCGGCCACCGAAGCGCGCAACACCGGCACGATCGTCTCGCTGCAGGACGGTATCGTCCGCGTGCACGGCCTGTCGGACGCGCTGCAGGGTGAAATGCTCGAATTCCCGGCCGACAAGAGCGGCGCCCCGACGTTCGGCTTGGCGCTGAACCTCGAGCGCGACTCGGTCGGCGCCGTCGTTCTCGGTGACTACAAGCACCTGAAGGAAGGCGACACGGTCAAGACTACCGGCCGCATCCTGGAAGTGCCGATCGGTCCGGGCCTGCTCGGCCGCGTCGTCGACGCGCTGGGTCGTCCGATCGACGGCAAGGGGCCGATCACGGCCGCCGGCACCAGCCCGATCGAAAAGATCGCCCCCGGCGTTATCGCCCGTCAGTCGGTCGACCAGCCGGTGCAGACCGGCTACAAGGCCGTCGACGCGATGATCCCGGTGGGTCGCGGTCAGCGCGAGCTGATCATCGGTGACCGTCAGACCGGTAAGACCGCGCTGGCGATCGACGCGATCATCAACCAGAAGTCCACCGGCGTTAAGTGCGTCTACGTCGCCATCGGCCAGAAGGCCTCGTCGATCGCCAACGTCGTGCGCAAGCTCGAACAGAACGACGCGCTCGCCCACACCATCGTCGTCGCCGCTTCGGCTTCCGAAGCCGCTGCGCTGCAGTACATAGCACCGTACTCCGGCTGCACGATGGGCGAATACTTCCGTGACCGCGGCGAAGACGCGCTGATCGTGTACGACGACCTCTCCAAGCAGGCCGTCGCCTACCGTCAGGTGTCGCTGCTGCTGAAGCGTCCGCCGGGCCGTGAAGCCTACCCGGGCGACGTGTTCTATCTCCACTCCCGTCTGCTCGAGCGTGCGGCCCGCGTCAACGCCGACTACGTCGAGAAGTTCACCAACGGCGAAGTGAAGGGCAAGACCGGCTCGCTGACCGCGCTGCCGATCATCGAAACCCAGGCCGGTGACGTGTCGGCCTTCGTTCCGACCAACGTGATCTCGATCACCGACGGCCAGATCTTCCTCGAAACCGACCTGTTCAACGCCGGTATTCGTCCGGCCGTGAACTCCGGTATCTCGGTGAGCCGTGTCGGTGGCGCCGCTCAGACCAAGGTCATCAAGAAGCTGTCGGGCGGCACCAAGCTGGCGCTCGCCCAGTACCGTGAACTCGCCGCGTTTGCGCAGTTCGCCTCTGACCTCGACGCGGCCACCCGTGCGCAGCTCGAGCGCGGCCAGCGCGTGACCGAGCTGATGAAGCAGAAGCAGTACGCGCCGATGAGCGTCGCCGAAATGGCCGCCTCGCTGTACGCCGCTGAAAAGGGCTACCTGGATTCCGTCTCGGTCGACAAGATCGGCGAATGGGAAGCCAGCATGCAGCAGTTCCTGGCGTCGGCCTACAAGCCGTTGATGGACAAGATCAACGTCAAGGGCGACTGGAACGACGCGATCGAAGGCGAGCTGAAAGCCGCGCTCGACGCGTTCAAGAAGCAGAGCGCGATCTAAGGTCGGCCAGCACTAGGAGCAGGCGATGGCCGGCGCAAAGGAAATCCGCACCAAGATCAAGAGCGTGAAGAACACGCAGAAGATCACGCGTGCGATGGAAAAAGTGGCGATGTCGAAGATGCGCCGCGCGCAGGAACGCATGCTGGCTGCGCGTCCTTACGCTGAGGCGATCCGCCGGACGATGGGTCATCTGGCCAATGCGCAGCCCGAGTATCGCCACCAGTTCATGGTCGATCGCCCGGTCAAGCGCGTTGCCTACCTGATCATCTCGACCGATCGTGGTCTGGCGGGTGGCATCAACGTCAACACCTTCCGCGCCTCGATCCGTTCGATCAAGGAATGGAAGGACAAGGGCGTCGACGCCGATCTGGCGATCGTCGGCAACAAGGGCATCAGCTTCTTCAAGCGCGTTGGCGGCAAGGTGCTGGCGACCGCGTCGGGACTTGGCGACAAGCCGACGCTGGAGTCCGTGTTTGGCACGATCAAGGTCGTAACCGACGCGTTCCGCAACGGTGAAGTCGATCGGGTTTATGTCGTCTACGCCAACTTCGTCAACACGATGACGCAGCGCCCGACCGTGCAGCAGCTGTTGCCGATCGAAGCGACGCCGGCCACCGGCTTGCTGAAGAGCTGGGACTACATCTACGAGCCCGGTGCCACCGAGCTGCTCGACAGCGTGCTGCAGCGCTACATCGAGTCGCAGGTCTACCAGGCCGTGATCGAGAACACCGCCTCGGAGCAGTCCGCGCGCATGGTGGCGATGAAGGCCGCCACCGACAACGCCGGCAAGATCATTCAGGGCTTGCAGCTCGCCTACAACAAGGCGCGTCAGGCCAGCATCACCAAGGAACTCGCCGAAATCGTCGGCGGCGCCGCGGCCGTCTAACGCCGTACAGCACGAAGTACTGATAAAGAGAGATAGAGCGATGAGCACCGGCAAGATTGTTCAGATCATCGGCGCGGTTGTCGACGTGGAATTCCCGCGTGACGCCATCCCCAACATTTACGACGCGCTGACGGTCGATGGCGCCGACCTGACGCTGGAAGTCCAGCAGCAGCTTGGCGACGGCGTCGTCCGCTGCATCGCGCTGGGTTCGTCCGAAGGCCTGAAGCGCGGCCTGATCGCCACCAACACTGGCAAGCCGATCTCGGTTCCGGTGGGCAAGGGCACGCTCGGCCGCATCATGAACGTGCTCGGCGAGCCGATCGATGAAGTGGGCCCGGTCGTCACCGACGAGAAGTGGTCGATCCACCGCGAAGCGCCGAGCTACGAAGACCAGTCCGGCTCGACCGAACTGCTCGAAACCGGCATCAAGGTCATCGACTTGCTGTGCCCGTTCGCCAAGGGCGGTAAGGTCGGGCTGTTCGGTGGTGCCGGCGTCGGCAAGACCGTGAACATGCTCGAGCTGATCAACAACATCGCCAAGGCGCACTCGGGTCTGTCGGTGTTCGCCGGCGTCGGTGAGCGTACCCGCGAAGGCAACGACTTCTACCATGAAATGTCGGATGCCAAGGTTATCGTTCAGGAGAACCTGAGCGAGTCCAAGGTGGCCATGGTGTACGGCCAGATGAACGAGCCGCCTGGCAACCGTCTGCGCGTGGCGCTGTCCGGCCTGACGATGGCCGAGTACTTCCGTGACGAAGGTCGCGACGTGCTGTTCTTCGTCGACAACATTTATCGCTACACGCTGGCCGGTACCGAAGTGTCCGCGCTGCTCGGTCGTATGCCGTCGGCGGTGGGTTACCAGCCGACGCTCGCCGAAGAAATGGGCGTGCTGCAGGAGCGCATCACGTCGACCAAGACCGGCTCGATCACGTCGATCCAGGCCGTCTACGTGCCGGCGGACGACTTGACCGACCCGTCGCCGGCGACCACGTTCGCTCACTTGGACGCCACCGTCGTGCTGTCGCGTGACATCGCCAGCCTGGGCATCTACCCGGCCGTCGACCCGCTTGACTCCACCAGCCGCCAGCTGGACCCGGATGTCGTCGGTGCCGAGCACTACAACACCGCCCGCGACGTGCAGGGCGTGTTGCAGCGTTACAAGGAACTCAAGGACATCATCGCGATCCTTGGCATGGACGAACTGTCGGAAGACGACAAGCGCGTCGTTGCCCGTGCGCGCAAGATCCAGCGCTTCCTGTCGCAGCCGTTCCACGTCGCTGAAGTGTTCACCGGCTCGCCGGGCAAGTACGTCAGCCTGAAGGAAACGATCCGCGGCTTCCGTGGCATCGTCGACGGCCAGTACGACCACCTGCCGGAGCAGGCGTTCTACATGGTCGGCACGATCGACGAAGCCATCGAGAAGGGCGCCAAGATGGCGGCAGCGGCCTAAGGCCGCCCGCTACCTGTCAGCACAATAGGACCCGCCATGGCGCAGATTCACGTCGATATCGTTTCCGCTGAAGGTCACATCCACAAGGGTGAGGCGGTGATGGTGTTCGCCCCCGCCGAAATGGGTGAAGTTGGCATTGCGCCGCGCCACTCGCCGTTGCTCACGCGCCTGAAGCCGGGTGTCGTGCGCGTTAAGACGCCCTCGGGCGAAGAACTGCAGATCTTCGTCAGCGGCGGCATCCTCGAAGTGCAGCCGCACCTGGTGACGGTCCTCGCCGACACCGCGCTGCGCGCCAAGGACGCCGATGAGGCGTCGGCCTTGCGCGCCAAGCAGGACGCTGAATCGCGTCTGGCCGGTGCCAAGACCGAAACCGACCTGGCCAAGGCCCAGCAGGAGATGGTCGAAGCCGCTGCCCGGCTCGAGTTTGTGCGCAAGCTCAAGGGCCCGACGCACTAGGCATCACGCCTCGATCGTCGTGATGAAGGGCGCCCTCCAGGCGCCTTTTGTCATTTGGGCGGCGTATTTTGTCGCGTCCGATTTAGACGTAAGCTCGTAAATGATGGAACCCGGAACAGGCTTTGCTGTTCTGAGGGATCACATATAAGCCTTGCAGGATTCTGGGAGGCAACAAGAGATACCGTGTTCACTAGGGCAGCTTCACACAACACGTTCGCGGATTTGCGGCGCCAGCTCGTCTGGCCGCTGTGCGTGGCGTTGTTTTGTTGGTTGTCGGCGGTACACCAGTACGCCTGGTCGGCGGAGCCCTCACGCGCTGCCGCTGTATCGGACAGCGTTGTAGAAGTGGCACCGACCGATAGCGATGGGGCGCCGTTGGCTGGGCAAGATGTCACGCAAGACCAAGCCGAGCCCAGCACCGCTGAACTCGAAGATGCACTGAAACACGCGCTGCATGGCTTCTACGAAGCCGATTGCAGCGGTGCCCGTGCCCGCAAGGGGCACGGCGTTGTACCCACGCGTCACCTTAAACCTCTGCTGCGCCCCCCAGCCGTCGCCTGACGTCTGCGACCGCGTCGCCGATTCACGGCGGCGTTCTCCTGTCTGATCGAACATCACCCCGGCCGCGTTCAGGGCCCGGGCGGTTGTCCCTCCGCAAGAAATCTGGATTATCACGCCATGCAAAGACTCATTGAAGGTTTCAACCGTTTCCGCCTCGAATCGTTCCCGGAGAAGCGCGAACTGTTCGAGAAGCTGTCTGCCAAGCAGACGCCGCACTCGATGATCATCACCTGCGCCGATTCGCGCGTGGTGCCCGAATTCTTCACCTCCAGCGAGCCGGGTGACGTGTTCGTCTGCCGCAATGTCGGCAACATCGTGCCGCCTTATGCGCAGTTCACGGGTGGTGTTTCAGCGGCCATCGAATACGCCGTCGCCGTGCTCGGCGTCGCCAACGTGGTCGTTTGCGGCCACACCGATTGTGGCGCGATGAAGGCGACGATGACGCCGGAATCCGTCGACAAGCTGCCGGCCGTTAGCGCTTGGCTGCGCCACGCGCATGTGGCCAAGCATGTGGTCGACAACAACTACAGCCACGAGGCCTCGGCCGACACGCTGGCGTCGCTGACCGAAGAAAACGTCGTGGCCCAGCTTGACCACCTGCGCACGCATCCGTCGGTCGCAGCGCGTCTCGCTCGTGGCAACCTGACGCTGCACGGCTGGGTGTACGACATCGAGAACGGTGGCATCAAGGCGTATTGCGCACAGCGCGGTCACTTCGTGTCGCTGTCGCAGGTGTTGGAAAACGGCGAATCCTGGCCCACCGCCACGCCGCCGGCCCGTCTGTCCGGTGTCCTCGGAAACGCAGCATGAACAGCGCCATCAGCACCGCCAAGCCGGCGGCGGCCCCAGGTCGTCAGTTCGTTGCCAACCTACTTCCGTCGGTGGTGGTGTTCTTGGTCGCGCTGCCGCTGTGCATGGGCATCGCGATCGCCTCTGGCGCGCCGCCGGTCACCGGACTGATCACCGGCATCGTCGGCGGCATCATCGTCGGGTCGATCGCCGGCTCGCCGCTGATGGTCAGCGGGCCGGCCGCGGGCCTGGCGGTGCTGGTGTTCGATTTGATCCGTGACCACGGCCTGGTGGCCTTGGGTCCGGTCGTCGCGCTTGCAGGCTTGCTGCAGCTGATTGCCGGCATCGGCCGCCTCGGTGT
>Ga0255089_1000645_pt1 | contig 12103 bp, 11 predicted proteins | sample Colum_Miss_RepC__2_FD_188468 | JGI IMG/M metagenome (GOLD analysis project Ga0255089, IMG submission 188468) | Freshwater microbial communities from Columbia River, Oregon, United States - Colum_Miss_RepC_8d | ecosystem: Environmental > Aquatic > Freshwater > River | place: USA: Oregon... | reverse complement strand
GCAATTCCATGTCTGGGGCTTCTACGCGCTGCTGGCGGCCGTGGCCGTGCATCTGGCCGGCGTGATCTGGGCCGAACGGCGTCACGGCAGCGCGCTGGTGTCGGCGATGATCACCGGCCGCAAGTGGCTGGCCTCGGATCCGGTGGACCCCAAGCCCTGAGCGCCGGAATGTCGGCCGCCATCACGGATGCCGTTGCGTCGCACGCGATCGGCAACCACTTCCCCTGATGCGGCCGACAGGCCCAACGATCAAGACGAGGCTGTCATGCTGCGACGCCGCTTGCTGCTGATCATCGCCGGTTACGTGCTGACGGCCGCAGCATGGATCGTCGTCAGTGACGGCGTCCTGTTCGTGCTGCTGAAGGATATCGAGCAACCCTATCGGGTCAGCGTGCTCAAGGGCGTCGGGTTCATTGCGTTCACGTCGGCCGTGCTCTACGTGTTGCTGAGAAGTCTGGCGCGGGCCGAGCAGCGTGCCGAAAAGCTGGATTCGATGTTGACGGAACTGACGCCGCAGCTGTTTAGCTCGGTGCCGGTGGTGATGTACGCGGTCGAGGTGCCGGTGGAGGTGCCGGTCGACGCGCCAATCGCGCTGGAGCCGCTGTGGGTCAGCCACAACATCGGCGAGATCCTCGGCTACACGCCCGAGCAGGCGCTAGCGCCGTCGTGGTGGAGCACGCACCTGCATCCGGACGATCGAGCCGCCACGCTGCGCCACGCGATGGCGATCCGCGACGGACAGTCGAACACGGCCCGGCATGAATATCGGTTGCGCCACGCCGATGGTCATTACCTGCATGTTCTCGACGAACTGCGCCGCGTGCCCGATGCCCACGGTCGGCTTCGGCGCTACATCGGCGCCTGGACCGACATCACCGAGCAGCGCGCCGCCGAGCAGACCTTGCGCCGCTACTCGCAGCAGATCGAAGACGCAATGCTCGGCACCGTCACCGCCATGGCGACGATGGTCGAGCAGCGCGATCCCTACACGGCCGGGCACCAGCGCCGCGTCGGTGAATTGTCAGCGGCCATTGCGCGTGAGATGGGCCTCGACGTGTCACGGCAGAAGGGCCTGACCATCGCCGGGGTTCTGCACGACGTCGGCAAGATCCGCGTGCCGTCGGAGTTGCTGACCAAGCCCACCCGGTTGACGGCCGCCGAATACGCGTTGATCCAGGAGCACGCGCAGGCTGGCTACGAGATCCTGAAGAACATCGACTTTCCGTGGCCGATTGCGGAGATCGCCCGTCAGCACCATGAGCGGATCGACGGCAGCGGCTATCCGCGCGGCTTGGTCGGCGATCAGATTCTGCTGGAGGCACGCATTCTGGCGGTGGCCGACGTGATCGAGTCGATGGGCAGCCCTCGCCCGTATCGCAGCAGCTTGGGCCTGCCGGCCGCGCTCGACGAGATCGAGCGCAATGCCGGCCGCTTCTACGACGCCGATGTCGCCGCTGCCAGCCTGCGGCTGATGCGCGATAAGGCCTATCCGCTGCCAGTCTGAAGTCGACTCGGCGCCGGCGTCGCGGGCGGATCGCCGACCGGCTGCACGACCAGCAGCAGATCGCCATTGCGGATCACGGTCGCCTCGCCTTCCCGGGGTCATCTGGTTGAAGACGGAAAAACCGGCGGTACGAGCTGCTTTATAAATCAATAGCTTACGACAGATTTTTCAAAATAACCTTATTTAATCAATGGTTTATGGTTGTCATGCCTTCTGTTTGGATGCAAATGCTCACGGGCTGATTCCCTCGGAGACCGGAAAAGGTCAGTTTTTATTCCCAGAATGCGCTGATACATTGGGACAGCTCCGTCACAGGGGATGTCGATGTCGCAGTGGAAAGAACGGTTTCTCGGCCTCGATGAACTGCCTGCTGAATTGACTTCCTTGGAGATGGAGGAATTCTTCACGCTCGCGCCCAAAGATGTTGAGGCGATTCGTGCGGGGTTCAAAAAGCAGTTCAGGATTGCCGTTGCCATCCAGCTGGGGTTCATCCGGCTGTCTGGCTGCCGACTCAATTCCTTCAATACCCTCCCCCGACCGTTACTGAAGTTCGTCGGCGATCAGCTGGCGGTAGAAGCTCCCTCCATCGCTTCGATTCGAGGGGTCTACAAGCGCGAAAACACGCGCCTTCAACATCAGGCGTGGGCAATGACCTACCTCGGCGTCTCAGCGCGCTGATGGCAGCGCCCAGCAGCACTGCCAGCAGGCAGTGCTGATGGTCAGCCGATCGACCGCATTCATGTCCGCACCATCGTTTCGCGCATGCGGATAGCGGCGAACAACCCTGAAGCGAAGGTGATCGCCGCGACCAGCCATAGCGCAGGTGCCAGACCGAGCGCGTCCGCTGTCAGTCCGGCGATGATCGCGCCCACCGCGTAGCCGAGATCACGCCACAGGCGATAAACGCCGACCGCGGAGGCCCGCCACGACGGATGCGCGACATCACCGATCGCTGCCAGCAATGTCGGATAGACCATCGCCGTGCCGACACCCAGCAGTACGCCACCGAAGGCGAAGCCAGGAAAATCTGCACGCAGCGCCGTGACCGCGATGCCCGCGGCCTGTACCCACATGCCGATGACGATCAGCCACTTGCGGCCGAGGCGGTCCGACAGCGCGCCGGTGAATGCCTGCGAAACGCCCCATACCGCCGGGTAGATCGCGGCCAGCCAGCCGACCTGGCTGAGCGTCATGCCCGCGGCCACGAAAACCAGCGGGAACAGGCCCCAGGCCATGCCGTCGTTGAGGTTGTTCACCAGGCCGGCCTGGCTGACGCTGGACAGGTTGCGGTCCGTGAGCGAGGTGCGCAGGAAAATCTCGCGCTGCGACACCGGAACTGCAAGCGGTGGCACGCCCTGCGACGCGACCTCGTGTGCGACGTGATGTCGGGTCTCCCGAACCGCGAAGATCGACAGCAGCAGGCCCGCCACCACATAGACGATACCCAAGTAGAAGGGCTCGGGTCGCAATCCATACCGGGCCGCGAACCAGCCGGTCGCCAGCGCGCTGCCGGCGACCGCGAAGTAGCCGGCAAACTCGTTCAGGCCCATGGCGAGGCCGCGCTGCTTCGAACCGGCCAGATCGATCTTCATGATGACGGTCGTCGACCAGGTGAGCCCCTGGCTGATGCCGAGCAGCACATTGGCGGCGACGATCCAGTTCCAGTCCGGCGCCCACATCAGAACGAATGGCACCGGGATCGCCACCAGCCAGCCGCCGATGAGGACGTGCTTGCGGCCGAAACGGTCGGAGAGTCGACCAGCAAAGTAGTTGGTCAGTGCCTTGGTGATGCCGAAGACGACGATGAACGACAGGATCGCGGTGCGTGCCACAATGTGAAACTCCTGCTCGGCGATAGCGGGCAGGATGCTGCGTTCCAGGCCGACCATCCCGCCGACGAAGGCATTGACCAGCACCAGCAGCGAGAACTGTCCGAGGTTTTCGCGTAACCCCAGTCGGATCGTCGGCGCCGTCATGGCCCGGCGCTTGCCAGTCCGAGATTCGAGCGCACGATCGCGTCCATCTCCGCCGGACGCGGCGGAATGTTCTGCGTGAGCTGTTCGATGAAGGCCGCTTTGTCCAGCGACAGCATCGGGTTCCAGCGCTTCTCGAAGCCCAGCGTCGACGAGGGTTTGCCGGAAAGCCCAGCACCGCAGGCGCTGCCGGCCTGATGCCCCGGAAAGATCTCGACCTCGTCCGGCAAGGTCAGCAACTTCGCATGCAGGCTGTCGTGCAGGACGCCGGCGAACTCTCGCTCGCGTCCGGCGAGGTCCGGACGCCCCACGGAGCCGACGAACAGCGTATCGCCAGTGACGACGAACCACGGGGCATCGCCCCGTCGCAGATCCGTCACCAGCAGACTGACGCTTTCAGGCGTGTGCCCCGGGGTGTGCAGCACCCGGATCTGGGTATTGCCGACGTCGAGGACTTGCCCGTCGTGCAGAGGCTCGAACGCGATGCAGGCCGTCTCGCGGGCGGACTCGTGCAGGTAGTACGGCGCACCTACTTTCCTGGCGAGCGCAGGGCCGCCGGAGAGATGGTCGGCATGGACGTGGGTGTCGATCACGTAGCTGATCGGCACGCCGGCACGCTGTGCTTCGGCGATGAACCAGTCTTCGTCACCCGCCACGACATCTACCGCGACGGACTTGCCCTTGCCGCCACACCCGAAGAAGTAGGACAGCGAAGCGTCTTTGGCAGCGAATTGCTTGAAGAACATGGTTGTGACTCCTAGGGCGGGCGATACGCGTTGTGCTCAACCGGCTGCCGCAGAGTTAGCGGTTTGCAGCGGCAGTCCTGCGGCTCGCCATTCGCTCACACCGTCGGCGAGCTTGCGCACGCGATAGCCGCGTGCCGCCAGCAGGTGCACCGCCTCATCGGCGAACAGACAGAACGGGCCGCGGCAGTACGCCACGATCTCGCGGTTCTTGGGCAGCTCGGACAGGCGCCGCTCGAGTTCCGCCAACGGCATCGAGCGGGCATGCGGCAGATGCGCGGTCTCGTACTCGATGCTCGGGCGCACGTCGATGAGGATCACGTCTCCACGGCGCACCTGCTCCAGCAGGGCCTTGCGACCCACCGGGGTCAAAGGCTCTTGAGCCGCTTTCATCTGATCCAGCGCCCGCTGCAGTTCCAGCAGATGCTGTTCGGCGACTTGCCGGAGCTGGACCCAGAGATCCGCCACGTCGTCGCCGCTCAGGCGATAGACGACGTGCTTGCCGTCGCGCCGCGTCGTCACCAGCCGGGCCTCGCGCAAGCACTTCAGATGAGCGCTGGCGAGCTTGGTATCGATAGACAGCTCATGGGTCAGCATCTCGACTGTCTTTTCGCCTTGCGCCAGAAGCTCAAGCAGCTCAAGACGCTTCGGGCTCGACACCGCCTTGCCGATTCGGGCTACCTGCTCGTACAGACCGTCTTTGAGTGCTCGCTTATTCATTCACTTATTCTAACGATCATTAGAATGATGAGCAAATATCTTTCGCGGTGGACGGCGAATTCAACGCAGAGACCACGATCAGCAGCCCGCAGCCGACGGCAATGGTCGCTACACCGGCGACGTCGATCACAGTGGGCGTGACCCGATCCACAACCAGGCCATGGCGGTGAAGATGTACACATCACCGATATGCAAAGCCATTCTCGAGAGCGCCCGCTCAAGCCCTCCGAAACCGCTCGATTTTGATAAAATCGAGCGAAACACCCGGAGGTCGTCATGAGCGCCAAGAGAACCGTTCCCACCGTGGTCGACGCGACAGCCCTGAAAATGAGTCTCGGCTCGATCGGCGAGCGTGTGCGTACCCAAGATCTTCAGATCACCAAGCACGGCACGCCTCAGGCCATGGTCATCTCGGTCGATCGCTACCACCGGCTGACCCGCCTTGAGCCCGTTGATCCGTCCTCGCTGGAGGCGCTCCAGCAGGAATTCGACGACAAGCTGGCCCGCATGCAGTCAGCCCAGCAAGGGGTGGCCATGAATCGGCTGATGGACGCTGATGAGGACGACATCAACCGGTTCCTGAACCAGCACTATGACCAGAGTCCGGTTCCGCCGATGGCCACGTCGGTCGAGGCGTTCGCTACTGGCACCAAGAGGGTCGTCAGTTCCAAGCCATTCAACGCGATTCAGGTCCTCACGGTCCCTTCCCTCAAGGCGAAGAAATCCATCTCGGCACCGTTCACTGTCGTTGAGAAGAACCCCGACAAACAAGGGGCTTCTCGCTCCGCTGTCATGGCCCATGCAGCCAGTGGCAGGAAAATCGGGTTGGGGGCATCTGTTATCGCCAAGGCGACCAAACCCAGAAAGCCGTCCAAATGATGGCTCGAGGTCAGGGCCACATCCTTGTCGGCGCCGGCACCAATGGTGCCGGGAAAAGCACCATTGTTCAGCCCTACCTGTCCCAGGATGGAGAGTACTTCAACCCGGACGAGCACACCCGCGCGCTCGTCGCGCTGGGCATGCCACTAACGGAAGCCAATTCCCGTGCCTGGCAGACCGGATTCGACGCCCTGCATCAGGCTATCGACGAAGGAAGGCGCTACGCCTTCGAGACCACCCTCGGCGCCACGAGCGTGCCATTTGAGCTGATGCGGGCGCTCGCCATGGGGTGCCAACTGGATCTTTTCTTCGTCGGGCTGGCCAGTCCCGAGTTGCACATCCAGCGGGTTGCTGAGCGCGTTCGCCGCGGTGGCCACGACATCCCGGAAACCAAAATCCGGGAGCGCTACGAAAACAGCCGCAAGAACCTGCTTCGGTTCATCGGTACCGCCGCAAATCTGCGCGTCTGGGACAACAGTACCCAGACCTCGGACGGACGGCCGTCACCCTTCGAGATCTTTTTGATCAAGGACCGTCGACTACGCCTTGGCGGCAAGATGGCCCTAGACCAGGTTCCCGCCTGGTCCAAGTCTTTGCTGGCCCGCGCGATCAAGATGGTGGAAAGCGACTTCAGCACCTGAGCCGCTGTGGTCGCTCGTCACTCTTCTCGGCAAGCTGGCACCATCAAAAGCCAAGGGTTCATCGCGCGCTCCGGAGCCTCAATGCGTTGCCAACCACCGACGCCGAGCTGAGGCTCATGGCCAGTGCCGCCAGCATCGGCGACAGCACGACGCCGAAAGCCGGGAACAGCAGGCCGGCGGCGATCGGCACGCCGAGGCCGTTGTAGATCAGCGCGAAGCCGAGGTTCTGCTTCATGTTGCGCACGGTCGCCTGGGAGATCTCGACCGCCCGCGCGATGCCCAGCAGATCGCCCTTGACCAGGGTGACGTGGGCGCTGTTCATTGCGACATCGGTCCCGGTGCCCATCGCGATGCCGACATCGGCACCAGCCAGCGCCGGGGCGTCGTTGATGCCGTCACCGGCCATGGCAACGCGGCGGCCCTGCGCCTTGAAATCGGCCACCAGTTTCGCCTTGCCCTCGGGGCGGATCTCGCCATGGACCTCATCGATGCCGAGCTGCCTGGCAACCGCCTGTGCGGTCGTCGTGCCATCGCCGGTGGCCATGACCACGTGGATACCCAACGCGCGCAGCTTGTCGAGCGCTTCCGGGGTCGAGGGCTTGATCGGATCGGAGACCGTGATCAGACCCGCCAGCCGGTCGTCGACGGCCAGGAACATCACGCTGCCGCCATCGGCCCGCAGCGCTTCGGCAGTACTGCTCAGGCCGCTGATGTCGGCCCCGAGTTCCTTCATCAGCGACACGCTGCCCAGGCTCAGGCGATGGCCGTCGACGATGCCGCGGACGCCGATGCCGGTGACCGATTCGAAGTTCTGCGCCGGGAACAACGTCAGATTCTGCCGACGCGCTTCCGCGACGTTGGCCTTGGCCAGCGGGTGCTCGCTGCCCTGGTCAAGACTCGCAGCCAGTTGCAGGACCCGCTGCTCGGTATAGCCCTCGACCGGCGTGACGCTGTGGAAGGCTGGTTTGCCCGCAGTCAGCGTGCCGGTCTTGTCGACGATCAGGGTGTCGATGCGCCGCAGGGTCTCGATTGCCGCGGCATCGCGGAACAGCACGCCGGAACTCGCTGCCCGGCCGGTGGCGACCATGATCGACATCGGCGTCGCCAGCCCCAGCGCGCAGGGGCAGGCGATGATCAGCACCGCCACCGCATTGATGAAGCCGTAGACCCAGGATGGCTCGGGCCCGAAAAAGCCCCAGGCGAGCAGCGTGATCAGCGCGATGGTGATCACCGCGAGCACGAACCAGTAGCTGACCGCATCGGCCATGCGCTGCATCGGGGCGCGGGTCCGCTGCGCCTGCGCAACCATCTGCACGATCTGCGCGAGCAGCGTGCCGGCACCGATCTTGTCGGCCCGGATCACCAGACTGCCGTTGCCGTTCAGCGTGGCACCGATCACCGGATCGCCGATCGCGCGACGCACCGGCAGCGGCTCGCCGGTCAGCATCGATTCGTCGACATGGCTTTCGCCGTCGATCACGGTGCCGTCGATCGGCACTTTTTCGCCGGGCCGGACTCGCAACCGGTCGCCGACCTGCACCTGGTCGAGCGCGACATCGGTTTCGCTGCCGTCCGCGTTCAAGCGGCGCGCCGTCTTCGGTGACAGGCCGAGCAGCGAACGGATCGCCGCCGAGGTCTGCGAACGGGCCTTCAGTTCCAGCATCTGGCCGAGCAGGGTCAGCGACACGATGATCGCCGCCGCCTCGAAGTACACGCCGATCCGGCCATGGGCCGCGAAACTGTCGGGGAACACGCCGGGCGCGATCGTCGCCACGACGCTATAGACATACGCCGCCGTCACGCCCAGGCCGATCAAGGTGAACATGTTCGGGCTGCGGTTGCCGATCGACTGCACGCCGCGTTCGAGGAACGGCCAGCCGGCCCAGAAAACCACCGGCGTGGCCAGCAGCAGTTCGACCCAGGACTGGCTCGCGACGCTCATCAGGCCGAGGCGATGACCGACCATCGCCAGCGCCATCACGATCACCGACAGCGGCAGGGTCCACCAGAAGCGGCGCGTGAAGTCGCGCAGTTCGGGGTTGTCGCTGTCGTCTTCCAAGCTCGGCATCTCCGGTTCGAGCGCCATGCCGCATTTGGGGCAGTTGCCCGGATGATCCTGTCGGATCTCAGGGTGCATCGGGCAGGTATAGACCGCACCGGCAGCCGCCGCCGGCGCAGGAGTCGCCGGCCGAAGCAGCCGGTACTTCCCGGGGTCGGCGGCAAATCTCGTCTGGCAGCTCTGGCTGCAGAAGTGGAAGGTCTGCCCGTCATGGACATGCGAGCGGGCGGTCGCCGGATCGACCGTCATGCCACAGACCGGGTCCTTCACTTCAACGGCGGCCGGGCCGCTGCCGTATGGGTGATCGGGTTGGTGATGGCCATGCGCTTCGTGCGCGCCGACGTTCGTTGTCTTGCCGGAACAGCAGGACAGTCTTGTAGACGTGGCAGGGTTTGCTGAGTCGACCGTACTGACCGGTTGCTCGTCGGATTCGTGCGCGCCGTGGTGGATGCTGCTCATGACCGGGACTCCTGATTCAAGGCATTGACGATCGGGCAAGACGAAAGAGCCCCGTGACCGGGACAAGCGTCGACCAGATGCTGGAGGCCCTCGCGGATGCGGTTCAGCTCGCGAATCTTGTCCTGTACCAGCGCCAGCTTCTGTTCGGCGGCCCGCTTCATCCCGGCCATGTCTCGCTCGCTCTGGGCGGTCAAGGTCAGCAGCTCGGTGATCTCGGCGAGCGTAAAACCCAGATCCTTGGCACGGCGGATGAACTTCAGACGCTCGACGACCTCCGTGGGGTAGTCGCGATAGCCGGATTCCCGCCTCGACGGCGGCGCGATCAGTCCTTCCCGCTCGTAGTAACGAACGGTGTCGATCGAGGTATCGGCCAGCTTGGCAAGCTTGCCGATTGTGAGTGTAGCCATGGGTCGCTCCTGTTCAATCTGCTGAATGTGGAGCGACTGTAAACCCTAGACTCTAGTCAAGAGTCAAGCATGTTGGGTAGCGCCATGTATCCGCTTGCGCCGAATCTTGGCGAAGGAACTGGTGGCATGGCGCACCGTCCCTACCGAGGACCTCAACAATGCGGAAGACATACGTTCGTCGAGATCGCCAAGCGCGCTGTCAATTGCTCCTTCGGAACGGCCAGCGTAGCTGCTGCCAGTAACGCTCCGGCATCGTTTGGCCGTGTAAGCCGACTTCACCGACACCCGGGCTGCGAGGCGCATCGTGGAACGTCCCGAACAAGTGATCCCAGATCAGCCACACCTCGCCGAAGTTGACCTGCGCATCCTCGAATTCCCGCTTATGGTGCCAACGGTGCATCTCGGAGACGCCCAGCAAGGATCGGACGGGGCCGAGGCGGTAGTCGAGATTGGCGTGCTGGAATGCAAGGTGAACGCTCATGAAGCTCAGCCAGGCGCCGACCGCAATCGGTGTCGCCCCGAGCAGCAGCAATGCGATCAGCCCTGGGCCGGCTAGAACCAGTGCAGACAGCGGATGACGGCGCCCGCCATTTAGCCAGTACAGACGCTCGGGGCTGTGATGGATCGCGTGCAAGCGCCACAGCAGGCCGCTCGCGTGACTGGCGCGGTGCATTGCGTACAGCCCCAAATCCATCACAGCGCCGGCCAGCAGCACCTGCAACACCATCGGTGCAATGTGAGGCCACAGCACCCAGGTCTCGGGCAGCAATGCTCGGAGTCCGAAGGCGATTGCGACCGCGCTCTGGATCAGCAGGTAACTCACGAGGAAGTGAACCGCATCGACCGCCGTGTCGCCGCCGTGATCGGAGTTCCAGGCGTTCTCGAAGGGCGCGACGCGTTCGAGCAACGCCACGCAGGCGATGGCGGACGCCACGATCAGAGGAAATACCGGCCAGTAGGACACGCCTGCGCTGGCCAGCGCGGCCAGAAGGGCGGCTACGCCGCCCGCGATCAGCGGATAGGCACCGTATCGAACGAGGGTGCGAAGAATGGAAGGCATCTGAATCTCCGGCGAGTGCTGGGGAGCATGGCGCTGCCGCTGCCATCGGGTCTTGAACGAAATGGCTAAGCGCGATCGTTCAGTCGCAGCAGCACGCCGGGCGTGATGCCGAAATGCCGCCGGACCGTGCGATTGAAGTGCGCCACGTCCGCGAACCCGGCGGCCAGCGCCGCATCAGTCAAGGGGTCCCCGCGCATCACGCCGGCCATCGCGGTAAGCAGCCGTCGCCAGCGAAGATAGGGTCGCAGCGGCAGGCCGGCATACGCACTGAAGCGATGCAGGAACCTGCTGGTGGACAGGCCGGCTTCACGGGCCAGGCGCGCCGCCGGCAATGAGTCGGGGATTGCAGCGGGCAGTGCAGCGAGGAGCGCAGCGATGACAGGGTCCGCTGACTGCATGCTCGCATCCGCATCCGCATCCGCATCCGCATCCGCATCCGGCGTCGGCTGGATGGCTTCGACGAGCAGGCGATCGAACCGGCGGTCTTCCGATGCGTTCACTGCGGTTCGTGCCCTGTTCGTCTGCTCATCTGACAGCACCGTGAAACCGTCGGCCAGCAGCATGCGCACGCGACGACCCGCGTCGGAATCGGGATCGAGATACACCAGAACGACGTCTTCACTGGTCGGTGCAAGCTGGTGCTGCTGGTTATGTCCGATGACCACGCCGCGATACGACTGCCACCCGGCCATCGGCGTCCATAGCGCCTGGGGAGACTCGGCCAGCAGCACCTGGATCGCGTGGTGGGCGTGCGCTGCGTTGTCACCGGAGCGTCCCTTGAAAGCGCCCCAGCCGATACCCAAGCGCGCGGAGCCTCGCCATTGCGTGCGAACAGTATTCACGGAGACCTCGCGGCGCTTCGCCGGTGAACCAGCAGATGGGCAAGCGATTCGTATTTTACGTTCGCTCCCTCAGGCTTCCATATTTCGATCAGAAGCGCCGGACGCTAGGGAGTGCTGCACGATTCGAAGTCCTGATCGCAACTGGCCGCCGCCAGAGCGCCGATCAGGCAGCACGAACTGCCGACCTGAATCGGGGCAAAGCCACTTCCCGGTGTCCGCATGCCGACAACCTGCCCGTGGAACACGCGCGCGGCAGCGCCGATGACACGACCTCGGTCGGCAAAGAAGCGCACGTCGTACTTCCATTCCTTGCCGTCCCGGTCGATGACGGGATGAGGTGCGTAGCGCTGGGCGAGGTAGGCATCTGCCGGTAACTCGTCAAGCTTGTGGCGGCTGATGCTCTTACCGACGTACACGCCGCGGCTGGCGTAGCCGGACCCGGGCTTGAACACCCACTCGCTGCGTTCGGCGTACCACTCGGCTGCCGAACGTGCGCTCATCGGGACCGTCTCGGCGATGCGAAACGACTGCCCGGTCACTGCGTCCCGCGCGAGTTCGGCGTGTTTCGACCATTCGATGAAACGACGCTTGTCGGCAATGGCCTCGTATGCCTGCGGCGACGGCGCGAGAATAGTCGATCCCTCAGACACCGCACGGCGCACGGGAGCATGTTCGGGTGCAGTCAGCAGGAAGTCGGTGCTGCGCCAGTAGATACGATCAACCGGCACGCCCGCGTGTTGCAGGCGGCCGTCGCCGAAACTCAGTTCGGCCTCGTCGACGACACGAACCTCCCGTGCAAAGGGTCGCAGCAGGTCC
>Ga0255089_1000643_pt1 | contig 12120 bp, 7 predicted proteins | sample Colum_Miss_RepC__2_FD_188468 | JGI IMG/M metagenome (GOLD analysis project Ga0255089, IMG submission 188468) | Freshwater microbial communities from Columbia River, Oregon, United States - Colum_Miss_RepC_8d | ecosystem: Environmental > Aquatic > Freshwater > River | place: USA: Oregon... | reverse complement strand
CATCGCGCGCCAGGCTCGCCAGCGCGTTGCGGTCCTGTGTGCCAGGCTCGATCGGCGGCAGATACTGCACTTCGACGTCGAGTCCTGGATTACGCAACATCGCTAGGATGTGCCACAGCAGCGTGTCATCGCCGACGTAGGGCGCGATGTTGCGACCGTCGGCTGTACGGCCGTAGCGGATCGCCACGGGCTGCACCGGCAACTGCGCGTCGACCGCCGCTGCAAACAGCCGGGCATGGAACGGCAATACCGACTCACCGCTGGTGGTCGTGCCTTCGGGGAAGATCGTGACGCTGCCGCCGCGTTGCAGGAACGGCGTCAGGTGCTCCAGCAGCGGCCGGGTGCCACCACGGCCCCGGCGCAGATAGAACGTACCGGCTGCGGTCGCCAGTTGGCCGATGATCGGCCAGTGCCGGACTTCGGCTTTGGACACGAAGCGGGTCGGCTCGCAGGCGGCAATCAGCGAGATGTCCAGCCACGAGACATGGTTAGCAACGGTGACGTGGCCGCCGGTTACCGGTGCGCCGATGATGCGGATGCGCAAGCCGAAGATGCCGAACAGGCGCTGATTCCACCACTGCGTCAGCAATTCGGGGCGGATGCGCCCGGTGAACGGCAACAGCAGCATCACCACCAGGATCAGGCCCAGCAGCAAGTGGGCCGTCAGCCAGACACTGCGATAGGCGAATCGTCCTGCTGTCGCCAGCACGCTCAGGCCTGGACGCGCACGACCGTCGCGCTGGTCGCTGGCTGGATGCCGAGGAAATGGCGCGCGTAACGGGGGCAGATGTCGGAAACGTTCAGCAGCATGAACACGTCGGCGCAGTTGAAGTCCTGATCCCAGTATGCATCGCCGCAGGCCTTGGCGCCGAGGCTGACATAGGCCTTCAGCAGCGGCGGCATCCGAACCTTGTCCGGCGGCGCGATGTCGCTGGCCGGCAAGCTGTGGTACGGACGTACGCGCTGATAGCTCGGCGCCATGTACTTGGCCTGCACTTGGCGCAGGATCGCATGTGCCTGCGCGCCGCCATCTTCCAGGCCGATGCTGGCGCAGCCGAACAAGTAGTCGTAGCCATTGCGCGTGAAGAACGCCGCCAAGCCCTGCCACAGCGTGGCAATCACCGCACCGCTGCGGTAGTCGGCGTGGACGCAGGTGCGGCCCACTTCCATGACGCGGCCCGGCAGCGAGTCGATCATGCTCAGCTCGAACTCGCCGCTGGAGTAAAAACCACCGGCGCGTGCAGCGGCCTCGTCGGTCAGGATGCGCGTGCAGGCAACCAGGTTGCCGTCGGCGTCGCGAACGATCAGGTGCTGGCAGTGCGCGTCGTATTCGTCGCGGTCGACGCCGTCGGCGCCGCCGTCGATCTGCGCGCCCAGTTCGCCAGCAAAGATCTGGTACCGCAGCTTCTGGGTTTCGAGAATCGCCTGGGGCGTGGTGGCGAAGCTGGCCGTGAAGCGGGCTTCGGTCTTGGATTCGGCGGCGCTGGCAATGATCTGTGACATAGGGTCAGTCCTTTCGCAGTGCGCGAGACTCTATGGACGACAGGTTGAGCCGATGTGACTCCGGCGTGACGATTTGCTTACATTCGCGACGGTGCGCCGTCGTTCCGTGACAGCGCATGACAGCCTGCAGCAAACGCGCTACGGCGCTGGTGGGATCGCCCAACCCGGATGCGATTGCGGCGACGCCCAGACGCGCTGGTGCAGCCGCGACAGCGAAATCGGATCCGACAGCAAGGTGTTGCGCTGGCGCTCGTCGAGTTGGTCGGGACCACCGCTGAGCGCGGCTTCGACCAGGGCATCGCGCTGCTTGCGCGCGTCCGACGACAGCCGCAACCGCGGGATGCTGTCGGCCGCGAGCATTGCGTTCATCACCGGGTCGACGACGGCTTCGACGAAGCCTGCCTTCAGGCGACGGCCGCGGCGCAGCGCGAGGCGCATCCAGCGCAGTTCACGCGGCGCCAGCGATTCTTCCGGGATCAGGAACATGCGAGCGGCGCGCAAGGCCCGGCCCGGACGCACTCGGGACGACAGCACCGACAGCGGGATCGCCAGCATCATCGACCCGACCACCGGCAGCAGCCACAACAGAAACTCCGGTTGCAGCCAATAGACGAAGCCGGCCCACGCCAAGCCGAGCACGGTTCCGCCCCAGTGCTGGGTGAACGCGTCGGCCCAATGCGTTTCGGCATCGTCGCGCGGCGGAGACTTCCAGCTGATGGCGACGCCCAGCAAGCCCAGCGTGACGAACTTGGCGTGGAACAGCATCCGGATCGGTGCCAGTGCGGCCGAAAACAGCGATTCGAGCACGACGCTGATGAACAGCCGGATCGGCCCGCCGAAGCCGCGCCACTGACTCGGCTTGGCGATCACCAGCAGCGCTGCCAGCAACTTGGGCAGCCATAACAGCGTGGCCGTGGCGCCGAACAAGCGCGCTGCCCATTCCGGATGCCACTCGGGCCAGTTCGGGAACAGCTGGTAGCTCTGCGTAAAGTAGACCGGCTCGCTGAGCACGTTGACGGCCAGCAGCGCCGTCGACAGCACCAGGAACAGGAACCACAACGGTGCGGACAAGTAAGCCATGACACCGGTCATGAACACCGCGCGGTGCGCCGGGTGCAGGCCCTGGGCCATGAACAGCCGGAAGTTCATCAGGTTGCCCTGGCACCAGCGGCGGTCGCGCTTGAGTTCATCAAGCAGCGTCGGCGGCATTTCTTCCCAGGAACCGGGCAGGTCGTAGGCGATCCAGACGCTCCAGCCGGCGCGGCGCATCAGCGCTGCCTCGACGAAGTCATGGCTCAGGATCTCGCCCGACAGCGAGCCCTTGCCCGGCAGCTTGCTGAGCGCACAGTGCCGCATGAACGGCGCCACGCGCAGGATCGCATTGTGGCCCCAGTAGTGGCTCTCACCGAGCTGCCAGAAGTGCAGGCCAGCCGTGAACAGCGGGCCGTAGACGCGAGTCGCGAACTGCTGGATGCGCGCGTACATCGTTTCGCGGCCCGAAGCCCAGGGCGCGGTCTGGATGATGCCGGCGCTCGGGTTGGCTTCCATCAGCTGGGTGAGCCGCACCAAGCAGTCGCCCGACATCACGCTGTCGGCGTCCAGCACGACCATGTAGTTGAAGCGGCTGCCCCAGCGCCGGCACCAGTCGGCGACGTTGCCGCTCTTGCGACGGATCCGGTGCGTGCGCCGCCGGTAATGGATGTGGCCGAAGCCGTTGACCTCGCGGCACATCGTCAGCCAGGCATTGAGCTCGGCGACGCGCGTGTCGGAGTCGATCGAGTCCGACAGCACGAAGAACTCGAAATGCTTCAGCTTGCCGGTGCGCGCGATGCTGTCGTACGTGGCGCGGACGCCGGCGAACACGCGCGCCACGTCCTCATTGAAGATCGGCACCAGGATCGCCGTCTTGCTGTCGGCGGCGATCGGGTGGTCGGCCGCGGTGTGCGCGTTGATCGAGTAGCGGTCACGACCCCACAGCAGCACCCAGAAGCCCATCAGTGCGGTCCAGAAGCCCGAGCCGACCCAGGCGAACAGGATCGCGTACAGCACCAGGATGATCATCTCCAGCCAATGGCTGCCGTGATAGGGCAGCACGGCGGTCATCAGGTACACGGCCAGATAGGTCTGGCCGATGACGAAGCCCAGCAGCACCAAGCGGCGCAGCGTGGCCGCCCAGCGCCAACGTCCGACCGGATCGGGCGAGTCGGGCTTGACGTCTTCGTCCAGCCGCGACGCCAGCCGGCCGCGGTTGCCGAACGTGCTGCGCCACAGGCGCTGGACCGGATTGGTCGACCAAGGACGCGGGCTCATGAACGCCCGGCTGATCGGCGGCATCGTGTGCAGCCGGGTGCGACCGTGGTTGTCGGTCTGGATGACCTTGCGCGTCTGCTCGTCGAGCCGACGGCTGTCTTCGGGCCAGATCTGATGCAGACGCTCGGGCATTGACTGCCACGCCGGCGAGGGCGTATCCGCGGGCAGCGGTTGCGCCGACAGACCGGAATGGACCGTCGTCCAGGGGTCTTGAGCGCTCAGTGCAGCCTGAAGCAACTGCTGGCGGCGCTCCGCCGACAGGCGCAAGCGTTCGAGATAGGCCGCAACGCGGCCGGCCGGGGCCGACACAGGGACTTGGGGATCGTTCACGACGGTATTGTGCCGCAATGCAGCAGGTCGGTCTGCGCGTTGACGTGGCCGCCGCCTACGGCGGCAGGATGTAGCTCCAGGTCTCGGAGATCGCTTCCTGGTCGCGACGCAGGAAGGCGCGCATTTCGACCGGCTTTTCGGCATCGAGCCGGCGGAAGCGGAAGCTCAGTCGCCAGCCGCCGGTGGCCTCGTTCGGAAACACCTGGCGCTCGAGCAGCTCGCCGTTGTCCGACAGCCACAGGCCCGGGAACACCTTGTCGTCCTTGCCCAGACCCGTCAGTGCCGGGCCTTGGAAGTCGACCATCATCCGGATCGTATTGTCCTGCTCGCGCTGCCAGCCGTGGCCGCGGCGCGACTGCGCCACCGCGCTGGTCGGAGGCGCGGTGATCTCGCTGCGCTGCCAGGCCACCGAGTAGCTGATGTCGACCGGCTTGCCGGGCGCCGCGGCCTCGTCGCGGACCCAGTAGGCCACGATGTTGTCGTTGGTTTCGTCCGGCGACGGAATCTGGACCAGTTCGACGCGGCCGGCGCCCCAGTTGCCCTTGGGCGTGACCCAGGTGCTGGGGCGCTTGTCGTAGCGCGCTTCGAGGTCTTCGTAGCTGGCGAAGTTGCGATCACGCTGCATCAGGCCGAAGCCTTTCGGATTGGTCGTCGAAAAGCTGGTGACCAGCAGCCGGCGCGGGTTCGACAGCGGCCGCCAGATCCACTCGTCGCTGCCGGTATGCACCAGCAAGCCGTCGGAGTCGTGGACTTCCGGCCGGTAATCCTCGACGGCCGAGCGCTGGTTTTCGCCGAAGAAGAACATGCTGGTCAGCGGCGCGATTCCGAGCTTGTCGACTTTTTCGCGCAGGAACAGCCGGGCGTCGACGTCCATCAGCGTGGTCGTGCCGGGCTTGAGCTCGAAGCGGTAGGCGCCGGTGACGCGACGCGAGTCGAGCAGCGCGTAGATCACCAGATGGTCGTCCTTGGCCGACGGCCACGCCAGCCAGAACTCGGTGAAGTAAGGGAATTCCTCGCCCGACAACTGTGCGGTGTCGACCGCCAGACCGCGTGCCGACAAGCCGTAACGCTGGTCCTTGCCCAGTGCGCGGAAGTAGCTGGCGCCCTGGAACACGAGTACTTCGTCCTTGTAGCCGGGGCCGTTGACGTTGGCGTGGACGCGGAATCCGGCGAAACCGATGTCCTTGAACTTGGTCGGGTCCAGCTGTTTGTTGTTGCCGTAATCGAAGTCGGCCGGGTTGAACGGCACCGGCTGGGCGCCGCCCGTGCCGATCAGGTTGATCCGGACCGGCACGTTGTAGACGCCGCCCGGGTGGAAGAACTGCACTTCGAACGGCAGCTTGCGGCTGCGCCACAGTGCCTTGTCCGGCTTGAACCGAATGTCGCGGACCTGGTCGTAACCCAGGTCGGCAAGGTCGCGCGGCAGCGCGGCGTCGGGTTTCTTGTAGGGCGTGCCGGCCAGGTCCTGAGCGCGCTTGGCGACGTCCTCGAAACCGAAGGCGAAAGCAGGCAGCACACTGAGGGCCAGCAGGCATGCGAACAAGCGGCCCGCGGCGGCAGGCGTCCGAAGCGACATTGATGAGTCCAGAAAAAAGCCAGAGTGATGAATAGTCTACGGGGATCGAGCTGAACGAGAAATGCGGACGGTGCGCATTGCCGGATCAGCCGCGCAAGCGGTCGCGCACCTGTTGCAGCGCGCGCAGGCAGGCCAGCCGCTGGTCCGCATTCAAATCGGCAAACGCCTCGTCACGGACGGCGCGAACCAGCGGCAGGATCGTGCGGATCAGTTCGCGGGCCGATGCCGTCAGCACGATGTGGCGGATGCGACGGTCGCCAGCGATCGGCCGTCGTTCGATCCACTGCTTGCGCTCGAGCCGGTCCAGCAGCCGCACCAGCGTGGGCGCTTCGATGTCGAGTTGGCGCGCCAGCTCGATTTGCGTCAGCGGCTGGCCAGCGCGGTGCAGTACCAGCAATGGTCGCCACTGCGCCTGCGACAGGCCCAAGGGTTCGAGGCGGCGGTCGACAGCCGCCCGCATCATCCGGTTGAGATCGCGCATTAGCACGGCCAGCTCTTCGTCGACGCTGCCGTCGTTGAGCGGGTCGGGACAGCCGGTGGCGACGCCAGCGTTCAAATCGGTCATCATGTCGAAAGGTTAGCATGCTATCGATTAGCATCTAACCGATCGCCGCCGGCGGTATCCGCCCGTCATGCCCGGATCGCGGGCTCAAGCCAAGGATTGCGATGCGCCTGTCTCGTCCCCTTCATCACACCACCGTGTTGTCGGTGCTCTGCGCACTGGCCGTCGGCGCTTGCTCCAAGGCGTCCGCTCCTCCGCCACCCCCGCCGGTGCCGGTGACGCTGGCCACGGTGACGCCGCGCGCGGCCACGGTGACGATCGACTACGTCGGTGAGATCGACGCGATCAACACCGTCGAGATCCGGCCGCGGGTCGGCGGCTTGCTCGAAAAGCAGGCGGCGCTCGAAGGCGAACGGGTCAAGCGCGGACAAGTGCTGTTCCGGATTGATGCCCAGCCCTACGTTGCTGCGCTGGCCAACGCCAAAGCCGCGTTGGCGCAAGCCCAGGCCACGCTCGATCAAGCGCAGCGCGATCTGACACGCGTGCAGCCGCTGTCGGAGATCAACGCCGTCAGCCAGCAGGAATACGACGCGGTGGTGACGCGCACCAACGCCGGCAAGGCAGCCGTCGAAGCCGCTCGCGCTGGCGTGCAGACCGCGCAGCTGAACCTGGACTACACGAGCGTCAGTTCGCCGATCGACGGGCTGGTCGGCCGCGCACAGTTCCGCACCGGCGGTCTGGTGACCGCCTACACCTCGCTGCTGACCACCGTCTACGACACGACGACGATGTACGTGAATTTCAGCATCAGCGAGCAACGGATGCTGGAGTTGCAGCGCCAGTGGGGCGGACGCGAACCGTCCGGCAAGTCGGCGTCGCAGTTCCGTATCGTGCTCGCCGACGGCTCGGAGTATCCGCAGCCGGCGCGGCTCAACTTGATTGATGCCGCGGTCGATCGCACCACCGGCACGCTGCCGGTGCGGCTCGAAGTGCCCAACCCCGACGGCACGCTGCGCGCCGGGCAGTTTGCGCGCGTCGTGGTGGCGGCGCAGAACCTGCCCGATGCGATCCTGGTGCCGCAGAAAGCCGTGCAGGAACTGCAGGGCAAGACCTACGTCTGGAAGGCCGATGCCGACGGCAAGGCGGTGTCGCAGGACGTGCGCATGGGTGCGCGGATCGGCAGTGACTGGCTGGTGCAGGACGGCTTGAAGGCCGGCGACCGCATCGTCGTCGACGGCTTCGGCAAGGTACGTCCCGGCGTGATTCTCAGCGACGCGCCGCCGACAGCGCCCGCTGCCTCAAAGAGCTAGCGCGATGGTCAACTTCTTCATCGACCGGCCGATCTTCGCCACGGTGCTGTCGATCATCATCACGCTGGCCGGCGCGATCGCGCTGAGCCAGTTGCCGATCGCCCGCTTTCCGCCGATCACGCCGCCGTCGGTCGTCGTGTCGGCGAGCTTTCCGGGCGCCGATGCAAGCACGGTCGAAGCCTCGGTGGCCGCGCCGATCGAGCAGCAGGTCAACGGCGTGCGCAACATGCTGTACATGAACAGCAAGAGCGCCAACGACGGCAGCTATTCGCTGAACATCACGTTCGACATCGGCACCGATCAGGATCTGGCCGCCGTCGACGTCCAGAATCGCCTGTCGATCGCGCAGCGCCAGCTGCCAACCGACGTCACTCGGGCCGGCGTCAGCGTGTTCAAACGCCAGCCGCAAGTGCTGATGATCACCGCGCTGCGTGCCAGCGATCCGCGCTACGACTATTTGTTCTTGTCGAACTACGCCACGCTGAACGTCTACGACGCGCTGGCGCGGATTCCCGGCGTGGGGCAGGTGGTGGTGCTCGGCGCTCGTGACTACGGCATGCGCGTCTGGCTCGACCCCGACCGCATGGCGCGACTCGGCATCACCACACAGGACATCAACGCCGCGCTGACCGAACAGAACGTGGTCGCGCCCGCCGGCGCGATCGGCGCCGAGCCGATCCCGAAAGGGCAGCAGAAGCAGTATTCGGTACGCGTCCAGGGCCGCCTGTCCAATCCCGCCGAGTACGAGAACATCGTGCTGCGCTCGCGCAGCGACGGCTCGGTGGTGCATCTGAAGGATGTCGCGCGGATCGAACTGGGTGCCACGGACTATGGTCGCTCGTCGCTGCTCAACGGCACGCCGGTGGCGATGATCGCGGTCTATCAGTTGCCCGATGCCAATGCGCTGGATGTGGCGCGGCGCGTGCGCGCGGCGATGGCCGATCTGTCGAAGACCTTCCCGCAGGGCATCGACTATGTCGTGCCGTTCGACACCACGCTGTTCGTCACCGAGTCGGTGCGCGAAGTCCAGCACACGTTCGTCGAAGCCGTGCTGCTGGTGCTGCTGGTCGTGTTCGTGTTTCTCGAAAACTGGAGGGCCACGCTGATCCCGATGCTGGCCGTGCCGTTTTCGATCAACACGCTGACGCTGTTCGCGCTGGTACTGGCGATCGGCCTGGTCGTCGATGACGCGATCGTCGTCGTCGAAGCAGTCACCGAGAAAATGGTCGAGCACAAGATGCCGGCGCGAGAGGCCACGCGAGCGGCGATGAAGGACGTCACCGGCCCGGTGATCGCGATCGCCCTGGTACTGTCGGCGGTGTTCATCCCAGTGGCATTTCTGCCGGGCCTCACCGGCCAGTTCTACCGGCAGTTCGCGCTGACGTTGTCGGTGTCGGTGTTGCTGTCGGCCCTGGTGGCGCTGACGTTTACACCGGCGCTATGCGCGCTGCTGCTCAAGCCGCCGCCGGAGCAGCCGTCACGCAGCCCGCTCGGCCGATTCTTCGGTGCGTTCAATCGCGGCTTCGCCCGCGTCACGCAGCGCTACAGCCGCAGTGTGCGTTTTGCAATCCGCCGTTCGGTGATTGCGCTGACCGTGTTCGCCGCGCTGACGCTGGCCGCGCTATGGCTGCTGATGGCGCGCCCGACCGGCTTCCTGCCCGACGAGGATCAAGGTTATCTGATCATGGCGGTCAATCTGCCGCCGGCCGCAACACAGCAGCGCACGCAAGCCGTGGTCGAGCAAGCGCGGCAGATCATCAGCGCGCAGCAGGAAACGCTGAACATGGTGTCGCTGGTCAGCTTCAATCTGCTGACCGGCGTCAATTCCGCAAATAACGCGACGATCTTCGTCACGCTCAAGCCCTGGTCCGAGCGCAGCGGCCCGGATCAGTCGTCGACCGCGCTGGTCAAGCGACTCAGCGGCGCGCTGTCGCAGATCCAGGACGCCAATTTCATCGTGCTCAATCCGCCGTCGATTCCCGGCATCGGGGCGGCGGGCGGCTTCGAGTTCGTGCTCGAAGATCGATCCGGCGGCGACATTCGCAACTTCAACAGCGTGCTGCAACAGTTTCTGGCCGATGCGGCGAAGCGGCCGGAGCTGACGCGCGTGTTCTCCCAGTACAACGCCAACTCGCCGCAGATCGAATACGTGATCGACCGCGAGCGCGCCAAGACGCTCGGCATTCCGCTGTCGGACATCTTCGGTTCGCTGCAGACCTTTCTCGGCGGCAGCTACGTCAACGACTTCAATCTGTTCGGGCGCACGTTCCGCGTCACGGCGCAGGCCGAAGGCGAGTTCCGCGCCACGCCCGAGGCGGTCAATCACCTGTACGTGCGATCCAGCACTGGGCAGATGGTGCCGTTGTCGACGCTGGTCTCGATCAAAACCAACAGCACCTCCGAGTACATCGAGCGCTACAACGTATTCCGCGCGGCCACGATCAACGGCTCGGCGGCGCCCGGTTACAGCTCGGGCGAGGCGGTCGCGGTCATGGAGCAACTGGCGCAAACGCTGCCCGCCGGCTTCACATTCGACTGGACCGGCGTGACCTATCAAGAGAAGAAATCCGGCGGGCAGGCGCCGTACATCTTCGGCTTGGCGCTACTGTTCGTGTTTCTGGTACTGGCCGCGCAGTACGAAAGCTGGGCGGTGCCGTTCGCGGTACTGCTCGGCATTCCGTTCGCGGTGTTCGGCGCCTACCTTGGGCTCACGGTACGCGGCATGGCCAACGATATCTACGCGCAGATCGGCTTGGTGATGCTGATCGGCTTGGCGGCCAAGAACGCGATCCTGATCGTCGAGTTCGCCAAGCTGGCTCACGAACGCGGCATGCCGCTGGTCGAGGCCGCGATCGAAGGCTCGCGACTGCGCTTGCGGCCGATCCTGATGACCTCGCTGGCCTTCATCCTCGGTACCTTGCCGTTGGTGATCGCCACCGGCGCCGGCGCCGGTGCGCGCCAGGTGCTCGGTACCGCCGTGGTGTTCGGTATGCTGGCCGCCACTCTGATCGGCATCTTCATCACGCCTGTGTTCTACGTCTTGATCCAAGGGCTCAGCGAAAGAATGCTCCGTCGCCCGGGCGGTCCGTCTCTGGGCACTGATAGCGGGAGCGTCGCATGAGACGACTGACCCTGATGGCCGCCGCGGCGCTGCTGTCGGCGTGTGCGCTGGGCCCCGACTATCAGCGTCCGGATCTGCCACTGCCGGCGCAGTTCCGTCTCGACACCAGCGGCTCGACCGACTCGCTCGGTGATAGCGGCTGGTGGCAGGTCTATCGTGATCCGACGTTGGCCGAATTGATCGCACGCGCGCTGCAGAACAACCTCGACGTGCGCATCGCGGCGGCTCGGGTCGATCAGGCTCGTGCCAGCCTGCAGGCGACCGGACTGCAATTGCTGCCGCAGTTGTCGGCCGGCGCCAGTCTTGGCGAGCAACGCGTGTCGACGTTCAGCGCGCCGCTGCCCGATCGTCGCTTCGAGCGCAGTTCGCTGTCGGCCGATCTGTCCTGGGAGCTGGATTTCTGGGGCCGTATCCGTCGCACACGCGAAGCGGCCCGCGCCGACCTGCTGGCGTCGGACGCGTCGCGCCAGGCGGTCAAGGTATCGCTGGTCGCCGCCGTCGCCACGCAATACTTCACGCTGCTGGCGCTGGACCAGCAGCTGGACATCACCCGCGCCACCTTGGAGCTGCGCAAGGCTTTCGTCGACCTGACGCAGGCGCAGTTCGAGCGCGGCACCGTCAGCGGCCTGGACGTGGCCACCGCGCAAGCGCAGCTGGCCACGGCACAGGCCAACGTACCGACGCTGGAGCGTCGCATCGCGCAGACCGAAAACCAGCTGAGCCTGTTGCTCGGTGGCGATCCTGCAGCGGTTGCGCGACCGCCACACGAGCTGGCGTCGCAGCCGGTGTCGCCGTCGCTGCCGCCCGGGCTGCCGTCGTCGCTGATGGAGCGCCGTCCCGACCTGCGCCAAGCCGAGCAGGCGCTGGTGGCGGCCAATGCCCGTGTCGGCGTCGCCAAGGCGGCGCTGTTTCCGACGATCTCGCTGACCGGGTCCTACGGCAGCCTGTCCAACGAGATGTCGCAGTTGTTCACCAGCCCGGCTGAAAACTGGTCGATCGGCGTCAATCTGCTGCAGCCGCTGCTCGATGCCGATCGCAACCGTTATCAGGTCGACTTTGCTGATGCCGGCCGCCGCGTCGCGCTGCTCGGCTACGAGCGCAGCGTGCGCACCGCGTTCCGCGAAGTCGCCGATGCGCTGGTCGGGCGCCAGAAAACGGCGGAATACGAGGCGGCACAGGCTGCGCTGGTTAGCGCCCAGAACGACGCGCATGAGATCGCGTTGGCGCGCTACAAGGTCGGCTATTCGTCGTACTTCGACGTGATCAACGCCGACCGCGATCTGTTCGCCGCCAAGCTGACGCTGACCCAGGCGCGGCTCGACACGCTGCTCGCCAGCGTGCAGCTGTATCAGGCGCTCGGTGGTGGATGGCAGGCCGCGCCGCCGCCGGCTGCTGCAACCGGCGGCTGAACCCGACGGCGCCGCGGCGCGGCTACTCGGTCAGCCGCTGTTCGCTTTGCTTGGCCGCT